>Ga0068859_100008782_pt1 | contig 10202 bp, 10 predicted proteins | sample KBSSwiS22_FD_66585 | JGI IMG/M metagenome (GOLD analysis project Ga0068859, IMG submission 66585) | Switchgrass rhizosphere microbial communities from Kellogg Biological Station, Michigan, USA - KBS Switchgrass S2-2 | ecosystem: Host-associated > Plants > Roots > Rhizosphere > Soil ...
GTGCTGTCCAAGCCGTTCCACCTCCGCGACCTGGTGCTCGAAGTCGATCGGCTGTTCGAAAGCGATTCGATTCCCAGCCGGAACTAGGGTTTCGGGAGCGCGCCGAAAAGCTGTGTTTGGGGTATAGACGGGCGCTTGCCAGCGCGGCCGCGTGCCGCTAAAGGCCCGCTTCCCGTTTCGGGCGCGTAGCTCAGTGGTAGAGCACTGTGTTGACATCGCAGGGGTCGCAAGTTCAATCCTTGCCGCGCCCACCATTTAAAAGGCCGCCGTCCAGTGCGACGGCGGCCTTTTCGATTCGTGCGACAGCTCGACACTTGGGGAACTGGGTTTTGGCTAGTAGAACGCTGCCGGGGATCAGTGACGGGGGAGAGGAATGACTCGTCACATTTATATCGTCGACGACGATGAGGATGTACGCCTTTCGCTGCATGGCCTGCTCGGGCGAGTCGAGGGGCTGGCGATTCGTTCGTACCGCAGCGGAACGGCGTTTCTGGCGGCTGTCGACGAGCTCGATCCGGGCGTGCTGCTGCTCGACATGCAAATGCCCGGCGCGAGCGGCCTCGACGTGCTGCACGCGATCGCAGGGCGACGGCCGCCATTCGCGCCGATCGTCATCACCGGCCAGGGCGATCTGCGGCTGGCAGTCGAATCGATGAAGGCCGGTGCCGTCGACTTCATCGAGAAGCCGATCGAGCACCAAATGCTGCTCCAGCTGATCGATCTCAGTTTCGTTCGCCTCGAGCAGGACAGCGCGCTGGCAACGCGCGAACGCGAGGCGCACGACCGGCTCGCGACGCTTTCGCCGCGTGAGCGCGACGTGCTCGACGGGCTGCTCGAAGGCCAGGCGAACAAGGTGATCGCGAACAATCTGGGGATCAGCCCGCGGACGATCGAGATCTACCGTTCGAACCTGATGTCCAAGCTGGGCGCCAACGGCCTGTCGGACGTGCTGCGCATCGCCTGCCTCGCCGGATTGATCTGAAGACCGTTTTCTGTGCGGCATTGGCGCTACGGAACGGACCATAGCCGCCGTTACCGTATGGTCGCTTAGGTAACCGCCGCCTGCGCCGATACGCCTCCGCGCACACCTATGATGAAAAGGACGAGGCAACGGCGGAGATCGAAATGTATCAATGCCACGGCTGGGACGGGCGCGCGCCCGAGGCCCCAGGTGGACTGGATGATGCGCTTGCGGTCCCACTGCGTGCCACGCCGACGGCAGCCCCCGATTGGCGCGAGCTGCTAGCCGATTTGCCGCGCGCGATCGAGCAGGGCGAGATTGTTCCTTTCTACCAGCCGGTCATCGACCTGCGCGGCGTCGCACTCGCCGGGTTCGAATGTCTCGCGCGCTGGCGGCACCCCCGGCGCGGCTGGATCGGGCCCGATCGCTTCATTCCGCTCGCGATCCAGTCCGGCACTATTGATGCCATGAGCGCAGCGCTGCTGTGCCAGGCGTGCCACGACATGAAGTCGTGGAGCGACCGGCATACGCTGTCGTTCAACCTCGCGCCGCAGCAGTTGCTCGGCCCCTTTCCCGACGCGTGTCTCGCGATCCTGCGCCGCGCGGGAATCGATCCCGAGCGGCTGATCCTTGAAGTCACCGAAGAGAGCGCCATCACCGAACTCGGCGCGACGCGTGCCGCGGTCGAACGGCTGCGCCGCGCCGGCGTCGCCTTTGCGCTCGACGATTTCGGCAAAGGCATGGCGAATCTGCATCGGCTGCGCGAGCTTCGGTTCGATCGAATCAAGATCGATCGCGAGTTGATCGCGCATGGTGGCGAGGGCGGCGTCGGCGAAGTGACGCGCGCGGTAATCGTGCTCGCGCAGACACTCGACCAGGCGATCACCGCCGAAGGCGTCGAGACCGCTGCGCAGGTCGCCGAATTGGCCGCGCTGGGCTGCACGCATGCGCAGGGCTTCTATTTTAGTGCCGCGGTGCCCGCCGAGCTCGCCGCGAAGCTCGCGCGCCGCCCGCAGTCGATGGTCGACCGCATTCGCCGTGCGACGATCGAGTTTCAGCGGACTCCAGGCACCGCGCCATTGCGGCCGGCGGAAACAGCATAGCTTCGGCGCGGAGGCCGGTTCGCGCACTGCGTCAGCCGGACTCCAGCCGACGGACTTGACCGCAACCGCCGCGGTCGAGCGCGCCCGGATCAAGCTGCGATCCGGGTCGGGTGCGGATCCTCACATCCCGCCGGGGGTCCGCACCTTTCGCCGCAAGTGTTGCCGGTGCCCGCGCTTACTTGAGCGTGGCGAGATAGGCGATGATCGCCGCGCGCTTCGCGGGATCGGGCTGGCCGGGATAGGGCATGCGGTTGCCCGGGATCTTCTTCGCCGGACTGGTCAGATATTCGTCGAGTGTCTTGGCGTCCCATTTGATCTTGGCGGCCTTCATCGCCGGCGAGAAATTGAAGCCTGGGACAACGCCCGGCGCGCTGCCGACGATCCCGGCCAGGCTGGGGCCGACGCCGTTCTTGCCCGCGACTTCGGAATGGCAGATCGCACAGGCGGTCTTGAACTGTGCCTTGCCAGCGGCCGCATCCTGCGCCGCCGCGGGTAGCGCCACTGCCGTCATCACACCTGCTGCCAGAACCAACGTCGCTCGCATTCGCTATCCCTCCAGTTAAGTCTGCCTGCCCCATAGGCCCGCCCGGATTTCCGAGGGCTGAACGGGAATGGGCGGTCAAAGTCAACAAAATGGTGGTCGGGCAGCTGCGGCCTCTCGCCCAATTCGTGCCGAACCGTTATGGCGTGTAGCCATCGGAGGCAATTTCATGGCGACCACGCTCAAGATCAACGGAAAAAATGTAGCGGTGGAGGCGGAGGCCGACACGCCGCTCCTGTGGGTGCTGCGCGACGAGCTCGGGCTCACCGGCACCAAGTTCGGCTGTGGCATGGCGCAGTGCGGCGCCTGCACCATCCATCTCGACGGCACGCCGACGCGCGCGTGCGTGACGACGGTCGACATGGCGAAGAGCGCGAGCATCACGACGATCGAAGGGCTTGGCGGCAAACACAAGTTGCAGGAGGCTTGGGTGCGCGCGAACGTGCCGCAGTGCGGCTATTGCCAATCGGGCCAGATCATGAGCGCCGCGGCATTGCTCAAGACCAATCCCAAGCCGAGCGACGCCGAGATCGCCGAGGCGATGAACGGCAATATCTGTCGCTGCGGCTGCTACAATCGCATCAATGCGGCGATCAAGGACGCCGCGGGAGTGACGGCATGACCAAGGTCCAGACCACACGTCGCGACGTGCTGATGGGCGCCCTGCTGTCGGGCGGCGCGCTGTTCGTCGGCGGTATCTCGGGTGCCGCGCGGGCCGCGGGGACCGCAGCTGCCACCCAGGTGACGGCCTTCGGCCCCTTTATCCGCATCGCCCCCGACGGCATGGTGACCGTCGTCGCCAAATTCTCCGAGCTCGGGCAAGGCACGCATTCCGGCCTCGCCGCGATCGTGGCCGAGGAACTCGACGCCGACTGGGCGAAAACGGCGGTCGAGGCCGCCCCGGCCAACGCGAAGATCTATGGCCGTACCGGCTTCGGGATGCAGCTGACCGGCGGCTCGGGCAGCATCGTCGACAGTTGGATGCCGCTGCGCAAGGCCGGCGCCGCGGCGCGCGCGATGTTCGTAAGCGCGGCCGCCAGCCAATGGGGCGTGCCGGCGAGCGAAATCACCGTGGTCAACGGCGTGGTGCGCCACGCTAAGAGCGGCAAATCGGCAGGGTTCGGCGCGCTGCTCGACGCCGCCGCCAAGGTGCCGCCGCCGGCCGATCCGGTGCTCAAGTCACCCGACCAGTTCAAGCTGGTGGGCACGCAGCGCGTGACGCGGCTCGACGCGCGCGCCAAGTCGACCGGCCAGCCGATCTTCACGCAGGACGTGCATCTGCCGAACATGGTCCATGCGATGGTGGCGCATTCGCCCAAGTTCGGCGGCAAGGTCGCGAGCTTCGATGCGACGGAGGCGAAGAAAGTCTCGGGCGTGCTCGACGTGGTGCAGATCCCGAGCGGCGTCGCAGTGGTCGCCAAGAACAGCTGGGCAGCGAAGAAGGGCCGCGAGGCGCTCAAGGTCAGCTGGGACGATTCGGCCGCCGAAACGCGCTCGACCGCTGCGATCGCCGAGGAATATCGCGCGATGGCAACCGGCGAGAAGCCCGTCAAATGGGCGAGCTTCGCCAAAACGGGCGATGCGACTGGCGCGTTCGGCGATGCCGCCAAGGTCGCGACGTTCGACATGGCGTTCCCGCTGCTCGCGCATGCGCCGATGGAGCCGATGAACTGCGTCGCCGAAGTCACGCCCGAAGGCGCGCATCTGCGTTTCGCCAGCCAGGCGCAGACTTTCGACCAGCAGGCCGCCGCGCAGATTCTCGGCATCTCGCCCGACAGGGTGGTGATCGACACGCTCCCCGCGGGCGGCAGTTTCGGCCGGCGTGCCGTACCGCAATGCGACTATCAGCGCGAGGCGATCGAGATCGCCAAGCGCATGGGCGTCGGCAAGCCGGTGAAGATGATATGGACGCGAGAGGACGACATGGCGGGCGGCTTCTACCGGCCGATGTCGCACCATCACGTTCGCGTCGCGCTCGCCGCCGACGGCTATCCGGCGGCGTGGGAGCATCGGCTGGTCGGCGGCTCGATCGTCGCGGGCGGGCCGATGGCGATGATGATGCAGGGCGGTGTCGATTCGCTGGTGATCGAGGGCGTGCAGGGCTCGCCCTATTTCAAGGCGACGCCGATCGTCGACGCGGCGACTTTCCATCCGCCGAGCAAGATTACTGCGCTGTGGCTGCGCTCGGTCGGAGCGACGCACACGGCGATGGCGATGGAGCACATCGTCGACCAGCTCGCGGCGCGGGCCAAGATCGATCCGGTCGCCTATCGCCGCGAGCTCTACACTCGCGCCAAGGCCGACACGCATCTCGAAGTGCTCAACTTCGCGGCGGAAAAGGCGGGCTGGGACAAGCCTCTCGAAGCCGGATGGGCGCGCGGCGTTGCCGTGCATGAAAGCTTCGGCTCGACCGTAGCCAACATCGCGGAAGTATCGATGGTCGATGGCGAACCGCGCGTGCGGCGCGTGGTGGTCGCAGTCGACTGCGGATTCGCGGTCTCGCCCGACCAGGTAGCGGCGCAGATGGAAGGCGGCGTGATGTACGGCCTATCGTTCGCGCTGTTCGGCGACGTCAAGCTGGTCGACGGCGTGGTGCAGACGACCAATTTCGACAGCTATCGCGTGCTGCGGCATGGCGAGGCGCCGAAAGTCGAAGTGTATATCCTGCCGTCAGCGAAGCCCCCGACCGGCGCCGGCGAACCGGGCACACCCGTGGTCGGCCCCGCCGTCGCGAATGCGGTGCTCGCGCTGACGGGCAAACCGGTGACGGCGCTGCCGATCGTGAAGTCCGCCTAGCGTTGCACCAGATCCTCACCACGCACGTCGGCAGCCTGCCGCGCGGCCCGGAGCTCACGCCGCTACTGCTCGCACGCGACCACGGCGAGCCCTACGACGCCGCCGAATTCGATCGCGTCGTCCAGGCGGCGGTCGATGCCGCGGTGGCGAAACAGGTCGAGTGCGGCGTGTCGATCGTCAGCGACGGCGAGCTCGGCAAGGTCGGCTATTCGACCTATATGATCGAGCGGCTCGAAGGCTTCGGCGGCCACACCGATCGCGTCCCCGCCGCCGACCTCGCGCCGCTGCCCGACCTGCGCAAGAAGCTCGCCGTGATCATGGGCGCGCAGGAATTCACACGCGCATCGTGCATTTCGAAGGTCAGGCTGGTCAATCTCCAGCCGCTCCACGACGACATCCGCCGCTTCCAGAGCGCGCTGGCCAGGAACGGCGGGGACGTACGCGCCTTCATGAACTCGGCGTCGCCGGGGCTGATCACCGCCTTCCAGAAAAACGCCTTCTACCCGAGCCATGAGGCATATCTGGCGGACCTCGTCGACGCGATGCGTCCCGAATATGAAGCGATCGTCGCTGCCGGCTTCGACTTGCAGCTCGACTGCCCCGATCTCGCGATGTCGCGCCACACTGGTTACCAGCACTTGAGCGAGGACGAATTCCTCAAGGTCGCTGCCGCCAATGTCGAGGCGCTCAATGCCGCGACTGCCTCGATCCCGCCAGATCGGCTGCGCATGCACATCTGCTGGGGCAATTACGAAGGCCCGCACGACCACGACATTCCGCTCGAGCGCGTGATCAGCGTGATCCTAGCGGCGCGCCCCTCGACGATCCTGTTCGAAGGCGCCAATCCGCGCCACGACCATGAATGGGCGGTGTGGCGCGATACCGCGATTCCTGACGACAAGATCCTCGCGCCCGGCATGATCGACACTTGCTCCAACTATGTCGAGCACCCCGAGCTGATCGCGCAGCGCATCGAGCGCTTCGCCGGAATCGTCGGCGTCGAACGCGTGATCGCGAGCACGGATTGCGGGTTCGGCACCTTCGCCGGCTATGGCAAGATCGACCCGGTGGTGACCTGGGCCAAGCTCAAGTCGCTGCGCGAAGGCGCCGATATCGCCGCGGCGAGGCTTTGCGGCGCGCCTGCGCTAGCCTAAGACACGAATCGCCTTCCCTCCCGTCCTCCGGTTGAGGTGCCTATGACCGCACATTCCCTTCGCGTCGAACCGCTTAAGCGCACCGACGAGCCCACTGTCCGCGACGCCGTTTTTCAGCTGCTCAAGGCCTACGGCCTGACGACGATCTTCGGCAACCCGGGGTCGACCGAGCTGCCGATGTTCCGCGATATGCCCGAGGGTTTCCGGTACATCCTGGGTCTGCAGGAATCGGTCGTGCTCGGCATGGCCGATGGCTATGCCCAGGCGACCGGCAACGCCGCGCTGGTCAACCTTCACAGCTCGGCCGGCGTCGGCCATGCGCTCGGCAATCTGTTCACTGCCTATCGCAACGGCACGCCGCTGGTGGTGACCGCCGGCCAGCAGGCACGCTCGATCCTGCCGTTCGAACCGTTCCTCTACGCCGAGCGACCGACCGAATTTCCGCGCCCATTCGTCAAATGGGCCGTGGAACCCGCCCGCGCAGAAGATGTGCCGCTCGCGATCATGCGCGCCTATCATTGCGCGATGCAGGCACCCAAGGGTCCGGTGTTCGTCTCGATCCCGATCGACGACTGGGAACGCCCGGTGCAACCGATCAAGCCGCGCCGTGTGAGCACGACGGTACGTCCGGATGCCGCGCTGCTCGCCGAAGCCGCGGCGGGGCTCGCCAAGGCGCGGAGACCGGTGATCGTCGCCGGCCAGGCCGTTGCCAACAATCGTGCGCGCGACGCGCTGGTCACGCTCGCCGAACGCCACCGCGCGGCGGTGTGGGCCGCGCCGATGGCGTCGCGCAACGTGTTCCCCGAAGCGCATCCGCTGTTCGCCGGCTTCCTGGCCGCATCGCGCGAAGCGATCGTCCATGCGCTTGCCGGCAGCGATTTCGTACTGGTCCTCGGCGCACCGGCATTCACTTATCATGTCGAAGGCTTCGGCCCATTCGTGCCCGAAGGCGCCGAGCTGGTCCAGATCGTCGACGACCCGGCGATGGCCGACCGCGCGCCCGAGGGCCTGTCGATCGTCGGTGACGTGCGCGCCGCGGTGCTGGGGCTGATCGACGGCCCGGCGCCCGGCCCGCGTGTCGAGCCCGCGCCCCGCGCGCCGCACCCCGATCCGGACCCGAGCCGGCTCACCGACGCGCTGCTGATCGCGCGGCTCGAAGCGCTGCGGCCAAAGGGCATTGCGATCACCGAGGAAGCGCCGAGCACACGGGGTCCGCTGCACGATTTTTTCCGCGTGCGCAGCGACGAGGAATTTCACGCCTGCGCTTCGGGCGGGCTCGGCCACGCGCTGCCGGCTGCGGTCGGTGTCGCGCTCGGGCGGCCCGACACGACCGTCCTCTGCCTGCTCGGAGACGGATCGGCGATGTATTCGATCCAGGGATTCTATACCGCCGCGCAGCTCGGCCTCGATATCAAGTTCATTATCGTCAACAACGGCGGCTATGCCGCGCTCGAGCATTTCGGATCGCTGTTCGGGATCGAAGTGGTCGGTTCGAAGTTGCCCGAACTCGACTTCGTCAAGATCGCCGAAGGTCAGGGCGTGCCCGGCAGGCGCATCGCCGCGGCGAGCGAACTCGACGCGGCGCTCGAGTCGCTGTTCGCCGCCAAAGGTCCGCAGCTGCTCGAAGTCGTCGTCCAGCCGGGGTAGTCGCGATACTAGGACCCGCGGCGCCCTTGTGAGGTCACGCCGCCTCTGCTTCAGAGGAGCGCTGCTACGCCGATGGGGTGCGGCAGCTGCGCTGGGGCGAACGCGGCGACGCGACGATTCGCCGAGGAGAGGAACAAAATGAAGATCGCATTGATCGGAGCGACGGGCAACGTCGGCCAGCGCATCGTCAAGGAAGCGACCGACCGCGGACATCAGGTCACGGCGATCGCGCGCGATCCGTCGAAGCTGCCGCCGCAGGCCGGCGTCACCCTGGTGCAGGCCGACATGAACGACGATGCGCAGCTGCGCAGCGCGATTGCCGGCGCCGACGCTGTCGTGCTTTCGGTGCGCTTCCAGGATCTCGACTATAAGAAGCTCTTCGCGGCGCTGCGGTCCGCGCCGCGCGTGCTGATCGTCGGCGGCGCGGCGAGTCTCGAAGTCGCGCCAGGCGAGGCGCTGATCGACACGCCCGGCTTCCCCGACTTCATCAAGGTCGAGGCCGAGCCGGCCCGCCAGGCACTCAACTGGCTCAAGGCCGAGCGCGAGCTCAACTGGACGTTCCTGTCGCCGTCGGTGTTCTTCGGCCCCGGCGAGCGCACGGGCAAGTTCCGGCTGGGCCTCGAGAACCTGCTCACTGCCGACGATGGCAAGAGCCATATCAGCTACGAGGATTATGCGGTCGCGCTGCTCGACGAGATCGAAACGCCCAAACACATCCGTCAGCGCTTCACGGTCGGATATTGATTTCAGATAACGAGAGTTGGGAGGATAGAATGGCCGAAGATACCGCCGCGCTGATCGCGCGCATCGACAAGCTGGAGAACGAGGTCGGTATCCTCCAGGACGTCAATGCCGTCCGGAAGCTGCAGTACACCTATGGCTACTTCATCGACAAATCGCAGTATAACGAAGTCGTCGACTTGTTCGCCGACGATGGCGAAGTATGGTTCCTCGGCGGCATCTACAAAGGCAGGGCAGGCATCCGCCGCCTGTATATCGAGCGGTTTCAGACGCAGTTCACGCAAGGGCACAACGGCCCGCGCTACGGCTGGCTGCTCGACCATCCGCAGCTGCAGATGGTCATCGACATCGCGCCCGACCGCAAGACCGCCAAGACGCGCGGCCGCTCGATGATGCAGGCGGGCCTGCACGAGACTGCCGAAGGCGCACAGCGCGCCTGGTGGGAAGGCGGCCTCTACGAGAATGAATATTCGCGCGGGGATGACGGCATCTGGCGGATCAAGGCGCTGCGCTATTATCCGTTTTGGCACGGCAGCTTCGCCGAGGGCTGGGCGAAGACCAAGATCGACTTCATCCCGATGGCGAAGACGCTCTACCCCGAGGATCCGGTCGGACCCGACGCACTGATCGATCCGCAGCCGCGGCTGTGGCCGGCGACCGACACGGTGCCGTTCCATTATCCGCACCCGGTCACCGGCAAACCGATCGTGCTCGACAACAGCCGCGCGCGCGAAGGATTCCCGGACTGATGCATCCGGACGAGCGCCGCGCGATCGAGTGGGATATCAACCAGTTGATCCTCCGCTACGCCAATCTCAACGACGAAAACCGTTGGGAGGAAGTCGCGGCGCTCTACACCGTGGACGGGTCGATGGCACGGCCCACCGCACCGGACACGCCAGTGGTCGGGCGCGAGGCGATCCTCGCCTCGTTGCGGGCGCGGCCGCCGCGCGTCACGCAGCATGTGATCGCCAACGTCACTGTCGATGTCGAGAGCGCGACCGCGGCGCGCGCGTTTAGCGGCATAGCGCTCTACACCGCCAAGGATGCGCCTCCGCTCCTCGGCTATTTCAGGGACAGGCTCGTGCGCACCGAAGAAGGCTGGCGCTTCGCCGAACGCCGCGGCGGGCTCACCTTCGCATGACGCCGTTCTACACCCGCGCGTATCGCGTGACCTGGGGCGAATGCGACCCCGCAGGCATCGTGTATGCGCCGCGTTTCCTCGACATGTTCGGCGAAAACACCATCCGGCTGTTCGA
>Ga0068859_100008784_pt1 | contig 10200 bp, 8 predicted proteins | sample KBSSwiS22_FD_66585 | JGI IMG/M metagenome (GOLD analysis project Ga0068859, IMG submission 66585) | Switchgrass rhizosphere microbial communities from Kellogg Biological Station, Michigan, USA - KBS Switchgrass S2-2 | ecosystem: Host-associated > Plants > Roots > Rhizosphere > Soil ...
TGTCGTTTTGCTGTCCAGGTACCTGAACCAAGATCTGCGACGCTTACAGTTCCCTTCATGGTTCCGTCTTTTTCAACTGTGCCCGTGTAGTTGATAGTGGTGTCCTGATCTTGGGCCTTGACCTTGATCGTGAAGTCGATCTTGTTTCCTTTGACGGTACCCGTTAGTGGCGCTTCGCCAAAGGCGCCTTTGTATTGTCCGGTTAGTTTTTCGCCTTCCTGTTTGAAAGTGAAAGTGGGGGTGCCTGAACCTGCGGGAGTCTCAACCTGAAAGGCCCACGCGCCGCTGACGTCGGTCTTGTCGGCGGGAACCGCCGCCGCAGGTGCGGGTGTACTTGGCGCAGGCGCGGCAGAGTCGGCGGCGCGCTTCGCACTGAAATCACCCTGAGCGAAGCCGCCGTAGTCGGCGCTGCCTTTCATGGTGCTGCCGTCCAGTGCGCCAGTCAGCGTGATGGGCAGATCGTTGTCTTCATACTTGGTGGTCCACTTAATCGTGACGTCTTTGCCTTTAATTGTCCCTTCGAGGGGACGTTCACCGCGTTGGCTTTTAACTACACCAGTCACCTTCTCGCCATCCTGCTTGAGATTGAATTGCATATTGAAAGTGCCTTGCGGTGAGTTTAAGGTTACATCCCAGGTGCCGGCGACGCCGCCGCCCTGGGCCAGCGTGGGTATTGCGCAAGCAACGGCGAATAGAATCAGCAGGAAACAACGGCTCATGACAGACCTCCTCGAGACGGTGAATTGAAGCGTTGTAAAGAATCGCAGTAGAATGTGGTTACCGAACGGTCGGTAACGTAGCACTCGTCCTGGAGTGCGTCAAGCGTAAACAACCAACATGAGCGTCCCGGTCTGGAACTTCGAACAAGAGCCGAGCGATGAGCCGTTAGACGAGACCGGCATCAATTTGCGCGCGTATTTCGACCACCTGCCCGACGAAAAGATCCAACAGTACGATCCCGCCTGGAGTGACCAACAGACCATCGAGTGGGACGACAATTTCCGCGACGATGGAAAGCTAATGCTGCTGTGTTGCGAACGTGATGTTGACGTGCGCGAGTATCGCCGCGAGCTTGAGAAATGTATTCAATACCGTAGCCACAAAAAGGCACAAAAAGGAATTTGACATAGTTCAGAGTTCAAGCTTTAGCTTGCTGCTGCTTAGTATTCACATAACGGACTATGCACCTCAAACGGTTTGACCTGCGGCGTGAATTTCGTGCTGTGGCAGTCAGCACAGATCGCGCTGCGCCGGGCCTGACTGTGCCGAGCAGTTGAGCTTACGTGAAGGTCGTGACAGGTCAAACAGAACGTAGACAGGTCACCACGCACTGCGACATCGCGAACATTCCGTAGCACGTGCCGATCGCCTGGATTCAAGCTCTCGTCGTCAACGCGCGCAAAGTCGACTGTGAAATCCTGAAACAAGTTATCGCCGGCGATGAAGTTGTTGGCGTAGGGGGAGCCGGTAGAACGCGACTTTCCAAAGCGAACGTGACATTGCGCGCAGATCGAAGTGATCGCCCGCACGTCGTCGCGCCGTTTTTTCGATAGCCACATTAGCGACGTGTTGTTCGAGTGGTCGAGACTCACAAGGCCGTGGCACGCATAACAATCGATCCCAAACGCCGCGAAAGAGTTCGTGCTCGCATCAACTGCGGTGGCGTGACAACCGGCACAGCGACGGCCAAATTTCTCTTTGTCCCACGACGGTGAGTCGCCGCTTCCCTTCTCAATAACATTGGCACCGAGCACCGCCTGAAGATTCAACATCGAGAACTTTCCGTAGCCACTCTTTTTCAGGAAACGCACGCGGTGACGGCTGCCGAGAAAATATCCGATCTCGTTTACCACGCTTGATAGCTCGGGAAGCTTGCCGGCGAGTGTCTGTAGTTCGGGCGCGTCCTCGCCCTGGCGAACAGTGAGGCCATGCGCATTCTTCTGCCAGGTGACGCCGATTGTGTTGCGATGACAAAACAAACATTCATCGCCATGAACGTATTCGGGGATCGGTTTCCCCACGTGATTCCCACCCCAGCCAGCAGGATCGACTGTTTGCGCCTTCGAGTGCGTCAAGCCAGCCACAAAAAGGCACAAAAGGGACCAAAAAATCATTTGTGCCTTTTTGTGGCTATTTTCAAAGTGCATCAGCATCCTCAATAGGGCTTCACTTCAATCGTAAACGGCACCGTTAGCACCTTCCCATGCCGCTGAAACTGCGACCACAGTCGGTATCGTCCAGACCGTGGCAAAAACGCTTCAAACGAAATTCCAGGACCCGCATGCGTATGAACATAGTCTCTCGCGTCTTCGGAAAGAATCAGTGTATGGCCCCAGGCGCCGAGGTATGGTTGCAGGCGTACCGGCTGACCGGTTTTCACATCTGTGATCAAGTATTTGAGAGTTAAGGTTTTCCCGGCCACGGGCTCGCGCGGATCGAGTGTCAAGGCGAAGCGCGTATCCTCGAGGTCGCGTGTCAATACTTCATCGGGTTTGATTACGGCCCGCGCGGAGAACAGATCGTGGTGGTAGCCCGCCGTCGACAGATTCCCATACGCGACCTGCGGAACGCCACCCACCGGAAAGATGTCCGAATAGACCAGGTACGCACCTGGCTTCGGAACGGAAGTGTCGACGACAAAGCTGCCGTCACTTAGTTGCCGCGGGTGCAGGTGTGCGAAATAGTTTAGATCCTGGCTGACGACAAAGAGGTGGAAAGGCTTCTCGTGGACAATGTGAAAGTCCTTCACCGTCGCGCCCGATTTCGGATGATGAATATTGAAGACTAATCTGAAGGTTTGACCGGGTTTGATTCGCGACGGTCTTGTTCTAAACGACACGTCAAAGTCAGCAGCTTCCGGACGCTTGGTCTTGACCAGCGTCATGGCGCACTTCGGACACCTGCCCGGATCGTCTGTAATAACGTCGGCGTGCATAGGACACGTGTAGACATCCGCGCCTGGCGCACTGACTAAAAGCGCATGTCGCTTGTGGCTGCTCCTTCCTTGAGGTGTTAACGACAACTCGCACAGCGGAGAGCGCAGACGAAGTGGTTTACCCGCGTTGTTGATGTAGGCTACGGCTCTGACGCGTGTTCCTTTCGGCAGGCGAACCGGCTCTTTGAAGTAAAGGGTCGGCTGCCAGTCGTAACGATGGCCCTGTGCCCAGACCAACACTTCGGTCGTTCCGTCAGGTCGGTACGTCGTCACTTCGAGCGATTGCGCAAACGGAAACAAGAGCGGGCGAATTGCAATCGCCTCCATGTGCGCCGGCATTTTGATGGAGGTCTCGATACGGAAACGTTCAGCTCCGGCAGGAATCTCTTCGCTTGCGCGCAGAGCGATGGTCCTCATGCGCGAATCGCCAGTTTCTCTATTCGCGGTTTGTACTTGTTCGGGCGGCAAGTCTTTGTCGTCGCCTTTAGGCGTGCCGCCGTCAACCCAGGCCACGATCTGATCGACTTCGTGCTGCGTTAAGCCGTAGTCGTCATCAAATCGGCCGAATCCTTTTACAGCTTGCACGGGAGGCATCCGACGCTCAAGCACCTCCTCCTTGATCGCCTTGGCCCATGGACGTGCGGCGGCATAGTTGTGAAGAAAGACTTTGGTGTGGCTGCCTGGCTGATGGCAGCCAAGGCAATGGTCCTGAAAGATGCGGACGATCTCTTTGTTGAAGCGGATCTTTGTGGTAACCGGTTCGTGAGAGCTGGTTCGGTGAGTGCCGAGCAAGATAGCCACGACGAAACACAAAAAGCTCAAAATCAGAATTCGATTTGAGCTTTTTGCGCTTCTTTGTAGCATCAATCAGTGGCCGGATTTCGTCTCCGTCGCTTTTGTCGCCGGCGGCGGACTATCGTAAACGAAGCTCGTCCAACCAATCATCATCTCTTCCCACGTCTGGTCGCCCCATCTCACTGCTTTGGTCGGATCCGGGTTGTACTTATTGTTCGTCGAATTATCGAAATGGGCCACGCACTCGATCCGGGTGCCTTTCGGGACCGCTATGGGCTCTTTGAGTACGTAATATGTTTGCCAACTGAAATCGTAGCGAGGCACCGACAGCAAGATTTTCGAAGTGCCATCCGGAAACACAGCTTTGTACTCAAAATCTTTCCCGCGAAGATGCATGTGAGGCATAAAACTATAGAGTTGCGCTGCTTCGTTGAACGTAAAGCTCGACCTCACTTCGTAATTCGGATGGCCGGCCGGTATCTCAAAGGCAGTCTGTAAAACTGGCCTGGTGACGACAGTGTGCTCGACGGGAGACTTTGCGTAAATCAGTCCTACGGTCGTGACGTCCTTTGTCGCCGTGCCGTTCGGCGTGTAATGGACCTGAAAGAGCAGGTTCGATCCGGCCGGGATCTTTCGGCCGAACCCCGCCCTGAAGACAGCCGGATCCTCTCCGGGCGCGAAGCCAACGAGCAACTTGCCTTGCAGACGCGACGTCGCGCCAGGCTCCTGTACAAAGACGATCACGTGATGAACGACAGCATGGGCGCTGCTGCGAATTTCCGCCGCGGTAATCCAGCGATCTTCTTTGAAGTTTGTGGGCACGGACAGATATTGGTAATCGACAACGCCATCCGCCGGCACGGCTTGTTCGGGAGCCGAGAACGTCTGATCCGGTTTGCCGATGCGCCAGCCCGGTGTGTATTCCGGCATTGGTGGCAGATCTTTAGGATCGCCTTCCTTCGCGCCGTTATTCACCCAGGCTAGAATCGTATTAATCGCGTCCTGACTAATCCGTCGATCGTTCCGCCACTCGCCATACTTCGGATCCGCGTGCCACGGCGGCATGTCGCGGTTGGCAACCTTCTCGCGAATCGACTTGGCCCAGGGTCGCGCGTCGTTGTAAGTAAGCAGCGACATCGGAGCTATCTCGCCCGGGCGATGACAGCCGGTGCAGTTCTTGTAGAATATCGGCGCGACGTCTTTAGTAAAGGTGACGTTGTTTTCAGCAGTCGTCGTGACTCTTGCAGGAGACGCTAGTAACAACACCACGCTGACGCTGAGGAGGATGGTTGCCTTCATCATTTGGGGTGCTCCTTGCACGGACAATCCGATCAGTTGTATAAGCTACCGGACGGTCGGTAAAGTAGCATGCAGCCGCGACTGAGCGCAATATTCGGCAGTTATCCACAGATTACACCGATTCTTAAGACCATCTGTGTAATCTGTGGATAGAAACCTTTCGAAATAGCTAACAACGATGAAAACTGAAAAGAAACAAGCTCCCAGTAACGAACGATTGGCAGAGATTTATCGCACCGCCGCCCAGATCATTCTTCGTAAAGGTTACGACGCCACCTCGATTAACGACATCGCTAACGCAGTCGGGATGACGAAAGCCGGCCTGTACCACTATATAAATGGCAAGAAAGAGCTCCTGTTCGACATCATGAACTTCGGCCTCGACGAGCTGGATGAAGAGGTGGCTACGCCGGCTGCCGCCATTCCTGATTCAGCGGAGCGTCTTCAGTTCATCATCCGCAGCCATGCGCAGCTCGTAACCCGCGGGCAGGGAGCGATCACCATACTCGTCGATGAAATCACCGCGCTCACGCCGGCTCAAAACCGAATCATTACGCGTCGTAAACGTGAATACTTCGTCCGGCTGCGTGAGCTCATGAACTCGCTCAAAGCCGAAGGCAAGCTTCAGGATGTCGACACCACGGCGGCGACGTTCAGTTTGTTAGGAATGATTAGTTGGCTATCGCGCTGGTTCCGGCAAAATGGATCGTTGACCGAGGAGCAGGTGGCTGAACAGATCTCGAAGATCGCACTCAATGGTTTGCTGCGGCCGGAAGCGAGCCCAAAGAAAACCGCGCTCCGAGTGGTGAAGAACAAGTAAGCCTTAGCCACGAAAAGGCACCAAAGTAATCTTCATGAAGATTCTCGTTTGTCTGAAACAGATTCTCGATCCCGAGATTCCGGCGCGCGACTTTCGCGTAGACGCTGCCAAAGGTGAAGCTGAGCGCGGTAACGCAAACCTCGTCACCAATATCTTTTGCGAAAATGCGCTGGAGACCGCGTTGCAGTTTCGCGAGCGGTTCGGCGACGCGAAAATCACCGTGCTCTCCTTCGGCGCCGCGTCTGCCGAAGACTCGCTTAGAAAAGCCCTGGCAATGAAGGCCGACGCAGCCGCGCTGGTCATAAACGACAAGAACTCAAATCCGGATCCGTTGACTGTGGCCCAGGTGCTGGCGACCGCTATTCGTAAGCTCGGAACGTTTGATCTGGTAATGGTGGGGCGCGAAGCCGGTGATTGGGGGGCAGGACAAACAGCCGGCTTGCTTGCGGAAGAGTTGAGTATGGCGTGTGTTTCGTTTGTCGATCGAATAGAGGCGATGAGCGGCGGACTGCGAATGAAGCGCCAGACCGATTCGGGCTGGGAGGTTTTGGAAGCTCAGACACCGCTGGTCGTCAGCATTACAAACGACGAACACAACGTACCGCGCATTCCGAAAGTGCGTGACGTGATGACGTCGTACCATCAGCCAATCACTCAGTGGACACTGGCGGACCTCGGATATGAAATCGAAGCCGACAAGTATTATCAGCTGGTCGACTTGAGTATTCCCGAGAAGGAATCCCGCTGTGAGTTTGTTACCGGCGACACACTGGATGAGCGTGTTGAAAGTTTGGCGAGAAGAATCACGGAAGTTACGAGCGCGCTTTGAGCCACAAAAAGGCACAAAAGCGCCAAAAAATCTATTCGCTACTTTTGTGCTTTTTTGTGGCTATTCATTTCCATGAACGACGTCGTAATCTGTTTACTTAGTCCAGCCGGCTTTGACCGGGCAGCGCAAGGGCTCGCTGGAGAAGGACGGCGACTGGCGGAAAAGCTGGGCTCGCAATTGAAGGCAATCGTGCTGAGTCCACAGTCGCCTGCGACCGCTCCGGAAGTCGCACAAGTCTGCGACGAAGTTATCGTTGTCGAACAAGATGAGTATCAACCCGAAACGGCGTTGACCGCGTTAGTCGACGTATGCAGACAGCTATCGCCGGCTGCGGTCCTTTTTGGCAATGATACTTACAGCCAGGAGGTTACCCCTCGACTCGCTTATCGACTTGATGGTGCGGCAGTCGGAGACGCTGTCGCGATCACAGTTCATGAACAGGCTTTGCGCGTCTCACGGCAGGTTTATGGCGGCAAGGCACAAGCAACCATCGAGCTAAAGCGAACTCCGGCCGTACTGTGGACGCGCGCTCGTTCCTTTGCTTCGGCTAATAAACTAAGCACACCCGGCAACATCACGGAGTTGAACGTCGACGCTCCCACGGATACTCGAACACGCATCGTCGAGCGCAAACGTGAATCACAAAGTGAACAGCGTTTGGAAGAAGCGCGTGTCATAGTCTCAGGTGGGCGCGGTATCGGTGGACCGGAACCCTTCAACGACGAATTGAAACCGCTCGCAGAACTATTGGGCGCTCAACTCGCCGCTTCGCGAGCAGCGTGTGATGCTGGTTGGGTGCCGCCGACGTTTCAAGTCGGACAAACAGGAAAGAAAGTTACTCCCGATCTGTATCTTGCCATCGCAATTACCGGCGCCAGTCAACACATGGCCGGAATCTCGGAAGCGAAAAACATCGCTGCAATCAACACCGATCCTGATGCTCCTATCTTCAAGCACTGCCGGTTTGGCATCGTCGAAGACTATCGCAAGGTTGTTCCGCTCCTGCGGCAGAAACTCATCGCCTTACAAAACTCGCAAAGATGAACCCCGCCGGTGCGACGCGCCAGATTTACTGGAACATCTCTCATGTCTGGGTGATGTATGTTTTGCTGTTCCCTGCCCTCGCCATTTTTGTCTACGGCTTTTACCGGCAAATTAAAAAATGGCGGCGCGGCGCTCCCGCAGCTCGTTTTGATCAGCCACGGCGACGACTCAAACTCGTCTTCAAACACGCACTCGCACAACGAAGAACTGCGCGCGACGTCTACGCCGGCACGTTTCATCGCTTCATCAGTTACGGTTTTGTAATTCTGACAATAGCCACGACAGTGGTCGCGCTCGATGCCGATTTCGGCACCGCGATCATGCGCGGTCATTTCTATCTCTATTTTCAATCTTTCATTGTCGACGCGTTTGGAGCGTTGGTACTCATCGGAGTGGGCCTGGCTGCGATCCGGCGTTACCTCTCGAGACCAAAGAAGCTTGTCTACACGGACGAAGCGACCTGGATTCTCGTGGCTATTGCCTTGATCTGTTTGCAGGGTTTTCTGTTGGAAGGTTGGCGCATCGCTGCGACCAACGATCCGTGGGCCAGCTATTCGCCGGTCGGAAATCTCATCGCTCGTCTTTCTTTGCTGAGCGATTCGACTTTGCAAACGGCCCATCGCTTCACGTGGTGGTTTCACCTGCTGCTGAGTTTTGGCGTCTTGGCGTGGTTTCCGTACACGAAGATGATGCACGTGTTTACCGCGCCGCTGAACATCTACACCGCGCAACTCGCGCCGCTGGGCGCATCGTTAAAGCACCTCGATTTTGAGAAAACAGAAAGCTTTGGCGTCAACTCACTGGCTGCGTTTACGTGGAAGGACTTGCTCGACCTCGACGCGTGCACCGAGTGTGGACGTTGCACGGCAGTTTGTCCTGCGCACATTGTCGGAAAAGAACTTTCCCCTCGAGACATCATCCTGGGCTTGCGAGATGCGATGCACGGCGATGTCAATGCGCCGATCATCGGCTCAACGCCGGCAACCGCACCGGCAGCGCTCTGGCAATGCACAACTTGTGTCGCGTGCATGCAAGCTTGTCCGGTTTTCATCGAACAGATGCCTAAGATTGTCGATATGCGCCGGTTTCTGGTGATGGAAGAAACCGAGTTTCCGGAGTCGATGCAGCAGGCGATCATGTCGCTCGAGAAGCGCGGTCATCCGTTCAGCGGGACAAATGCGACTCGCATTGACTGGGCTGATGGTCTGGACATCAAACACATCAGCGACGTGCAGGACGCGGAGGTGCTTTTGTGGGTAGGTTGCGGCGGCGCCCTTATCGAACGAAATCAGAAAGTGACGAGATCGACTGCTCAGCTCCTCGATCGGGCGGGAGTGAGATTTGCGATTCTCGGGCGCGACGAAAAGTGCTCCGGCGATCCGGCGCGGCGGATTGGCAACGAGTTTCTCTATGAGATGCTCGCGAAGGAAAACGTCGAGAGTCTGAAGAAACACAACGTCAAGAAGGTTGTAACTTCATGCCCACACTGCTTCAACGCATTTCGAAATGAGTATCCACACTTCGGCGGAAACTTCGAGGTTTATCATCACAGCGAATATCTCGCGCGGCTGGTGAGTGAAGGAAGACTCAAACCAATCGCAACCGCGAACAAGAGCGTGACTTTTCACGACCCGTGTTACCTCGGCCGGCAGAATGACGTCTACGACGCGCCGCGACAACTGGTACAGATCTCCAGCCAGGGAGCTGCGGTTGAAATGGCGCGAAGCAGAGAGAAGAGTTTTTGTTGCGGCGGTGGAGGCGGCATGAGTTTTGTTGACGAGCCGCCTGACAAGCGTGTCAACCAGGAACGGGCGCGCGAAGCGCTGGCTACGGGTGCAGATGTTCTGGCAGTCGGCTGCCCGTTTTGCATGACCATGATGGAAGACGGCATCAACGCGCAGCGAGGCGACCGCGAGATGCGCGTGATGGACGTCGCGGAGTTGTTGTTGGAAGCTTCAAGCTAGCCACAAAAAGGCACAAATTTTTGAGCTTCTTTGTGGCAGGAAACATTTATGGTACTTTACCGACCGTTCGGTAACCAGCTATGACTCTCAAAAGACTGTTCCTGATTTCGATTGTCGCAGTTCTCTGCTACGGCACTGCACCCATCGAGCCTCGCGAGGAGATGGTGTCGATGCGCGATGGCGTCAAGCTTTCCACCATCATTTACTTGCCGGAAGGCGCTGGACCATGGCCCGTAGTCCTCGTCCGTACACCTTACGGCAAGCAATCTCAAACGCGCTCGAATACCGACTGGACCAAAAATGGTTTCGCGTTTGTCGTTCAGGATGTGCGCGGCACGTTCAAAAGCGAGGGCAAGTATCGGCCGTTTGTCGACGATCAGGCGGACGGTTACGACACCATCGAATGGCTCGCAAAACAGCCGTGGTCAAACGGCAAGGTCGGGATGTATGGCGCCTCCGCGATGGGAATTGCCGCCAACGAAGCCGCCATGGCGAACCCACCGCACCTGGTCGC
>Ga0068859_100008786_pt1 | contig 10200 bp, 13 predicted proteins | sample KBSSwiS22_FD_66585 | JGI IMG/M metagenome (GOLD analysis project Ga0068859, IMG submission 66585) | Switchgrass rhizosphere microbial communities from Kellogg Biological Station, Michigan, USA - KBS Switchgrass S2-2 | ecosystem: Host-associated > Plants > Roots > Rhizosphere > Soil ...
GTTTCCTGGACACTTACGGTTTCGGCAGTCTTGGAGAAAGCGACCAGTCGAGCATCGACGCTAAATGCGAGGCTCGAGTTTTCAGCTTCGGGAATCGCCTTGAATGACAGCTCACGCAACTCTCGACCAGTTTGTGCGTCATACAGTTTGACTGCTTTATCAGGTTGGCCCACGGCGGCGATTTGCCCGTTCGAACTAACTGCTATTTTGGACGCCGACTGTTTGAAATTCTTCAGGCGTTGCAACTCTTGTTTCCGTTCCTTGTCTCCGCCACCGAAAAGCGAAAACGAGGGTATTGAGTTGAGTTTCTCCATACCGCTTTTTCCGTATTGTGTTTTTTGCGACCGCAGCTCGGCGCCGGCGGAAACATCCCAGACTTTGATGGCATCTCCACTCACGCTCGTTAGCGAATGACCGTCGTTACTAAAAGCGATCGCGACAACCGGCAGTTCGTGCCCGCGTAGTACCTGCAACTGTTGCCCCGTCTGAACACTCCAGATCCTTACAGTATTCTCTTCCGCGCCGCCGACAACACCTCCCTGAGTGAACGCTCCCAGATCTCGCTGGTCATTAATATCGCCACTCCCCGAGGCTAACAGTTTTCCATCAGGGCTAATGGCAAGGGCGTTGACGTTGGTTGTATGACCGTAAAGAGTTCGTAAGATGTTTCCCTTTGCAAGGTCCCAAATTTTTATGACGTTATCTTTACCGCCGGAGGCCAGCCAGCGATTGTCAGGACTAAAGGCTACAGTGTTAACTGATCTTGTGTGTCCGGTCTGAAGAATTAATTCCGGTCTGGCGCCGGGACTACCGGATGTCACGGGAGTGGCCGACGGCTTCGGTGCTGATGGAATTGCGACTCCCCGTTTCTCCTGCTCTTTAGTTTGGGCGATAGCAGATATTGGCGCACACATAAAGGACACAAGGAGTACGATTGCTGATAACTGTCGGAGTTCTGAATGATATGAGGTTTTACGAATAGCAGCTGGGTTGCTGTGAGCTGAAAGACAAGTGCGAATCATTAAAGATCTCCCTGGTGCAGATGCATGATGCGAACGTGCAAAGCTGTGAACCTGCTTAAAGAGGAACGATGCAGGAGGGCTCAGCTACTTCTAAGTTAGGCAGGAGGCGCCTTTGCGGATCAAGCCTTTAGGAAAGTGATAAAAACCTACGCTCCGGGAGACTCTAAGTCAATGCTTGGTATGTCATACTTAACTCAAGAAACTAAAATGTCCCGTATGCGTTGGAAACATTGGTTTATTTCGAGCGAGGCGAGATACTGCAAGATCTCTCGGCCGGTGTGTTAGTTGGATTCGTCGAAGGTTCGGCCTTGCAGCAGCACGCTTCATCAGTCAGCCGGAATTGCTCAGGGAGTAAAAAGACTTATGGAAACCCTTTCACCGCTTGCAGGCAAAGCTGCTCCCCGAGAAATATTGGTGGACCTAAGCAAGCTTGAGCGCGCCTACTTTGACACGAGCCCTGACGTCGAAGATCCAAATCAATTAGTTCACTTCGGCACGAGCGGACATCGCGGTTCATCACTGCGGGCTTCGTTCAATGAGGCGCACATTCTCGCCATTACACAGGCCATCTGTGATTACCGCCAAATGCAGGGAACTACGGGTCCGCTCTACCTTGGCATGGACACGCACGCGCTTTCACCTTCGGCGCAGCGCACGGCGCTCGAAGTGTTGGCTGCAAATCAAGTTGAGACGCTGATTCAGCAAAACGGCGGCGTCACTCCCACGCCAGTCATCTCCCGAGCGATCCTGGTTTACAACCGCGACCGCAAAACGAATTTGGCGGACGGCATCGTGGTGACGCCTTCGCATAATCCACCGGAGGATGGCGGCTTCAAATACAACCCAACGCACGGTGGACCAGCCGACACGGTCGCCACCAGTTGGATCGAGAATCGAGCTAACGAGTTGCTGAGGGCGCGAAACGTCTCAGTAAAGCGCATGCCATTTGAGCGTGCCCTCAAAGCAGCAACCACACACGAGGAAGACTTTATTCATCCATACGTCAACGACCTGGGTAACATTGTCGACATGGAAGCCATCCGAGCGGCCGGCCTTAGTCTCGCCGTCGATCCACTCGGAGGCGCCGGCCTTCCTTACTGGGAGCCGATCAACTCGGCCTACAAACTGAATATCGCGATCGTCAATCCTGTGATCGATCCAACGTTTTCATTTATGACCGTAGATCACGACGGGAAGATCCGCATGGATCCATCGAGTCCTTATGCGATGGCCGGTCTGGTGAAGTTGAAGGACCAGTATCGCGTGGCTTTTGGTAACGACGTGGATGCGGATCGACACGGGATTGTCACCGGTTCCGGCTTGATGAATCCAAATCACTATCTTTCGGTGGCGATACGATATCTACTCAAGCACCGGCCCGAGTGGCCAGCGCAGGCCGCAGTCGGGAAAACACTCGTGAGCAGCCAGATGATCGATCGCGTTGTGCAAAAACTTGACCGCCGCCTTTGGGAAACGCCGGTAGGTTTCAAGTGGTTTGTGCCTGGTCTCATGGACGGCTCGGTTTGCTTCGGTGGTGAAGAGAGTGCGGGCGCAAGTTTCCTTCGTCGCGACGGTACCGTGTGGACGACGGATAAAGATGGCTTGATTATGGATCTGCTTGCCGCAGAGATTACGGCGCGGACCGAGAAAGATCCGAGCGAACATTTTTCAGAATTGGTTGCTGAGTTTGGGCGGCCTTATTACACGCGGATTGACAAGCCCGCCTCGCTGGAGGAGAAAGCGAAACTGGGCGCGTTGACGCCAGAATCTGTTCGCGCATCAAGTCTCGCCGGCGAGCCGATCACCGCCAGGCTGACAAGTGCCCCGGGTAACGGAGCATCGATAGGTGGGCTGAAGGTTGTGGCCGAGAGTGGCTGGTTTGCCGCCAGGCCTTCGGGCACCGAGAACATCTATAAGATCTACGCAGAGAGTTTTCGCGATGAAGCTCATTTAGAGGAGATCGTAAGCGAAGCTCAGGAGATCGTCCATCATGCTCTTGCGAGCACCGCCGGGAACTCGTGAGTGGATAAAGCCTCGTGAGCCTCTTCAACGGCGAGTGGTTTGAAGAGTATTAGACCTCTCTTCAATTCCTCAAGCGCGATGCTCGTATTCCTCCGCTTCAGTCGATCGACTGCGATCCGCGGCTGTGCGCCTCGCAAGAGTTGCTTGTTTCTGTGGGCTGCCAGGATGACCAACTGAAATCTGGACACGATACCCGGCCACTCTGCCGGTGTGGTGTCGTTAGGAACGTTACTGCTCACTTCTACTATTCCATTCATATTTTTATATCGCCTTTAATGGGCTGTGAATTGAAACCCAGTGCTTTGCCTGGTCTATTTTTTTGATTGCCTTCTAATCGGTCTGACTCATGCTCATAGCGATCGAGCAGTTCGTCGATAAACTGAAAGCAATCAAAGTTAGGATGTCCATTTATCTCAAGAAGACGACCCACTCCGATCCGGTAATCCGACACTGTTTGCGGCGAGCCATAGTTCTCGGTGCTATTTGCCGGCAAAGCTGCTAAGTTACGAAGTCGCCAATATACCGCTCGCACCAGAGCTCCCTCTCCACTTAATAAGCCGCGCCCAGTCAGCACTGCTGACCGATCTAACCAGACCCTGCTGCAAATCTCTGCGAATCTTTCCTGGTTTATTGTTGTGATTACTGACCGTCGTTCAGATGTCATGGCTATGACCCGATTGATTCGGCAATACGAACTTAGCCTGCTTTGTAATAGACACGTGCCTGCGACGAAGAACTAAAGCGAGTTTTTTTGACAGGCTACCTCTGTAGTAGAAATACATAATCGCCAACGTGACAACTAAACTTTCAATGACGGTAATTAGAATGACCATTTTCATAGCGCCGCAATCTCCCTCAGTCGTCATGAACCTGTCGCACGATTTTGGATTCCCCGTCCTGTTCCTTAACGACCTCTATGTCTCACAGAATGAACCTCTTAAACTGCACTGTCTGTGCGCTAGCTCACATACGAATATACTTCTCCGAGTGAATGAACTGTGTTGACCTGAGGGATACGGGCTGAAGGGCCATTGCGACAGGCGTACAACTCCAAAGGTCGGACACGACACGTTTTCGGCTTTTATAACTCCTAACCATGGTCCATGGCGCACCACGTAACAGAAAGGATCGGTGAAATAGAGGTTTTACTCTGACGGTAAGAGTGCGAGAGTCGTAGCAATTGGCGCCGCTTGAGCCCTGTATGTGTGTTACCGCACATACAGGAGTGCTAGCATTTCTTTACTAAGGCTCCACGAGCCCCCTCATTGTCCGGATATGAGGGCCAGGGCGCTGTCATGCTGAATCAAGGCAGCGCCCTTTACAGTCACCAGCGGCCAAACAGCAGGGTTGCGAAGTAATTGTTTGGCCGGCCCTCGCCAACTTCAAACTATATGCGGCCTAACGCACAGACTGTTGAACTTGTTTAGCCTACCGTCACGATTGCGGAAGGTTTTATGAGCGATATCTATGTCATGCAACGTGCCAACGGCGATGTGTTCGCCCTGGACGACCACGGACGCTTTCGAGTGCCACTATTTAACAGTAGCAGCGACGCCTTCCTGGCCCGTTTACGTAACTTTGGAATGCTGCTTTTCAAACCGGTGCAGCTTGATGCCGGCTTGCGCAAGCGACTCGTACCGTTAGGCGGCGCAGCCGAAGTCGACTTTTGGCTGGTGAGCGATCCATTAAGCAATCTCAACCGTGGTCGGCTCGTACAACCCGCACAACTTGCATCACTAATGGGGAGTAACTAAAACCGGTCATCGTCATTGCTCCACCGGCTCAAACCATTCAGTAATTAGTTAGGAAAGAAACATGAGAACCGACTCGAGTCAATTCGAGCAATTCACCCTTGGCATTGAAGAAGAGTTTCAGATCATTGATCCGAACACCCGCGAGTTGCGCTCGCACGTCTCTGAAATTCTCGAAGAGGGCAGGATGGTGTTGGGCGAGCAAGTCAAACCGGAAATGATCCAGTCGATGATCGAAGTGGGTACCGGCATCTGCAAAGACATCAAAGAAGCTCGCACCGATATCACGAATCTTCGCAGCATCCTCTCTACGCTTGTGCGCAAGAAAGGGCTGGAGATTGTCGCTGCCGGCACTCATCCATTCTCACACTGGCAGGACCAGAAGATCTTCGAGAATGCAAGATATGAAATGATCATTGAAGAGAATCAGATGATCGCGCGGTCGTTGCTCACCTTCGGTCTCCACGTCCACGTGGGCGTTACGGATCCTGAGCGGGCAATCCAGATAATGAATGCCATACGCTACTTCCTCCCGCACGTACTCGCGCTTTCTACTTCATCGCCTTTCTGGCTCGGCGTTCACAGCGGATTGAAATCCTATCGCTCGGAAGTCTTCACAAGGTTTCCTCGAACTGGTATACCTGACCACTTCGATTCCTACAGCGCGTTCCAACACTACGTCAAGCTACTCGTCGAAACCGGATGTATCGATAATGGCAAAAAGATCTATTGGGACGTGCGTCCGCACCCGTTCTTCCCGACGCTTGAGTTTCGCATCTGCGATATCCCAACCCGCGTTGATGACACGATCGCTATTGCCGCCCTTTTCCAGGCACTGGTCGCAAAGCTCAACAAACTACTCGATCAGAATCTGACCTTTCGGCTCCATCACAAAATGCTGATCGAGGAGAACAAGTGGCGCGCCGTGCGTTATGGTCTTGATGGGAAGATGATTGATTTTGGCAAGGGGAAGGAAGTGCCAGTGCGTGAACTCATTCGTGAACTACTGGAGTTCGTTGACGATGTTATTGATGACCTGCGCTCGCGAAAAGAGATCCAACATATCCACACCATTCTTGAGCGAGGTACCTCAGCCGACGATCAGCTTCGAGTCTGGCGGGAGACAAGCGACGTCAAAGCTGTCGTGGACCGCATGATTGAAATGACCATGGAGAATGTTCCGCGTGAAGCAATTCCCGACCTTAATAATTCTGAGTTGAAACCATTATTGGTCGCTTAAAGAAAATGGAAAACCTCCGCAACGAGGATGCGCATTCGCCCCGGCGTTTCAGCAGTCCCCTGGTCGGGCGGAGAGCCTAATCTTCGCCAGCAACGCCCGCCAACAAGCCGCGCATGTGTTGCCCGGCCTTCCACGCGCCGGTACGATCCGCGGCCTCAATACCATTTCTCCAGGCCTCTTGTGCCCCGTCAAGGTCACCAGCATTAGACAGGACTGTGCCTAACATCTGATAGGCGGCTGTATAATCCGGGTTGAGACTCACGACCTGGCGCAAAGACTTCGCTGCTTCACCCCAGTTCTCCAGTTTGTATTGTTCACTGGCCAAGCCGTACCAGATCATAGCGTTTTCGGGTTGCTCGGCGAGCATTGCGGTGAAGATTTCTATTTTCGACTGGACCATCAGTTTATCTACTCAATCTTTCAAATCAACTTCTACAGTACACTAGTTAATCCCCTGGGTCATTTGTCTATTCCTGAGCAATTCGATATTCATGACACTGCGAATACACCTTATTAGGTAAACGCCCAGGTGCGTGATAAGGTACGCGGCGAATCGAGTTCAAGCTTACTCTCTTCTCAGCTCCTCTGGAATCACCCAGATTACCTGAAGTCTATAGCCAAACAATCTAAAGGAGCTAACCATGTTTTCACGCCATGTCATAATGGAACTGAAGCCGAACGCCACCACCGAGTTTACCAACGTTGTAGAGAGCAAGATTTTGCCACTCCTGCGTAAACAAAAAGGATTCCGCGATATGATTACTTTCCTCGCCCCGGACCGCTCGGAAGCTATTGCGATCAGCTTCTGGGACACTAAAGAGGAGGCCGAGGCCTACAATGTCTCAGGATATCCTGAAGTATTGAAGACGCTCACGAGTCTGGTGGAGGGAACGCCCAGAGTTGGGGTAGCTGAGCTTGCCACCTCAACGCTTCACAAGCTCGCAGCTGCGAAAACAGCGTAAAGCAGACGCAATTCTAAATCAGAGAGGGTGGACATCCGCCCTCTTTTTTTTTCGCCTGCCACAAGTGACTAAGCATCCCGTCGAGGGACCTCGCTCACCGCTTTGACGAGGTGCATAGAACTGAGTAAAACTCGGCGTCATGAGTGTCATTGCCGTTGAGTCGCAAATCTCAATCTTCCTCAGAAAGTACACACCTGCCGTCGAAGCGCAGTTGCGCGAGGCCCGCACGAGGCTTCGCGCCATGTTTCCTCGTGGCTTCGAGTTGGTCTACGACAACTATAACGCTTTGGTGTTCGGCATCAGCCCAACTGAGCGGACCTCCGATGCGTTCATTTCTGTGGCCGGCTATCCAAGGTGGGTCACGCTCTTCTTCCTCCATGGCGCAGACTTACGCGACGCGCACGGTTTACTCGAAGGCCAAGGCAAGCAAGTCAGGAGCGTCCGACTGACGGAACCCAAAGACATCAACACACCCGAGGTCGAAGCGCTCATTGCACAAGCCGTTCTTCCCTATGAGTCGGCGTTTCTTTCTGCTCCGAGCCTTTCCACCATCATCAAGTCAGTGTCAGCCAAGCAGCGGCCACGACGCCCGCGACAATGACGGCCAACTCTTCCAAGCTCTTACACGGAGCTATGTGCGCTATGCCACATACCTGATATACTTTTTTCTAAGTCAATGGATTGTATTTGCTCTAAGGCCTCACGGGTTTGAGTTTCGTTTAGGGCAAGCGTGGCGATCAACTTATGGCAACACTCCCTCGACCGATGGATCCAGTTCAAAACCGGCTGCTCGCCGCACTTGCGCGTGACGAGTATGACCGCCTGTCGCCACAACTGCAGCAGGTTTCATTTGATCTCGGTGAAGTTGTCTACGAATTCGGCGGACACCTTGATTATGTCTATTTCCCTACCACGGCAATCGTCTCCTTGCTCTACACCATGGAAAATGGAGCGAGTGCCGAAATGGGTTTGACGGGTAATGATGGCGTGGTCGGGATTGCTCTTTTCATGGGAGGCGGCACCATGCCCAACCGTGCTGTCGTACAGAGTGCCGGTGGCGCAGTCCGTATGAAGGCAAGGGTGCTGCAAGATGAATTCGCGCGCGGTGGAAAATTTCAGTATGTATTGCTGAGATATACACAAGCACTAATTACTCAGATCTCACAGACAGCGGTTTGTAACCGTCTTCACTCAGTGGATCAGCAACTTTGTCGCTGGCTTTTGTTAAGTCACGATCGCGTGAAGGCCGATGAGTTGATCATGACCCAGGAACTGATTGCCGACATGTTGGGCGTTCGCCGCGAAGGCGTTACCGTTGCTGCCGGTCGGTTGCAAGATTCTGGAGCGATTAGTTACGTTCGCGGCCACATCAAGATCCTTGACCGCAAGAAGTTGGAAAAAACCGTCTGTGAGTGTTACCGCGTGGTCAAAGATGAGTTTGATCGCTTGCTGGGATAAACGATCGTTGGCTTCCAGCCCAAAACGACAATCTGATTGTCGACTGTTTTCAGGCCTCTGACAGCTTTGACTGCACGGGAATGACGCTCTCGATGAGAGTTGGCGTCTGATTAACGTCGTCGCGCGCGTATGTGTGTTGTCACACAGACGTTCTCCCTCCGCACTGATACAGTTTCAATGTAAACGTCCGATCAAGATTAAGAAGGAGAATTAGTTATGTTGTGGACAATTCTGGTGATATTGCTGGTGCTTTGGTTACTCGGTTTCCTGAGTCACGTTGGTGGCGGGCTGATTCATCTCCTGCTGGTTGTAGCAGTGATTATTCTGGTAATTAACCTTGTGTCTGGCCGGCGCGCGGTTTAGGCGATATATAGCGCCAGCGTCAGTACGTAGCGGTCGGTTCTTCTGTGTCACTGGAATTCAGGACGTAGCCTTCGCTCGTGCCAACGCAGGCTGGCCAACCAGCTCCTCAAAAAGGGTCCGGTAATGAATCATTGCCTGACGCAAGTCTTCTGTGTTGGCTAGTCTGCGGGTCTGACGAACAGCAACTTCGTGGGCCGTCCTGTAATTCTCCATCACCAGGGCTGGCTATTCTTCCGTTTCATCCTTTTCATCTTGAAGGTTCCCCTTTTTGCCTTCAGAACTATCACTCAGAAAAAGCGGAGGCGAGGGGTCCTTAAAGAGGCTTTCAGACGCTGGCTCTTTATTCTCAACTTCATTTTTCAGTTCCTGGCCCAATTCATTACCGGCTTGCCAATTCTTAGTGTCCTCTGCGGAATTTAGTCCGGCTTCCACCCCTTGTTTGAAATTGGCCGAATTGGTGTCCACGTGTTGTTCTATCTCTCTCATCTCCGACTCCTTTGGATGAACGTTATAACCCTAGCTATGTATGTCGAGAACTCATTCTTAACACAGACGATGATAGCCATTCCGTGCGCTAGCACACAGATACTCGAAACCTAAACAAATGAGAAAAATGAATTAAGGAGAGACGCAGGAATCTCGCTGTCGATGAACCTGAGTTATTCAGGCGGCAATCGGAATCGCTTTCAGCAAACGAGCTAGCAGTGTTCTCAACTGATTGAAGTTGTCGGGGCGAGTGATATACACGTTTTGTCCGATAGCGACTTCATCGCCCTCATCGATCTCTGCAATGCAGAAGACCACGACCGGCACATTCTCTCCTAATGCGGCAAGCTCGCGGATGTGACGCGCGGCCATAACAACTTCTTGAGGTAATCCGGCTACGCTCACCAAAATCAGGTTGGGAGGCTCTCGTTGAGCGCTTTCGATCGCATCTTTTTCATCCCGGGCCAGTGTCACGCGATACCCGTCGGCCATCAACAGCTTCTCAATACCGTCGCGGGTCTCATTGACATCTTCCACTACGAGGATGATCGAGTTGGTATCGCTCTCATTATTCATTGAACTATTCCCGTTCGACGTTTGGTCTCCGCGTCGTGCATCATGCCAAAAAACGCTGAGCCAGAGTTACCAATTTGATCGCTCTCACGAGCCCCAAAAACTGCATGACGCGAATCCCCCACCAGTTGATGTCGATTTCATACCAGGCAAGTCCATGGCGCGCGGCAGTCGGATGAGCATGGTGATTGTTGTGCCAGCCCTCACCAAAGGTCAGCAGCGCGACCCACCAGTTGTTCCTTGAATCATCAGATGTTGAGAACCGGCGCGTGCCCCACATGTGCGTCGCTGAGTTAACCAACCAGGTCGCATGCAAATTAAAA
>Ga0068859_100008791_pt1 | contig 10195 bp, 8 predicted proteins | sample KBSSwiS22_FD_66585 | JGI IMG/M metagenome (GOLD analysis project Ga0068859, IMG submission 66585) | Switchgrass rhizosphere microbial communities from Kellogg Biological Station, Michigan, USA - KBS Switchgrass S2-2 | ecosystem: Host-associated > Plants > Roots > Rhizosphere > Soil ...
GCGCGGCGCAACGCGAACGCACGACGATTTTTCACAGCGCTACAGCCCGCGGCGCAGGTACCGAGTGGCTGACGGCCGGCGGCCGGGTGCTGGGCGTTACCGCAACGGGCGAAAATCTCGGCCTGGCCCTAGCGCGTTGCTACGGCGCCATCGACGACATTCACTGGGACGGAATGCATTACCGGCGGGATATTGGACGGCCGGTTGAGGCGGGCGCGTCGGCAAAAGGCTGAAATCGCGCGAACCCGAGGATTCGGTCGTCAGGTAGACCTAAATTCAGTTTTCTCCGCGTCGTTCTCAGCGGCCTCGGCGTCTCTGCGGTGATAATTACCTTCAATCCACTTCACCGCCGAGACGCAGAGAACGCTGAGGTGACGCAGAGAATTTTCAAATTGGGGCACTCCGCTCGTCAGAACGCACTGCGAACCGTCCGCCGTTCTCTGCTATACTCCGTTCAAAATTGGTCGAAAATGCAACCGTGCGCCTTGCTCTTTCGTACTATTCGACGGTGCGCCGGGCCTTTTTGACGACCGCTGGGGTGACTAATCCGATCTTCGATTCTGAAATTGGCCGGAGGATGAAATGGGACTTTGGACTAGGATATCGCGTTCGCTGCGCGCGCTGTTCGGCGGACTTGTCGAGGCAACAGAAGATCCCGAACTGATTTTGCAACAGACGATCCGCGACATGCGTGATCGCATTCCGGACCTGAACAACTCTGTGGCCCAGGTGATGGCCACGGAAAAACTTCTGGCTAAAAACCAGCAGCGCCTGGAAACGCAGGTGGTCGATCTTGACTCAAAGATCAAAGCGTCGGTCAAGATGGGTCGGGACGATATCGCTACGGCCTACATCGGTCAGCTGCAACAGGCGCAGGTCGACCTGCAGAAGACCGTGCATCAACATGAGCACGCCGAACTGGCATCGAAGCAGGCGTTAAAGGCGCGCGACAACTACATGCTCCAAATGCAGCGGCGCACCGCCGAGGCGATGCAGCTCATCAATCAATCAAAGCAGGCCAAACTCCAGGAACAGTTGGCCCAGACGATGGCCTCGTTCCAGATTGGCGATGATGCTTCGACTTTCGATGAGATGCGCGACAAAATCGATCGCCGGGCAGCCGCTGCCGAAGCGCGCATGCAATTGGGCTCGGCTTCTGTCGATAACCAGATGCAGGAGATCGAAAGGGAAGCAATGGATATGCAGCTGCAGGACAAGCTGCTTCAATACAAGAAAGAGATGGGACTGCTTCCGGCCGGGACCGACGCCGGTGCGCCTCAGGCCTTACCGGCGCAGGGAGAGACGACGACGCGATCGTAAAAGGGTTTGGAGTTCCGCCTGCAGGCGGGCGCCGTAAACGCGGAACTCCAGGACACGCCCACGTCGATGGCTCAAAAATATATTCATCCATTAATTCACGCAGCTTCATGGAATTTCCCAAAATCGATTTCCGATACGTAAAAGAGGCATTCAAGGAGCCGATTAATTTTTGGGGCATGGCCGGCTTTGCCATCGGCGCCGCGTTTTTTCAGGACGTGACGCCGTTGCTGCTGGCGCTGGGGTCGGAAGCTGTCTATCTCGCGGTGGTCCCGGCCAGCCCAATCTATCGCCGTCTGGTTCAGCGTCGGGACAAAGAACGCGCGCGCAAGCTCCGCGAGGCGCAGCGCGAAGCTGTGATCAAGGCGTTCGATCCGCGCGAACGCGAGGCCGTTGAGTATCTGCGCTGGATGAAGAACCAGATCTACTCGAACTACAAAAAGTTCACCACCAGTAAAGAGATCCCCGCGAATCTGCAGACGCTCGATCAGCGCTGGGAAGACTTCGTTGATTTGCTCGATGTCTATCGCCGGCGTAAACACCACCTGCGATCGACCAATCGACAGGCGGTGGCCAATCAGTTGAAACAGGCAGAACACGCCGTGCAAACCGCGACCGACGATAAGCAAAAACGCATTCAACAAGCCAACGCCGAAATTCTCAAACGCCGCGTGGCCGCGTTTAATGATTTGGAACGGTCCGTAAAGCTGGTCGAAGGGCAACTTCAATCGATCGAGAATTTCTTTGGCCTGGTAAATGACCAGGTGGTCACCTTGCCTACTCCTGAGCGCGTTTCTTCACTGCACTTTGAAGAGTTGAGCGATTCAATCGCCATGACCCGTCAGATGCTGGAAGAAACCGCCGATACCTTTGGGATGCTCGATAATCAGAACCGCGAATTGGATTTACTGCTTTCCAGCGGCCCGAAATAGAAGCGAGGCAGAGATCCGACCGTAAGGGAGGGTGCAGCTCCTTTTCGTTAGCCCGAGTCCAGCTTCGCACCCTCCCTCACGGTCGGGTTTCCGCCCCTTTGGGCCATCCTAACAGCGTGATTTTCGGCCACTTAGCTCTTAAGGTGAAGCCTCAGGAAACACACTCTATCGTGTTGAAAAAAAAGATGGCCACAAGATATTGACATCCGGAAAAACTAGGCGTATAGTCCGTTCTGCTTTGGTTGAGACGGCTGGCAGCGGCGGCAGGGGGGTTCCAAAACCTAACTCCGCAGGGTTGTAGTGACTTCGCAATACCGACCGTAGTACCTGCAAAACATCAAGGGTTTTTGGCGCAGGCGATCATGAATCGTCTCGGTCTTCTTTCCCCTAAAATCGGCTCGCGTGGCCCTCGTCTCGCGGGAAAGGTAAACTAATGAACGTAGCGAGCGGCGCGAAAATGACAAAGGTGTCTGAAAAAGAAATGACCGAATCGACCTCCTTTGAACGGGAGATAGCTCCCCTGGGTCTTAATGCGCGACGCGTGATCGCCAAGCGCTATTCGCTGAAAGATGCCAAAGGGAATTCCCTTGAAGAGTGGTCAGACATCGTTGCTCGCGTTGTCGCTCACGTCTCTGTAGCTGAAACCGATCCCAACCAGCGCGACCAGTTCTTCAATGCGTTGACCGACATCATGATGGCGCGCGAGTTCGTTCCCAATACGCCGTGCCTGGTGAATGCGGGCAAGCCCAACGGCCAGCTCGCGGCCTGTTTTGTGCTCGACGTGCCGGATTCGATTGCCGGTATTATGAAGACTGCCACTGACGCCGCGATTATCCATCAGACCGGCGGCGGTACTGGCTTCACCTTCGAGAAGCTTCGACCCAGCGGCTCAATGGTGAGTTCGACTCACGGCGTGGCGAGCGGTCCAGTCTCGTTCATGAACATCTTCAATACGACGACCGACACCGTGAAGCAGGGTGGCGTCCGGCGTGGCGCAAACATGGGCATGATGCGCGTGACGCATCCGGACATCCTGCGTTTCATACACGCGAAGAACGATCAGCACTCGCTGACCAACTTCAATATTTCAGTGAACGTCACTGACAAGTTTCTCGAGGCGGTTGATCGCAACGAGTGGTACCAACTCGATTTCAAAGGCGAGTCCTGGGACGATCCGGTTTTCGATCCGGTCACCGGCCGCAACTATGTGGTGTATCGCCGTCCCGACGGATCGACTGTTACCTTCCGGGATAAAGAATCATTCGATACCGCCGATCTTTCCGATGCCTTGATTGAAGAACCGCCGGCGCCCGGATTTGTCTACGCGCCGGACATCTGGAACCGCATCATTGCGAGTGCTCACAAGTATGCCGAGCCTGGGATCGCTTTCATCGACGAAGTCAACCGCCACAATCACATGATGAATTCGATGGGCCCGATCATGGCGAGCAATCCCTGTGGTGAGCAGTTCCTGCACTTTGCCAATTCGTGCAATCTCGGCTCGATCGATGTGAACAAGTTCTATGATCGCGAAAACCGTCTGGATTGGGACCGGCTGGCGAAAGTGACGCACTGGACTACGCGTTTTCTCGACAACGTGATCGATTCCTGCGCCTGGCCTTTGCCGGAAATTAATGATGTGGTGAAGCGCACGCGTCCGGTGGGCCTGGGCATCATGGGTTTTGCCGATCTCTGTCTGAATTTGAAGATTTCTTACGGCTCTGCCGCCTCTATAGATTTAATGGATGAAGTGATGGGCTTTATTCGCCGCGAGGCCTGGACTGAAAGTCTGCGTCTCGGAGCTGAACGTGGTGTTTTTCCTGAGCTCGAAGCTAATCGCGAATCCTATGCCGACTTTCTCTATAACCAAATCGGCATCTCACGTGAAGTTTCGCTCACCCCGCGTAACTATGAAGTCACGACGATCGCTCCTACGGGCACGATTTCCCTGGTCGCAGAAACATCGTCGGGTGTGGAACCCAACTTCTCGTGGGCGTACGTGCGCAAAGACACTCTAGGCACACGCACGTACGTTCACACCCTCGCCGCGCAAGCCCTTGGTTTGGATGTCGATCAAACCGATCCGGATTCGATCGATGCGGCCGCCGCTTACGTCGTCGAACATGAACGCGAGCTGCCCGGTTATTTCATTTCTGCGATGTCGATCAGCGCCGAGCAGCATGTCCACGTACTGGCTGCCGCGCAACGAAATGTCGACAACAGCGTTTCCAAGACCTGCAACGGCGCTGTCAACGACACCCTCGAGTCAGTCGATCATTTGTATCGCCTGGCCCGCCAGCTCGGTTGCAAAGCCGTCAGTTATTACCGTGACGGTTCACGCGAAGGTCAGGTGCTGACTTCGATGAAGTCCGAACCAAAGACTGAGACGCCGACGGTCGTGACGACCACGACGATCATCGAACCAATGGAAGAAGCGGTGCCAATTGGTACCGAATCTGAGAATGAAGCCGCCGCGCGCAGGTTAGCGGAAGCCGAAGCTGCCGCGCGCAAGCAGGGCGCAATTCGTCTCGAGCGTCCGCGCGAACTGCAGGGCGCGACCTGGCGGATTCCTTTCGATGGGCAGAATCTCTACGTCACAGTCAATCACGATAATGAAATGATCCAGGAAGTCTTTGCCACTGGTCCGATCAGCGGCGGCGTCGGCATGCTGGCTTCCAAGATGCTGCGCGGTGGATTCGACGCGGCGGAAGTCTCTTACAGTTTGAACAAGGTAACCGGCACCCACGCCGTCTGGTTCAACGAGCGCCTCCTGACTTCACCCGAACAAGCCGTCGCCGAATGCCTCATGATCACTAACCGGCGCTTGAAAGGTCACCCTGATTCGGCGCGTTCGCTCGGCAAACAGACCCATGCCGCCACTTCTTCCGTCACGGCGCAACCCGTAGTCGGCGCCATCATGTCCACAATGATCAGCACCTGTCCCGAATGCCACGGTCAGTTGGAGCATGCTAGTGGGTGTGATTTTTGCCGGGATTGTGGGTACAGCAAGTGTAAGTGATCGAATAGAACCGCGTATTTTCGGCCGTCGCGAGAAGTTGCGACGGCCATTTCCTTTTTGAGCATCCCCAAGCCTAGTGGTTCTTTTGAAGTTATTCATTATAGAATGCGCAAGGTGAGCGCATCCGAAAGCATATCTCAACCTTGGTTTTGGAGTGAGGCCCTTTCCACACCAACCTTGCTGCCAGCTTTTGGTATACCGGAAGTGCGACGCCAGCCAGCCTTAGCGGCTGAGCTCATATCGTCACCTCAGTTTTTTCCCAGCTTTAACCAGACTCACGACTTACAACTCGCCATGGATGTTCCAGCCTTTGGCATCAAAATGACGAGTGAAGTTGCAAATCTGCGCTTCACCGGAGATTACCGAGAAGTCGTATTCGAATCAGCCGTAGATGCTGGCGTGGTAGCCTTACTTACTTTGCACAATCTACCCTCCAATGGAGATGCTGAGCCCCTCCAAATTAAGGATGTCTCTTGGAGATTACGGCTTGCGGACCACAAGGCAAGGACGCATTTTATAGCGGACACGTTGTATGCAATCCTGGGTCTTGCTGGCCCTCTCACGATCGCGATCCCAAACTTGAGCCTCGAACTTCGGTTGAACTTCAAAATCAGAGGACCAGAAATTAACAAGTTCCTGCAACTGAGGCAGGCCGAGTTTGGCCTTATGGTAATTGGGAAGGCGTGCGGGGTTGATTTTGACATTCCGTCATATATCTCGGGGGACGAAATGAATTCAATCTCCTTCGCATATCACGCCATCTTCATGCGTCAGTTTGAATGGCGTGTGAATGAAATAACTCAACCGACGCCTGCAACCGAGGAAATGTTGGATTGGTTCGATAAACTCAAAATTGAGCCGAACGGCTTCTACAGATTGATGTTCGGTCCTTCTCCAATTGTCCGCCCAATTCTGGGCCGAGAAATCTCGCTGGGCCAGCAAACGATTTACATCGATGATGCTGTGATTGAGAATCCAGAAGGATTGCGCCGTGAACTGGCTCAAAACGACGGGCACATTGTGCCGATAATAATCAGGCCACGGAGTCGCAGAGGCCGGCATGTATTTACGGATGCCCCTCAACTACCTGAGGCACCATGGGAGGAGACGATTAGGGCGTTCGTTGCTCTCGAAGATACGATCAATACGCGGCTGGCCGATCGTTACAACGAACTCGCGGCAAATACGGTTGGAGACCTTACGCCTGAAGAAATTCAAGCCGTTACATCCCGCCCTGAATTGGAAGAAGATGCGCATTTGGTTCGCGACTAAGCACGGCAAGTTCTATGGCGATCGGGCCCCACTCTCCAGATGTCGTCGCTGCCCTGGATAACGACGTGCTCAATGACTGGAGGTTTCGACGGCCCGCTACGATTACAGCAATCACGAATTATATAAGTTTGATCAAGGCCCCTCCTGCCCTAACATCCACCACGATTTTTGAAATGGTCCACGGATTTGAAAAGGCCGCGATCCTAGCGGGCGGTATGAATGAACGCCTGGCTCGTGACCTTCGCTACGCTCACACTCTAATCGAGGAATGCGCAATTCTCCCTTTCAACGCGGAAGCTGCAGCAATCGCTGGTTACGTTTTTCCTCGACTTACACAGAAAGAGCGCAATAGGCTCTGGGCTGACGTTTTCATCGCGGCAACCGTTGTAGCCCACGAATACGGAATTGCAACTCGCAATCGTGGGGATTTCGAACTAATAGCCAAACATATCCCACCGGATTATCAACCGCTTCGCATTGAAGTCTGGAAGTGATTTTCATGTTTCGTGAAAACTAAACGGACTTGGGTATGGGGTCAGGCCTGCGATCTTTTCGATTTGCCAAGGAGTAAACTCAACCGAACGCTTTTATCGATCGGAGCGACTCTGTTATCCTTTGCGCATGAGTTCCAACCTCGATCAACTCACGGCTGATGCGATGAAACTCCCGCTGAGAGATCGCGTGAAGCTTGCCCAGCGACTGGTTTCAACCATCGATGACGAGGAATACTTCAAAGCGTTGTTGCTGGAACAGCAGAAGAGTAGGTCTGAAGAGAAATTGGAAAGGATGTTGGTGGAGGGTCTGGCAACTGAGTCTTCGGCCCTCGACGAAAAGGACTGGCAGCACACGCGCGCTGAGTTAGAAAATCGGATTGCCCAAAACAAGTAGAGACTCCCATGTTCATACTCCGCAGAGATGCGGCTCTTCACGATCTAATTGACCTGGCCTACCATATCGCGCTCGACGACATTGAAGCTGCGTAGTACGAGGCAATCTTTGATGACGGGTGTGTTTGTGCGGCTTCGCCGCAGCACATGGCGGAAAGCCTCTGGCTTTCCGGCGGGGCCATTTGAATTATTCGGAGGCTGCGCCTCCGGCTGAGGCATAGCCTCGACAAAAAATGAGAGTCGTCACGGAAAGCCGGAGGCTTTCCGCAGTGTGCGGCGGCACAGCCGCTAGGATTTCCTGTCCATTAGCTATCCCTATGATGGGGAGTAAGAACAAAGACTGCGGGGCGCTGCCTTCAATTCTGCGATTCGCCTTCGATTCTCCAATTCTCGCGTTGCGGTCTGACGGCGGGACTCCGAACCAAATCTAAAGCGGTGACGAGTCACCGCACTCCAAATCTGTCGCCCGCTCAAGCGGCTCCCTGGATCAGATTATGATTCGCGCACCCAGGTTTGAAGGCCAGGCGCGGAAATTGAATCGCCTATTCCGGCGGGCTGCGCGGGGCCAGGCTTCCCGGTTCGCTCACTTGTTGACCTTTCCGTTTACGCCGCCGCGTTCCTTCAGAAAGGCTGCCATCGTTCGGTGTTTCTCGCTGGAGTGTGTGCCCTTTCGACATCGTCGAGCGCCGTGCGACCGTTCTGGTCCTGGGCGTTGATATCGGCGCCAGCGTCCAGTAATAAGTTCACGATCTCAAAATTGGCGCTACTGGCAGCTTGTCTTAATGGCGAGAGAGAAACGATCCCGGTGCCAGGCCTCCGATTTTGCAATTCTTGTGACTGATAGATGAATGAACGAGGGCTTTGGGGTACAAGTGTCTGTCCCCTCTTCTAACGAGAGAAGTTGCAAGGCCAACAACTCTTTTATCGATCCGAGCGACTCTGCTATCCTTTGCGCATGAGTTCCAACCTCGATCAACTCACGGCTGATGCGATGAAGCTCTCGCTAAGGGAGCGCGTGCAGCTTGCGCAGCGTTTGGTTTCCACTCTCGACGACGAGGTCGAATCCGGTGTCGAAGAATTGTGGTTTGCTGAGGCGGAGCGCCGGCTTGAAGAAATTCGCAGTGGGAAAGTGGAAGGCGTCGATGCTGATGATGCCTTTCGCAGTGCGCGTGAAGCTCTCAAGCGATGAGAGTGATCTTCCATCCGGAAGCGCACGCGGAAATGATCGAGCATGCGCGTTACTACGAAGTGAAGTCGGAAGGTCTCGGTTCGGATTTCCTGGCCTCAGTCGAAGAAGCGACTCAACGTATCGAACAATTTCCTAAATCCGGGCCTATCGTCAGAGCCAGCATTCGCAAGCGACTCGTTCCGGTTTTCCTTTCAACCTGCTGTACGAGATACAGCCTGATCTAATCTACATTGCAGCCGTGATGCACCAGCACCGGCGACCTGGTTATTGGTTGAAGCGAGTTGAATAGCCGGGCAGGGTTTTGGAGTGCGGCGACTTGTCGCCGCTTTTCGCTCGCGTTATCAAATCTAAAGCGGTGACAAGTCACCGCACTCCAAATCTCTCGTCCGCTAGATAAACGACCTCGGTCCAGGCCTGCGATTTTGCGATTCTTGTGAACGTGATCCTGGGTGGCGCGCCGACGCGTCGCTTACCTCCAGGCTAATTCATTTCACGCTTGCAGCGTTAAGAGGTGCCTCTAAGCTCTCACCCCAACCCTTGCCCAATAGGAGAGAAGCAAGGTAAGGAAACCCGAGTTCCAGCACTCCGCGCTCCCTCCCAAAAATATTGATTGACTCCGGCGCGGTTCAGTTCTAAAACTCTCTAAGTTGCCTTCTCATAATGCCGCCCTTATGTATGAGAGGTTCAAACAGCTGGACGGTACTCATCCCTGGCGGGACGTCAGCCCGGATGGCTTTGTTGACTATCCGGTGCGCTGCCGCTCACAGGGTCGCGTCCTCTACTTCAACTTCCCGCTCGCCAAAGAGTTAGAACTCATTCCTCCGGATCACCCGTCCATCATTAATAAGGAACTCGAACAGACCATCCTGGAAACATTCTCGCTGCGAATCATCAACGAACACGATCTTCAGCATGGCAAGAAATACCCGCCGGAAAGCATTAAACCCAAACCTTACATGGCGACGCGCTACCTGCAAACCCAACACCATAATAAGCAGGGCAAAACTTCGGGCGACGGGCGCAGCATCTGGAACGGAGTTCTGAAAACGAAGCAGTTGACGTTTGACATCTCCAGCCGGGGAACGGGCGCGACCATCTTAAGTCCAGGCGCGCAAAAATCGGATGGCGCCGTTAAGACAGGCGACGACAGTTACGGCTATTCATCAGGCCTGGCGGATCTGGATGAAATGCTGAGCAGCGCCACGATGTCGGAAATCTTTTACCGACAGGGCATCCCGACTGAAAGGTGTCTGGCGGTTATTGGTTTTCCGGATGCCACGGCCATCGGAGTCAGAACTGCGCCGAATTTGATCAGACCGGCGCACATCTTCCGCTATCTCAAACAAAACCGGCATGCCGAACTGAAGGCGGCGGTTGATTATTTTATTGAAAGACAAATAGAAAATGGGTTCTGGCGATTTCCCGCCGACGGGAGCGAGCGGTACGCCACTGCCCTGGATTACCTCGCCCGGTCTTACGGGAAAATGGCCGCCGTGCTCGAGGAAGATTACATCTTCAACTGGTTGGCGTGGGACGGCGACAACATGTTGGCCAGCGGCGCGATCCTCGATTACGGATC
>Ga0068859_100008793_pt1 | contig 10194 bp, 7 predicted proteins | sample KBSSwiS22_FD_66585 | JGI IMG/M metagenome (GOLD analysis project Ga0068859, IMG submission 66585) | Switchgrass rhizosphere microbial communities from Kellogg Biological Station, Michigan, USA - KBS Switchgrass S2-2 | ecosystem: Host-associated > Plants > Roots > Rhizosphere > Soil ...
AACTCGCCGGCCTGCGCCTGCGAGAGATGCATGACGCGCGCGGCGAGCACCTTGAAGCCCTGCTGCTCGAGATGCGCGATGATCTTCCCGGCCTTGCCGGTTCCGAATGCGTCCGGCTTGATGATCGTCAACGTGTAATTGCCAGCCATGGTCACGGTCCTATGAGTTTGCGAACGATGTCGCCGCGGGTGAGGAAGCCAACCAGCTTTCCCTCACGCACCACGGGGACGCGCTCGACGTCTTTGTTGCTCATCAATGCTGCGACTTCGGCAGCCGGCTGTTCCGGCGCCACACACAACACCTGCCTCGTCATCACGTCGCGCACGGTCAGCTCGTCGCGAGGCACCGGCGGTGCATGGCGCGACGTCCCAGCAGACAACACCTCCGTCGCGAGCAGGTGTCGCATCAACTCCCGCTCGCTCAACATTCCGAGAAAACGTTCATCGTGATCGACAACTGGAAGAGCGCCGAGTCCAGATCGAATGAGCTCGCGAGCCGCCCTCCGCAATGGAATCTCGGGCGTGGTCGTCCGCGGTCGCTCGGTCATCAGATCACGCACCAGGATCTGTTCAGGAATCTCGCATTCAACGAACATCGGCAGCGTGACGATCGACTCCGCGCTCGGCGCGTCGACGAGTGCCGCAACCGCCTCTTCCCTCGGCAACAGCCGGCCAAACGCGCGCACGACTTGTAGCTGACGCGCGGCCGATCGCGGCGGACCGACCACCATCACGACGACCGGGGCGCGCTGCTCCGCGCCCTCGTCGAGCGAACGCCGAACTCCCTCTCGGCTCACACCAACCGCGACCTGCAGTGCCGACGCCGTGTCGGTGCGGTAGTGCAGCAGGAACGCGCGGTCGGCGATCGCCACCATGTCTTCGCCGCGTTCTTCCGCGACGCGAAGCTGAAGTCGATCGAGATCGGCGATCGCGCCAGACGCCTCGAGACGCGCGAGCAGCGCGACACGCGCGCCGTCGAGCGTTTCACAGGCCAAAGGAACAAGCACCCGAGATGGTGCGAGGAAGTCCGCCAACTTCATCGTGCGCTCACAGCCGTGCTTTGATCAACTCGACGAAGTCCATTGGGCGCTTGGCGACACCGATGCCCGCGTCGGTGAAGGCTTGAATTTTTTCTGCTGCTGTGCCGGATGAACCGGAAATAATCGCGCCGGCGTGCCCCATGCGACGTCCCGGCGGCGCCGTCTGGCCGGCAATGAATCCGACGACGGGCTTCTTCATGTGCTGCTTCACGAACGCCGCAGCCTCCTGTTCGTCGGTGCCGCCGATCTCGCCCATCATCGCGACGGCCTTCGTCTTCGGATCAGCCTCGAACGCCGCGAGACAATCGATGAAGTTCGTGCCGTTGATCGGATCGCCGCCGATGCCAACGCAGGTCGATTGGCCAAGTCCGGCGCGAGTGAGTTGATATACGACTTCGTAGGTGAGCGTTCCTGAACGACTCACGACGCCGATGTTGCCGGGCGTGCAGATCCGTCCGGGAATAATGCCGACCTTGGAGACGCCGGGCGTGATCAAGCCCGGGCAGTTCGGTCCGATCAGCCGCGCGCCCTTCTCTTTCACGAACGGATAGACGCGCGTCATATCGAGCACCGGCACGCCCTCGGTGATGGCGACGATGAGCTTCACACCCGCGTCCGCCGCCTCGAGAATCGCATCGGCCGCGTACATCGGCGGCACGTAAATGACCGACGTGTTCGCACCGGTCGCTGCAACGGCGTCGGCGACCGTGTTGAAGATTGGGACCGTGCCCTCGAACTGCTGTCCGCCTTTGCCTGGCGTGACACCGGCGACGATCTTCGTGCCGTACTCGATCATCTGCTTCGAGTGGAACGAGCCGTCGCGGCCGGTGATGCCCTGCACGATCACCGTGGACTTGTCATCGAGGAAGACGCTCATGCCGCCCCCTTCGCGAGCTGCACGGCTTTTTGCACCGCTTCGTCCATGTCCGACGACGCCGAGAATCCGTTCTCCTGCAAAATCTTCATTGCGATCTCTTCGTTGGTTCCGGTGAGCCGAATGACGATCGGCACTTTGAGTGGATTCTGCTTTGTCGCGGTGACGATGCCGTTCGCGACGTCGTCGGTGCGCGTGATGCCGCCGAAGATGTTGAACAGAATCGCCTTCACGTTCGGGTCGGCCGTAATGATCTTGAGCGCGTTGACGACCTTCTCGGGATTCGACGAGCCACCGATGTCGAGGAAGTTGGCAGGATCGCCGCCGTAGTACTTCACGAGGTCCATCGTCGCCATCGCGAGTCCGGCGCCGTTCACGACGCAGCCGACGTTGCCATCCAGCTTGATGAAGGTCAGGCTCGCGTTTCGTGCCATGACTTCACTGGGCTCCTCGGCACTTTCGTCGCGCATCGCGGCGATGTCTGGAAGCCGATCCAGCTCGTTGTCGTCGACAACCATTTTCGCGTCGAGCGCAACAACGTCGCCCGCCGGCGTCGTCACGAGCGGATTGATCTCCGCGAGCGAGCAGCCCGTCTTCATGAACGCGGCGTACAGCTGCTGCATGATCTTCGCCGCCGCGCGCATCTTCTTGACGTCGTCAAACAAAAAGAATCCGAGTCGCGAGGCTTGATATGGCTGCAAGCCATACCGCGTATCGACGGGAAGCTTGAGGATTTTCTCAGGCGTTTTCGCCGCCACCTCCTCGATATCGATACCGCCGGCCGGGCTCACCATGAATACCGGCTTCTTCGAGGCTCGGTCGAGAATGATGCCAACGTACGCTTCGGTGGCGATGTCCGCCGCTGGCGTGACGAGCACTTTGAGAACCGGCAATCCCTTGATGTGCAGCGCGAGAATCGCTTTTGCGATCTCCTTCGCCTCAGCGGGCGTTTTCGCGAGCTTGACGCCGCCAGCTTTTCCACGGCCGCCCGCGTGCACCTGCGCCTTCACGACGACGGTGCCGCCGTATCGCTTGGCGATTGCTTCCACTTCATCTGGTGTTGAGGCCACCTCGCCGGGGGGAATCGGCACGCCTTCTTTTCGTAGAATCTCTTTTGCCTGATACTCGTGAATGTTCACGCGCTCTCCGCCGTTGCTGTGATGGTCGTTCCCGCTTCACCGCGAACCGCCTCCTGACCGCGGCTCAACGATGTGATGATCGCCCGCCCTCCAGTGCGGCGAACGAAATCCACCGCCGCACGAATCTTCGGTGCCATACTTCCTTCGCCGAACGCCTTCTGTTCGTCCATCTGTACCGCTTCATCGGCCGTCAATCGCGACAATGGCCGTTGCTCCGGCGTTCCCCAACCGGCGTACACCGCGTCGACGTCCGTCAGAATCAACAACAGCTCGGCGCCGAGGTCGCGCGCCAGGACGGCCGCCGCGAGGTCCTTGTCCACGACGGCGTCGATTCCTTCCCATCCAAGCGTTGGATGCCGGTACACCGGCGCTCCGCCGCCACCGCACGCCACGACGAGCATCCCCTGCTCGACGAGCGTCCGTATCACCGCCAATTCACGAATGCTCATCGGCGCCGGACTTCCGACAACGCGCCGCAGCTTCCCGTGTCCATCGGTCTTCACGACATGCCCTTCATGCTGCAGCTGTCGCGCGCGTTCTCGCGACAACCCTCGGCCGATGAATTTATTCGGATTTCGCAGCGCTGGGTCGGCAGGGTCGATCTGCACCTGCGTGATGACCGTCGCGACGCTTCGCGGACTCTTCGCTCGCGTGAGCGCGTTCTCCAGCGATTGCTGAATCATATAGCCGATCCAGCCAGCTGTCGCCGCCACGAGGACGCCGAGCGGGAGCGGGCTCGCCTCTCCTCGCGCGATTTCGTTGCGCACGAGCTCATCGCCTACCTGCGGGCCATTCCCGTGTACGACGCAGACGCTCCACCCGGCCAACGCCAACTCGACGATTGGACCCAGACTTTCTCGCGTGTGCCGGAACTGATCGTAGACGGTCGATGCCTCCCCTGTCGGCGCGAGCGCGTTGCCTCCGAGCGCAATCACCGCGGTTTGGCGATGCGCGTGCGTCTCTGCGTGGCTCACGGTGACTTCTTCTCCTGGAGAGCGCGGCCCAGTGCATCGAACGCACGGCCGAACGCGGCCCAATCACCGCGGCGAAGGGCGTCGCGCATCGCATTGTACAACGACTGCGGAGACGCGGTCGCACTTGTCGTCGGCTGCGCGACCACCGGGCCTGTCGCAACCGGAGCAGTGGTTGGCACGACTGAGCGAGTCGAGTCGCCGACGAGAATCGCCAAGCGATTGAGCGCTGGAACACTCTGCGGTCGCCAGCGATACGTCGGCTGAACGAAGCCGATCCCCGTCCGAAGTGGGACTGTGCGCACCCGTCCGTGCGCGAGCGGACCGTCGCGCGCGAGACTTCCCGCGCTGTCGAGTGAGCGGAGGCGCTCGAGGATCGTCGTCCAACGCGGACCAGGGGTCGAGGTACCGTACCAGATCGTCAGCCGGTTCGCTCCGCCGGTTCCAATAAGCAAACCGCGCAACCGTCCCGAGTCATCGACAAGCGGTAGCGTGACCGCCGTCGACAATGCTCCGGGCAATACGATTGGCAAATCGTCGCCGACAAGGCTTGTGTCGGACCCGTCCAGCGCCGGCGTCTGGCGCGGTGGAAAAGTTTCCGTCTGCGATCCGTAGCGACCGAATGCATTGGCTTGCGCGTACAGACCGTCGATCGACGGCGGGAGCAAGCCCCGTATTGCATGTGGCAGTGCGTTCCACGTTCCGAAGATCGACGGCAGACGGCGCACCCATGTGGACGCAATCGGATCGAGCGACGAATCAGGGACGACGCTGATGTCGCCCGTCGACGCTTGAACGATCGCGATGGCGGCGTGGCGGAAGTACGAACGCTCATTGCCGATGAGCATCGCGCGCCGGCTGAGCGGATACATGTCCGACGCCGAATACAGATCGATACCCCAGAACAGCGAGTCGCCAACCAGCAGCGGCTCGACGGATCGCCCTTGGACAAAAAACGGCATCAACGCAGCCACCCGATCGCGAATGTCGCGACGCGAGATCAGCGTCGGGCGAGGTTGTGGGAGCGGTTTCGTGAGAATCCCGATGTTCTGCAGCGACCACGCGCTCGCCAAGCGGCTCCAGAACGACTCGAGCGGTGTGCCGACGGTGTGATTGAGCGAATCCGGCGAATCGGGAACGACGGCGAACGGCGGGGCGCCCGGGTAAACGAGCGGCGTCTCGATCGGCGTGTCGTCCGTGTTTCCGCTGTGACTGCCCGCGTGGAGTGGAGCGCCGCGTTCGTCGGCTGCGCTCGCGAGAACGTGAGTGGCGGTCCACGGAGTTCGCTGTGGCGCGCTCGGCGGCGGTGATTGTACAACGTCAGCGACCAATCCTTCGCGGGACGCGCGCCAGGTTGCCCGAACGTTTCGATCTCCATTCGCGCGCCCCGCCTCTGTCGCGCGCGCCAGCGCAGCAATGTCCCACGCGGAGACCCACGGAAGCGCGGCTGTCATCGTTGGAAAGCCGATCGAAGAATCGGCCCGTCCAATCAAGTCGACGCCAAACGCGCGTCTCGTGTACGAGACTCTCGCGGCGACGTAGGGGCGCTCCCGAGCCGTGCGCTCGGCGTCGCTTCCCAGGCGCTGCGCCGCGGCGGGCACCACTTCGCGCGCCACGAGCGACATGACGACGACGCTCAACACCGAGACGACCGCGAGTCGAAATTGCCCGACCGAACCCGCCCACATCACGATCAATCCGGCGCCGAGCGTAAGAATCGACAACAGGAGATTCCCGGGAATCCCGTACTGATGATCAACCCAACTAAACGTCCCGTCGGTGCCGCTGCCCTGTGTGAGCAGCGAATACATGTCGAGGCGAAAGCTCCACGCGAGCATGAGCAGCATGACGCCGGCGAGAATTGTGAAGTGCCGGCGCACGTACATCGATGCGTAGATCGAGCCGCGCTGCCACTTGAGGCTGGGCGTGAGCGCGTACAACAGAATCACAGCGAGTGAAACGACGATCACGCACACGACAGCCCATGTCCACAGGGTGTTCTCGAGTGGAAGCCAGTACACGAAGAAGCCGAGGTCGGCGCCGATGTATGGATCCAGCGTGCCAAACAGCCGGCCCGCGCGCGCGGCGACGAGGGCCATCCAGTCGTCGTGCGGGATCGCGAGGAGAATGCCCAGCACGGCGGACAGCAAGATGGCGGCGCCCATGAGGTAACGCCCCGACACTTCTTCGCTGATCTCGAGGTTGCCGACCCGCCGCGGAAACACGAGCTGAACGACCGACTGGCGCACCGCATAGAGATTACAGAACGCGAATAATCCGGCACAGAGCGACGAGCCGACATTCATCGTGAGCACGGACCCCATGCGCAGTCGCCACAGAGCGCCCGCGCCGAGCGCGTCGTACCAGAGGTAGTCGGAGTACACGCCGGCCAACGCGCGGCCGACGACCAGCAGGACCGCGGCGATCCCCAACCCGAGCATGATCCAGCGCCGCGTGTTCATGTCACACTCGGACACCCTGATCGCGCAGCCATCCCTCCATCTCGCCGCGAATCTCGGCAAGTCGCGCGGCGCTGCTGGCCTCGTAGCGCGCGACGATGACGGGCTGCGTGTTCGATGCGCGAATCAGTCCCCATCCGTCGCCGAACAACACGCGAACGCCGTCGACGTCGATGACCTTGTGGCGCCCGCGGAAGTATTTCACCGCGCGATCCACGAGATCGAACTTGATTTCCTCGGGCACCTCGATGCGCAGCTCCGGCGTGGAGACGAAATCGGGAACGTCGGACAATAGCTGTGCGACCGTGCGGCCCGAGTCGGCGAGGATGCGCAGAAGACGCGCGGCGCCGTAGAGCGCATCGTCGTGGCCGTAAAAGCCTTCGCTGAAGAACATGTGGCCGGACATTTCGCCGGCGATTGGCGCGTGAGTCTCGCGCATCTTGTCCTTGATGAGCGAGTGGCCGGTCTTCCACATGATCGGAACTCCGCCCGCGTTCTCGACGGCGGTTGGAAGCGCCTGCGAACACTTCACGTCGAAGATGATTGGCTGTCCGCGTCCGGTCCGCTCGAGCACATCGCGGGCGTAGAGAATCAAGATGCGATCGCCCCACACGATCCCGCCATGCTCGTCGACGACGCCGATCCGGTCGGCGTCTCCGTCGAAGGCGATTCCGACCTCGGCGTTGTCAGCGTTCACGGCCGCGATGAGATCGACGAGGTTCTCCGGAACGGTGGGATCCGGATGATGGTTTGGAAATGTCCCGTCGCTCTCGCAGAACAGCCCGCGTCCCTCGACGCCGAGCTTCGCGAACAGCGCCGGCGCGACGAGGGCTCCCGCTCCGTTGCCGCAGTCGTAGACGACGCGAATCGGGCGAGCGAGTGGCCCGATGCGCGTGACGATATCGTCGATGTAACGATCGATGACCGCTTCTTCTCGCTTTGTACCTGTCGGTCCGCCCGCAGGCTTGGAGGTCTGCGTGAGCTTATAGAGATCTTGAATGTGCTCGCCGTGCAGCGACCCCGTCCCCATCGAGAGCTTGAATCCGTTGTACTCCGGCGGATTGTGCGACCCGGTGATCTGGATGCCGCCGACGACCGGGAGATGGTGCAGCGCCCAATAATTCAGCGGCGTCGGAACAACGCCGATGTCGATGACGTCCAACCCGCCGGTGGTGAGCCCGCTGACCAGCGCATCGCGGAGCGCGGCCCCGCTCGGCCGGTTGTCCCGGCTCACGACGACCGCGCCGCGAGTTCCATGCTCGGCCAGATATGCGGCGTACGCGCCGCCAATGGCCAACGCGGCCTCAGTCGTCAGATCCTTCCCGACGATTCCGCGAATGTCGTACTGACGAAAAATTCCCGCTGAGATGGCCATGTGCTCTCTGAAAGACTCTGAAAGGCAACGGGGCCGCGGCGCGGCTGCCGCGTTGCGCGCCGAATCCGGCTTTGCCGCGTCGAGTTAGCGAGTTCGAAGGGCCGCTCGATTTTGAGCGACGCGATGCACCGTGTCGATGGGCGTGGCCGATCGGCGACCAGGCATCTCCGTCATCGACGGCTCGAGCTCCATTCTCGGCTGTCCCTTGGTTGCCGTCTGCACCGCAGCTTCCGGAATTACACCAAGCACCAGGAGAACCCCAACACTTGCCGCAAGCACAACGCGCGTCAACCCGCCAGAGCGTCCGATGGCCGGTGCATCATCGGCGCGCGGACGCATGAACATCAGCATGACGACATACAAATAGTAGCCTGCTGATACCACGGTCGTAACGACGAGGACCACCGCAAGTGTGGTCTGTTTGGCTGGAGATTGCAGAATCGCCTGAAGCACATACCACTTGGCGAAGAACCCGGCGCCGCCGAAGATCGGGAACCCGAGCAGCGCGAACATGATGACGGCCATCGCGAGGGCGAGCCAGGGCCGGACGCTCCACAGGCCCGCGAGCTCCTCGAGCATCACACTCTCCTGCCCTTCGCGCGTCAACGTAACGACCACAGCGAACGCGCCGAACGTCGCGAGCGTGTAGACGAAGAGATAGAACAGCATCGCCGACGAGCCCTGCGGCGTTCCCGAGGCGATCGCTACCAGGAGATAGCCGGCGTGACCGATGCTCGAGTACGCGAGCAACCGCTTGAGGTTCTTCTGCGCGAGACCGATCGCGTTGCCGACGATCATCGTTGCGATGGCGAGCCCCGTGATGACCGGCAACCACATTGGCCAGCTGTACGGGAATGCCTCGAGCCACACACGAATGAACGCCGCGAACGCCGCCGCTTTCACAGTTGCCGCCATGTACGCAGTGATCGGCGACGGAGCGCCTTCGTACACGTCCGGTGCCCACATGTGGAACGGAACGGTCGCCACCTTGAAGCCGAACCCGATCACCATCATGCCGATGCCGATGAGAAGCAGCGGGCTGTTCGCGAGATGGAACACGGCGACGCGACCGCCGATCAGAGTCAGGTTTGTCGTGCCTGTTGCACCGTAGACCAGGGCGATGCCGTAGAGCAGAAACGCCGTCGAGAACGCGCCGAGCAAAAAGTATTTGAGCGCTCCCTCGGCGGATCGTTCGCTGCGGCGATTGATGCCGGCGAGCGCGTAGACGGAAATCGACATCAGCTCGATGCCGAGGAACACGATCATCAGGTCGCGTGCCGCGGCGAGCAGCATCATCCCCGACGACGCGAGGAGAATCAGCACATGGGCTTCGGCGGTCTTGATGCCCGATCGCATGTTGTCGTCCATACTCAGCGCGATCGCGCCGATCGTGCCGAGCAGAATGACGACGTCGACGAACCACCGGAAATCGTCGAGCGCGATGGGACCTGGGCCAGCGTCATAGCGCCCGGACCACTGCAGGGTTATGAGTATCGTGATGCCGGCCAGGACGATGCTGGCGAGTCCCACCCGACGCTGGTGCTCCTGGCTATCCGGCTGCCACGCCGCCCACAGCAGCAGGACCATTGCCCCGCCCATCAGCACAAGGTCGGGCACGAGCGCGGTCATCAGCTGCGCCGGAATCGAGACGTCGAGCGTAGTGATCACTAGCGAGCCCTCCGGCCGTCGGCCACCGACTGATCCAGCATGTTTCGCCGGTCAGTCACCGACGTCACGAATCTGGTGGCGGCACCTTCCATCCGACGAAGCACGGGCGCGGGATAGACGCCCAACCAGATAATGGCCGCGACGAGCGGAAGCATGATCGCCAGCTCGCGACGATTCAGGTCAGGCACGTGCTCGTTCTCGGGCTTGTCGAGCGAATTGAACAGAATCCGTTGGATCGCCCACAGCAGGTAGCCTGCCGAGATGATGACGGCTGTCGACGCGATGACCGACAAGACCGGCTGTGTTCGGAACGAGCCGATCAACACGAGGAATTCGCCGACGAAACCGTTTGTGCCGGGAACTCCGATGCTGCTGAACGTCACGATCGTGAGCATCGCCGCGAACATCGGGACGACGCGCGCGATGCCGCCATAATCCTCGATGAGCCTCGTGTGCCGGCGCTCGTAGATCATGCCGATGAGAAAGAACAGAGCGCCCGTCGAGATACCGTGGTTGATCATGACCATCAGTGCGCCCTGCACGCTCTGCACGGTGAGCGCGAAGATGCCGAGCATCACGAAGCCGAGGTGGCTGACCGACGAATACGCGACGAGCTTCTTGAAGTCGGGCTGCACGAGCGACACGAGCGCACCGTACACGATGCCGACG
>Ga0068859_100008795_pt1 | contig 10193 bp, 12 predicted proteins | sample KBSSwiS22_FD_66585 | JGI IMG/M metagenome (GOLD analysis project Ga0068859, IMG submission 66585) | Switchgrass rhizosphere microbial communities from Kellogg Biological Station, Michigan, USA - KBS Switchgrass S2-2 | ecosystem: Host-associated > Plants > Roots > Rhizosphere > Soil ...
TCAGCGGGCGAATACGGATGTTGCGATAGAAGATCTCCGCGCTCTCGGCCTGCAGCAGGATGCGGCCGTGATCCACCTTGACCCAGGAATTCGACGCCGCGTCCCAGCCTTTGATGTCGTACACGCGCATGTTGGTCACGCCATTGACGACGTGCGTGGCCCGATCGCCGCGCACGATGACCTCGAGCGTGTTCCAGCCCGGATATTCGTTGACCTTGTTGTGCCGCGTGCGCTCGAACTTGCCGTCGTGCCCGACGGTCACCGGCACGCCGCCGTTCTCGGGCAAGGCATATTTGCCGGTCTTCGGATCCACGAAGGATGCGAGCTGCGAAGACACGGCCCAGGAATCGCCCACGTCGCCTTCCTGGATCTGCGCCTCGGCGCCGGCCGGCCAGTCGGCGGGACGTTCGCGATGCACGTGGTAGATGAGCCCGGCGTCGCGCACCACGTCGAGGCGCGGAGCGAATTTCTTCTCGCCCCACTGGTACTCGAGATGGATCACGTAGTTGCTGTATTCAGCCTCGGTCTCGAGGTAGGCGTTCGGCTGTGCGCTGCCCGCCGCCTGCGTGGGATAGGCGTGGATCACGCCGTTCTCCACACTGAAAATGCTCGAAGGCTGCGGCGCGCCGTCCGGCGTCTTGGATGCGTAGTGCACCGTCCAGCCCTGGAGATTCTTGCCGTTGAACAGCGGTTTCCATTCCGTTTTCGTGTCCGCGGCCAGCGCCACGGCGCTCACCAGGCACGCACAGACCACGCCGGCCAGCGGCCGGAAACTTCCCTGCTGCATCGTTTTACTCCCCCGTTCGGAGTGTGGATTGAAACTCAAACGCCGGCGGCAATCCAGCGCGCGGCCTTCTCCGCGATCATCAGCGTGGGACTGGCGGTGTTGCCGCTGACGATGGTGGGCATGATGCTGGCGTCCACCACGCGCAGGTTGCCAACGCCACGGAATCGCAGGTGGCTGTCGAGCACCGCCCCCGGGTCACCGTCACGGCCCATGCGCACGGTGCCGACGGGGTGGAAGATGGTGTTGGCGATGTTGGCGCCCTCGCGTACCAGTTCCGCGTCGCTCGCGAAACGCGCGCCCGGCAGGTGCTCTTCCGGCTGGTAGCGGGCCAGCGCCGGCTGCGCGACGATGCGGCGCGTGAGCCTCAGCGAGTCGGCGGCGACCTGCCGGTCCTCGGCCGTCGCAAGATAGTTAGGCGCGATACGCGGCGGATCGCGGATCTCGGCGCTGCGGATCCGCACGCTGCCGCGGCTCGTGGGATTGAGGTTGCAGACGCTGGCGGTGAACGCCGGGAACGAATCGATGGGCTGATCGTAGGCGCGCAGGCTCAGCGGTTGCACGTGGTACTGCAGGTTGGGATGGATGCGTGACGGGTCGCTCCTCGCGAAGGCACCGAGCTGCGACGGGGCCATGCTCATCGGGCCGGTGCGCCGCAGCGCGTACTCCAGCCCGATTCCCAGCCGGCCCCAGAAGCTCGAGGCCACCACGTTGAGCGTGCGCACGCCGCGCACCTTGAACACCGGGCGGATCTGCAGGTGATCCTGCAAATTGGCGCCGACGCCGGGCACGTCGCGGATCACGGCGAGGCCATGCTCGCGCAGCAACTCGGCCGGCCCCAGTCCCGACAGCTGCAACAGCTGCGTCGTGCCGATGGAGCCCGCCGAGAGGATGACTTCGCGCGTGGCCCGCACTTCGATTCTTTCCGCGCCGCGCAGCACCGATGCGCCGTCGCACACCGGGCGACCAGTGTTCATGCCGGTGAACGACAGCCGCGCCACCTGCGCCCGCGTCCACACGCTCAGGTTGGCACGCGAGCGCACCGGTTTCAGGAATGCCTTGGCGGCACTGACGCGGAATCCGCCGCGCTGGTTGACGTCGAAGTAGGCGACGCCGGCGTTGTCGCCGCGATTGAAATCGTCGATGCGCGGGATGCCGGCCTGTTCGGCGGCGGCGGCGAAGGCGTCGAGGATCTCCCAGTGCAGGCGTTGTTTGCTCACGTGCCACTCGCCCGCCGCACCGTGATGCTCATCTTCGCCCCGATAGCTGCGCTCGACACTGCGAAAGTCCGCCAGCACGTTGCGCCAGCTCCAGGCGTCGTCGCCGGTCTGTGCCGCCCAGGCGTCGTAGTCGCGCGCCTGGCCGCGCATGTAGATCATGCCGTTGATGCTCGAGCTGCCGCCCAGCACCTTGCCGCGCGGATACAGCAGATCGCGGCCGTTGAGGCCAGCCTCGGGCTCGGTACGAAAACGCCAGTCGGTGCGCGGATTACCGATACAGCGCAGGTAGCCGACCGGGATGTGGATCCAGTGGTAGTTGTCCTCGTCGCCGGCCTCCACCAGCAGGACGCGGCGCGCCGGATCGGCGCTGAGACGATTCGCAAGCAGGCAGCCGGCCGTGCCGCCGCCGACGATCACGTAGTCGAAAACCGGAACGCTCACCGTTTCCCGCAGACCCAGGCTTTGTTAGGGCCTGCAGGATAACGGACCCGCGTGGCCGGAGCCACGCGGGCACGTGGTCGAGGTTACGGTTTCACGGGTTCCCGCGAAGCATCGTTGGCAGTGGTCACCTCGGCGCGCTCGATGTAGCCGTTGCCGTCCTGGTCGTAGCGTGAGAATTGCGCGCTCACGTCGGCGTTCGCCGCGGCTTCGGCCTTCGAGATGCGGCCGTCACCGTTGGTGTCCAGCGACTCGAAACTGGCCCCCTTCTGCGCGGGCTGCGAGTCCGGCGCGGGCGTCGACTGCTGCGCAGGCGTCGATTCCTGGGCCGGCGGTGGCGTCTGGGCAAACGCGCCAGCAACGGGTAACGCAGTGACGGCCAATAGCGACAAATATTTCAGTGCTTTCATTTCGTTTCCTCTGTTTCAGTGTCAACGGAGAACAGAGGCAATTGGCGTGCCAGCGCGGGGACGCCGGGCGCGCGCTCGTTGGCCACGCGCAGGCGCGCGGCGCCCGAATCGTTGAAAGTTATACGCTGCCTCGCGCGCTTTTTTCGAAGCGGGATGATGCCCAGCGTAGGCGTCGCCGCCAGCATCCGCCTGCACGGCTGTCGGACCCGCCTGACCCGCGCGCCGGCATTCGCATGCCCACGGCGGGCGGCCTAACTACTGGGCGGAGACGGTGCGGTCGGAATATTGGTGGGTCGGGTGGGATTCGAACCCACGACCAACGCCTTAAAAGGGCGCTGCTCTACCGCTGAGCTACCAACCCGGACTCGCGAGGGCGCGCAGTCTACACGATCTCGCCGGCATATCGCGTGGGGTCGGTAATTCCTGCAGAAACAAAGCCTTGTCGCCTTAACCTGCAGGAGTCACATAAGCCACAAGCGGCGCCGGAATCATCCGGCTGATAGCAGGAAAGCGTCAGCGAATAGTCGACGCCCAGGGCCGCCCCGGCGCGAATGATGTCGGCCTTGCTCATGTGGATCAGCGGCGCGCGGATGGACAGGGGGCGGCCCTCCACTCCCGCCTTGGTCGCCCGCGTCGCGAGGTTTTCGAAGGCTGCGATGAACTCCGGGCGGCAATCCGGATACCCCGAGTAGTCGACGGCGTTCACCCCGACGTGGATTTCGCGCGCGTCGAGGACTTCGGCCCAGGCAAGCGCCAGCGACAACATCATGGTGTTGCGCGCGGGCACGTAGGTGACGGGAATACCGCCCGCGTCTTTCGAAGATTGGGGGGTCGTCGGCACCGCGATGTTCGCGTCCGTCAGCGCCGAGCCGCCGATGCCCGCAAGGTCGACTTGCATCACGCGGTGCTCGCGCGCGCCGAGATTCCGCGCCACGGCGGCGGCCGCGGCGAGCTCGACCTGGTGGCGCTGACCATATGCCACCGACAAGGCGTAACACTCGCGTCCCTGGGCGCGCGCCATCGCGAGCACCGTGGCCGAGTCGAGGCCGCCGGAAAGCAGCACCACTGCCCTATTTACCTGGGACATTGCCCCACAGCACCTTGTGAAGCTGCAGCTGGAAGCGCACCGGCAATCGGTCCGCAAGTATCCAGTCGGCCAGCTCGCGCGCCGGCAACTGCTCGGCACTGGGCGAGAACAACACCGTGCAGCGGGTGTCGAGTTTCAGGTCCGCGACCTTGCCGCGGCTCCACTCGTAATCGGCGCGGTCGCAGATCACGAACTTGATCTGCTCCTCGGGCCGCAGCAGCTCGAGATCCTCGTAGCGATTGCGCCGCTCCTCTCCCGAACCCGGCGTCTTGACGTCGACCACGCGGATCACGCGTGCATCGACGCCCGCCAGGGGCATGGCGCCGCTGGTCTCGAGCGACACCCGGTAGCGCGCATCGCAGAGCTCGGTGAGCAGTGGCAGGCAGTTTTTCTGCGCCAATGGCTCACCACCGGTGACACACACGTAACGCGGTGTGAATTCGGCCACCCGGCCGAGCACACCGTCGATGCTCATCCATTCACCGCCGTGGAAGGCATACGCCGTGTCGCAATACTGGCAACGCAGCGGACAACCGGTGAGACGCACGAACACGGTGGGAAACCCCACGGTGTCGGCTTCGCCTTGCAGCGAATGAAAGATTTCCGTGATCTTGAGGCGGCGGGAACTATCCGTCGTGCCGCCGGGCTCGGCGTTCATTTGCCACTGGGCAGCCGCTTCAATCGCTCGGTCGCGAGTTGCGCCGCTTCGGTCCCGGGATAACGCTTCACCACGTCTTCCAGCGTGACCTTCGCTTCGCCATTCTTGCCCAGCGCCGACTGCGTGAAGCCGATCTTCACCAGCGCGTCGGGCGCCTTGCGCGAGTCCGGCCAATCGGTGGTCACCTTCTGGAACGCGGCGATGGCGCTCTGGTATTCGCGGGTCACGTAGTAGGCCTCGCCCAACCAGTACTGCGCGTTGCCGGCGAGCGGACTCGACGGATTGGCCGCGACAAAACTCTTGAATCCGGCGATGGCCTTTTGATATTCGCCGCCCTTGAGCGCGCTGAATGCGGCGTCGTAGCTGGCCTGCTCGCCGCCGGCCGCGGCCGGAGGGATCGCGCTGCCGGCGCCATTGACTCCGCCGGGAGCAGCGGCCGCGCCAACGCCGCCGAGGGTCTCCAGCGCCGCGAGGCGTTTCTCGAGATCGCTGTACAACGCACGGCTCTGCGACTTGCCGCCCTGGGAGTCGTTCTGCAGCAGTTCGACCTCGCCGCGCATGGTGCGGATATCCGCCTGCATGGAATCGATACGCTGCGACAACTCGAGCAGGCTCTGGTTGGTCAACACGCGCTCGATACGCTGCAACCTCGCGTCGAGATCGTTGAGGCGGATCTGCACCGGATCCTTGTCGGGCGATACCGCGCAGCCGCCGAGCGACAAGGTGAGCAGTGAGGTCGCGGCGAGCGCCGCCGCGGTGAAAAATCTGCGATGTCTCATGATCAGCCCCTCGCTGCGTTGCCGTAACTCGAGCGTTATTTCAGATAGACGATTTCGACGCGACGATTCATGGCGTATGCCTGCTCGTCGCTACCGGCCACCGCGGGGCGCTCCTCGCCGTAGCTCACCGTCGTCAGCTGCGCCTCGGCCACGCCCTGCAGCAGCATCGCGCGGCGCACCGCCTGGCCGCGGCGCTCGCCGAGACCGATGTTGTACTCACGCGAGCCGCGCTCATCGGCGTGGCCTTCGAGCCGTACCTTCTGACCCGGATTCTTCGCCAGGTACGCGGCGTGCGCCGCCACCACCGACTGCGAATCCGCACGGATGTCGGACCTGTCGAAGTCGAAGTACACGATGCGCTTGGACAGCAGCTCACCCGACGGGCCGGCCGCATCGGCGTCCTCGGCGGTGGCCCCGGAATTGTCCGCGCCCGTGGTGTTGGCGGTGGTTTCCGGCGGCGCCTCGGGTTTTACATCCGGGGGTTTCGGGCAACCCGCGAGCAGCGCGAATGAGGCGACGAGAACCGCGGTCGAGAGAAATCGTTTCATTGGCACTCCTTAAGGAAGATACGGGCCCCACACGGGCTCACGAACTTCACCCGCATCGGCGTTCAGCCGCAGCGAGGTTTGTCCATCGATGGAAATGGTCTGCAGCACACCCTTGCCGCCCTGGCGGCCGGCGAGGATCACCATCGCGCCGTTCGGCGCGAAACTCGGCGATTCGTCCTGGCGCCCCTTGGTCAGCACCGAGAGCGTGCCGCTGGCGAGGTCCTGTACGCCGATGCGATAGGCGCCGTCGTCCAGTGTCAGCACCGCGAGCTGTTTGCCGTCGGGAGAGACGCGCGGACGCGCGTTGTAGGCGCCCGTGAAGGTCACACGTTTCGGCTTCTCGTTGCCGGCGAGCCCGAGCCGGTAGATCTGCGGGTTGCCGGAGCGATCGGAGGTGAAGTAGATGGCCGAGCCGTCGGGCGTGAACGACGCCTCGGTATCGATGCCGGGATCGTCGGTCAGCCGGCGTGGCTGCTGGGTCGCGAGGTCGAGTAGATAGATATCGAGATTGCCACCGCTGCCGCCGAGCGTGAGCGCGAGCTTCTTGCCGTCGGGCGACCAGGTCGGCGCGCCATTGATGCCGGCGCGCGCCGACACCCGGCTGCGCTGGCCGGTGCGCACATTCTGCACATAGACGGCCGACAGCTTCGATTCGAACGACACGTACGCCAGCATCGAGCCGTCGGGCGACCAGGCCGGCGACATGATGGGCCGCTCGCGCTCGAGGATCACTTGAGGAGCTTCGCCATCGGCGTCGGCGACGATGAGCTGATAGCGCTGCTTCGGCGGCTGTCCATCCACCGACACGTAGGCGATCTGCGTGGCGAATGCGCCGCGCACGCCGATGATGGCTTCGAACACGGCGTCCGCGACCTTGTGCGCGGCATTGCGCAGCTTGCCGGGACCCGCCGTCCACTTCTTGCCGAGCGGCAGGGGCTGGCCGGTGAGCACGTTGACCAGTTCGGCCTCGACCGTCACCGCCCCGCCCGGCTGCGCCGTGAGACGGCCGACCACCACGTAGTCGTTGCGCTGCTGCTTCCAGGCGAGCACGTCCACCGCGGAGGCCGTGGTCGGACGGCTCAGCATGTCGGTGCGCTTCATGGCCTTGAAGCGGCCGCTGCTCTCGAGGTCGCGCTGCACGATGGCCGCGACGTCGATGCCGCCGTCGGCGGGCACCGCGCGTTCGAACGGCACCACGGCAATCGGGATCGGGTCGGTCACACCGGAAGTGATGGTGAGTTGCAGCTGCGCGAAGGCCGGCGCGGCACACAACAACAGCAGGCAAGTCGCAAGTTTTCTCATGCAGTCGTTCACTCGGGCTTGAATGTGAGTATCAAGTTGCGATCGAACAGCGCCGGGTTGGGCGGCGATGGCAGTGGCGAGGCGCGGTACACCGCGTCCTGAACCGACTGGCGTAACGCTGCGTCACCACCGGTGCAGCTGTCCACCTGGACACCCGTCACTTCACCACCCGGCACCTGCGTGACGCGAACAATACACTCGATCCCGGCTTGTGCCGAGGGCGGCTTGATCCAGGCGCGCTGGATTCTGGCCACGATGCTCGCCCGCCAGCGCGCGGCCTCGTCACTGCTTTGCAGCGCCGTTGCGCGTTCTTCGGCCGCGAGGCTCTTGCGAAGTTCTGCCTCGCTCGCCTCGCGCGCCTTTTCCTCCGCCGCCTTTTTCGCGGCGGCGGCTTCGTCCGCTTTCTTTTTCTCCAGCGCCTTCTTGTCCGCGGCCGCCTTGTCGGCGGCAGCCTTCTCCGCGGCCGCTTTCGCCGCCGCCTCCTTTTCTGCCTCGAGCTTCGCCTGCTCCTGCACCTTCTTTTGCTCCTCCAGCTTCTGCTGTTCGAGCTTTTCCTGCGCCAGGCGTTCTTCTTCCTTCTTCCGCTCCAGTTCCGCCGGGTCGGGCTTGGGCGGACCCTGCTCTTCGATCGGTGCAGGTTCGGGTTCGGGCTCCGGTTCCTGCTTCGGCGGTTCGGGCGCCGGCTTGGGCGGCGGCGCGATGTTCTTGAGCGCGCGTTCATCGACGACCGTCGCCTCGATGGCGATGGTCGTCGGCTGCGGCGGCTTGTGTTTCCACGTGAACCAGCCGTACACCGCGGCCGCCACGATTCCCGAGTGCAGCAGCAGCGACAGCGCGATCGCGCGCCAGCGGCCCTTGGTAAGAGACTTCTGTCTCGGCATTGCGCCTAACGAGCCCGCTTCTGTTCCGGGGGCTGGGTGATGAAACCCACTTTGGTCGCGCCCGCCCGCTGCAGGATGGTCATTGCCCCAACTACTTCTCCGTATGCCACGCGATAGTCGCCGCGCACCAGCACCGTGGTCTCGGGCGCCCGGCGCAATACCGCGCCCGCCATGGCTTCGACCTTCTCGGGGCTGACGGGTTCATCCTCGGGCTTGTTGTAATTCAGGAATAACCGGCCGTCCTGGTCGATGGTGAGCACGATGGGTTTGGCGTCCTTCATCATCTCCGGCGGTATCGGCCGCGCCGCGGCCTTCGGCAGATCCACTTTCACGCCTTCGGCCAGCAGCGGCGCGGTGATCATGAAGATGATGAGCAGCACCAGCATCACGTCGATGTACGGCACGACGTTGATCTCGCCCATGAGCCGGCGGCGTCTGCCTTTCGGTTGTGCGGCTGCCATGATGCCTCCTCAGGCGCTGCGGCCCGCGTAGCGCTGCAGGATGGTGGAGAACTCTTCCATGAATGCGTCGTAACGCAGTTCGAGCCGGCTGACCTGGTCGGCGTAGCGGTTGTAGGCGATCACCGCCGGAATCGCGGCAAACAATCCGATGGCGGTGGCGATCAGGGCTTCGGCGATGCCGGGCGCGACCATGGCGAGCGTCGCCTGTTGCACGCCCCCGAGCGCGACGAACGAGCTCATGATGCCCCACACCGTGCCGAACAGGCCGACGTACGGGCTGGTGGAGCCGATGGTGGCGAGATTCGCCAGGCCTTCTTCCATTCGCTCGAGTTCCTTGAGCTGACCGACGCGCATGGCGCGCCGCGCGCCCTCGAGCAGCTGGTCGGCGGGAATGCCGCCCTGCTTGAGCCGCGCGAACTCGCGGAAACCGAATTCGAAGATGCTCGACATGCCGGTGGCGCCACCGCGGCTTTCGATCTGCCGGTAGAGCGCCGTGAGATCGCCGCCCTTCCAGAAGCTGTTCTCGAAATTCTCGGCTTCGTCGTGCGCCTTCGACAGCAACGAACGCTTGCGGAAAATGATGGTCCAGGAAACCAGCGAGGCCAGCAGCAGCAGTCCCATGACCACCTGCACCACGGGACTGGCTTCGAGCACCAGCCTCACTATCGAGAGTTCATGTTCCATCTCTCACCTTTGCATGAACGTTCTGGATGAAATCGGGCAAGGCGCGCGGCCGGAATGATTTCGCATCGACGCACACCACGCGCACTTCGCCGTCCGCAATTCTCGTGTCGTCGCGCGTGATGACCTGTTTGAACCGGATCGACGCGCGTCCCTCGGGCACCGGCAGGCAGCTCACCTCGAGGTCGTCGTCGAGCCGCGCCGGCTTGAGGTAGTTCACGTGCGCCTCCCGGACCGCGAATACGAAGCCGAACTTCTCCGCGATCTCGTGCTGCTGGTGACCCAGGCTGCGCAGCCACTCGGTGCGGGCACGCTCCATGAACTTGAGGTAGTTGGCGTAGTAGACCACTCCGCCCCCATCGGTATCTTCCCAGTAGACGCGTGTGCGCCAGACGAACTCGGTCACCGCTCGGCCTCGAACAGCGGGATGGTCGTCTGCGCGCGCTCCGGCACCTTGAGACCGAAGTGCAGGTAGGCGTTGCGCGTGGCCATGCGGCCGCGCGCGGTGCGCATCAGGAATCCCTGCTGGATCAGGAACGGCTCGATGACGTCTTCGAGTGTGCCGCGCTCCTCGCCGATCGCCGCCGCGAGGCTCTCGATGCCCACGGGACCGCCGTCGAATTTTTCGATGATGGTCGTGAGCAGCTTGCGATCGAGCGCGTCGAAACCCTGCGGATCCACCTCGAGCAGGTCGAGCGCCGCGCGCGCCACCGGTTCGTCGATACGGCCGTCGGCCTTGACCTCGGCAAAGTCACGTACGCGCCGCAGCAGTCGATTCGCGATGCGCGGCGTGCCGCGCGAGCGCTGCGCGATCTTGCCGGCTCCCGACGCATCGATGGGCACGCCGAGAATGCCGGCCGAGCGCGTCACGATGCGTTCCAGCTCCGCCGTGGTGTAGAACTCGAGGCGTTGCACGATGCCAAAGCGATCGCGCAGCGGCGATG
>Ga0068859_100008797_pt1 | contig 10193 bp, 8 predicted proteins | sample KBSSwiS22_FD_66585 | JGI IMG/M metagenome (GOLD analysis project Ga0068859, IMG submission 66585) | Switchgrass rhizosphere microbial communities from Kellogg Biological Station, Michigan, USA - KBS Switchgrass S2-2 | ecosystem: Host-associated > Plants > Roots > Rhizosphere > Soil ...
GCCCGAAGACAAGTCGAAGGGAAGCACGGCGCAGACGCCGACGCCGCAGACCGCCGGCCCGCCGCTGCCGAAGATCTCCTTCGACGAAGCGATGGAAGAAGGCGCGAACCGGTTGAAGCCGGCGTTCGGCACGGCGTGCGGCCTGCGCAAGGGCCAGGATCCGTCGGATGGCTACGACGCCCGCGACTGGCGTGAAGATCCCTCGCGCAGCGCGCGCGGGCTGATCATCGTGGCCACCACCCCGTCTTCGTGGGTGGCCGTCGACCATCTGATCAAGAACATCGGCACGGCCGTGCCGAAGGCCGGCGGCGGCGAGACCCGGTGGCACTTCGACTGCTTCGAAGGCGTGCACGTGCTGCGCCTCTACGCCTACTGGCGCACCCTCAGCCAGGCGGAGTTCGACAAACGATTCCCCACGCTCGAGATCGGGTTCGATTCCACGTTCAACCTCGAGTGGGAGAAGCCCATCCAGTCCAAGAACCCCAAGAATGCGCCGTACGTGGAAGGACCGCCGAAGGCGATCCCGGGCCAGATGAACTTCATGCCGTCGGAGAACCCGGTCGGCAAGTCGTGGGCCACGCTGCTCGCCGAAGCACCCAAGGGCTCGCAGGTGATCTGGTCCAACGTCGACGCGGCCGCGCAGTGCGGGCGCGATCCGAACCTCTCCTTCTGCGCCTTCCAGAACGAGAACGCCACCAAGCTCGGTCCCGATCGCTACTGGGCGCATCCCTTCGGCATCGTCAACGAACAGACGGTCAAGAACAAGATGTCGGAAGCGGTCCTCGGCCACGTCGACCAGGCCTACATCAAGAAGAACGTCTACGTTTCCGCGCTTCGGCATCCGAAAGAGCGGTTCGAGGCCTGACATGATCAGACGTGAGCAGCGACGCGCGGAGCGTGCGCGATGAGAGCGCGGGACCGACGGTGGTCGCCGGCCGGCTCGTTGCGGGCCGTGTCCTCCGCCCTGCGGCTGCAGCCGCGCGCCGCCCATGGCGCGCGCGCCGCGGCGGTGCCGGGGAGCGTTCACGAGACGGTCGACGCGCCCGGTCAGCCGCTCGATCCGGCGACGCGGTCGTTCATGGAGCCGCGCTTCGGCCAGGACTTCAGCGGTGTCCGCGTGCACACCGGCGACGAGGCCGGCCGATCCGCCCGCGACGTGAACGCGCTCGCCTACACCGCCGGCCGGGACATCGTCTTCGCGCCGGGCCAGTACGCGCCAGGCACCGGCCGCGGCCAGCACCTGCTCGCGCACGAACTGGCGCACGTCGTGCAGCAGCGTCACGCGCCGGCACCGGAGGCGGACTCCATCAGCCGGCCCGGCGACCGCGACGAGGTCGCAGCGGATCGCGCCAGCGCCGCGGTCCTCGCCGGTCGGTCTCCGGAAGCGCAGCACGGCGGCAGCGCGCACGCGCTCCAGCGTCAGCCGATGGGACCGCCGGCCGGCGCCGCCGTCGACCCGATGGCCGGCCCGGCCAAGCTGCCGGAGAAGCCCAAGGGCCAGGACGAGGCGATCGCCGCGGCGCTCGAAAAGGCCTATGACGACTTCACCAAAACGAAGCTGGGGCAGGAGCTCAAGGAGCGGGCCAAGTCCTACATCCTGAGCGTCGAGGGTCTGCCCTTCGACATCTTCGTCGTCGCCAACGTCGCGACCTTCGTCGCCGCCAACGACCCGAAGCTGCCCAATCTGCCCGAGTTCGAGCTCGGCGACGGGATCAAGGTGAAGATCGAGATCCAGGGCCGTGTCTCGGATCTGCCGCCCCTGATGAAGCAGATGTTCACCGGGCAGCACGATCCGAACCGCCCGATCGAACGTGACGCGCAGGGCCAGCCCAAGAACGAAACCAAGGTCGCGGTCGGCGTCGAGTTCACCTGGGAGGCCTTTGCCGACTTCGTCAAGGGCGTCGGCCGGTTCTTCGCCAAGGCGGCGGTGTGGTTCGCCAAGGGTCTGGTGAAGATCGGCACCGTGATCGGCAAGGGCATCGCGGCGGCGAAGCACGAGCTGATCGGCGCGGCCCTGGGCGGCGCGCTCGGCGCGGCGCTGGGTGGCCTGGCGGGCGGCGGCATCGGCGCGCTGATCGGCCTGGGAATCGGCGCCGCCGTCGGCGCGGGCTTCGGCGCGATCGCGCACGTGCTGGACCACAAGAGGAAGCACCCGTGAGCGCCTTCCCCGGATCGCCGAAGGTGCTCAGGGGCGGGATCGTGCTGCTCGATCCCGATCGCTTCACCGTCCTGCCCAACGGCATCATCGTGCTCCAGTACAACCCGGACACGCTGACCCGCAGCCTGAAGATCAAGGGGGCCGACGAAGGCGGCGATCGCTCGGAGGCGCTGCGCCTGACCGGCCCGCCCGTCGAGACCTTCAAGCTGGACGCCGAGATCGACGCGACCGACCAGCTCGAGGTCGGCGATGCGAACACGCTGCAGTACGGCATCTTCCCGCAGCTGTCGGCGCTGGAGACGCTGGTCTATCCGGCGAGCCAGACCCTGCAGCGCAATTTCGGCCTGGCCCAGCAGGGGACGCTGGAGATCATGCCGATGCTGGCGCCGCTGACGCTCTTCGTCTGGAGCGTCAGCCGGATCGTCCCGGTGCGGCTGACCGAGTTCAGCATCACCGAGGAAGCGTTCGACCCGTCGCTCAACCCGTTGCGCGCCAAGGTCAGCCTCGGCATGCGCGTGCTCTCCATCGACGATCTGGAGTTCAACGACAAGAGCGGCAGCCTGTACCTGACCTACCAGCAACAGAAGGAAACGCTGGCGCGCCTCAACCAGGCCGGCACCTTCGGCGCGCTCGGCCTCCGGGGGATTCCATGACCTCGCTGCTCGACCTCGATCCCGTCCAGGCCCTGCTGGCCCAGACGGCCCTCAAGCGCACGCTCTTCGCCTCCACCAGCCGCTACTACGGCCTGGACACCGCGACGCTCGAGGGGCCCGGGCATCCGCCGATCGTCTTCGTGCGGCGGCGGTTCCTGCCGCCGCCGGCGCGCTTCCAGACCATCCAGGAGCACACCGTGATCCAGGGAGAACGGCTGGACGCCATCACCGCGCAGTATCTCGCCGACGCGACGCTCTTCTGGCGGCTGTGCGACGCCAACCGCGCCATGCGCCGCGAGGAGCTGACCGAGACGATCGGCCGGCGGATTCGCATCACCCTGCCGGAAGGCGTGACCGGCAGCGCGCTGTAGGCGATATGAACCGCGGCTTCTACGTCACGCTGATGATGGGCTCGTTCACGGCGAGCCCCGTCCCCCAGTCGGTGATCGACGCCATCACCGAGCTGCAGGTGACGTCCAGCGTCGGCGCCCAGGCCGGCTTCCAGCTGAAACTGCGGCTGGGCAAGCACTCGCCGGTCCAGCAGCTGCTGCACGCCGGCTTCTTCGATCCGCGCCAGCGCGTGATCATCGCTGTCACCGTCAACGGCCAGACCGACGTGCTGATGGACGGGGTCATCACCAAGCACGACGTGACGTCGAGCAACGACGCCGGCAAGAGCACGCTGACCGTGACCGGCCTCGACCTGACGGCGCTGATGGACTTCATCGACTTCACGGGCATCCCGTACCCCGCGCTGCCGATGTTCCTGATCGTCGAGATCATCCTGGCCAAATACGCGGTGCTCGGGGTCATCCCGCTGGCGATTCCGCCGATCGTGCCCTTGATCCAGAACCCCATCGAGCGCTTCCTGAAGCAGGAAGGCACCGACTTCGCCTACGTCTCGAAGCTGGCCCAGGACTCGGGGGCGGTGTTCTATCTCGATCCCGGGCCGAAACCGGGCATGAGCCTGGCGTATTGGGGGCCCGATCTCAGCAAGATGTTCGGCGGTCCGCAGCCGGCGGGCAGCATCAACTTCGACGCGACGTCGAGCTGGGACAGCTTCAGCGCCTCCTACGACGGCACGCTGGCGACGCAGTACTTCGTGACGATCATCGAGCCGAACACCAAGATCCCGATTCCCATCCCGGTACCGAACCTGGACATCCTGAAGGCGTCGCTCGCCAAGCACGCGCCGACGCCGCTCAAGAGCGCCCAGCTGAAGCCCATCGCCAACGAGAGTCCGGCCGGGGCGGCGCTGGCGGGCCTGGCGGCGCTCTTCAAGTCGGCGGATGCGATCAACGCCAGCGGGCAGCTCGACGTGCTGCGCTACGGGCACGTGTTCAAGGCCCGCCAGCTGGCGGCCGTGCGCGGCGCGGGCGACTACTACGACGGCACCTACTACGTGAAGAGCGTGACGCACAACATCAAGCGGGGCGAGTACAAGCAGAACTTCACGCTGGCGCGCGGCGGCGTCGGATCGTCGGTCGCGACCGTGAGCGCGTGAGGCGCGTATGAGCGGAGCCACCTACTACGGGATCTATCGCGGCACGGTCGTGAACAACATCGACCCGATGCAGATCGGCCGCATCATGGTGCTCGTCCCGGACGTCGGCGGCATCACGCCGTCGACCTGGGCGATGCCGGCGGTGCCGATCGCCGGCAAGCAGATGGGCACGTTCATGGTGCCGCAGATCGGCGCCGGCGTCTGGGTTCAGTTCGAGGCCGGCGATCCGGATCGTCCGGTCTGGACCGGCGGCTGGTGGGGCGTCGCCGCGGAGGTGCCGGCCCTGGCGCTGGCCGGCGTGCCCGGCGATCCCAACATCGTGCTGCAGACGACGCTGCAGAACGCGATCGTGCTGAGCGATCTCCCCGGCCCCACGGGAGGGATCATGCTCAAGAGCACCACCGGCGCCACCATCATCGTCAACGACACCGGCATCTACATCCAGAACGGCAAGGGCGCCAGCATCATCCTGACCGGCCCCACCGTCACCATCAACACCGGCGCGCTGGTGATCACGTAGGGCGGAGCTGCAACCATGCCCGGATTTCTGCTGCATGTGGGGGCCACGGTGATGTGCGCGCACGGCGGACAGGCACAGCCCACGGTGCCGAACCCGCGCGTCGTGGTAATGGGCCAGCCCACCGTGGCAATGACCGGCCCGTACGTCGTCGCCGGCTGCGCCTTCGTGCCGCCGGGCGGCAACGGGCCGTGCGTCACCGCGCAGTGGATGACCGGCGCGGTGCGCGTCACGTCGAACGGCCAGCCGCTGCTGCTGCTGGACAGTCAGGCCATCTGCGCCCCGACGGGCACGCCGCTGCTGATCACGGTGACGCAGACCCGCGTCACCGGGATCTGAGCGAAGGAGGCGGGCATGCAGATCGATTTTCCCTTCCACTTCGACAGCCGCGGCCGGACCGCGACCACCGACGAGGGCGACCACATCCGCGACATGGTGGAGCAGCTGCTCTTCACCAGCCCCAACGAGCGCGTCAACCGGCCCGATTTCGGCAGCGGCCTGCTGCAGATGGTGTTCGCCCCCAACAGCCCGGATCTCGCCGCGGCGCTGCAGTTCACCACCCAGGCCGCGCTGCAGCGGTATCTCGGCGACCTGATCGATCTGCAGCAGGTGCAGGTGACGGCGCAGGACGCCACCTTGACCGCGACCGTGCGCTACGTGGTGCGCGAGACGCAGGAGGGGCGGACCGACACGTTCGTCCGCCAGATCGCGTGAAGACGATGGATGCGACCGGCAACACCACTTTGGCCTGCAGCGACGAGCGCCGCCGGAAGGACGTGCGGCGGGCGCCGCTCTTCGGCCTCGATTTCGTCGAGGTGACCGGCCACGACCAGCGCCGGCTCGAGGTCGTCTTCCTGGGCCGCGCCCCGCGCGACCTGGCGCCGGCCAACGTGCGGATCAGCGGCGGCCGGCGCATTCGCGACGTGCAGGTGCTCCACGTCCGCGTGCATCGGCAGAAGGACCCGACGCTGGACGACTCCCTCGAGGTCGAGGTCTCGCGCCCGGGCGACGCCTCGGAGTACGTGCTGAGCCTGGTCGCGCTCGACGAGCAGGGGCGTCAGACCGACGCGCCGATGGACGGCTTCGATCCGCAGTTCGCCGCGGTCACCTTCTCGTTCAAGGCCGGCTGCCCCACCGATCTCGACTGCAAGCCGTCGGCCGTCTGCCCGCCCCGGCCGCAGCCGGCCCCCGACATCAACTATCTCGCCAAGGACTACGCCAGCTTCCGGCAGCTCCTCCTGGACCGTCTCGCCCTGACGATGCCGCAGTGGCAGGAGCGGCACGTGCCGGACATCGGCATCATGCTCCTCGAGCTGCTCGCCTACGTCGGCGACGGGCTCAGCTACTACCAGGATGCCGTCGCCACCGAGGCCTACCTGGGCACCGCCCGCCTCCGCGTCTCCGTGCGCCGCCACGCCCGCCTGGTCGGCTACCGGATGCACGAGGGATCGAATGCCCGCGCCTGGGTGACGATCGCGACCGATCACGACGACACGCTCGACCCGCGCACGATCGCCTTCACGACCGCGCTCCCGGGGCGGACCGATGACCACGTCGCGCGGGCGACGGAGCTGGAACGGATTCCGGCGTCGAGCTATCACGTCTTCGAGCCGCTGGTGCGCGATCGCGGCGTCCCGATCCAGCTGCGCCAGGCCCACAGCGAGATCTTCTTCCATACCTGGGGCGACTGCGCCTGCTGCCTGCCCGTCGGCGCGACGGCCGCGACGCTCCAGGATGCGTGGGTACCGGCATCGGGGACCGCCGCCGCGTCGGGCACGGGCGACGGGCCGGCCGGCACGCAGCGGGCACTGGACCTCGGCGTCGGCGACGTGCTGATCCTCGAGGAGGTGCTCGGACCAGCCACCGGCGCTCCCGCCGACGCGGATCCGCGTCATCGGCAGGCGGTGCGGCTGACGAAGGTCACCAGGACCGTCGATCCGCTGTATCACCCCTACGGCGAGGGGTACGGCCAGCCCGTGGTGGAGATCGAGTGGTGCGCCGAGGACGCCCTGGCCTTCCCGCTCTGTCTCTCGGCGAGGATGCCGCCGCCCGCGTGCGACTGCCGCGATCACATCAGCGTCGCCCGTGGCAACGTCGTCCTGGTCGATCATGGGGCGACCACCGGCGAGACGCTCGGGACGGTGCCCGTCGGATCCTCGTCGGATCATTGCGCCTGCGGCTGCGAGCCGCCGCACACCGACGTCGTTCCCGGCCCCTTCTGCCCGGCCCCGAGCGGCCAGCCGCTGACGCATGCGCAGCCGCTGCCCTCGTGCGCCTGCGCGGGCCCCGTGCTGGAGCAGGACCCGCGACAGGCGCTCCCGGCGATCTCGCTGGTGGGCACCGAGCAGACCCCCAACGGCGATGTTGCCACGACCTGGACCGCGGTGCCCGACCTGCTCGGCAGCGGTTCCACCGATCGGCATTTCGTCGTCGAAACCGACGACGACGGCCGCGCGCATCTGCGCTTCGGCAACGGCGACCTGGGTCGGCGGCCGGCGGCGGGGACGACGTTCGCGGCGACGTATCGCGTCGGCAACGGAGCGGCGGGCCGGCTCGGCGCCGACACCATCACCACGATCGTGTTCCGGGAGGCGGCGGGCCAGGCCGGCAACGTGAAGCCGCGCAACCCGCTGCCCACGGGCGGCGGCATCGATCCGGAACCGGTGGAGGAGGTCCGGGCCTTCGCGCCGCAGGCCTTCCGCACCGAGCTCGCCCGGGCCATCGTCGCCGACGACTACGCCGCGCTCGCCGCCGACGACGCTCGCCGGCTGGCGGAGCGGCCGGCCTGCGGCGGCGCGTTCCAGCGCCTGCAAGGCGCCAAGGCGACGCTGCGCTGGACCGGCGCGTGGTACCAGGTGTTCGCGGCGATCGATCCGGCGGGCACCGAAGACACCAGCCCCGAGCTGGTCGCGGACATCGAGGCGCATCTCGCGCGGTATCGGCGCATCGGGCACGACGTGGCGGTCAAGCCGGCCCGCTACGTCGGCCTCGACGTCGCGCTCCGCGTCTGCGTGCGGCCGGACTACCTGCGCGGGCACGTGACGGCCGCGTTGCTCGACGTGCTCGGCAATCGCATCCTGCCCGACGGCACGCGCGGGCTGTTCCATCCGGACAATCTGACCTTCGGGGAGGGGATCTACGCCAGTCGCCTCGTGGCCGCGGCGCAGGCGGTGACGGGCGTGCAGTCCGTCGAGCTGACGCGTCTGGCCCGCTTCGACGTCGACGCGCCACCGCCCGGTGGTTTCGGCCACAGCGCGTTCGGGTTCGGTGTGCCGGTACCGGCCGTGCTGCCGCTCGGGCCATTCGAGATCGCCCGCCTCGACAACGACCGGGACGCGCCGGAGAACGGGCGGCTCACCTTGGACGTGGGAGGCGGACGATGAGCCGGAGCACGAAGACCCCGTGCGGCTGCTGCGGCGGCGCGTCGGCAGGGCGCGCGCTGGCGGAGCCGGAGTACAACCGGCCGGGTCTGCCCAACTTGACCTATCGCGCCGGCACCTACGCGACGTTCCGCGAGCAGATGCTGGAGCGCCTCGCGGGCCTGAAGGCGCTCACCACGCGCCAGCCGGCTGACGCCTCGATCGCGCTGATCGACGCCTGGGCGGTGCTCGCCGACGTCCTGACGTTCTACCAGGAGCGCATCGCCAACGAAGGCTACCTGCTCACCGCAACCGAACGGCGCTCGGTGCTGGAGCTGGCGCGGCTGATCGGCTACACGCCGCGGCCCGGCGTGGCGGCGAGCGTGTTCCTGGCCTTCACGGTGAACGACGCCTTCGACGGCACGATCCCGGCCGGCACGCGGGCGCAGAGCATCCCCGGCACGGGCGAGACGGCGCAGTACTTCGAGACCAGCGTCGACGCTCGCGCCCGCGACGTGTGGAACGCCCTGGAGCCGCGTCTGACGCGACCGCAGGTGATTTCTCCGCCGCCGGATCCCGATCTGCGGATCGACAACCACCTCGGCACCAACGCCGACGTCGTCGACACCGTCTTCGTGCGTGGCATCTCGACGAACCTCAAGGCCGGCGATGCGCTGCTGCTCGTGCTGAGCGACGCACCGCAGCAGCAGTTCCTGCGTCTCGCCGAGCGCGTCGACGCGCAGAACGACGACGACCGCACGCGCATCGCGCTGCGCGAGGCTCCGCTCGCGCCGGTGGGCACCGTCGAGGCGGTGGTCCACGGGTTCGTCACGCGCTTCATCGACGATGCGCCGAACCAGTTCCCCGGCTCCGATCTGGCCGCGCAGGCGTCGTCGCTCCTGGCGCGGGTGCGGGATGCCGCGGCATCCGGGCCGAGCGGCGTGGCTGGCCCTGGCGCCCTGAGCGCGGCGCGGGCGATCGCGGCGCCGCTGCAGACGCTGCACGACGTCGCCGTGCGACGCCAGTTCACCCGGCTCGAGGTCTGGCTGCGGCACATCGTCGAGATGCAGCCGGCGCTGATCGCCACGCTGAGCGAGTTCACCAGCGAAGGCGACGAGCCCGTGACGCCGACACCCAGCCACGCCGCCTCGAGCCTCGAGCGGCTGACGGCCCTCGTGCCCGCCATCTCGCGCCGGGTGTCCGTGCCGCCGGCGAATCCGCTGCGGCTCGCGCGATCGACGGCCTCGTCGTTCGCCGCCCACGCCGATACCATGCCGCGCCTGATCGCCGCGCTCAAGCCGGTGGCGGCGCCGTTCGTCTACAGCGCCTGGGCCAAGGTCGAGCCCGAGCACATCGATCTCCGCGTCTACGCCGTGCGCGCCAGGACCGGGCTCTTCGCGAGCAGCTTTCCGGGTCAGTCGTCCTTCAACCCCCAGACGCAGATCTCGTCGTTCACACCGGCCTCGATCGCCAATACCTGGCACGACCTCCTGGGGAAGGGCACGACGGCGCTGTCCGTCATCGCCCTGGACGCGGTCTACGACAAGGTCGTCGCCGACTCCTGGATCGCCGTCAGCCAGCCGGACTTCAGCGCCGACGCCGATGCGACGGTGGACCGCCGGATCTCGTATCACCAGGTGACCAGCGTCCAGACCATGGCGCTGGACACGACCACCGGCTACACCGCGAAGGTCAGTGTGCTGACGCTGGCGACGCCGTGGATCACCGCCCCCAGCAACAAGCCATCCGAGCTGAAACGGCTGCTCGCCGTGCCGTTCCTGCTGCGCGGCACCGTGGTCTACGCGCAGGCGGAGCCGCTCGAGCTGTCCGCGGTGCCGCTCGATCGCGACGTCGCGGGCGACAGCATCGAGCTCGACACGGTCTACAACGGGCTCGAGCCGGGCAAGTGGATCATCGTGTCCGGCGAGCGGACCGACATTCCCGGCGTCAGCGGCGTCAAGGCCAGCGAGCTGGCGATGATCGCCAACGTGTCCCAGGGCGC
>Ga0068859_100008798_pt1 | contig 10192 bp, 7 predicted proteins | sample KBSSwiS22_FD_66585 | JGI IMG/M metagenome (GOLD analysis project Ga0068859, IMG submission 66585) | Switchgrass rhizosphere microbial communities from Kellogg Biological Station, Michigan, USA - KBS Switchgrass S2-2 | ecosystem: Host-associated > Plants > Roots > Rhizosphere > Soil ...
CCCTCGGGGCTCCTTGCGCAGCCAAAGAAACCGAAACTAGCAAACTATCTGTAACCGATCTCATGGCACTTTTCGGTGTATCCGATGTCATGACACTTGAGACTTACGCCCCAGGCTTTAGGCTGGCGTCCGCTCCGCGGACTCGCGGAATAGGACCTTGATGTTAACCCAAGGCTCGCGAAGCCTCGCCCTGGGCTTAACTCTGAACGCTGCTCCGCAGCTCATTGCTACTTCACCGGAATAATCACCACATTCAGCCAGTACTGTTTTAGTTTTTCCCGGCCGACCGCACGATACGCAGCGTAGTCTCGGGCGATGCCCTGATCGGGACGCGCGAACAGCACGTAAGGCTCGAGAAATCCATCCTGGGCCAGCTTAACCAGCATGGTGAGCGAGGGCTCGAGCGCTTTAATTTTTCCCGATAGCAAATCTCTCGCGCAGGCGGCCGCCACCGAGCTCAGGGCTGACGCTTCTTCTTTCAGGCTATGGCGATATTCTTTTTCGGCAGGATAGTTTTTGAAGAACTCCGTTTTCACCCATGCGGCCCTCGTCGCGGTGTAGGCGGCCCAATTACTCGAACCGTCAGTGCTGTTCGCGGGCGTCGCCCCGTTTGGCGGTTCGATTTTTGGATGACCGAGTTGCGCCTTGTGACGCTGAGCCCATTGCGTTAGTCCCACATAAGTATTGCGGTTGTAAGGATCGGCGATGATCGCATCGATAAACTTGTCGCGCGCCTCGATCATCTTGCCCTGGGCGTCCAGCGCGTCGCCCCAGTAACGATAGGCCGTTTCCCGGTTCGCGTTGATCGAGATCGCCCTGGCGAACCAAACCCCCGCGGCATTGAAGTGATCATTGCGAAATTGCGGGTCCGACGACTTGTGCGCTTTCTTGAATTCGGCATCGCCGGCATAAAGCGCCGCGTCATATAGACGTGGATCCAATTCGAGGGCGCGTTGGTAAGCTGCGATGGCCTGGTCCATGTCACCCCGCACAAATGCGGCTTCGCCTTCGCGGATGGCGGCGTCGGCCGCCTGAATCCTTGAAAAAGGGGCATTCGTGGAATCGGGAGACGACAGGGCATCAAGCGCCATAGTCGTGAGATTGCTGTTGTCCCCGAGCGAACGCGCGCGCAACAACGTGTCGCGTGCCCGCTGGCGCAGCCGGTTGCGGGCAGCCGGATCTTTTTCGGTGGAACTGCCGGCATAAAGCGCAAAGCCAAGCCGGGAAAGCACGGCCACATCATTCGGATTCGCCGTCGCCAACTTTTCCAGCAGCGGCAGGGCGGCGGTCAGGTTGTTGGCGTCGTAGAGTTCAAAGGCGCGCCTGCGTTCCGGATTATCCTGCGCCTGGGCGAACCCACTAACCACCAGAGCAATCAACACGAAGCCATTGAGGAACGGCCTGAACAAGGCTCTTTTTGGGATGCAAATCAACATAGCTACTCCTTGTTGGCGTGCGGCGAGTGAGCTCGGTTCGGGATCTGAATTCCATGAGCCGCGACGACTACTTCAGGATCGCAACTTCCGACCAGTATCGTTTCAACTTGTCGCGATTGGCGTTTCGATAAGAGATGTAATCGTTTGCGATTCCCCGGTCCGGCATGGCAAACAGAATGTAGGACTCGAGCAAGCCGGCGTCGCTTAATTTCATCAGCTTCTCCAGCGCAGGGGTCAACTGCTTGATCTTGTTCTCCCTGGTTTGCTCCTTTACGGAAGTGATGACCGCGCGCAGGGCGGCGGCTTCTTCTGCGAGACTGTGCCGGTAGACCTTCTCGTTAGGATAGGCCCTGGCAAATTCCTCGCTGCGGCCTTCTTTCTTGTCGGACCAGAGAGCCCTGACCATTCCGTACATGACCCAGGCGGCCGAGCCATCATTGTCGCTCCCCTTGAGCGCCGATCCGTCAACGGTAACACTCACCTCGCCCGGTTTTTTTGATGAGACGCGGGACGGGATGTCGATGCGCGGATGGCCCAGACGGCGATCATTCTTCTGCGCCCATTTAGTGATCCCGTTATAAGTCAGTTGGCTGTAGGGCTCGGCTACGATGGCTTCGATAAAATTCCCGAGTGCTTCATCATCCTTGCCATATTCGAGCAGGGCATCTCCCCAATAGCGATAGGCGGTTTCGCGATCCGGATTAATCCTGATTGCTTTAGTGAACCAATCACCCGCGCTATCGAATAACAGCTTACGTTCAGGCGCATCGGTGGAAATATGCGCTCGTTTGAATTGCATATCGCCGGCAAAAAGCGCAGCTTCATAAAGCTTTGGATCAAGTCGCAGGGCCCGCTCGTAGGCCGCCAGCGCCGTTTTCAAATCGCCCCGCGCATAGGCCGATTCTCCCTCGTTCATGACGGCTTCGATCTTAGGATCACGAGAAAACGCCGGCACCTCTGACCCATCGAGCGGGATGCCGGCAAGTATTTTGTCGAGGACTGGTTCAGTTACACCGAGTTCTTTTGCTTTGACCAGGTGGCGACGAGCTCTGAGGCGCTCCTGCTTGCGCTGCTCGGGATCCTTAACCTCTATCGACTTGGCGACAATGCAAAAACCGAGCATGAACTGAACTTCCGGATCTTTGTCATTTTTGGCGGCCAGCTTTTCCAGAATTGGTAACGCCTCGAGCATTTTGCTTTCATCGAGCAGCGCGAACGCCCGCCGGCGCTCGGCGTCATAGTCAAAGTCCTGGCCCTGACCCTGAGCGAAAACCGGAATCCCGGCGACCGTAAGGATCAGCAAGGCATTGAGGAAGATTCTTTTTGCGGTTAAGCTTTGATTTTGCAACAGGGGCCTCTGAGTTGCGAGTGTGCTTTGGAAAACATCGCCAGTCTATGGCTTCACTCGGAATAGTGTCAACGCACTTTTATAGATTCAAGAATGAAGGTTAAAGTTCCCGGATGTCGCATCTGCTGGAGGTAAACAATCTTCACACCTACTTTCAAACGCGTGAAGGATTAGTGTGCGCGGTGCAAGGGGTGAGCTTCCAGCTCGAACGCGGCGAACTACTCGGGCTGGTCGGTGAGAGTGGTTGCGGTAAATCAATCACGGCTTTGTCCATCATGCGTTTGGTGGCTCCGCCCGGAAAGGTCGTTGCCGGCGAGATCCTTTTCGAAGGCCGCAATCTGCTGAAGTTTTCAAATGCTGAAATGCGTGAGCTGCGCGGCAATGATATCGCCATGATTTTTCAGGATCCGATGACTTCGCTAAATCCGGTTTTCACGGTGGGCGAGCAAATTGCCGAAGCCTTACGGCTACACCGGCGTCTTTCACGAAAAGATGCCCGCGCCGGTGCGGTCCAGGCGATGCGCGAAGTTGCTATCCCCGATCCGGCTTTGCGCGCTGACGACTACCCGCATCAGCTTTCCGGCGGTATGCGCCAGCGCGTCATGATCGCGATGGCGCTGGCGTGCGATCCGAAAGTTCTCATCGCCGACGAGCCGACGACTGCTCTGGATGTGACCATTCAGGCGCAGGTGCTGGAACTCCTGAACAATTTAAGGCGGACACGCGATCTGGCGGTGCTGCTGATCACTCACGATCTCGGGGTGGTTGCTGAAGTAGCAGACAGGGTCGCCGTGATGTATACGGGCAAGATTGTGGAAGCGTCTCCGGTCGAAGAATTGTTCGCACAGCCAAAGCATCCGTATACGGAAGGGTTGCTCAAGTCCGTACCGAAATTAACGACCAGGAATGTCCTTAGACCTAAACGATTGCAGACGATCGAGGGAACCGTACCCAGAGCAACTGCTTTGCCGCCGGGCTGTCACTTCGAGCCGCGGTGTCCGTATCGCCTGCCGCGTTGTCGTGAGGAAGAGATACCGCTGTATCCGGTTGGGGAATCAGTATCGGTAAGATGTGTTCTGTATGATCCGGCGACGGCTGCGGCTATGTCGCCGCACATCGCAGAAAGGCTCCGCCTTTCCGGCGCTGACGCAGACAAGAATTGAGGCTGTGCCTCAATGAACGAGATCGCGGCTCTGCCGCCTGATGTGCGGAAAGGCTCTGCCTTTCCGCAAGTTAAGAAGTAAAGTTTTGCCGAGGCTACGCCTCGGCGGATGAGAGGCGTAGCCTCAGGAGTGAAAGAGAGTCTACCGGAAAGCCAAAGGCTTTCCGCACATCGGAAGGCATAGCCTTAAATACCTCCGCACCATCGATGAACTCGACTTCAAATCATAACGGCGAGCTGGTACAGGTCCGCGAGCTCGTCAAACACTTTCCGGTCGAGGGCAGCGACGATGTCTGGCGGGCCGTCGACGGAGTCTCGTTCGACATCAAGCGCGGCGAGACGCTTGGTCTGGTCGGCGAGTCCGGGTGCGGCAAGTCCACGGCCGGCCGTTGCCTGCTGCGCTTGATCGAACCTACCGGAGGCGATATTCAATTCGAAGGCCGCGACGTGAGAGCAATGGGCAAGCGCGAGCTGCGTGAGCTGCGGCGCGAGATGCAGATTGTCTTTCAGGATCCCAGCGCTTCGCTGAATCCGCGCATGAAGATCGGCGACATCATCGCTGAGCCGTTACTGATTCACGGTATCGGCAACAAAGCCGAGCGCCGCGAGCGCGTGGCCGGACTGCTGGCCAGGGTCGGGCTGGACGCTGACTACATGAAGCGTTACAGCCACGAGTTCTCGGGCGGCCAATTGCAGCGCATCGGAGTGGCGCGCGCTTTGGCCCTCAATCCAAAACTGATCGTGGCTGACGAACCGGTTTCGGCGCTTGATGTTTCGGTCCAGGCCCAGGTGGTCAATCTACTTCAGGATTTGCAAGCCGAATTTGGTCTCACTTATCTGTTCATCTCGCATGGGCTCGCAGTGGTCGAGCATATCTCGACCCGGGTGGCCGTCATGTATCTTGGGCGGATTGTCGAAATCGCCGACGCGAAAGAGCTCTATTTGAATCCCCTGCATCCCTACACCGTAGCTTTGCTCTCGGCGATTCCGATTCCCGATCCGAAAGTGAAGCGGGATCGGATTATTCTCAAGGGCGATGTGCCGACTTCGCGGAATCCGCCCTCAGGCTGTCGCTTTCGCACACGCTGTCCGATCGCGATTGACGAATGCGCCCGAATCGATCCAGAGTTGCGCGAAGTTTCACCCGGCCACAGCGCTGCCTGCATTCGGGTTGATGGGTACGCAGACGCGCCAGTGTCCGCAGCCCGACCGTAAGGAATGGCCGGTTAGGCGGCATGCTTGTGACGAAACATTGTCATCTTTCAAAGCGTATCAGTCATTCAATCAACATGGCCCCTGCTCTCGCGCGGGCTTCTGAAATCGGACGGAAAGCAGTCTCCCCGTCCTCTTGCATCAAGAGTAGCGGTTGGTCTGCTACACAAACCGGAGGATAAATTCATGAGCGATCCGAATCAGGAATTTCAGTCGCCACCACCACCGGCTACCGAAGTGGAGCCGGAACGCGACCGTCCGACTTATTTGCTGTACGCCGGTATCGGGCTGGTGGTCGTGGGCATCATCGTTGCGGTTCTCGGCATTGTCGGCATGATCACCGGCGGCGCCGGTACCGGCGGGGCTTTTTGCGCCCTGGGAATTTTGTTTGTGGCGTTCAGTTTTATTCGCATGCCGGCCGTGCCAAATCCGCCGCCGCGCATGTCGACGGTGGGAACGCTGACCGGAATTTTCTTTGAGCCGACCAGCGTGTTTCGCAACCTGCGCGCGCATCCGCAATTTATGGCGGCGATCATCATCGTCGGGTTGTTGAATGGAATTTATGTGGCCGCCTTCGTACATCGGATAACGCCTGAGCGGATCATCAACTTTACGGTTGATAAGCTGGAAGAGAGCCCGATCAAACCTCCGCCCGAAGCGCTGGCAAAGATGAGGACGGATGGCGTCGAGCAGCAGAAGGCAATCGGGCAACAGATAGGCAATGTACTCAGGGCCGTAGTTGGTCACTTTTTTGGCGTGGCCTTCCTGGCGGCTTTGTGCCTGCTGGGCGTGCTGGCCTTCGGTGGGCAGATGCATTACTGGCAGACCTATGCGGTAATGGCTTACGTCACCCTTCCATTTACCTTGATCCAAAAAGGGATCAGTTTCCTAATTCTCTACTTGAAATCGCCGGATGATATTCACCCGCTGCTGGGACAGGAACAATTGGTTTACGACAACCTGGGTTTGCTGGTGTCGTCCAAAGACCATCCCGTGATCTGGGTAATCGCCACCGCCATCGGGGTGCTTGCGTTTTATCGACTGTGGTTGACTGCGGTTGGATTGCGCGAGGGAGGCTACAAGGTTAGTTCATCGCAAGGGTGGGGCGTGGCCATCACAATATTTGCGCTGTTCCTGCTATTTGGAATGGCACTCGCGGCGATTTTCCCGGGATTCTTATCGTAAGAGCAAAAGTGGCACAGACTTCAGTCTGTGATTCCGCGTGGTCGAAAACCACAGACTGAAGTCTGTGCCACTTCTTTTATTCGTACCTGAGCGATTCGATTGGATCCAGGCGCGCGGCTTTCCATGCCGGCCACAGCCCGAAGATCATGCCGATCCCCACGCTGGCAAAGAAGCCGGCTATCGGCGCCCACAAAGGCACGTAAGACGGCATGATTAGTTTCACCACCAGAGACAACGACCAACCGATAGCCAGGCCGACAAAACCACCGAAGCCGGTGAGCGTCATCGCTTCGATCAAAAACTGCCAGAGGATATCCTTGCGCCGCGCTCCGATGGCCTTCCGCACACCGATCTCGCGGGTGCGCTCGGTCACTGACACCAGCATGATGTTCATTACGCCGATGCCGCCGACCATCAGTCCGACTGAGGAAATGGCGACCATGGCGATCGCCACACCGCCGGTGATCGCGTGGAAAGTGTTAATCAGACTTTCGGTTGTTTCGATACCAAAGTTATCAGGCTTGCCGAAAGGAACCTGGCGGCGGACGCGCAGCGCATCGGTGACCTGATCCATGGCTTCCCTCATCAGGCCCGGCCGGGCTACGGCCAGCAGATAGATGTCGTCAGAATTCGGTTTCAGCTTGCGGGCGACGTTGTAAGGCATGTAGATGACGTTGTTTTGATCGTCGCTGCCTCCGCTGAATAAGAACTGCTCGCGCGGCTGGAGCACGCCGACGACGCGATACTCTTCAGAACCAATCTTGAGCGTATCGCCGACGGGTTTGCCGAACTTGAAGAAGTCTTCAGCCACCTTCGAGCCGATCACGCAGACGTTGGTGTTGGTGTCGTTTTCAAACTGAGAGAAAAAGCGGCCATCGGAAATAATTTGGGTGCCGGCCTTTTCAAAATCAGGCAGGGTTCCCTGCAAAGCAACTGAGGCGGAAGTTTTGCCGCTACCGCTCACCAGGATTTTTTGGCCGAAGAAATTGTTGGTGATTTCGAGGAAAGGAACTGCCACTTCCACGGCCGGCAATTTAGACAGCGCAATAGCATCATCGTAAGTCAGCTCCTTCCGCATGCGCTCTTCCCGGGAGCGGCGCCCGACGTGAATGCCCGGATTGAATTTACTGATGTACATCGAGCGGGTGCCGAAGGATTCGACCTCTTTGGTGAACGCCGTATCGATTCCGCTGATGATCGAGGCGATCAACATCACCGTCACGACCCCGATGATCACCCCGATGATGGTCAGGAACGAGCGCATCTTGTTGGCGCGCAAAGTAGCCAGGGCCAACCAAAGATTCTCCAGGATGTCCGAGCGGAATATTTTCATCAGGTCACCTCACGCCTTAGAACCAGTTTCATTTCGCAATTAAGACTCCGAACGAAGCGCTTCGATCGGATCCAAACGAGCCGCTTTCCATGCCGGCACAATTCCGGAAATAACCCCCATCCCTCCCGAGGCTGCCAGGGCGCCGAGAATCGCAAAGATCGAAAGGTAAGTGGGGAAAAAAGTAGCGGTGACCACCTTGCCGACAACCCAGGCCAGAAATATTCCGACAGCGCCCCCGATTGTCGCCAAGGTGACGGCTTCAAACAGGAATTGCTTAAGGATGTCCAGCTTGCGAGCTCCCAGCGATTTGCGCAACCCGATCTCTTTGGTTCTCTCCGTCACCGAGACGAGCATGATATTCATGATCACAATTGCCCCGACCACGAGCGCGATAAACGGAACCGCGATTGCCACAATAAAGACAGTGCCAAAAATTCGATCGCGCAAGCCGGTGATCGCATCCGGCGTCACGATGCCAAAGTTGTCTTTCTCGTTCGGCGCCAGTTTGCGGCGGGCGCGCATCAGGAATCTGGCTTCTTCGACTGTGTCACTGAAGCCTTCATCGCTCTTTGACGTGGCCGTGAAGTACAGCGAACGTCGGCCAATCAACGGGCCGAAATCCAGATGATAAGTTTTCAGAGGAATCACGATGAAGTTGTCCTGCGGCATTCCGAAGACAGTTCCCTTGACGGCCTCGATCCCGATGATGCGGTAGGGCAGGCCGCGAATGTCGATCTCACCGCCGATGGCATTACCGGCGGGGAATAACTTGTTCGCGATGTCAGCCCCAACGTACGCGACCCGGGCGGCGCCTTCGGCCTCAGTCTCGGAAAAGAAACGGCCATCGTTGATGATCCGATTGTCGATATCGGCGGTGTTGGCGGACACTCCGCTGACAAAGACATCCTCAAGGGTCTGATCGCCACGTTTGATTAGCGACGGAGTGCCGCGCGCTTTCGCGCCGATCTTTGCTATCAACACCGAGCGCTGCCTGATGAAATCATAATCATCCATCGTCAGCTCTTTGTTGCGCCGTTGCGCGGCGGCAATCGTGTCGGTGTCTTTGAAGTCTTCGAAGGGATTGAAGCGCTGAATGGAAAATGATTTAGCGCCGATGTTGGCAATCTTCTCGTCAATGTAAACATTAAAGCCCTGGATGAGCGAGACGACGGTAACGAAGGCGGTGACGCCGACGATCATGCCCAGCAGGGTCAGGGCCGAACGCAGCTTATGCGACCAGATCGCGGCAAAGGCGACTTTAAGGATTTCGATTAGCTTCACTGGGTTAATTATACGAGCGAGCGGGGGTTTTGGTTACCGCGCAGATGGCAGAACCGGGAGCGATAGCGACCGGCTCAAGTAGGGTCAGAGATTCGTGGGGTCCGACGGACCCGGCCGCTACCGCTCCCGGTACTGACTCCTTACTCCCATCTGAGCGACTCAATTGGGTCCATCCGGGCCGCTTTCCAGGCAGGCCATAACCCGAAGACAATTCCGACTCCGGCCGAAATGCCCACCCCGACCCCGATTGCCCAGGCCGGGACATAAGCGGGGAGCGGCGAATATTTGTTCACCAGCAGGCTAAACAACTCGCCGAGGGCCAGTCCGAGGAATCCGCCAATCGCCGTGAGCACGACTGCTTCAATCAGAAACTGCCAGAGGATATTGGTGCGCGTGGCTCCGACGGCTTTACGTAATCCGATCTCTTTCGTGCGCTCGGTCACCGACACGAGCATGATGTTCATAACGCCGATCCCACCGATCATCAAGGCCACAAACGAAATGGCCGTCAGCACCAGATAAGTAGCTCCAGTTAATTGATTGTAGACATCGAGGAGCGCGTCCTGCGACGAGATGCCAAAATTGTTGACTGCCCCAGGCGGCACGCGGCGTTGCCGACGCAGTATATCGGTCATTTCGTCGATCGCCGACTTTACATAGGCGCGCGAAACCGGGCGCACAATTATTGCTGAGATAATCTCCGGAAATTCAATGTCCGGATAGTATTTTTCAAACGTCGTAATCGGTATGTAGATTGAGTTGTCCCGTGATTGCCCGAGGATACTGCCCAACGGTTCCATAACTCCAACCACATAAAACGGCCGTCCCGCGATTTTTATTTCTTTGCCGAGCGGATCTTCCGAAACAAAAAGAGCTTTCACCAGGTCCTGACCCAACACACAAATATTGGTGCGCTGCTCGACGTCCAATTCCGAGACATAACGCCCGCGCCCAACATAGCTTGACGTGGTGAACTCGTGATAGGGCGTCACGCCGATCAGAATTGGGGTGTCACTTTGCTTGTCAGCATAGCGCGCGGTTTCGTTAATCTTGCGATAGAAGGGAGAGACGCTAACGATCGATGGGGCTTCACGCCGGATGGCGTCGGCATCTTCGATGGTCAGCTCTTTCCGATGAATTTCTTCTGAGGTTGGTTGATGGCCGATACTGGGATCGAACTTGGTTGCCCAAATCGTGTTGGAGCCGAGAGTCTCGATTTGGGCGGCGAACGCTTT
>Ga0068859_100008800_pt1 | contig 10192 bp, 6 predicted proteins | sample KBSSwiS22_FD_66585 | JGI IMG/M metagenome (GOLD analysis project Ga0068859, IMG submission 66585) | Switchgrass rhizosphere microbial communities from Kellogg Biological Station, Michigan, USA - KBS Switchgrass S2-2 | ecosystem: Host-associated > Plants > Roots > Rhizosphere > Soil ...
CCGCCACACGCCCGTGTCTGGATCCCGGAACCCCGACGTTCTCCCCGCGCGCCGAAGGTGATCGCGTCTTGCGGCGATTTGCGCACGCAAGTCGTTGACACGCATCGAGTCACCCTGAGCCTCGGCCTTCGCAAGCGCTCGCTCGAGGTGGAGCTCGACGGGGTCCTCGCCGGTGTGGATGAGGTCGTTGTCGGAGAGGAAGGCACCCTCGAGCACGGCTTCTTGAAAGACGTCCGGTGGTCGATACCCGTGCACCACGACATAGTGCGGGAGCAGGCTCGGGCACATGTACACGGTGTCACCGAGCCGGACGAGGTGGTGCCCCATGCCCCGCGGACTCTGCGGCCGCGCCTCCAATAGAGAGCGGAATCTGGCCAGGAATCTCTCCTGCCGCGAGTCTCGGCAGTAGTAGCAGGTGTGCCATCCGCGCGTCCCCTCATGGATCAGGTACGTTTCGTCGAGACCCAGCAGCTTGCGAACGACGCCCGGGTCCGTCTCACCCTGGGCAAATGGGTTGGGCCCGTCGAGCCATCCGATCGCGACGAGCTTCAAGCCGGGCGGCAGCCGACGCACGGGGTGCATCGACCCATAGGGCGACGGCAGGCTTCCCTGCGGAAACTCGTAGAGGTCCGGGAGAAAGAACGTATCGGGCACGTCACTCACATATCACAGGGCGAGCCCGGCCGGCGAAAACTTGCCCGCGTTGCCGGCACGCCGAATCGAGCCCTATGTTCGCTTCATCGTGATCTACGACGCCCTGGAGCTCGACGAGGCGAAAGGCCACGCCGCAACGCACGTGGATCGAAGCATCGAGGCGTACATCGAGCGCTGCCGGCAGCGCGTTCCTTCCTTCGTCGACGCCCACTTCTCACTCAGGCAGACCTGGGAGCTGCAGCGGCCGACGCTGTGGCGCGACCTCGCGTATGCGCCCGTCAACTCCGCCTGGGCGCTTCCGTACGTGGCCATCCACAAGGTGGTGGAGGTCGCCGAGCGTGTGGGGTATCCCCAGCCCGCCCGATGGGCCAAGCGCCTTCCCTCCGGGATCAAGACGGGCTATCAGCGACAGATCGAGCAGCGCATCTGCCGGGACCTCCTGGAGTGGGATCGCGACGGGTCCGCGGCCGCCCTTCCCCAGGGCTTCCTGAAGGAGCTCGACGCCGTCCCCGGGCTAAGGAAGCGGATCGAGACGCCGGAGCCCGAACCGCAAGACGGCCGGTCGGCCAAGAGGATCGCGGACTTGATCCAGCAGTTCTCGTCGGGGCGCGCGATCGTGTCCGACCTGATCGGCACGGTCCTCACCCTGGCGGTGAGCTGGGCCATCCTCGGGAGCGCGTCGTTGAGCCTGACCAGCATCGCGCACGGCATGGCGAGGAAGAGCGCTCACGATCGGGCCGCGTCCCGGTTCTTCCTCGGGAAGAAGGCGGGGTCCGCCTTCTACAACGTGTTCCCCCCGGCGGTGCACGAGAGCACGACGTGGACGATCGTGATCTGCTTGGCGATCAGCCTGACCGCCGGCGCGATGCTCTGCACCATGGCGAGCGATCCCATCCGAAAGATCCTCGGCTTCCACCGCAATCGCCTGAACGCCCTGCACGACGACATCGAGAGGGAGCTGATCGTCTTCTCCCACAAGCGGCTCAGGTGAAGTAAACTCGCCCGGTATGTGGATCGCACTCACGAGAACCTGACCGACACAACGGCCTGATGGATTCAGGCCCTGCGGTCGGATGAGCTGCCTGCGGCGCTGACCGCCCGGTCCGGGCGGGCGCCTGCGGTGCAGGCGTTCGACACCGGAGCGGAAGATGGTCCAGCTCGAATCCGAGATCCGGAAGAAGCTCGATGCGATCGCGGACGGTCCCGCGGCGGAGCACGCCGCGGCGGTCGATCGCGACGGAACCTTCCCGCGCGCCGCGATGGACGCGATCGCCGCCGCGGGACTGTCCGGCTTGATCAGCGCGCCCGAGGTGGGCGGCCTGGGCCAGGGCCCGGGTGCGGCCGCCCTCGCGGTCGAACGCCTCGCGCGCGCGTGCGGCTCGACGGGCATGGTCCTCGCGATGCACTACGCCGGTGCCGCCGTGCTCGAAAAGCACGGCGACAAGGCGGTGCGCCGCGCGATCGCCGCCGGGAAGCATCTGAGCACGCTCGCATTCTCCGAGGCCGGCTCGCGCAGCCATTTCTGGGCACCGACCAGCACCGCCAAGGCCGCGAGCGGAGGGATCGAGCTCGACGCCGAGAAGAGCTGGATCACGTCCGCCGGGCACGCCACGGCGTACGTGTGGTCGAGCCGGCCCGTCGCCGCCGAGGGCGCCAGCACGCTGTGGCTGGTTCCGGCCGAAGCCCTGGGGCTCGAGATGACGCGTCCCTACGACGGCCTGGGCCTGCGCGGGAACGACTCGCGCCCCGTCACGGCCGCGCGGGTGAGGATCGCGGAGGGGCAGCGGCTGGGCGCGGACGGCGAGGGGTTCGCGATCATGATGGGAACCGTCCTTCCCTACTTCAACTTGATGAGCGCGGGGTTCTCCATCGGTCTGATGGAAGCGGCGGCGTCGCGCACGGCGGAGCACGCGGGGAAAAGCCGCTACGCCCACATGGACATGGCCCTCGCCGACCTGGCCACGATCCGCGCGTACGTCGCGCGCATGCGCGTCAAGACCGACATGGCGCGGGCGCTGCTCCTCGACGCGATCGAGGCCGTCGAAGCCGGGCGGGAGGACGCGATGCTCCGCGTGCTGGAATGCAAGGCCGCGGCGGGGGAGACCGCCCTCGAGGTGCTCCAGACGGCGATGCGCGTGTGCGGCGGGGCCGCCTATCGCAAGGACGTGGGCGTCGAAAGGTATTTTCGCGATGCGCAGGCCGCGAGCGTGATGGCGCCGACGACCGACCAGCTGTACGACTTCATCGGGAAAGCCGCCTGCGGGCTTCCGCTGTTCTAGCGGGAGGCGGCGTGGACACGTTGATCCTCGGCGCGGTCGCCTACGACCCGAAGGTCGTGACGATCTGGGAAGGTTTCAAGGAGCACTTCCTCGCGCGCGGGCTCCCGTTCGACTTCGTCCTTTATTCGAATTACGAGCGGCAGGTCGAAGGGCATCTGGCGGGAGACATCCACGTGGCGTGGAACTCGCCGCTCGCGTGGATCGAGGCCGAGCGGGCGGCGGGCGCCCGAGGACGGAAGGCTCACGCCATCGCGATGCGCGACACCGACCGCGACCTGACCTCCGTGATCGTCGTTCGCGCGGACGCACCGGCGCGCACGCTTCAGGACCTGAGGGGGAAGATCGTCGCCGTCGGTGCCTCGGACTCGCCCCAGGCGACGCTGATCCCCCTCGGGCTCATCGCGGAAGCGGGACTGACGCCCGGGACCGATTTCGAGGTGCTGCGCCACGATCTTCTCGTCGGAAAGCACGGCGACCACATCGGAGGCGAGCGCGAGGCGGCACGGGCGCTCGTCGCCGGGCGGGCGGACGCCGCCTGCATGATCGACGGCAATCACCTCGCGTTCTCGCGCGAAGGGACCCTGCCTTCGGGCTCGACGCGGATCCTCGTGCAGACGGCGCCGTACGATCATTGCAACTTCACCGTCTTCGAGGGCGCTCCCCGGGAGCCCGTGCGCCGCTTCACGGAGCTGCTCTTCGCCATGTCGTACGACGACCCCACCGTGCGCGGCTTGCTGGACCTGGAAGGGTTGAAGCGATGGATGCCGGGCCGCGTCGAGGGGTACGCGCAGCTCAACCGCGCGGTGGACGCGTTCGGGTCGCTCGACGGCTGGCTACGACGATGACCGACGGGGCAAGCCGAGTCGATCTCGCGGATCTGGGTTTCGATCGAGGAGCCCAGCTTTTGCTCAAACGCGCGCTGCGAAGCATCCCCGTCGGCGCGCGCCTGGACGTCTTCGGGACGCACCCCGACCTCGCCGTCCACCTGCGCGCGTGGTGTCGCGCGCAGGGTCACGCGGTCGAGCTGACGGCCGCGCCGGCCGGGCCCATCGCGCGCATCGTGCGCGGACCGGCCGAGACCGGCCGGTGGAGCGACTCCGAGGCCGCCGGCGCGTCCGATCGCAGCCAGCCCGGTGCTGTCGTCGACCGGCCGGACGCGCGCTGGGGTCTCGCGGCGCGCGGGGCCCGCATCGAAGCCGGCAGCCCCGCGTTCGACTTCCCGCTGTCCGACAAGGACGTCGTCTGGGCCGACGAGGCCGCGAGCCTGTACACGCAGGCCGCCGCCGCGCAGTGGGACCCGGCCACCGCGATCGCGTGGGCGACGCCGATCACCCATCCGCCCGACATCGAGGACGCCGTCGTTCAAGTGATGACGTTCTTGATCGAGAACGAGACCGCCGCGCTGATCGTCCCCGCGAGCTTTCTCGCCAAGATCCACCCGCACTTCCGCGAGGTGCTGCAGCTGCTCGCGATCCAAGCCGCCGACGAGGCGCGGCACATCGAGTGCTTCACGCGCCGCGCGCAGCTCGTGCGGCGCGATCTCGGCTTGTCGACCGCGGGGGGGCAGGAGTCGCTGAAGACGCTCCTCGAGGAGCCCGACTTCGCCCTCGCGTTCTTCCTGCTGTCGGTCCTCGGCGAGGGATCGTTCCTGTCCTTGCTGTGGTTCTTGCACGAGCACGGGCCCGATGCCGTCACCCGCGACGTCTGCCGCCTGGCCGCCCAAGACGAGGCGCGCCACGTGGCGTTCGGCCTGGCGCACCTGCGGCGTCACATGGGCCTCGATCCGGGCTTGCGCGGTCGCCTCCGGGCGGCGGTCGAGCGCCGCCACGACGCCCTCCGCCAGACGGATGGTCTCAACGAGGAGGTCTTCGACGCCCTCGTGTTGCTCGCCGCCGGGTCATGGGAGCCGGCCGACATCGCCGCAGGGACGGGGCGCGTGATCGCTCTTCAGCAGAGCATGGACCGCGGGCGCCGCCAGCGCCTCGAGAAGCTCGGTTTCCCCGCCGACGAGGCCGAGGAGCTCTCCGCCCTCCACACGCGCAACTTCATGTAGGCGCTCGCGCACGCGCCCGTTCCAGACGTGCGGGAATTCCCATGGTCCAACGGGGTGAACACCTTCTAGAAACGCGTGGCGCGCGCCGACTAACCTGCTGACTTCCAGCGGGCTGCGTCGTCTCTCACGTCTTGAGGGACGGGTAGTCGGTCCTTCGCGGCGTCGCCGCAAAGAAAGCGAGCTCCATGGGCAAGAAAGCCGTCTTCTGCATCGCCACATCACGCGCGCAAGCCGATGACATCGTCGGTCGATTGAAGAACGCGAACTTCTCCAGCGGCGACATCTCGGTCCTTTTCCCCGACAAGGATTCGACTCGTGACTTCGCGCACGAGAAGAACACCAAAGCGCCGGAAGGCGCCGTCGCCGGCGCCAGCACGGGCGGCGTCATCGGCGGCACGCTGGGCTGGCTCGCCGGGATCGGTGCTCTGGCCATCCCGGGCATCGGTCCTCTCATCGCCGCCGGGCCCATCCTCGCCGCGCTGAGCGGCGCGGCCGTTGGCGCGGCCGCCGGCGGAATCACCGGCGCCCTCGTCGGCATGGGGATCCCCGAGCTCGAAGCGAAGCGCTACGAAGGAAAGGTGAAGGCCGGCAATCTCCTGATCTCGGTGCACACCGACAATTCGGACGAGATCAAGAGCGCCAAGGACATCTTCTCCAGCGCCGGCGCTCAGGACATCTGCACTTCCGGTGAGGCTTCCGTGCCGGATAACGCGGAGTACGCGAAGGCCCGCAAGTAACGGCATCTTGGTTGCGGCGGCGCTCTCGACGCGCCGCCGCGACCCAGTTCAAGACGACTGGTATTCTCCGCGGCTCGGTCGCTTTGGCCGGGCCTTTGCGGGGACACCTCATGAATCGTCTGTTTCCGGGTCGCACACGGGCATGGCCGGTGCTGTTCGTCCTCGTGTCGTCTCTCCAGGCAGGTGCCGTCGACGCGCCGGCAGCGCCGGCGAAGCCCGACGAAAAACCGGTGCCGGAGGCCAGAGTCTGGGTCAGCAAGCACCAGATCTCGATGAACGGCGCCAAGCTCGCGTACACCGCCACGGCGGGCACGATGCTGATCCAGAACGACAAGGACGAGCCGATCGCGCTGTTCGGCTTCACGGCCTACGTGAAGGACGGCGGCGACGTGCGCGAACGGCCTCTCGTGTTCGCGTACAACGGCGGCCCCGGCTCCTCCTCGGCCTGGCTGCACATGGGCATCCTCGGCCCCAAGCGCACGGTGATGGCCGACCTGGATTCGAATACGCGCGGCCCCTTCCGCACCGTCGACAACGACTACGGCATTCTCGACCACGCCGATCTGGTGATGATCGACCCGGTCGGCACCGGCTTCTCGCGTCCGATCGGCAAGGGCGAGGGCAAGGAGTTCTGGGGCGTCGACCAGGACATCAAGTCGGTCTCGAATTTCATCGTGAAATACCTGAGCCAGCATGGCCGATGGGCGTCGCCGAAGTTCATCCTCGGCGAAAGCTACGGGGGCATGCGTTCGGGCGGTGTCGCGTACGAGCTGCTGACGAAGCACAACGTCGCGCTGAACGGCGTCGTCCTCGTCTCACCCTTCCTCGATCTCGGGTCCGGGTGGGCGGGGCTGCAGCTCGACGAGCCCTACGTCAATTTCCTCTCGACCTACGCCGCGACCGCCTGGTATCACCACGCGCTCGCCCATCGTCCGGACGACCTCCAAGCGTTCCTGCGCGAGGTCGAAGCGTTTGCGCGTGACGTCTATGCGCCGCTCCTCTTCAAAGGGAGCCGCGCTTCGGCCGCGGAGCGCCAGGCGGGATTGACCGGCCTGGCCCGCTACACGGGGGTCAGCGCGGACTACTGGGACAAGGCCAACCTGCGCATGGACGAGGGTCACTTCCTGCAGGAGCTGATGCGCACCCAGGGCGAGGTCGTCGGACGCATCGACTCCCGGTACAAGGGCAACAACATCAGTCCGCTCGCGGAGTCCATGAAATACGATCCTTATGCGTCGGCCATCGCACCGGCGATCACCGCCACGTTCAACGACTATTACCGGCAAGAGCTCAAGGTCGAGTCCGACCGCGAGTACGTTTTCTCCGGCGATCTGTGGAAGGACTGGGACAACCGGCACGAACAACCGGACGTCGGTATGAAGGTTCCCGTTCCGAACACGGCGGTCGATCTGGCCCACGCGATGACCATGAACCCGAAGATGAAGGTCCTGATCCAGCAGGGTTACTTCGACCTGGCTTGTCCCTACGGCACCGTGGAGTTCGTCGTCGATCACCTCGATATCGCGCCGAAGCTGCGCTCCAACATCGGCATCGAGTATTACGAGGCCGGGCACATGATGTACGTGCACCCGGCGTCGATGCAGAAGTTCAAGCGCACGCTCGCCGAGTTCGTCGACGCCAACAGCCGATAGCTGCGGCCGGGGCGCACCGGTGACAGTCGGCACGAATCGCAGTACTCCGTCACCAATGAACGCCGGGACGCGCGGTTGTCACACACGAGCGACCGGATTGGGCGTAAGGTCCCGGTGGGGCGGTCCCGGGGCCCGGCGGCCACCCCCGCCGGGGGCTCCGGCCGGAGCTGCCGGGGCCGCCAACTCCAAACATCGGTAGTCGAGCCGAGGCGGTTATCGTCATGGCAAGCATGCGGCAGGCGAGGCGTTGATCTCCGGATCGCGGTCCATCGAGATCGGCCCCGGCTGGCCTTCGTTCCACGTTCCCGCCCCGACGCAGTCATTCCCTCGCACGAGGAAGAAGAATGCGTGTCCCGGAAGTGGACCGGGTCCGCTATCGACGGAGGTTCCTGTCAAGTTGTCCGCCCTGCATCCCAAAACCGCCTGCAAGAAGTCGCCACCGGTGTTGCGCAGCGTGGTGAGGTCTCCGTACACCACGTCGTAGGACGGCACGAGAGGGTCGCCGGTCCACTGCAGCATCTGGACCGCCGGCCCGCCGCCCGGCGGAAACGGCTGCGGGTTGAGCGTCACGTCGACGACCGGCCCGGGGGCGACCCCGGTCGGATCGAAAACCGTCGGGCAGAAGTCGATGACGTCGGGAAGTCCGTCACCGTCCCTGTCCGCGATGGGGGGAGGAGGCGGATCCCCGGAGCCCGGCGTCACCCACGGGTTGGAGCTCCCCGCCGGTACGAGCGAGGAGTAAACGAAGAAGGAGTCGAAGCCGTCGAATCCGGAGCCGAGCGAGAATTCCAAGGAGTACTTGCGTGAGCAGTCGGGGCTCACCCGCACCCCGCGCGTGATGATCTCGCCCGGAGGGCCCAGGCGAATCGCCTCGAGTCCGAGGCCGTCGTCGTCGAGGAGCCTCACGTCCACGAGCGGGTCGAGGCCTTGGAAGACGATCTCGGTCACCCGCGACGGATCGGGATCCCCCGTGGGATCGCAGACGGGAACCGGGATCCGGAAGCGGCTTCCCGCGGGGCCGGCGACGGTTCCGAACGTCGAGGATCCGTTCGGCTGGAACATCTGCGTCGGGTTGTACGGCGAGCCGTTCAGGTACAGCGAGTCGACGCCGAAGCCGTCCACGTCGCACGCGTCGGGGACTCCGTCCTCGTCGCTGTCGGGCTCGTAGGGGGTCGGCGGGTTCCCGTACTGGAAGGCGCCGTCGGCGACCGTCGGGCAGAGATCGCAGGCGTCACCCATCCCGTCGCCGTCGGTGTCCGTCTGCGCGGGGTTATAGACCTCGGGGCAGTTGTCCCCGGGAGCCCCGGAGGTGTAGACGCCGTCGCCGTCGTGGTCGGGGTCGCAGGCGTCCCCGCGTCCGTTGCGGTTCCCGTCGCTCTGGCTCGGGTTGTAGTCGAACGGGCAGTTGTCGCTCCCGTCAGTCCAGCCGTCGTTGTCGTCGTCCGGATCGCAGGCGTCTCCCTGTGCGTCCCCGTCGTTGTTCGCCTGATCCCAATTCTTCACGGACGGGCAGTTGTCCGACGCGTCCGGCTTGCCGTCGTTGTCGAAGTCGATGTCGCAGGCATCGCCGACGCCGTCGTTGGTGGCGTCGGCCTGGCTCGGGTTCCAGACGTTGGGGCAGTTGTCGCCCGGGGACGGCACGAAATCTCCGTCGGGGTCCTGGAAGTTGTCGTCGGTCCCGTCGCAGTTGAAGTCTCCCGGGCCGATCTCGACGGCGTTGAAGGCGTCCTTCACGGCGCAGACGTCGGACGGGACGAACCCGTACAGGTTGAGCTGGGCGAGGAGCGAGGCCGCCCCGATGGAATAGGCGCGGGCGTCCTGGAATGTCGCGCCGGCGGGAAGCGCGCGCATGACGGTGAACGCGAGTCTCCCCATCTTGGTCCGGCCGAGCGCGACGTTCGTAAAAGCAGGGCGCCCGTTGAACGCGGCCCCCGTGGCGATCAGATAGTGCGCCTTGTTGAGGATGCCGCTGTTGTAATGGACGCCGCCGTAGTCGTTGGCTTCGATCGGGTTGTTCGTGAGGCCGGCGAGCCCCGAGAACTTGTCAGGCTGGCCTGCGTTAGGAGGCCACTGGAAGTCCCTCACGTAATACTTCGGGAAGCCGAGCCGGTCCTCCCCGAGCAGCCAGTCTTGCGAGTCGATGTAGATCCCCATGGCATCGGCGTACCCCTCGTTCAAGGCGCCCGAGAGGTTGTTGTAGATGAGGTCGGAGCTGTGGTGGATGACGCCGTGCGTGAACTCGTGCCCGAGGACGTCGAAGCTGGTCCATCCGCTGGCGAGCTCGATGTGCTCTCCGAAGGTGTTGTACCAGAACATCCCGTTCGTGGTGCCTTGACCGCCGAGAACGACGTGGAGCCCATTGTCGTTTCCCTGGGTTCCGCGCCACCCGAAGTCGTAGGCATACGCGTTGTAAACGTTCCTGATTTCCCACCAGGCGGTCGGAGCTTCGCTGTCCGCCTGCCCGACCGAATTGAGGCCGTTCTCGTCGCCGAGGGTCGCGTAGTTCTGCCGCTCCAGATTGAGATCCAGGTCCGCGGCCGCGAAGGTCCGGGTGAAGACGATCGCTCCGGTGTGGGCGTCGCAGAGCACCTGCCTCGCGTCGCCGTCGCCGAAGGTGGCGGCCCACACTAAGTGCGCTCCCGCCGCGCCCCCGAGGAGGCGCCGATCGAAGATCATGAGCTTGGGGTCCGCAAGAGGCGCCGCTCCCGGGCGTCCGAGTGCCGTCTGGGCCGCGGCGATGCAGGCCTCCGGCGAGATCGTCGCGATCGTGTCGAGCCCTCCCTCGAGGGCGAGATCGGGAAGGAGCGCACCGCCCGC
>Ga0068859_100008801_pt1 | contig 10192 bp, 8 predicted proteins | sample KBSSwiS22_FD_66585 | JGI IMG/M metagenome (GOLD analysis project Ga0068859, IMG submission 66585) | Switchgrass rhizosphere microbial communities from Kellogg Biological Station, Michigan, USA - KBS Switchgrass S2-2 | ecosystem: Host-associated > Plants > Roots > Rhizosphere > Soil ...
GGCTCGGCGTTTTCCAGGCGATGGCGAGCCCGTGCGAGGTCCACGTCGGCGACGCCGACCTCGCGACCGCGGAGCGTGTCGTCGCGATTGCCGCCGCGGAAGCGCATCGCATCGAGGCGAAGTTCAGCCGTTACCGCCGCGGCAACATCGTCGACGAGATCAACACGGCCGAGGGTCGCCCCGTCGTCGTCGACGACGAGACCGCACGCTTGCTCGACTACGCCGCGCGGCTGCATGAGCTCAGCGACGGAAAGTTCGACGTGACGTCGGGCGTGTTGCGGCGCGCCTGGCGCTTCGACGGCAGCGACCGCGTGCCGACCGAGGAAGCCGTCGCCGCGCTGCTGCCGATCGTGGGCTGGGACAAAGTGCGCTGGAGTGCGCCCGAGCTCACTCTGACGCCCGGCATGGAGGTCGATCTCGGCGGCATCGGCAAGGAGTACGCAGTCGACAGCGCCGCGGGCCTCGTGCGCCCCGTGTCGGCGCGATGCTTGCTGAACTTCGGCGGCGATCTGCTCGCGCTTGGGCCGCAGTACGGCGGTGCCCCTTGGCGCGTCGGCATCGAGTCGGTCGCAGAGGGGGGCGCAGTCGCGCGGCACATCGATCTCACGGTGGGCGCGCTCGCGACGAGCGGCGATTCGCGCCGTTTCCTCTTCAAGGACGGCAAGCGCTACGGGCACGTCCTCGACCCGCGGACCGGCTGGCCGGTCGTCGAGGCGCCGCGCTCGGTTACCGTCGCTGCGGCGACCTGCACGGAGGCCGGCATGCTTGCAACGTTGGCGCTGCTGCAAGGAGGCGCTGCGGAAGCGTTCCTCGAGGCCCAGAGCGTGCAGTTCTGGGCGCTGCGCTGAACGTGTCGTACTCGACACCTCGACGGAGTCGGGGCTACAGTTCTCAAAGGAATCTTCGAGGGGGGAGACCGATGAAGGTGGTTTGGAGTGTTCTTGCAGTCGCCGCCGTAATCGCGGCCGTTCCGGCCGAAGCCCATCATTCGTTCGCCGCGCAATACGATCCCAACAAGCCGGTGACGCTGAAAGGCACCGTCACGAAGATCGATTGGACGAACCCGCACGCGCGGTTCTACATCGACGTGAAGGAGGCCGACGGCAAGGTCGTCAACTGGAACCTCGAGCTCGCGAGCCCGAACTATCTGAAGCGCGCCGGCTGGTCGAGCGGGTCGCTGAAGCAGGGCGACGAGGTCACCGTCGAAGGATCGATGGCGCGAAGCGGCGCGAACATGGCCAATGCTCGCCTCGTGACCTTCCCCGACGGAACCCGCGTGTTCGCGCGCTCCGCGCAGGACGGCGGCTAGCTCATGCGAACAAAAGGGTTGATCGCGGCCTTCGCCGCGGGCGCACTCGCGCAATTCGCGTCGGCTCAACAAGCGCCGCGCGACGCCACGTCGCCGGCCGGCAGCGGGGGTTCGAGCAACCCCGCGTTGGTTGCCGCGGTGCCCGACGGTCCGCCGCCGCGGTTGCCGGACGGCACGCCCGATTTGTCGGGGGTCTGGGTCGGTGCGGGCCCGATCGGCGACATCAGCATGGGGCTCCAGCCCGGCGAGGAGCTCGTCATGCTGCCCGCGGCCGAGCAGCTCATGAAATCGCGCATGGCGGCCGATGATCCGGAAGCGCGCTGCTTGCCGACGGGAGTGCCGCGCATCGCGCCGTATCCGTGGCGCCTCGTGCAGTCGCCGGCGTACGGCAAAGCGACTCATTTATTCTTTCTGTTCGAGGGCAACATCCACAGCTTCCGGCAGATCTTCATGGACGGCCGCAAGCATCCCGACGACGAAGAGCCGTCGTGGTACGGCCACTCGGTCGGTCACTGGGAGGGCGACACGCTCGTCATCGAGACGGTCGGATTCAACGATCTCTTCTGGTTCGACTTCGTGGGCCATCCGCACACGACGCAGCTCAAGACCGTCGAGCGCTACACGCGCACCAAGTTCGGCGAGCTCGAGGTCGTGACCACCGTCACCGATCCGGGCGCCTATGCGAAGCCCTTCACCGTGAAGTTCAGGCACACGCTGCGGCCCGGCTGGGAGCTCATGGAGTACATCTGCAACGAGAACAACCAAGACGTCGAGCACATCCGCGGCCCGGCGGGCCTGTAGCGGCGCAAGCACTGGGCATTCGCGCGCGGCTAACGATAGGGATCGGGCAAACCCGAGGGCCGGCCCTTGAAACGCCGGTGCAGCCACTGGTATTGCTCGGGCGCCGCGCGAACGAAGCCTTCGAGCTTTTGCACGAGCGCGCGCGTGTCCGCATGCGCGTCGGCCGTCGGAAAGTCGCGTAACGGCGAGTGGAACTCGAGCTCGTAATGGCCGCGGTCGTCGCTGCGGCGGAACGAGAACGGCACGACGGGAGCGCCGGAAAGGCGCGCGAGCTTGCTCGTCGCGAGGCTCGTCATCGCGGGCTCGCCGAAGAACGGCACGAGCTCGCCGAGCTTGTGCATTTGATCCGGGGCGTACCAAAAGGCGGCGTTGCGCTTCAAAGCACGCAGCAGCGAGCGCACGTTGTCGCTTGGAATGGCTTGGTCCGCGAGACGTAGCCGGCCTCGTCTCTGGATCTCGTCGAGCAACGCATTGCTACGGCGGCTGAACATTGCGTTGAAGTTAGGCAGGGCGAGGCGCAGAGGGCGCCCGCAAATCTCGAGCGTCGTGAAATGGCCGGTGTAAAGAATCGCGCCGTGGCCCAGCGCGAGCGCATCCGTGACGTGCTCGATGCCGCGGACCGTGAACCGTCCGCGGTTGCGGCGATCGGCCGCGAACCAGGCGAACGCGATCTCGGCGATCGACATGCCCACCGACTCGAAATTGCGCTTGACCAGGCGTTCGCGGTCGCTCGGCGTCATGCTCGGGAAGCAGATCTCGAGGTTGCGGCGCACGACGTGCCGGTGCCGGCGTGCAAGCGAGTACATTGCGCGACCGTAGATACGGTGAACGGCCAGCGACCACGCGAGCGGCAGCGCCGCGGAGAACCGCATCCATACTACGAAGCACCAAGCGGGCCAGTGGCTTGGCCGCCAAAAACGAAGTAGCGATCGTCGCGAGTCGGCCGGCGGCTCGACGACTCGCGCGTCGGCCGTCGAAACGCGCGACTCGGGCACGCTAGGTCTCCGACGGGGTGAGCGCGCGCGTCTTCTTCAGGGTGCCGAGCGTGAGCCAGAGCAAACCCATGATGGCGAGCAGTGTCCAGAGCACGTCGACGGCGACGGGGCGCGCGGCGAGCCCCGTCGTCCGGTGAATGTTCCAGACCCCGATTAGCACGATCGGCAGCGTCCAGCCGAGAGGTTCGGCGTATGCCTTGATGAGCACGCGCGTCCAGTTGAACCGCGTCGTCGCGAACGTCTCTCGAAGGCCCGCGAGTCTCGGCCACCAGCGCGGCACGCGCCGGCAATAACCGTCGAACGCCGCGCCGAACTTGCTGCGCAGATAGTCTTCCTCGGCGAGCGTGACGGCCTGATACATCAGCGAGTACGCACCCGTGAACGCGAGCAGCGCGAGCCAGTGATTCGAGGCGATGCCGGCGCCGAGCACCATGAGGAACTTGCCGACGTACATCGGGTTGCGCGTGTGGCGGAACAGACCCTCGGTCACGAGCGCGTCGGCATAGACACGGTGATTGCGCCCGCCGCGCACGATGTACTCGAGGCCGATGGTCGTGCCGCGCACGACTTGGCCCACGAGCGCGACGACGAAACCGATGAGCGCGGCGACGAACGGGTCCGGCAGCACAACCGGCCCGGGCAGCAGCAGGAGCAGCGGCAAGAACGGCGACAGCGTCGTGCGGAAGCGAAACAGGAAGTTACCTAGCGCGACCATCACTTCACCGCGTTGAAGGTAAAATCGCCGACGCGGTCAATCGCTTCGGCGTCTACCGCAGGGGATGCGATGAGCATGGGGAGCCCTCGTGGTGGTGCGCGCTCAGCAGTTGGACGGCTCGGCAAGCCGAAAACGGTCGCGGTCGGGCGGGGGGCTACGGAGCGTCGCGGTTCCGCGACCGACTTCGGTCGGTAGGCCCCTCTAATGCTATGAAACAAGAGAGCGAAATGACCGACGAGCTCGCAGACCGACGCCTGGTAAAGCGCTTGCTGGCCCACGACCGTGAGGCTTTCAACGCCTTTTTCGATGGCTATTTCCCGCGCCTGTACCGGTTCGCTCGGACCCGGCTCGGCAATGACCCCGATACGAGCAAGGAGGTCGTGCAGGTGACGCTGACGAAAGCCATTCGCAAGCTCGCGACGTACCGCGGCGAGGCGGCTTTGTTCACGTGGCTCTGCACGATTTGCCGCAACGAGATCGCCGAGTATCGCGAGCGCGTTGCGCGTGACCGACGGCACGTTGTGCTGACCGAGGATGCCCCCGACATCCGGGCGGCCGTCGAGGCCATTGCGGCGCCCGAGTCCGACGACCCCGAGCACAACTTCCGCCGGCTCGAGACGACGCGATTGATCCAGGTCGCGCTCGATCAGCTGCCGACGCATTACGGAAACGCGCTCGAGTGGAAATACTTGTACGGCTACAGCGTCGAGGAGATTGCCGCGAAGCTCGGTGTCGGACTCGAGGCGGCGCAGTCGCTGTTGGCTCGGGCCAAGCGCGCATTTCAAGAGGTATATGGCACGCTCACGAACGATCTCGTGGGCGGCGCAACGAAGGGCGGCCCATCGGTCGCTAATCCAACATGAGTAACGAACGCGATTCAGAAGCAGAACGAGAGCGCGTACTGCGCCAACTGTTCACGCACACGGAGCCGCGCCCGCAACCGCCGCCCGGCGATACCGAAGAGGTCCGGCGCGCCGTGCTCGCGGAGTGGGAGGCCGTGACGGGATCGCGCATCCGGCGCAACCGAGCGGGTCTTGGCGCCATCGCGGCGGCGGCGCTCGTCGCGGCCGTCGTCTATGTCGGCGGCGGCGACTCTGATCCGAGCGGTCCTGCGCCGCTCATTGCGAGCGTCGAGCGAGTGCAGGGCGTCGTCACGACCGAGAATGGCGTGCGCGTTTCCGCCGGCAGCGGCATCGTCGCCGGCGTGCAGCTTCGGAGCGGCGACGGCCAAATGAGTCTGCGCCTCGCGAACGGAGGCTCGTTGCGCATCGGGCCGCAGAGCCACGTCTCGCTCGCGAGCGGCGACGAAGCCGAGCTGCTGGCCGGTGCCGTTTATTTCGATTCGGAACAGCGCCGGCCCAGCGAGTTCGTCGTGACGACGGAGCTCGGCAGAATTCGCGACGTCGGCACGCAGTTCCTCGTGCGTCTTGACGACGAGCAACTCGCCGTCGGTGTCCGCGAAGGGCGCATAACGCTGACACGCGGAGCGGAAGCCGATACTGCCGGCGCCGGCGAGAGTCTCGTCGCCTCGCAGGCCGGAAATGGCGTACGCCGAGAGCCGATCGAGACGTTCGGCCGCGATTGGGAATGGGCAGAGGGCCTCGCGCCGCCGTTCGACATTACGGGCCGCACGCTGGGCGAGTTCCTCGCGTGGTTCGAGGCGCAGACGGGCCGTATCGTCGTGTTCGCCGATGCTGCGACGGAACGCGAGTTTCGGAACGCAGTGCAGAGAGGTTCGGTCGATTCCCCGCCGTTTCAGAAGCTCGCGACGGTGCTGGAGGTCAACGATCTCACGTACTCGCTCGAGGGCGACCGCGTTGTGATCCGCCGGCGCTGACGCGGCGATTTCGTCGCAGACGGCTGCGACCATTTCGGTACAATTCACCGGGCGCGCGGGTCGCGCGCCCGGTGCCCGATGTCGTTCAAGGCCATGCGTTTGTTGCTCGCCGCAGTCGCGCTTGCGGCGGGTGTGGCTCATGGCCAGCTCACGCGCCCGCTGCTCGGGCAAAGCGTGCAATCGGTTCTCGATGAGCTGCGCGCCGCGGGCGCGCCGCTTGTCTACAGCAGCAGCTTGGTGCCCAGCACGCTGACCGTGGCGGCGGAGCCGCAGGCCACCGAGGCGCTCGAGGTCGCTCGCGAAATTCTCGCCCCGCACACGCTCGCCGTGCGCGTCGAAGGCGGAGCGTGGCTCGTCGTGCGCGGCGAAGTCGCGGCGGCGTCGGGCGGCATCGTCATCGAGGTCAAGTCCGCTTACGCCGGGGCGCCGTTGCCGACCTTCAGCGTCCAAGTTGACGGACCCACGGCGCACACGACTCAGGGTGCAGAAGGCCATGCAGAGCTCGCGGCGCTTGCGCCGGGCCGTTACACGATAGTCGTACGGGCCCCCGGATTCTTGCCCGAGCGGCTGACGGCTGCCGTGACCGCCGGCGTCACGTCGACGCTGTCCGTCACGATGGTCGAAGCGGTCCCGAGGCTCGAAGAGATCATCGTCACTGCGAGCCGCTACGATCTGGCGACGCGCGCGGAGCCCTCGACGTCCGACTTCTCGCGCGAGGACATCGAGAACTTTCTGACGCTCGGCGACGACGCGCTGCGCGTTTCGCACCGGCTGCCCGGCGTCGCCAACAACGGGTTCTCCGCGCGCCCGTACATGCGGGGCGGCGCTCCGAACGAGGTCGCGGTGCTGTTCGACGGAGTGCGCCTCGTCGAGCCGTATCACTTGCGCGACTTCCAGGCGGTTTTCAGCGCCGTCGACCAGCGCATCGTCGAGCACGTCGCCGTGCACGCAGGCGGCTTTCCCGCGGAATACGGCGATGCGTTGAGCGGACTTATGGTCATCGAGCCGCGGGAGCCCAAGAAGATCGAGCACGAGCTGGGGTTGAGCGTGCTGTATACGTCGCTGTTGTCGAGCGGCACGTTCGCGGACGGCCGCGCGTCGTGGCTCGTCTCGGCCCGCAACAGCAATCTCGACCGCGTAGTCACCGATCATATCGGCCAGCCGTCCTATTCCGACGCCTTCGTTCGAGTCAGCATCGACTTGGGCTCCAAGCACCGTCTCGTGTTCGCCAATTTTCTGTTCGACGACGACATTCTGTTCACGCCGGAGGACAGCCCAAACGACCGAGAAACGGCGGCGAGCGAGACGGATACTCACCAAGCGTGGCTCAAGCTCGACAGCGACTGGAGCGAGCGACTGTCGAGCACGACCTGGATTCATGCGACACGCTTCGACTCGGAGCGGCGCGAGGACGTCGCCGACCTCTCCGAGCTCATCGGCCATGTCGACGATCTGCGCGATCTCGACGCCAAGGCCGTCAAGCAGAACTGGCAGTACGCGAGCGGCGACCGGCAGCTCCTGCGCTTTGGGCTCGAGGTCGAGCAGCGCGAGGCCGAGTATCGCTATTCGAGCGTGGCGAACCGGCTCGGATTGCTCGCAACGCTCGTCGACGACCCTTTGTTGTCGCGCGACATCGAGCTCGCCCCCGATGGAGACAGCTACGCGCTGTATTTCGAAGATCGCTTGCGGCTCGGCGAGCGGGTCGTCGCCGATCTCGGAGTTCGATGGGACAAGAAGACCTATCTGCCGCCCGAGGAGGCCGACGAGCGATTCAGTCCGCGGTTGAGCTTGCTCGTGCCGCTGAATGCGCGCACCGATCTGCGATTCAGCCACGGACGTTTTTTCCAAGCCGAAGGCTTGATGGAGCTACAGGTCGAGGACGGTGTGACGGAGTTTTCTTCCGCGCAGCGCTCGGCACACTCGATCGTGAGCATCGAGCATCGATTTCCCGAGGCGATCGCCCTGCGCGCCGAGGCGTACCACAAGAGCGCGAAACCCGTGCGGCCGCGATTCGAGAACCTGTTCGAGCCGATCGTGGTGGCGGCCGAGCTGCGCGCGAGCCGTGTGCTAGTGGCGCCCGACAGCGCCGAAGCCGAAGGAGTGGAGCTGTTCCTGAGCAGCGAGCGGCCCGTTCCGTGGTGGATCGGTGTGTCGTTGGCGAACGCCGACGACACGATCGCGGGCGTGGCGGAGCCGCGGAGCTGGGATCAGGATCGCGCGCTATCCGCCGGAGTGACGTGGAAGGCGGGCCCATGGACAATCAACGCGGCGGCTAGCGCCCACCGCGGTTGGCCGGGGACGGAGCTCAGCGTCGTCGACGACGCCGCAGGCGAGCCGGTCGCCGTCGCGGGGCCGCGCAATACCGTGCGGCTGCCGAACGTCCGGAAGCTCGACTTCGGCGCGAGCCGCGACTTCATGCTGGGCCAGACCGCGCTGGAATTCTTCGCGGAAGTCGCAAACCTGACCAACCACGAGAACCCGTGCTGCATCGTGTACGACCCTGCGACCGCGGCCGACGGGTCTCCGACACTCGTGCGCGACGAGCGCGGCCAAGTAGGTATTACGGGCAATATCGGATTGCTCTGGCAATTCTGATGCTGTGCGCTGATCTCCTCGAGATCGACCGAACGCACGGAAGAATGCGTGGAGAACCGAGTGAACAGCTCCCTCGCGCGAACCGTCTCAGTAGGACTCGCCGCACTTGCACTGGCGCTCGCCGCGGGCGTCAGCGAAGCGGCGCAGTGGAAATACTCGCTCGGTGTTCAGGACATGGTCGTCGGCGACGTGGATTCCACGACCCTAGGTATCGGCGGCCATGCCGAGGTCGACGACATGACGCCGGCCGACCGACATCGCTACGCGTCCTTCGACGTGTACTTGGATCACGACGAGGATCACCTCGATCCCGATCACATCCCCGTCTGGTGGGAGACGAACCTCGGTGTCGACAACGAGTTCTGGAAGGGTTCGCGAGACATGTACTTCGGCTGGGTAGTCGAGTTCGACTCGCGGATGAATACCGTGAGCTCGATCGAGCGGCAGGTCCATTTGCTTCCCGCGGTCAGGTTCGGATTTGCGGGCGATGCGGTGCACGCTTCGCTGGAGGCTGGCATCGGCTACAACTTCCTCGAGGTCGACGACGACGCGCCGAGACTGCGCGGCTACGATCGGACCAATCTCCGTCAGACGACGAGTGCCGGGGCTGTGGCCGCCGACGGAACGTTCCGGATCGGAAAGTCATGGGAAGTGTTCGGCCACGGCGAAAGATGGCAAGACAGTGACGATTGGATTCAGACGCAATACGTCGCCGGCTTTCACGTTGCGGCGGAGCGCTGGGGCAAGGGCAGCCAGATCGGCTTCAGCGTCGAAATGAACGAGTACAACCTCGAGCGCTACTCGACGCCGGGTCTGCCCCCGGTCCTCGGGTGGGACGATGACCTCCTGTTCAAGCTCGACTTTCGCTTCGTGAGACCTTCGTCGCGCGCGAGTCAGTGAGGGTCCGCGGCGCCGCTTCTTGACGCGCCGCAAGTCCTGCGCCGCCTAGGCGCCTGTCGCGTGCCGACCGCTTTCGCGCGCTGCGGCCGTCCAACAGGCACGCATGAAGATTTCCAATCTCTCTACGCGCGCGATGCGCGGGTGTCGTGCCGCGCTTTGGGCTTCCGTCACCGTCTGGGCGCTGCTCGCCGCGGCGGCGCAGGGCCAGGACGTGGAAACGTCAGCGCCGGCCGACGGCTCGCAACGTCAGGCCGCGGCGGAACCCGCGGCTCCCGACGACGCGGCGCTCGCGGCGCGAGACGCAGCTTTCGACGCGCAGCTCGAGCAGGCTGGCGCCACGATCCGCGCGATCAACGTGGCGGTCGACAACGTCTTTGACCCGAGCAATCCGAAGGAAGACAAGCCGCTCTATCGCTGGGCGAACAAGGTGCACTTCCCCACGCACGACTCGGTCATCGAGAGCGCGCTGCTGTTCGACGTCGGAGATCGCTACTCGCGTCGCGTGCTCGACGAATCGGCACGCGCGCTGCGCGGACGAGGCTATATAGCGGACGTGAAGATCGGTCCGGGAGGCTACGACGCGGTTGCGAACACCGTGGCCGTCGACGTGCGCGTTCGCGACGCGTGGACGCTCGCGCCGGAGCTCAAGTACTCGCACAAGGGCGGCGCGAGCGAATGGGCAATCGGCATCGACGACCGCAACTTGTTCGGTACGGGCAAGCAAGTCCGGATCATCGAAAAGCAGTTGATCGACCGGGACGAGACGCTGCTCTCCTACGGCGACCCGAACCTGCTCGGCAGCCGCGTGCGCTTGAACGCTGAATACACGGATGCGAGCGACGGCTACCGCCACGTGCTCGCCGCAGAGCGCCCGTTTTACGCGCTCGACACGCGCTGGATGCTGGGCGGCAACCTGCTCAACCAGCAGCGTATCGATCCGATGTACGACCTCGGAAAGCAAATCGACGAGTTCGGCCACGACGTCAAAGGCTTCTCGCTGCAGGGCGGCTGGTCGCGCGGCTTCGTCGACGGCCGCGTCT
>Ga0068859_100008804_pt1 | contig 10190 bp, 5 predicted proteins | sample KBSSwiS22_FD_66585 | JGI IMG/M metagenome (GOLD analysis project Ga0068859, IMG submission 66585) | Switchgrass rhizosphere microbial communities from Kellogg Biological Station, Michigan, USA - KBS Switchgrass S2-2 | ecosystem: Host-associated > Plants > Roots > Rhizosphere > Soil ...
GACCAGCTGGACCGCCAGCGAGGAAGAAGCTGAGGGCCCCGACAACGAGCAGCTTCCCTGGTGGCGCGTCGTGCGCTCCGACCTCCCCGACCCGGTCGTGCAATCCAAGATCGGACGCGTGGATTCGCTGGGTGAGGGGGGCGTGACGCTCGCGCCGCCGGTGACCGGGTTCAACTTCATCGGTGTTGCCACCAACGGCCTCAGCCCGTCCGACAGCAACGGGTCGGTGGGGAACGACCAGTTCGTCGAGACGGTGAACACCCGCTATCAAGTCTGGAGCTTGAACCGCGCCACGAGCACCGCGACGTCGATCCTCGGCCCGACCGCGATGAACGTCCTCTGGTCGGGCTTCGGGGGCAATTGTCAGACCCAAAACAGCGGCGACCCGATCGTCGTCTTCGACAAGGTCGCCAACCGCTGGCTGATCTCGCAGTTCACCACGTCGCTCGCGGGGGGTAGCTCCTACTTCCAGTGCGTCGCGATCTCCACGAGCCCCGATGCCACCGGCGCGTACTACCGCTACGCCTTCGCCGTGCCGAACGGCATCTTCGGCGACTACCCGCACTTCGGCGTGTGGTCCGACGCGTACTACATGATGGCGCACGGCTTCACGTCGACCTCGGGAGGGTACATCGCCGCGATCTTCGCCGCGCTGGACCGCAAGAAGATGCTCGAGGGCGACCCCACGGCGACCTGGCAGGTCATCCAAGACCCCGATGAAGGCGGCCACATGCCGGCCGACCTCGACGGATTCGCTCCGCCGCCGACCGGGGCGCCGGGGATCTTCATCTCGCTTCACAACTCCGGCATGTTCATCTACCGCATGAAGGTCGATTTCGCGGTTCCCGCGAACACCGTCCGGACGCAACAGGCGACCGTCCCCGTCGCTCCGTCCAGCGCAGCCTGCGGCGGCGGCTCGTGCATCCCGCAGCCGGGCGGCGTGAACGTCGGGTCTCTCGCCGATCGCTTGATGTTCCGCGCCGCTTACCGCAATTTCGTCGACCACGAGTCGCTGGTGATCACGCACTCGGTCGATCCGGGAGTTACGGGGCTGGTGTCCGGGGTCCGGTGGTACGACTTCCGCCTCTCGGGAACCCCCGACGCCACGTGCCCGACCTACCCGTGCATCTACCAGCAGGGAACGATCGCCGACGTCGCCAACGGGCGGAACCGCTGGATGGCCTCGGCGGCCATGGACGCCGCGGAAAACCTCCTCGTCGGGTACAGCACGTCGGGCAAGATCGCCGGAAGCGACAACCACTCTCTCCGCTACACCGGCCGCGCGAAGTCCGATCCTCCCGGCACGATGACAGTTCCCGAGTCGCTGTTCGTGACGGGAACGGCGAACAACTCCGGAAGCCGCTGGGGCGACTACTCGAGCATGAGCATCGATCCCTTCGACGACTGCACGTTCTGGTATGTCGCGCAGTACTACACCGTCGCCAACAGCTGGTCGACGCGCGTGGGATCGTCCACCTGGCCGGCGGGCTCCGGGCCCGGGCAATGCCCGGCGGCCGCGTGCACCGCGCGGCCCGCTGCCGCTGTGACGATTGGCGCGGCCTCGGTGCCCGGCGACAACCAGATCACGGTCAACTGGGCCGGGATCGTTCCCGCGGCGGGCTCCTACGCGATCGAGCGAGCGGACGGGGCCTGCGGCTCCGAGGGGATGTACAAGCCGGTCGGCTTCGTCTCGGGCGGCTCGACGACCTACACCGACACCAGCGTGCTCGGCGGGATCAGTTATTCGTATCGCGTGATCGCGGCCGCGGACGGCGGCGGGCGATGCCAATCCCTGGTGAAGAGCGAATGCACCAGCGCCACGGCGACGGGGACGTGCAACCTGAAGCCGGCCTTCGCCGGAGCGTCGGCGGGGACGAGCGCCGATCAGTCGGTCTGCGGCGTGAGCGTGAGCTGGACGACGCCCTCGTCCGCCTGCCCGCTGACGCCCGCGCTCAAGTACAACATCTATCGCGGCACCGTTCCCGACTTCGTCGCGTCCCCGGCGAGCCGCATCGCCACCTGCGTCCCGGGCCCCAGCTCCTACGTCGACACCTTCAACGTCGCCCCCGGCACGACCTACTACTACGTCGTGCGCGCCGAGGACAGCAGCACCGGCAACGGCGGCCCGTGCAACGGCGGCAACGAAGACACGAACTCGAAGATCGTCTCCGGGACCGCGTACGGGGCGGGTTTCCAAGCATCGCCCGGCACCTGGTCCGACGGCGGCGGTGACGGCACGGCGTTTCTCCGGTTGAACGCGGCCGGCGCGGGGGACACCACCGAGCAAGCCTGGCGCTACGTGAAGACCGCCAACGACGCCGGGGCGAACCACACACCCGGCGGCGCGTATGCCTACCGCAACGCCGGCCCCGGGCCGTCGAACGTCTACACGCCCGACACGTGCGCCGAGATGCAGACTCCGCCGCTGATCATCGGCTCCACCGAAGTGAACCTGAAGTACTGGGAGCGCCACCAGCTCGAATACCACTGGGATTCGATCGCCGTCGAGTACTCGATCAACGGCGGAGCATGGAACGACGTCTTCCCGCCGAGCAACAACCCGGCCCAGGGATGCGCGGCGACGGACAACATCGCGGGCTGGGAGGCGATCAGCTGCTCGTCCCCGACGATCAACGCCTGCGGGTACTCCGCCGCCAAGCTGGCCTGGAACGGCCCGCTCGGCAGCGGGACGACGTGCACCGACTGGGCGACCGGCGGGACCGTGACGAGCTACGCGCATCGCTGCCACCTCATCGACGAGCTGACTCCCGGCGAGACGATTCAGTTCCGCTGGCGGTTCGCGTCGGATCCCGCGCTCGAGTTCGCCGGCTTCTACCTGGACGACATCGCGGTCACTCCCGTGAAGGTTCCCAACGCCTGTACGCAAAACACCTGCGGAGGGGTGCCCGACGGCACGTCGTGCAACGACGGCGCTTCGTGCACGACCGGCGACGCCTGCTCGGGCGGCGTGTGCCAGGGCGTGCCCGTGCCGCCACCGGCGGAAGTCTCCGGGCTGCAGGTGAGCGGCGCGTCCGGCACCACGCTGACCTGGGCGGCGGTCGTGGGTTCCCCGGCGTACGACGTCGCGTCGGCGACGCTGTCGGACCTGAGAGTCAACGGGACGGCCGGCGCGACCTGCCTGGCGAACAACGTCGCAGGTCCCTCGACCGTGGACGGCCGGCCCAACCCCGCGTCCGGCGACGGCTACTACTACCTGGTTCGCGCCCAAAGCTCGTGCGGGACGGGGAGCTTCGGGACGAATTCCGTCGGAGCGGAGCGGGTTCCGACGGCCGGGTGCCCCTAGCCGCGGCGGATTTGCACGCCTCCCAATGAAACCTATATTCGGGCCGGAGTCCGAATATGGGGAAAATCGGGGACCGCTTTCTCACCCTTTCGTGCGTCCTGGTCGCAGCCGGCGTCGTGTGCGCCGCGGGGCCGGACGCTCCCACGGCGGCGGGCGGAGCCTCCGGGACGCTCACGGGCAGCGTGACGCTCGGTCGTAAGCTCTCCGGCACCCGGATGAAGTTCAGCCTCTACGCCGACGTCAACCGCGCCGGGCGTCCTGCCGAGGCTCCGTCCACGGCCGAGGAGATGCAAAACGTCATCGTCTATCTCGAGCACGTCCCCGACGGCGCCGTGGCCCCCGCGCCGCCGAAGGAGCCGGTCCGCATGGAGCAGGAGGGCTTGAGCTTCAAGCCGCACGTCCTGCCGATCGTGAAGGGAACCGTCGTCGAGTTCCCCAACCGGGACATGCTCTTCCACAACGTGTTCTCGCTCTCGAAGTCTGCGTCGTTCGACCTGGGGCGCTTCCCGCAAAACTCGGCGAAGTCCTTGAAGTTCGACACCCCCGGAGTCGTCAAGGTGTTCTGCCACATCCACTCGGACATGAGCGGGGTGATCGTCGTTCTCGACAATCCCTTCTACGCGTCGCCCGGGGCGGACGGCCGGTTTACGATCGACGGGATTCCCCCCGGGGAATACCGCGTGGTCGCGTGGCACGAGCGGGCGCGGATGGCGGCAAAGCCGATCCGCATCGAAGCGGGGAAGGCGTCCGTCCTCGATTTCGAGATCCCGTTGACCGAGGACGCGGACGGTGGCTAGCCCACACGCGACCCCAGGGCTTTCTGCGCGCCTCCGTTCGCTGAGCGTCGGCGCCAAGCTCGTCGTGTTCAGCACGCTGCTGACGATCGTCGCAGTGACGGTCGCGTTCGCGGTCCTGTCCGTGTCGATCAAGCGGCACACGAAGCTCCGGCTCGCCGAATCGCTGGCGCGGCATCAGCAGATGCTCGGAAACCTCCAGCGCGACAACCTCGACGAGCTGCTGCGCACCTCGACGCTGATGGCCGACTCACCGACGCTGCGCGCCGCGATGGAGACCTTCGCCTCCGAGTCGAGCCCGTCGGCGGTGGTGCGCCAGGACCTCCTCGCGACGATCCAGAACGAGGCCGACAAGGTGGCCGCCGGGCTCGGACGCGACCTGTTGCTCGTGACCGACCGCAACGGCCGTGTCCTGGCCGCGGCCGGTCCTTCGGCGGCGCGGCACAAGGTCGGCGAGAACCTCTCCGGCTTTCCCATCATCGCCGCCGTCCTTTCCGAGGACCGCAAGCTCGGCGCGGACAACCTGTCGGTCGTGGACTTCGACGGGGAGTACGTGCGGGTGGGCTGCTCGCCGATCGTCCTTTCGGGATTCATCATCGGGACCCTGACCCTCGGGGACCGGATCGACCAAGGGTTCGCGAGCCGGCTCCAGCAGTCGTTCGACTGCGACGTCGCCGTGGTCGCGGGCGATCGGATGGTGGCCGCGACGCTCGACGTGCCGCCGGCCGCCCTGGCGTCGTTGCCGGGCACCGCCGCCGACGGGCCGCGCATCACGCGGGTCGGCGGCGACGAGTACGTCACGGCGATCATCCCCATCGGGGAGGACACCGCGGGACGCCAGGTCGGGCTCTACCTGCTGAACTCCATCGGGCGCGGATTGGGCGAGGCCAATCGGTTCCTCGCGTGGATCGTCGCGTGGTGCGGCGCCCTGGCGGCTCTGGTCGCGGGGATCGCGGCGTGGACGGTGTCGCGATCGGTGCTTCGTCCGCTCGAAAGCTTCGTCGCGTTCATGAGATCGGTCGCGGCCAGCGGCGACCACAAGCGGACGTTCACCGGTGAGCCGGGATGCGCCGAGGTCGAGACGCTGAGCGTCGCGTACAACCACCTGATGGAGTCGCTCCTGGCTCACGAGGAGCGCCTCATCCAGAACGCTCTCGACGACCTCGACCGCCTGGAGCGCCTCAAGGAATCGGAGAAGCTGGCCGCGCTGGGGCGGATGCTCTCCGGGGCGGCGCACGAGATCAACAACCCGCTCACCGGGGTCATCGGAAACGTCGACATGATCCTGCGCGGCGAGCGTCTGGATCCCCAGACGCGGGAGCGCCTGGAGACCGTGCGGCGCGAAGGCCAGCGCGTCTCGACACTGGTCAGGCATCTCCTGAAGGTCAGCCACCGCGACACCGGCGAGAAGTCCATCGTGGATCTGAACCAGGTGGTCCGCGAGGTTGCCGACATGCGGCGCCACGACTTCACGACCGCCGGGATGAGCCTCGAGGTCGGGCTGGCCGCCGCTCCGGTCCGCGTGCTCGGAAGCGAGCTCGAGCTGCAGCAAGTGATCTTGAACGTCGTCAACAATGCGTACGATGCCCTCAAGGACGGCGTCGCCCCGGCGCGCCTCGTCGTGAAGACGGCGGTGACCGGAGAGCGCGCGGTCGTGACGATCGAAGACAACGGTCCCGGGATGAAGAACCCCAAGCACGTCTTCGAGCACTTCTACACGACCAAGCCCGTGGGACAGGGGACGGGGCTGGGCCTGTCCATCTGCTACGCGGTCGTCGACCGTCACGGCGGGCGGATCACCGCCGAAAACGTCCCGGCGGGCGGCGCGCGCTTCACGATCGACATTCCGGTCGCGCGCCAGGCGGAGCTTTCGCCCGCCCCGCAGCCGCAACCGTCGCCCGCGGCCCAGGCCGCTCCCGTCGCGTTCGACGCGTCGGTGCTGGTCGTCGACGACGAGCCGACGCTGGTCGAGCTGCAGCGGGACATCCTCGAAGCGCTGGGGGCGATGGTCGTGGGCGCGGCGTCCGGAGTCGAGGCGATCGAGCAGCTCCAGAAGCGATCGTTCGACATGATCGTGACCGACGTCCGGATGCCGGGCGGCGTCTCGGGCCAGGACTTGTTCCGGTGGGTGGCGTCGAACGCGCCGCACTCCACGCGCGGTTTCGTGTTCGTCACGGGAGACAACGCGGGAGACGGCAGCCGCGAGGCGGTCGACGGATTGGGGGCGCGATGCGTGATGAAGCCGTTTTCGGTCGACGAGTACGTCAAGACGATGCAAGAGGCCTACGGTGAGCTGCGCCGCGCGGGTTAGCCGCATCGCCGCCTGTGCCTTCGCGACCGCCTTCGCCGGCGGCGGGGCCTTCGCGCAGTGGACCGATCACGTCGCTCTGAAGGGGCTCCAGGACATCGAGGCGTTCGAGACCGACGACAACTCGCGCCTGTTGGCCAAGAACCAAGGGGAAGCCGGAGGCGCCGGGCGGCTGCGCCTGTGGGCCGCGGCTGATTTCACGAAGGGGTTCGAAGGGATGTTCGTCGGCCGCGCCGAAGGCGGCTCCGACGCGGACACCCAGGCCGACGTCGAGCAGGCGTTCCTGCGGTTCACCGCGCCGCAGGCTCACCTGATGGTCGAAGCGGGGCGGATCATTTACCCCGTCGGGAACTTCAGCAAGCGGTACCTGTCGACGGTCAACCCGCTCGTCGGAAGCCCGGACAGCTACGACGTCAGCTACCCCGAAGGGATCGTCGTCACCGGGAAGGTCGCGTTTTTCGACTACCGGGCGGGCGCGCTGGACCGGCCGATCGCCAACGCGAAGTACATGCCCGAAAGCAGCCGCGCTTGGAGGCCGGTCGCCGGCATCGGCTTCACCCCGATGATCGGGCTTCGCATCGGCGCCTACTACACGCAAGGGCCGTACATGGGCGAGGGGATTCAATCGGCGCTCCTTCCCGGCGACAGCTGGAAAAACTACGAAGAGGAGATCGCCGGAGTCGAGCTGGAGTTCAGCCGCGGCTACTTCGAGCTGAACGGCGACATCGCGTTTTCCGCGTACGACGTGCCGACGAAGCCGTCGCGATCTCGCGGACAGGCGTGGTACCTCGAGCCCAAGTACACCTGGACGCCGCGGTTTTTCACGGCGCTCCGTCTCGAGAAGAACGACTACCCGTACATCGCCCCGGTCGACCTTTATTTCTGGCTCGGGGAGAACGTCGCCTTCCACGACGTCGAAGTCGGCGCGGGGTGGCGGTTCACGCCGGATCTGGTCATGAAGGCGTCGTACCGGATGGATCGCTGGGACGTTGCGACTCCCGCGGAGAAGGCTTTCTTCCCGAACGGCTACTCCTGCGCGCTGCAGCTTTCCTACGCGTTCGACATCCGCTCCTGGTTTGATCCGCTGCACTGACCTTGCGGGGGGCGCCGGCTTCCCGGCGGCCGTGTACCATGAAGCTCGTCGGGACTGGAGCCTTCTGGTGACGGTCGACTGCCACACCCACCTCGGTGACGCCGACGGGCGCATCTACGGACCCGACGACCTCCTGCGATCGATGGACGCCGCCGGGATCGACCTGTCGGTCATCATCGCCGAGCGCACCTCGGGAGAGCTGTCGACGACCGAGAACCTGGCCGCGCTCGCCGCGAAGCAGCCGCGTTTCAAGGTCCTGGCGGACGTCAACTTCGAGGCGTTGGACGTCGGCGAGATCAACACCCTGGTCGGCTGGCTGGAGTCCGGGCGCGTGGTCGGGTTGAAGTTCTACACCGGCTACGAGGAGTACTACGCGAGCAACGAAAAGCTGTTCCCGCTGTACGAGTACTGCCAGGAGCACGGCAAGCCCGTGATGTTCCACACCGGCGCGCTCGAGCGCGCGAATCGCGGGCTGCTCAAGTACTCGCACCCCCTGACCATCGACGAGGTCGCCCACAAGTTCCCGGCCCTGCGAATCGTTATCGCGCACATGGGAAACCCGTGGCTCCTCGACTGCGGCGCGGTCATGGCCAAAAACGAGCACGTCTATGCCGACGTGTCCGCGTTCTTCGACGAGTTCAAGCCGATCACGCCGGAAGACGTCGAGATCTTCGTCAAGCGCCTGAGCGACGTCCGCCTGTTCCTCGGCTCGTACGAGAAATTCCTCTTCGGCACCGACTGGCCCCTCTACGAGCAGGCCGAGTACCTCGCCGCCATGGACGCCCTCCCCCTCACCGCGCGCGAACGAGCTCTGGTGATGGGCGGCAACGCGCAGTCGCTCTTCGGCCTCTGACATTAAAAAAGGGGACACTCCCATTTATTAAATGGGAGTGTCCCCTTTTTTTGTAGGAAAAAGCAGAATGTCCCTAAGCCAAGTCGCCGACTTTGACCTTGAACGGCAATTGATAGAGCCCGCGCTCCAACCCGTAGTTCAGGCGGTTGACGATCGAGGTCGGGTAGTCCATCGAGAGGTAGTCGAACTTCGGGCGGTAGTAGACGCCGACGAACGAAAAGTCGTCGACGGCCCGATACATCTGCGCGACCGCGGCCTCGATCGACGAGCCCGAGCCGGTGATCACCGCGAGATTCGCGTCGTCTCCCGCGGTGACGAGCTTGTCGCGCTCTTTCATGACGTCCCACAGCCAGAGGTTGGGCTCGACGCTCTTCTTGAAGTCGATCGGCACGCCGGGGGGCGGGTGGCCCTGATGCTCGCGGTCGGTCGCCGGGTTGAACAGCGTCACGGAGCATCCGATCGTCCCCAGCGAGAAGGGACTGCGCTTGCCGAGGGCGGCGGCGAAGTAGTCGTGGGCCGACTTGCACTGCGCGATCTCGGAGAAGAGTGAGTTGAACCCCGGGCGGTTGCTGCAGAACTCGCCGAAGTGGATCTTGCGCGTCCTGCGGTCGATGAGGAGCGACGCGTCCCAGTAGAACAGCCCGCGCCGCTTCCGGGCGAGCTCGGCGACGATCGGCGGGAACGCGATGTCGCAGATGCGGTCCGTGGCCGCGATGGGAAACACCAGGTCCTGCGCGCAGCCCGTTTGGAAGGACACGTTGCCCGAGCCGAACGGCTTGTTCTCGATGTCGAGGGTCGTGGCGATCGGCTCGCCGTCGTAGAACATGCGCTGCGGCGTGAGCTCGACGAGCGAAGCGATGAGCGGCTCGAAGATGAACCCGCTCGCCTCGTAGGCGGGGGCGTTGGCCGCAAGCTGCTGCACGATCTGCTGCCCGGCCATCCCCGGGTCGTCGACGTCGGGGATGAACGTCGGCGCGCCGTCGGCTTTTCCCTTCAGGACCCATAGGCCCTCGGAACGCGCGAGGAACTCCTTCGCATCGGACACCGACGAGAACTGATGCACCTCCGCCACGGCCAGCGACGGGTAGTGCTCCCGGACGAAAGCCTTCGCGGCGTCGCGGTCGTGCTCGAACCTGTAGTCCTCTTCGGTGGGGAAGTTTCCCGCGAGGCCCGCGTTCTCGAGAGCCGCGGCGAAGCGGAAGAGGTAGTTCCTGTCGAAAAGGACGAAGGTTCCGGCGGAGGGTGCGCTTGCCGTGAGCTCGGCGACGAGCTGGCCGGCCGGTTTTTTTTCGAGGAGCCCGTCGTACAGCGACAACCGACGCTGGTGCGTCAGGTCGTCTTCTTGACGCTGCGACTCGCCATCGGGCGCCGCATCCCCGACGGTGTCGACCATGCCGACGACGACGTCGTGACCTTCCTGCTGCAGGCGATACGCCAGAGGGAGTCCGTCTCCGGAAAGTGTGAAAACGGCATATCGCACGAATCGCCCACGACCACGTCCATCTCGAAGAGCCCGGAGAAAACGGCGGGGCAGGCGCCCATGCAACGCCTGCCCACCGGGGGAAACTATCGTCCTTGGGCTCTCCTCATTCGGCTCCCTGGCCGGACTCGCCTGTACCAGCAAGAACGGTGCCCGCGAAGGAGCGCGCGATTCCCCACGCGCGCACGCCCCTCGTTTCCGGTTTCTACAAACGGGTTGAACGATTCGTCGCGTGTGGCGCGTACGTCGTGTTGCTCCCGTCCTGCGAACGCGGTTCGTGCTCGCCAACTTCGCGCGCGTGAAAGCGCGCGCCGCCGCAAAAAAGTGCGGCGTGCGTGGCACTTCACTTGCAGCCCGC
>Ga0068859_100008807_pt1 | contig 10189 bp, 9 predicted proteins | sample KBSSwiS22_FD_66585 | JGI IMG/M metagenome (GOLD analysis project Ga0068859, IMG submission 66585) | Switchgrass rhizosphere microbial communities from Kellogg Biological Station, Michigan, USA - KBS Switchgrass S2-2 | ecosystem: Host-associated > Plants > Roots > Rhizosphere > Soil ...
AAGGTCACGTTCGACCAAGGCGATCCAGGCGTGTACGACATGGTGCTGGTGTCGGTAGGGCGGACGCCGAACGGCAAGACGATCGGCGCCGAGAGCGCGGGCGTGACTGTGAATGAGCGCGGCTTCATCGCGGTGGATTCCCAGATGCGGACCAACGTGCCGAACATCTTTGCCATTGGCGACATCGCTGGCAATCCGATGCTGGCGCACAAGGCGGTGCACGAGGGGCACGTCGCCGCCGAGGCTGCGGCGGGACTGAAATCGCACTTTGATGCGCGCGTCGTTCCCTCCGTGGCATATACCGATCCCGAAATTGCCTGGGTAGGGCTCACTGAAGATGAGGCAAAGAAGGCGGGCACCAAGGTCGGGGTCGCCAAGTTTCCCTGGGCAGCGTCGGGACGCGCTATCGCCAATGCGCGCGACGAAGGATTCACCAAACTCATCTTCGACGCGCAAACCCATCGCATCATCGGCGGCGGAATTGTCGGTACCGGCGCGGGCGATCTCATCAGCGAGCTCGCGCTCGCGGTCGAGATGGGCGCGGACGCGACCGACATAGGGAAGACCATCCACCCGCATCCGACGCTCGGCGAATCGGTCGGCATGGCGGCGGAACTGTTCGAGGGCGTCTGCACAGACTTGCCGCCGCAAAAGAAGAAATGACGCAGGACGAGCTCAAGAAGCTGGTGGCGGAAGCGGCGCTGAAGCATGTCGTCGATGACGCGGTCGTAGGCGTTGGCTCGGGATCTACGGTGAACCTGTTCATCGACGCCCTGTCCACAATCAAAGTCCGCATCGAAGGCGCCGTCGCCGCGTCGGAGGCAAGCGCCGAGCGGTTGAAGAAGCACGGCATCCGCGTTTTCGACCTGAACAGCGTGAACGAGCTGCAGGTCTACGTGGATGGTGCCGACGAGGTCACCGAACACCTGCACATGATCAAGGGCGGCGGCGGAGCGCTCACACGCGAGAAAATTGTTGCCGCGGTGGCGAAAACGTTTGTCTGCATCTGCGATGCATCCAAGCACGTCCCGGTGCTTGGCAGATTTCCGCTGCCGGTGGAAGTCATCCCGATGGCGCGCAGTTACGTCGGCCGCGAGCTGCTCCGGCGCAAGGCGCAGCCGGTGCTGCGCGAGAACTTCAAGACGGACAACGGCAACCTGATCCTCGACTGCCACGGCCTGACGATTCTCGACCCTGCGGGTCTGGAGGCGGAGCTGAACAATATTGCCGGCGTCGTGACGAACGGCCTGTTCGCGCGGCGCGGCGCGGATGTGCTGCTTCTGGGGACGCCCGACGGAGTGAAGACCTACAGGAAAAAGGCCTAAGCCTTGGGCGGCACGTAGCCCTGGGCGACGTCGGCGCCATCGCCGAAGAAATGCTTTTCCATCTGCTCGACGAGGTACTTGCGCGCTTTGGCGTCGGCCAGGTTCAGCCGGTTCTCGTTGACGAGCATGGTCTGGTGCTTGATCCACGCCGCCCAGGCTTCCTTCGAGACATTCTCGTAGATCCGCTTGCCGAGCTCGCCGGGATAGGTCGGGCGATCGAGGCCTTCGGCCTCGCGTCCCAGCTTCACGCACTTCACCATTCTTGCCATATGGAATAAAAGCCTAAAGACGTTTCAGGAATATTTTCGAGCCGCGCTTCCAATTATAGAGCGCCTTGCGTTCCTCCGGCAGCACCGAGACCGCGGCTTCCCTGAATCCCTGCGCGAGGAACCAGTGCTGGGCGCGCGTGGTGAGCGCGAACATGCGCCGGATCTTCATCTCCTTCGCGCGCGCTTCGCAGGCCAGCAGCAGGCGCTCGCCGTAGCCGGCGTCGCGGTATTCGGGCGCCACCGCGAGGCAGGCGAGCTCCGCACTCTTGTCTTGCGCGAACGGATAGAGCGCGGCGCAGGCGAGGATCGAGCCGTCGTGTTCGATGAGCTCGAAATTGGCGATTTCCTGCTCCAGGCGCTCGCGGTTGCGCTTCACCAGCGTGCCGTCGGCCTCCAGAGGCTCGATCAGCGCGAGTATCCCGCCCACGTCGTCTATCTTGGCCGGCCGCAGGCGCTCCACGGGGTCGGCGGTGATCATGGTGCCGACGCCCGAGTGAGTGAACAGCTCAAGCAGCGTCGCCCCCTCGGCGCGGCGCGAAACCAGATGTGCGCGGCCAACGCCCGCGCGCACGGCGCTCAGCGCGTGCTCGAGGGCCCGCTTGGCCGGCGCCGTAAGTCCGTCTTTTTTCAGGAGCGCTTCGGCGTCGCGCGCGGTGAGCTCGGAAATGATCTGCCCGCGGCGCCCCGTCGGCAGCTGGTCCACGTAGAGCAGCAGCTTGTCGGCCTTCAGGGTGCGCGCGACGTTCTCGGCGACATCTTCCCAGGCGAGGTTGAACACTTCGCCCGTGGGCGAGTAGCCGATGTGCGGCACCAGCACCACTTCGCCCGCTTCCAGGCGCCGTGCGATGGCGACCCCGTCCACCTTGCGCACCGCGCCGGTGAACTGGAAGTCCACGCCGTCGACCACGCCGACCGGTTTTGCAGCGATGTAATTTCCTGAGGCGACACGGATCTGCGCGCCCGCCATCGGCGAATTCGGCAGGCCTTGCGAGAGGAGCGCCTCGATCTCGACGCGCAGGACTCCGGCGGCCTGCTTCACCGCCATCAGCGAGTTGGCGTCCGTGATCCGCAGTCCCTTGGCGTAGCGCGAGCGCTGGCGCTTGGCGCGCAGCTCGGCCTCGATCTGCGGGCGCGCCCCGTGCACGAGGACGAGGCGAATGCCGATGGCAGCCAGCAGGTTGAGATCGTGCAGGAACCTGACGAAGCGCCCGCGCTCGGCGACCAGCTCTCCGCCGAAGCCGATGACAAAGGTGCGGCCGCGGAAGGCGTGCACATAGGGCGCCGCCTGGCGAAACCAGCGTACGAAAGCTTCCGGATGCGGCAGCGCGCTCATGGGGTCGCTACGTTACTAGAAATCTCCGGCCAGTGCGTTGAGCGCGGCAAGCGCAGCGAGCGCGGCCGTCTCGGTGCGCAAAGTTCTCGGCCCCAGGCGAACCGGCTGGAAGCCCGCGCGCAGCAGAAGCTGTTCTTCGCCGTCGCTGAATCCCGCTTCCGGACCGGCGGCGAGCACCACCGGGCCCTTCGCCAGATCCGCGAGTTTTCCCGCGCCCGACGGCGAGAGCAGGATTTTCGATCCTGCGCCCGGGCGGTAGCGCTCCAGCGCCACCGGTTCCCGGATTTCCGGAATCCGGTTCCTGCCGCACTGCTCGCAGGCGGCAATCGCGACCCGCCTCCAGTGGGCGAGCTTCTTTGCCTCGCGCTCGGCGCTCAGGCGCACCACCGATTTTGCCGTCAGGACCGGTTGGATGGCGGCCACGCCAAGTTCAACCGCCTTCTGGATGGTGAAATCCATTTTTTCGCCCGAGGAGACCGCCTGGACCAGGGTCACTGCGAGCGGCGATTCGCGCTCGACGTCGCGCCGGCCGCCGATTTCCGCCACGACCTGGCCGCGGCGCGGCATCGACAGGCGGGCCTGATACTCGCCACCCCTGCCGTCGAACAGCAGAACGAGCTCACCTTCGCGCAGGCGCAGGACGCGCGCGGCGTGGTGCGCCGCATCTTCGGGCAGCACGAACTCGCCCTGCGGGCTCAGCTCGGCGTCAACGTAGAGGCGCGGCACTCGGCCCTGGCGATCCTTCATGCCGCGATTTTCGCACGCAGCTCAGCGCGTGCAGGCCCAGGCGATCAGGTTGCAGCTCGCCGCCCTGTTCACTTCGGCGCACCGCCGCAGCGTTTTGGTCTCCGCTTCGTCGCGGGTCGCGCCCGATGCCGAGAACTGGATCTTCGGCCCGTCGGCAAGCGCGGCGCAGCCATTCTTGAATTTGTGCACGACTTCGCACTTGCCGTTGCCGCATTGCTTCAGCGCCTCGACATTGGCGTCGCGCGCCCTCGCATGGTTGTAGCCCACGCCCCAGGACTGGGATGCGCGGTGGTACGCGATGGCGCCAAACCGGTTTGGCGTCGCCGAACGCTTGCCGGGCTTGGTCTCGGCGGCGGCAGGCTGCGCGGCGAATTGTGTGGCGAACAGCGCGGCCGCGAGCAGCAGTGCCGCGCGCATTACATTGTGGCGCCGAGGACCCATGGCGCGAACTCGTCTTCGCCGTAGCCGAACTGCTCGGATTTGGTCTTCTTTCCCGAGGCCGTCTCCAGCACCAGGTCGAAGAAGCGCCGCCCGACCTCCTGCACCGACTCCTTGCCGTCGATGATGGTGCCGCAGTTGATGTCCATGTCCTCTTCCTGGTGCTCCCAGAGGGCGGTATTGGTGGCGAGCTTCAGCGACGGCGCGGGCTTGCAGCCATAGGCCGAGCCGCGCCCGGTGGTGAAGCAGATCATGTTGGCGCCGCCCGCGACCTGGCCGGTAGCCGAGACCGGGTCGAAGCCCGGGGTGTCCATGTAGACGAAGCCCTTCGCCGTCGCGGCTTGCGCGTACTCCAGCACCTGCACGAGATTCGTGGTGCCGCCCTTGGCCACCGCACCCAGCGACTTTTCCAGGATCGTGGTGAGGCCGCCCGCCTTGTTGCCGGGCGAGGGGTTGTTGTTCATCTCGTTGCCGTTGCGCCTGGTGTAGTCCTCCCACCATTTGATGCGCTCTATCAGTTTCTCGCCAACCTCGCGGCTGACCGCACGCCGGGTAAGCAAATGCTCGGCGCCGTAGATCTCCGGCGTCTCGGAGAGGATCGCGCTGCCGCCGTGGCGCACAAGCAGGTCCACCGCGGCGCCGAGAGCGGGATTCGCGCTGATTCCCGAATAGCCGTCCGAGCCGCCGCATTGCAGCCCCAGGGTGAGATGGCTTGCCGGCACCGTCTCGCGCCTGACCTTGTTTGCGTCGGCGAGGATGGCTTCGATACGCGCCACGCCCTCGCGGATCGCCTTGGAGGTGCCGCCTTTTTCCTGGATGGTGTAGGTGTGCAGCTTGTCGTGGCGCTTGAGGCTCTGGGTGGCGAGCAGGCTGTTGATCTGGTTCGACTCGCAGCCCAGCCCCACCACCTGCACCGCGTAGAAGTTCGGGTGGCGCGCGTAGCCAGCCATGGTGCGCCGGAGCACGTCGATCGCCTCGCCGTCGGAGTCCATGCCGCAGCCGGACTTGTGGGTGAGGGCGACGACGCCATCGACGTTCGGGTAGGCATCCAGGCGATTTTCGAAGTGCCGCGCCACTTGCCGCGCCACGGTGGCCGAGCAGTTGACGCTGGTGAGAATGCCGATGTAGTTGCGCGTCGCGACGCGGCCGTCGGCGCGCACGATGCCCTGGAAGGTCGCAGGCTGGTCTACGAACTTCGTCGGCGTGACCAATTCGCAATACGCGTAGTCCCGCTGGAAGTCTCCCATCGTCACGTTCTGCACGTGCACATGCTCGCCGGGCTGGATGTCGCGCGAAGCGAAGCCGATGATCTGGTTATAGCGCCGCACCGGCTGGCCTTGCTTTACCTCTCGCACCGCAACCTTGTGCCCGGCGGGAATTTTGCCCCTGACCGCCAGGTTCCCCTCCTTGACCAGGGTGGTGCCGGCGGGCAGTTCGACGCGCGCGATGACGACGTCGTCTGCGGGATTGAGGCGGATGGTGAGGTCGGCGGCTTGCAGCATGGTCCCTCCTGAATCTATGTTAACGCGGCGCCAGCAACGCGGCGTACCTGAGGGCCTCAAGCATGCTTTGTTCGTCGGCTTTCCCGGTGCCGGCGATGTCGAAGGCGGTGCCATGGTCCACCGAGGTGCGCACGATCGGCAGGCCGGCGGTGACGTTCACGCCGTGCTCCAGGCCCAAAGCCTTGACCGGCCCGTGGCCCTGGTCGTGGTACATCGCGACCACGAGATCGAAATCGCCGCGCGCGGCGCGATACATCAGGGCGTCGGCGGGCAATGGGCCTTCAACATTCCAGCCGCGCGCCCGGGCGGCCGCGATCGCCGGGGCGATCTTGGTCTGTTCCTCGCCGCGGCCGAACAGTCCTTCGCCCGCATGCGGATTGATGCCGCAGACGCCAATGCGCGGTTCCTTCGAACCCGCGCGCATCACAAGTTCGCGGCCGCGCGAAATGGTGCGTCCGACCAGGTCGGAGTCGATTCTCTCGATCGCATCGAGAAGCCCCATGTGCGCGGTGACGTGGATGACACGCAGCTTCGGGGAAAACAGCATCAATGAAACTTCAGGCGTGCCGGTGAGGGCCGCGAGAATCTCGGTGTGTCCCGGGAAATGGTGCCCGGCGGCATTCAGCGCCTCCTTGTTGATAGGCGCGGTGCAGATTGCGCCGATGGCGCCCTCGAGCGCGAGTTTTACCGAGCGTTTGATGTACAGGTAAGCGGCTTCGCCGGCAGCTGCGGAAACCTTGCCGTACGGAATGTCGACGGCCAATGATCCGACTTCGATGCACTCCACCGCGCCGGGCTTGAACTTTCCGTCCTGCGGTTTCTGGATCGATTGAATATCGAACTTCAGGTTTAACAGCGTGCCGGCCCTGGCCAGCTGCTTCAGGTCCCCGATCACCAGCGGCCGGCAGCTGTCAAAGACCTTCCGATGTGCGAGCGCCTTCATGACGACCTCCGGCCCGACGCCGGCGGCGTCGCCCATCGTGATGCCGATGATCGGAAGCTTGTTCAATTCCGGTAGTCTGCGCCTAGAAGAACTTCCGCGGCAGCCAGAGCACGATCTCGGGCACGTAGGTGCAGAGCAGCAGCGTGGCGAACAGCGGCACCAGCCAGGGCAGGATCGCCACCGTGGTGCGCTCGAACGAAAGCTTGGCGACGCGCGAGAGCACGAACAGCACGGTGCCCATCGGCGGATGCAGCAGGCCGATCATTAGGTTGAGGACCATCACCAGGCCGAAGTGCACCGTGTCGATGCCGAGCTTGATGCAGATCGGCACCAGGATCGGCACGAGCAGGGTGATGGCTGCGGTGGGCTCGAGGAAGCAGCCGACGAACAGCAGCAGGATGTTGGCAAGCAGCAGGAAGACATTCGGGTTGTGGGTGAAACCAAGCACCCACTCCGCGACGGCGTCGGTCACGTGCGTCACGGTCAGCAGCCAGCCGAAGATCGACGCCGCCGCGACGATGAACAGCACCGCGGCCGTGGTCTCGATGGTGTCCATCGTCAGCTTGACGAGATGGCGCCAGTCGAGCGTGCGGTACCAGACCAGGCCCAGGAACAGCGCCCACATCGATGCGGCGATCGCGCCTTCAGTCGGGGTGAAGACGCCCATCGTCATGCCGCCGACCAGCATCACCGGCGTGAGGAGCGCCATGACCGCGGAGAAATCGAAAATCTTGTCGAGGATGAGCAGCAGGGCGAACGCCGCGATTACCGACCAGCCGCCGGGAATGCCGAACATCTCGTAGAGCGCCCAGGCGCCGAGAGGGACGCAGGCCACGATCGCTACTTCGAGCGTCGCCTTCGCGAGCTTGCGGCCCGAGAACGGGACGTCGCGGCCGAAATTCCGGGTGTGCGCGAAGTACGCGACCGTCAGCATCATGGTGATGCCCATGAGGATGCCGGGAATGACGCCGGCCAGGAACAGCTGGCCGATGGAGACGCTCGCCATGGTGCCGTAGATCACGAACGGCAGCGATGGCGGGATGATCGGCCCGACGGTGGCGGAGGCGGCCGTGACGCCGACCGAGAATTCCTTCGAGTAGCCGTGATCCGTCATCGCCTTGATCTCGATCGTGCCCAGGCCCGCCGCATCGGCGATCGCGGTGCCCGACATGCCGGCAAAGATCATCGAGCCGACGACGTTGACGTGGCCGAGGCCGCCCTTCATCCAGCCCACCAGCGCGAGCGCAAAGTTGTAGATGCGGTTGGTGATGCCGGCGGAATTCATCAGGTTGCCCGCCCAGATGAAGAAGGGCACCGCGAGCAGCGGGAACGAGTCCACGCCGCCGTACATGCGGTGGATCACGACGAAATCCGGGATGGTGCCGGAGTACATGACGTAGACGAGCGATGCCACCGCCATCGCCATGGCCACCGGCAGGCCGGTGACCATGAGCGCGAGAAAGCCGGTGAGAAGCCCTGAGCCCATGGGTCAGCGCGCCGGGCCGGCTTCGTCGCCGAATTCGGGCCGCTCGAGCACGCTGTAGCCGTTCTTCCAGTGGCGCAAGGCGACCTGCAGCGAGCGCAGGAACATGAGCGTGAATCCGAACAGCATGGCGCTGAACACCCAGCCCACCGGCAGTTCGATCACCGCCATGCGCTGGCCGCCGATACGTTGCACGAGGAGCCAGGTGAGCCAAGTGGCGTAGCCGAGGAACACGCAGCGGACCGCGTCGACGCAGATGGACAGTACGCGCCCCATCGCCTTGGGCATCAGGCGGTAGAAGTAGTCGACCTGGATATGGTTGTTCTTGCGCACCGACATCGAGGCGCCGATGAACACCACCGCGACGAGGAAATAGCGCGCGATTTCCTCGGTCCATCCCGCCGAGTCCGACAGCACGTAGCGCGTGTAGACCTGGTAGAAAACCACCAGGGCCATGATCCAGAAGAGGGCGAAGGTGATCCAGTCCTCGAAGCCGTAGATCGACATGTCCACGGCCTCGTCCTCGACATGAAACTGCCCGTCCGCCCCAAGGACGTGTTCCTGTTCCGTGCTCATCGCGCTCCTAGTGGTTGTCGCGCGGCACGAACGCACCGCTCTTGCCGACGAGGAAGTCGAGGTCCGCGCCCTGGTCTGCCTGCAGCACGTGGTCGAAGTAGAGCTTCCAGTAGCCGCGGGGCAGCGGAGACTTGGGTTTTTTCCAGGCCTTCCTTCTCCTCGCAATTTCCTTCGGGGAAATCTTTAGTTCGAGCTTCCGCTTGGCTACGTCCAGTTCGATCAAGTCGCCGTTCTGCACCAGCGCGAGCAGGCCGCCCGCGGCTGCTTCGGGAACCATGTGCAGGATGACGGTGCCGTATGCGGTGCCGCTCATGCGCGCATCCGAGATGCGAACCATGTCGGTGATGCCTTTCTGCAGCAGCTTCGGCGGCAGCGGCATGTTGCCCACTTCGGCCATGCCCGGATAGCCCTTGGGGCCGCAGTTCTTCAGCACCATGACGCATTTCGCATCGATGTCGAGCTTCGGGTCGTCGATGCGCTTGTGGAAGTCCTCGATGTTCTCGAACACCACCGCGCGACCGCGGTGTTTCATGAGCTTCGGCGTCGCCGCCGAGGGTTTGATGATCGCGCCGCCCGGACACAGGTTGCCGCGCAGCACCGCGATGCCGGTGTTCTTCTTGAAGGGCTTCCTGAACGGGGTGATGACGTCCCGGTTGTGGCAGGGCGCGTCCTTGTTGTTCTCCCAGATGGTCTTGCCGTTCACCGTCAAAGCGTCCTTATGCAGGAACTTGTTTTCCCCGAGCTCGCGCAGGACGGTCGGCAGGCCGCCCGCATAGCAGAAATCCTCCATCAGGTACTTGCCGTTCGGCATCAGGTTGACCAGCGTATGCACGCCGCGGCCGAGCCGGTCCCAGTCCTTCAGCGTCAGGTCCACGCCCAGGCGCCGCGCGATCGCGATCAGGTGGATGACGGCGTTGGTGGAACCACCGATGGCCGCGTTGGCGCGAATTGCATTTTCAAAAGCCTGCTTCGTCAGGATCTTCGAGATCGTGATTTTCTGCTTCACCAGCTCCACGATGCGCCGACCGGCCATGCGCGCAAGCACGTTGCGGCGCGCATCCACCGCCGGGTAGGCGGCGTTGCCCGGCATGCCGATGCCCAGGGCCTCCACCATCGAGGCCATGGTGGATGCCGTGCCCATCGTCATGCAGTGCCCGTGCGAGCGGTGCATGCAGGACTCGGCCTCGTGAAATTCGTCCAGCGTTATTTTTCCCGCGCGCAGGTCCTCCGACATGGACCAGACGTTCGTTCCCGAGCCGATGTCGGTGCCGCGATACTTGCCCGAGAGCATCGGCCCGCCGGACACCGCGATCGTCGGCAGGTCGACCGAGGAGGCGCCCATCAGCAGGGACGGCGTGGTCTTGTCGCAGCCGACCAGCAGCACCGTGCCGTCGATCGGGTTGGCGCGCAGCGACTCCTCGACGTCCATCGAGGCGAGGTTGCGGTACAGCATCGCGGTCGGCCGCAGCAGCGTCTCGCCGAGCGACATCACCGGGAATTCCAGCGGAAAACCGCCCGCTTCCAGCACCCCCGCCTTGACGTGCTCGGCGATGGTGCGGAAGTGGGAATTGCA
>Ga0068859_100008809_pt1 | contig 10188 bp, 9 predicted proteins | sample KBSSwiS22_FD_66585 | JGI IMG/M metagenome (GOLD analysis project Ga0068859, IMG submission 66585) | Switchgrass rhizosphere microbial communities from Kellogg Biological Station, Michigan, USA - KBS Switchgrass S2-2 | ecosystem: Host-associated > Plants > Roots > Rhizosphere > Soil ...
GTGATGGCTCCGATCACGGACATGATCGAGTCCACCTCTGAGTTCCACGAGTCCTGGACCCGGAAGACGGCGGTGGGGTCTGGTTGCATCCGATACTGGTGCCAGGGCTGCATGACGACGTCGCGAGCACGACCAAGCCAGCGACGCAGAGCAGCTCCCACCACCCCTGCCAGGCGGCTCTCGTCTCGCTCATGGCTGGGCATCCAGTAGTCCCTGCTGGCTCAGATGCTGACCGAGCATGTTCACGTGGTGTGGTTGCTCGGTTACTAAGAGTGTCATGCAGTAGGTGTGCAGGGCACCCTGGAGTAGCTCCGTATCCATGTCCGGGTCCACGGCCTCGGCCAGGACCGGGAGGTGGTCCCAGGCTCCGTCCAGGAGCCGGAAGGCATGATCATTGCCGCCTACCCTGATTCGGGTATGCAGCTCGTACGGGGGAACGTCGGGCCACCGGTCCCTGGAGTGCCGGTCGAGCAATCGTTTCCCGGCTCGCTCCAGCGCGCGGAGGACGGTGGCGTTGGCGACCACGAACATGTTCATGGACGTGGGCACCGAGGCGACCGGAGGCGTAGCAGAAGCTGCTATACCCGCTGGTGGGGCGCCTGCTGCCGGTGCCGGTCCACCGGGGGCATTCTGCGCTTCGGACGGACCCAGTGGCATGGGTCCGCCCGGTGTCGGTTGGATTCCGGTGGGTGGTGGAGGGGGTGGAGGGGGACCCGCTCCACCACCACCGGGCTGCTGGGGAGCGAACACCTGGTTGGACGGCAGGATCCCCTCGCTGATCCCTGCCACGTGCCGGACCCCGGGGATCTGGAACAGGTTGGGGTCGCGCAGCATCAGCTCCCGGACGAAGTCCTGAGCGCTCTCCTCGTCCGAGGGGGCGTCACTGATCTTGTAGTTGCCGGCGAGGAGCACTGTTTCACGTGAAACCAAGCCCTTGTCGTGCAGCTCCAGGGTGTCCTTCAGTCGCTCCGGGCGGACGGTGAGCGGGGAGGTGTCGTACCAGAAGACGTAGCGCTCCGGGTCCTCCTTCAGTGTCTTCAGTGCCGGCTGGAGGTAGGCCGTGGTCAGGGCGTCACAGATCCTGGTCATCAACGGCACGATGTGCACGTTGATCTGGCCCTCCATGATCTGCCAGGCTCCCCAGTGGTTGGCCTCGCCGGCTCCGGACAGGATGCTCGGCTCGATGTCCATGGCCAGAGCGAAGCGTCTGATGGCCTCCGAGCGCAGCTCCAGGGCCTGCTTCGACAGCTCGCTGGTGAACTGGATCAGTTGAATCTTGCCAAGGGCGTCGATGGGGAGTTCAGCCATGGTGGGCACGACTCCGGCTGCGCTACCATCCCCCCGCAGGGAGGCAGAGCCGGTTCTGAGTAGCCGTTCCGTCAGGGCTTCTGCCCCACTCATCTGGCCATCCTCGTCGGGGAACGAGACATCCTTCGGCAGGAACATGAGGCCAGCGGACACGAGCCGGGAGTCGATTTGGGCGAACACGAAGCGGGTCAGTCGTTCGATCTCCCAGAGCATGGGCAGTGCAGCGTGGGTGGGACTGTCGGCCCAGAGGTTACGACGTGGATGCGGAGTCCATACCCGTATTACGAGATCCTTGCTCGGGTTGAGGTACTCCTTCGACCCGTCGGGGTTGAGCTGGGCAATGTTGCTACCCCAACGCTTGAGTTCACTAGTCGACAGCACGTACCACTCGTCGGACTCCACGTCATCCGTGCTGCGTCCGACAATGAAGCAGTCCCCTGCGATGGTGAGATTGATCCCGAGCATCCGCAGCGCTTCTGCCTTAGCTGGGGGGCCGCCGAAGAGAGTGTCCGCGAGGCCGGCAACCTGCTTCTTGGTCACCTCCTTCTGGACCCGCCCGTTGTCATCGACCTGGGCGACGTAGATCCGCACCCGGGAGCAGGCGGACCCGATCCAGTTGGCGACGAACCGTAGCTCCCCCACGATGTCGTACAGACGCCAGGCTTCCGTCTGCCACGTGTCGTCCCCGAACCTGTACGTCCGCCAGCCGAGCCCGTCCATCTTGATCCGGGCTGCGGACGCCACGAGGCTCCTTGTTTCACGTGAAACATCGGGCTCGACGGCAACTGCCGGGGACCGTCGCATCCGGAACGCCATGCGTTAGTCCTTCCGGTTCAGGCGGTCAATGATCTCCGAGATTAGACCGGTCACCAGGGACGCCGCAGGGATAGCAAGAGCGGCCACCACCCACTTGTTGGGCCAGAAGACCGCCGCTGGCATGGTCGGGAGCGCAACCCAGATGCTGGTACACCATGGACAGTGGGCCAGATACGACTGCCAGGACAGGTCACCCCAACGCTGGATCACCCAGCGTCGATAGCCAGTGGTGAGCTGATCGTCCACGAGCAGACGTGTCACCCGGGCCACAGTCAATGTGGCAACGATGAGTGAAACGATCAGCACGGCATTAGCGTAAAGGTCTGTTCAGGTCAAGGGCCAGGCGCCACAGAGTCCTATTTGCTGACGGCAGGGCTCCCTGTTAAGGTGCAGGTATCGACCGGCCTACCCCGGTACGAACCCCGTCCCGAATCAGCTCCCCACCGACGTGTCAGCACCAATTCACCCCTCCGCGACAGCTCAAAACGGTGCACGCCAATCCCGCTCCGACGTGTCAGTCCCCTCGCCATGTCAATTCGCCTCGTCTCGACGAGCCAGTTCAGCAGCGACCCCATACCGACGGATCTTCTCAGCCCTGTTCCGACTAGCCTCACCTGGATACAAGAAACCGGGACCCCCGCTGGCTGGGGGTCCCGGTTTCTACCAGGGAGTTAGACGTCCGGGGTGACTTCCTCCGGGGCGCCAGCCACGATGGCGACGCGCTCGGCGTCTCCGGCCACGACCACGATCTGCAGGTCGCCGGACACGGTAACGCCGTCCGCTGTCGCGTCCACGTGAACGTTGGCCGTTCCGAGGGTGCCGGTGGCAGCAGCTTCAGCAGTGCCGTCACCGTTGTCAGTGAGAGTGATGATGGTGGGGTCGTCCACGGTGTACGTGGCGGTGGCGTTGGCCGGGGTGTCGGTCGGGTTGCCTACCTCGTCGGTGTAGCTGAGGGAGAGGGCAACTTTCTTGTCAGCCTGAAGATCCATGACTACGTCGATCCTTCCAGTGGGTTGATGGTATGGGGGGCCCTTGATGATTCGGTCCGACTCTTCGGTTTCCACAGGATGACCGACGTGCCACACGATGGCGAAACGTCGGCAGCACTTGTTCCGAAGGTTCCACTCCAGCACCGAGTCACCAAGATCCAGGCTGGGCATCGGCATCCCTTTCGTTGGTGATCTACAGGTTAGAGCAGGTTACCCAGGTCGTACAGCGACTGATCCAGACGGAAGTCGTATTGGCTGGGGTCGGTCACTCGCATCTGTCGCTTCTCCCCCACCATCAGGTGGATCGAAGCGTGGACCATGGCGTCCATCCGGTCTGGGCTCTCCCGGGTGGACTGTGGATCGTAGAGGATCATTTGGTCCTCTAGCTCCGGCCACTCACCCACCATGTGCAACTTGCCCTGCTCGTTGCGCATGGCTACCGGCTCGGCTCGGGTCTTCTTTCCGTGCCGTGCATGGACCGGCTTCATGGGAGGGGTGGTCGCCCGAGGAAAGATCCCTTGTTCGGCCAGCTCGAAGTAGGCATCCTGGAGCACCTCCTGTAAGTATCTCTTACCCAGGTTCTCCTCGTATACCAGGAGATCGGCTCGATGTTCGGCCACTGCCCTCCAGGCAGCCAGGGCCGCATACCTACCGGAGTCCTGGACACTGTGGTCAGCCAGGACGTACTGGTGGTTGTCCGCCGTCCGGCACATCACCACGATGCCGGTCTGGGCGTCCTCTCCGGTGAGGTTCGGGTCCATGCCCACACAGGTGTAGACCACCTCACCTGGGTCCGGAGGCTCGGGCACCCGGTTCTTGACGATGTCCATGCGCCGGAACAGTCCACCGCCGGCCAGCTCCAGCAGCTTGCCGTACAGCTCCTGTTCCCCGAGCGCGGTCCCGTGGTAGCGGATCTTCAGTTCACGGAGGGCGTGCTTGGACAGGTTGGCGGCGTTGTCGAACGTGGAGCCGGTGATGACGTGGACGGTGCCGTCGTCTCGGGCCAGCCACTCGACCAGGAGCTTGATCGGCTTCGGGGTGGTGGTGACGAACGCCCGAGGATGATCGTCCATGAGGTCGGCGCGCAGAGCCGGGAGCAGTCCCTCGTACCAGGTCTCGTACGGCTTGATCCACTTGGCTAGCTCGTCACACAGAACCCCGGAGGCGTTGTAGCCACGGCCCGTGTCCGGGTCGTCGGCCCCCTCCAGGTAGATCTTCGCCCCGTCCGGGAACAGCACCATCGGACGTGGGGACTGCTTGTAACGGTGGTCAACCTTCCGGCGATTGAGGACGTGGAGGATGCCGCTGGGTCCCTCCGCGTTGATCGTCCTGGCGTCGGCCAGGGTGTCGGCCACCACCAGCCACTCGGTCGGGACCCCGGAGCGGTCGAACGGGTGCTTGAGTACCCGGTCCACGATCCATTCGGAGCCGGCCCTGGACTTCCCAGCACCACGGCCAGCCATGTACAGGTAGATCAGCTCCGGCCCCATGGGTGGGAGCTGCTCCGGTCGGGCGACGTACCACCACTCGCCCCGGTTCATCTCCACCAGGGTCTCGTCGGGCAGGCTCCGGATGTAGGTCTCCCGTACGTCAGCCGGCAGCTGTGCCAGACGCTGCGCGATGGAGAGACCCATGTGATCAATGTACGACGTTCCGGGCAAACAAAAAGGCCCTGATCCAGGGGATCAGGGCCTTGGGTGTGTCGAGGGGGCGGGGGTTGTGATGACCAGGGTCGTCGAGGTGCTGGGTTGACAGGAACTGATGAGTCGGCTCGCGACGGGTGGTAGGGATACGCACTGTCGGGTGGGTGCTGCGGCAAGGAGGGGTGGACTGTCGTGGTGGGGATGGAGTGACCAGGTGCGTCAACTGGAGCTGGGCTGGCAGGAACAGACCTGTCGGGTGTCCAGGTCCCGAGTGACGGAGGCTGAATTCGGAACGGGACTTGAACCCGTGACCTTCGGTTGAGTAGACCGATGCTCTGCCAAGTGAGCTATCACAAGTGCGTGTAAGCCCTCGTCGGATGGGACCTGGACACCTGGTACAGTACCCCATCCCTCCCCGTGTCGACAACGGTTTTGTCAGAGGGGGAGCCTATGATCCTGGTACACAGAGGAGGAAGCATGAACCTTGCCACCCAGGATGCCGTGGACCTGGGGCGGGAGGTGGCCCGCGACGGGCGCCTCAAGGCCCTGCGCGAGCGCCTGGGACTGACCCGCAACGCCATGGCCGAACTACTCCAGACCGCCTGGCCCACGTACGCCAACTGGGAGTCCGGTACCCGCCGGGCGCCTGACGAGGACCGTCGCCCGGTCACCCTCCATGCCTCCACTGCTGCCCGGGTGGGCAGGTTCTACGCCTTCGCCACCCGTGAGCTGGACCTGTTGGCCGAGATGAACGTGAGCATCGACAATCTCGTCCCGTTCCACTTGGTCGCCACCCTCCTCGGGATCCCTCAGGAGCATCTGCTGCACCGGTACCGCAACGGTGAGATCGACGCCGTGGATCTGGGCCTGCTCGGACTGTGGATGAAGAAGAAGGACCTCGCGGCCTTGAAGCAGAAGCTGTGACCAAGTGCCTGGTCTGTCGGGAGGCGATGGACCCGGTCAACAACGAGCACGGGACACATCCGGGGTGTGACTTGAAACTGCTGTCGGTGGCCGAGGACGAGGACCCGTTCGCTGCCATGATCAAGCGAGAGATCATGGACATGGTGAAGTGGGCCGACAACCAGAACCCTCGCACCCACCAGCAGGCCATCGGGCCCTCGGAGGTGGGGTCGCTGTGCGACCGGCGCCTCGGGTACCGACTGTCCGGGATCCCGAAGTGCAATGTGGACTTCGACCCGTGGCCCTCCATCATGGGCACCGCCATCCACTCCTGGCTGGACGCCTCGATGCAGGCGTACATGCGCAACACCGGGTCCCAGGCGTGGCTGACCGAGACCAGGGTCAAGGTCAGTGAGTTCGTGCACGGGCGCGCGGACCTGTACCAGCGTGACCGCAAGTCCGTTGTGGACTACAAGACAGCCGGCCCCGACGTCATGCGCAAGGTGATGAAGGAGGGGCCGCCCATCGGCTACCAGATCCAGCTCCATGTCTACGGGCTGGGCTTCGAGCAGATGGGTCACCCGGTGGAGAAGGTGTGCCTGGTCTTCCTTCCCCGCGCCGGCTGGCTGAAGGACACGTACGTGTGGTGCGCGGACTACAACCGTGACGTTGCGCTCGGGGCAATGGTCCGGCTTCAGGAGATCGCACAACAGATCCTGGATCTGGACATATTGATGGATGGAAATAGTCACAGGTGGGAGCAGATTGAGGCGACCCCTGGCAACGAGTGCGGCTTCTGCCCCTGGTACGACCCGGGCCGGGACGCGGAGCGGGGAGCCGATGCGACAGGATGTCCGGGGAGGTGAGACATGACGATTCCTAACGAAGAGTGGGTTGCTGAGCTGGCCCAGGTCCTCAAGGACCGTGACCGTGCCGTCAGCATGATCAAGCAGTGGCAGCGCAAGCTGGACGAGGCCAACGCCACGCTGGCTGTGATGACCAGCCAGGCCGCACCGGAGCAGGTACAGGAGCAGGCGCCAGAGCCCGCACAGGTATAAGGAGCAGGAAAATGCCGTTCAACGAACCGGAAACCTCTGGTCGCCTCAACCCCCGCGACTGCATCGGGCATCTGCTCATGGTGTGGCCGATCGAGTACATCGAGGACAGTCCCACTCGGTACAGCAAGCCGGGTCAGGCGTCCGACGTGATCGTGGTCGACGTCGTGGACCTCGACGACTTCGACGAGGGCACTGGGCTCGCGGGCAAGCTGTACCGCAACGTCTGGTGGCGTCCCGGCAACCTCATCAAGGCCCTGAAGAGGACCGTCGGCGCGAAGGATCCGTACCTGGCCTGGATGCGGCAGGGCGGTGCGTCGCCAGGGATGAACGCTCCGTTCAAGCTGGAGAGCGCCACCGCTGACCCGAAGTCGGTGGAGAAGGCCGAGACGTGGCTGGCTGCGTACCCGAAGTTCCTCCCGTCCGACCCGGTGATCCCGGGCGAACGGGAAGTGGAGCCTCTGGATCAGCTGCGACCGTCGGCGGCCACCACGGAGCCACTGCCTCCTCCGCGTGCGGAGACAGCGCTGGAACGTCTGGCTCGGATCTCCCAACAGGGAGCGGCTCGTCTGCAGTCCCCACCGGAGCAGATTCCGTTCTGAGGACGAGCGAAGGGCCGTGGGTGCCTAGCCACGGCCCTTCATCCACCCTCAACTGCTCTGCGGGAGCGTATCAGTCGGCGCGAGATGAACGGTGTTGCCGTGACATGTCGGCTATGAGCGGCTCGGTTGCGACCTGAGTTGTCGTGGCGGTCTAGCCGGGAGCCGGGGCCTGGTGCCATGATGAGGAACACCTCGGGGAGCACCAGGCCCCCGGCTCGGTGAGGCCCCTACGGCTGGCGAGAGGAGGGACCCCTATGGATATGGAGGTATCCAAGCAGAGATTAGCAGACGTCGCTCGGTTGTGGCAGCAGGGCGGCGTTTCAGTTGTCCCCATCCTTCCCAACCGTACGAAGCGTCCAGCTTGTCGCTGGGGTGAGTACCAGGTCACCGCTCAGACCCTGAACCAGGTGAACGAGTGGTGGGGCAACGGGGTCGCGTACGGACTGGCACTGATCTGCGGAACCGTCTCGGGCAACCTGGAGATGACCGAGATCGAGGGACGGGCCTGTGACGGCAACTCCCTGACCGAGGTAGCCAACCGGATGGACGAGCTGGGCATCGGTCACGTGTGGGACCTGCTCAACGGTCCGAACGGGTACTCGGAGATGAGTCCTTCGGGTGGCCTGCATCTGCTGTACCGGGTCAGCGACCACGAGGTGCCCGGTAATACGAAAATTGCCATGGGCGAGGACGGTCTGGTCCTGGCCGAGACCCGGGGCACGGGCGGGTACGTGATCGTGGCCCCAACTCCGGGGAGCTGTCACCCGTCCGGTGAAGCCTGGGTGATGATCAACGGGGCGTACGGAGCCCTCCCTGTGATAACTTGGCAGGAGCGGTGCCTGCTCCACGAGGCACTGGCACGAGCACTCGACGCGACACGCCAACTCGACACTCGTCAGTTCGCGTCCGACACGCCATCCCACGCCCGCCCCAACACACCTGCTGACTACCCGCGTCCTCACGCCCCTGTCCTAGATGACTCCGCCGGACAGCTCCTGCCAGGTCCGACACCACAGATTCCCGCCGCGCTCCCATTGGACTGGTCGAGCGCGGCGGGCCTTTCCCCTGGTGACCACTTCGAGCAGGCCACTGACTGGGCCGAAATCCTGGAGCCGCACGGCTGGACCTTGAACAGTCGACAGGGCCCCGAGCGGCACTGGACCCGACCGGGCAAGGATCGGCGGGATGGCTCCAGTGCCACTACGGGACGTGCTGCCGATCGGGACCGACTGTACGTCTTCAGTACCTCCACCCCGTTCGACACCGAGGTCCCGTACACGAAGTTCGGGGCTTACGCTCTACTGAACTTCGGGGGCAACTTCCACCTGGCAGCCAGTGAACTGGCCCGCCGTGGATACGGGTTCCGGGAGGCCCCGGGCACCGAACTGGATCTTCTTCATGTCCCTGCTCCCCCGGACACCGCGCCGGCCTACCCGAGGAGTGACGACGGCAACGTGCGCTACCTCTTCGACCACATCGAGGGCCGGTTCCGGTACCTCGTAGAGGAGAAGGAGTTCGTCCTCTGGGACGGGCAACGGTGGGTCATCGACGTGCGCGGAGAGCTGGAAGCGACGTGGCTGGACCTGGTGGAGGCGAACCGGCTGGAGGCCCTGCGCACCGGTGACGAGGCCGGAGCGAAGTGGTGGACCAACTGCGGCAACCGGTCTCGGATCACCCCAGCGATCCAGGGACTGAAGGCCAAGCGCGGGTTCTCGATCACCGCAGCGGAGATGGACCAGGATTCTAGTCTGATCAACCTGGAGAACGGGATCCTGAACCTGGAGACCTTCGAGCTGAAGCCGCACGCTCCCGAGCGGTACATGACGAAGATGATGGGCGCCAAGCTGGACCCGGACGCCACGTGTCCGAATTTCATCAGCTTCATGGAGCGGGTGCTGCCCGATCCTGGCCTGCGGGCGTACGTGCAGCGGAGTCTGGGCTACAGCTTGCTGGGCAGTGCTGACCAGCGGGCCCTGTTCCTCATATGCGGCCCTTCGGGTACCGGCAAGTCCACGCTGATGAACGCGATGGAGCTGCTGTTCGGCGACTACGGCGCTTCGGCACCCTCCGGTACCCTGCGCGCCCCAGGGAGAGAGACGTCAGCTCCATCGAATGATTTACATACATTGAGGGGTAAGCGGTTCGTCTCCACCTCGGAGACCAACGAATCGACAGCCTACAATGAGGATCTGATCAAGCGCCTGACCGGTCGGGACAAGATCGTGTCCAGGGAGCTGTACCAGAAGTTCCAGGAGTGGTCGCCCCGGTGCGTGATCTGGCTGGCCACCAACCACCCGCCGAAGTTCAGCTCCGACGACGACGCGATCTGGCGCCGGGCGAAGATCGTCCCGTTCAACACCGTGCTGCTGGGAGACGGAGAGGTCGCCGACTTCGCCCACAACGTCCTGGCGAAGGAGCTGGACGGGATCCTCAACTGGGTGCTGGACGGCTTGCGCGCCTTCCAGGCCCACGGGCTCGGGGAGCCGACCGAGGTGCAGGAGATGGCCTCCGAGGTGCGGCTGCAGTCCGACCCGGCCTCCAGGTTCCTGGAGGACCACCTGGCCGACGGGATCTTGGTGCAGGGCCCCGACCTTCAGATCCGCACGTCCGAGCTGTACGCCATGTACACGGAGTGGGCACGGCGCACGGGGGAGCGGTCCCTGGGTAGCCGTCGGTTCAACAACCGGCTGCGGTCGGGGTACCCGTTCGGTGAGACGAAGGTGGCCGGGAACTACCTGTGGACGGGTCTGGGCCGGGCAACGGGTGCTGGCGTCCTGGGCTTGATCCACGCGGGAGCCTGGGTACCCGACTAAGAATTACTTGCCACCCCTCCCTGTTGTGGTATCGTGGGTTCATCACCGAAGGGAGGTGA
>Ga0068859_100008810_pt1 | contig 10188 bp, 22 predicted proteins | sample KBSSwiS22_FD_66585 | JGI IMG/M metagenome (GOLD analysis project Ga0068859, IMG submission 66585) | Switchgrass rhizosphere microbial communities from Kellogg Biological Station, Michigan, USA - KBS Switchgrass S2-2 | ecosystem: Host-associated > Plants > Roots > Rhizosphere > Soil ...
CATATAGCTCATATTTATCGTAGCCCAGCTCATCTTTTGTTTTTCGATGCTCTAATCGAGCTTTCATTTCTGGATTGTTAACGTATTCATCCCAATAGTAAGCCATCAATAGTCTCGCTTATTTTCCGCATCTAATTTAGCACGCAACAGTCTGATTTCTTCTTTGAGCTCTTCGTTTTTGTCTTTTGCATCTTGGAGCTCTTTAGCTTCACCATATTGTTTCGGTAATAACTTTGAAGCAAGCCATTTTCGCGTATCAATTCTAATTCTTGAACGAGCCGCGAATTCGCCATTAAATACTTCATACCCATCGTCGTTAATCTTGATATCACGCGAATCGTCGTCAGCAATATCCAGACACTCTTCCGCTAAAATATCAGCCTGAACAAGCTTTGCTTTCGCGTATAATGCAGAAAAGTCAGATATGTCAAGTCTCCACACACGAATAGTTTCAGCGGTAGGAAACTCTGGGTTTTTTCTGCAAATTGTTCGCAAGCCATCAGAAGTCGTTGAGACAACTTTACAAATTAACGCACCTAGTTCAGCCGTGTATTTTGTCGGCCTGCCCATTGGTTTAGGAGGCTGCTTCGGCTCGACTGACTGGCTTGCGCTTTTTCCCTTCTTTTTCGGCATCCTTCAAATCCTTTTTTTCAGGCGGGGCAGTTTTTACTTTTTCGTTTGCATCTTTTAAAGCTGCATCGAGTGTTTTGACTCGACCCACGCCATTACACATTGGACATTCGACTTCAATGCCTCCGGTGTTGGTATGAGAATAAGCCCCTCTTACCTTGTAAAGTTTCTTACGGCCTTTGCATCTCATACAGCGTATTGTTTGGTCAGTCATAATGTTAAATTGCTCCGTTTTTTTACATTACTTATCCACAGAAACAGTGGGTAACTCTGTGAGTTCAAGGCACTTAAACGTATTGTAGCTATGTTTGAGCTGGGAATCAAAAATTAGCCACAAGTATGGGAATATGTATGGGAATATAAATAAAAGTTAAAATATATTTGACATGGTAACAATACATGGTAACATAGGCTCATCAAGTAGGTATGACTAGGAGAAACAAAATGCACATCGAATTAAAACAAGTTTTTGGAATGGAAGTAAATTTCGCAGTTAAAATAAGCAATCAAACAAAATACGGCTTTTACATTACATACGAAGATGCTTTACACCGCGCACAAACCCTCTCACACAAAACAGGATTACCAATAATCGACTCAACTAAGGCCGCTTAATCGGCCTTTCCGTTCAATGGAGAAAACACAATGCAATGCTTATGTGAAAAAGGGTTTAAATGCTCGGTTTGCCAAGAAAAAGCTAAGCAAACAAAATGGGGATTAATTGAAATGACAAAAAATAATGGTCTTATCCTGGTTGAGAAATTCGATTCTAAGGAACAGGCCGAAGAAGAAATGGCTAACCAGATTAGCATATGGACGCATTGGAATATTCCTGGCTGTCCATGCCAGAAGAAATTTGCAATATTTGAAATTGGTGAATAAATAATTACAGGAGAAAAAAATGGCAATTAGGGGCATGATGGATGGATGGCATGGCGATGAAATGGAATGTAGAGGCCATTGCGGGCTTTGTGATGATTGCGAATCCGCAGCTGAACGTAGGGCAGACGATGACTATGAGATGTGGCGTGATGAACAGAGGAACTAACCCAGGAGTTTATATGGACGTTATGAAAGAAATCCTACCGATTGTTTTCAAACTGGTTGAAAAGAAAAAGTGCGCTATCAACGTTTCAAAAATAGATAATGAAGTGGTGGTCAATATCATTGAGCGTTTTAGAACACGTTGTTTCAAATCCGCTGATAGCCAGCGTCTTATAACAAACCTTAAGTATTATTTGCAAGCCTAAGTCATAGGGCGTCATCTTTTCTAGGTGACGCATCTTTTCCCATGAGTCTATCGAGCTTTATTTTTCTCAACATATTCGAGCAACCACAAATTCGCCCTTCTCCGTCCAATCCCTTGCGCGCTAGAGAAGTTTTCAGCCTCTTGCATCCCTTTGCTCCACTCCTCCAAATAACGCTCCAGAATCGTTTTAAAATCGACTTTAACGAATCCATCCAGACTGCGGTCAATAAAGCGATAATCATCAGCCAATAATTCATAGCCTCTCCGTGCACAGTATGCTTTAAAACTCCCTAACCTTCCCTTGCGCTGCATTGACTAATCTCCGTTTAGTAATGAAGCTTTCCCCCATCATAACGTTTTAATTTGCCATTGCTATCTTCATACGTTCGTTTTGGCCTTTCCCTTTCTAAGAATTCCATGAACGTTGCTTGCCAATCTGCGGATTTAGTTTTGTATTTGGTGCTGACTTCAATAAATTTCTGCAAAAGGTCTGTGCTTGGCATCTTTACCCTCTCAGATGTTTTCCAGAGTAGGGCTTGCGCTTCGTCATTGGGCTCGAAATCTGCGGGAATTGCTTTTAGACTTTTGAAGTTTTTGTTTAAAGAAACAGAGCTCCTTGCTGCTTTTGGTGGCGCTTCGTCTGGGTTATCCACAGGGGGCGCCTTATCTCTGTTTTTTTTATTACTTGTTTTATTTATGGGTGTTTCTTTTATAGGAGCGGATAACCGTAACTCGGTAACCGTATTACGGTTTTTGTAACACGGTGAAGAAATGAAGTCTGAACCATCATTAACTTCTATATCTGCACGGTCAAAACGACCCTTGGTTCCACGTATTTGTACAATTTTTATTAGATTATATGATTCAAGAAGTTTCAAAAGAGAATTTATTTTATGAATGCCTATACCAAAATGAGCCCTCAATTGATTTTTGTGGAACTCCCAAGCTTCTGGTAGACTCTGCATATAAACATAAATGCCCAAAGCTGTTGCGTCGCTTAAGTTTTGAATAACATTATTTGGGATTGTAGTGAATCCCGACCCTGTTTTTTTAACCGTGTACTTGATTACTGACATGAAATCCTTCTCCTATTCTCCGTTCAGCAAATATTCTAGCTCTGGTGCTATAGCTAGGTTTCCATTGGTATCTTGATATCCATATATTTCACAATCTCGTCGGGTGCATTTAACTACGCATTTAATGGGTATGTATGATTCACAGTGTAAACATTTATCATAAATAATGTTAGCTTGTGTCATTCCTATTCCATGTACAGGGCAACAAAAATTCGCAAGCCTATCCAGGCGATGTTGTCTGGTCTGCTTTCTGCGATATGTTTTCTTAGAAGGGTTCTTGTGATAATTCGATGAAGTGTTATAATTAGTGGGCATTATTTATTTACCTTCCTGTGGTGAATAGAGACTTGCAGGGATTAAATGCTTCATTTTTATCCTTGTTTTGGCTAAAACTTGAACTAATCTGTGATGGGAGTCGTTCAAGATACGGTAAAGTGTTCCGCTGCAAGGAACACGATGTTACTTGCAGCTTTCCACTAAGATTTAGCATTATGAACTCTTTTCAAGATTAAGTGAATTCCCTACCCACCTAAATACATGAATAAATTCAAACGCTATTGTACTATTTTTGCATATTTTCTGGTTGATTCATTTCGTTTTCGGCTTGCTGAATCAGACTTCGATAGGCATCTTTACGGGTTTTATAAAGAAAATCTTCTTTAATCCATAAAGATTTGTCACCGGTATAATAAATCCCGTCATCGTTATTGACGATACCCTTGACTAAAACTTCATTCACTAGCGGATGTTGCATATTTATATTGTACGAATAGATTTTATCGCCAATATTAAACTTGCTTCCCTTAGTGTTTAATGGCGCTGGGGGCGTTGCTGTTGTCATTTACCGTCTCCTTGATTTCCTGTTTAATATCATTAAGTGTTTTCTGCTTTTGGTCGATCTCTTTAACCTGTTTCATAAAATCAGTGAACCAGGTACAGAGATTTCCACCAATCCATACAGCGCTTGCTTGAATCATTAGCTCACTGCTTTCCATATCGACTTCGACAGTGGCTAATACGCTACGCATATAATCAAATTCGCCCTTTACACGGTCGATATATTCTCGCTTCTCTTCCGCACTTACTTCACGAATATCCATTGATTTTTCCCTCAAAAATGTTGCCAATTATTAAAAAATCTTCATAACCAGCAAGTATTTCGAGCTGGCCTATTTCAGAAAACGTTAACTCAATATTACGGACTAAAATAATATCACCCTCAAATAAATATTTACCATTTATGTCGGGGATGGCAACAGCTTGCATTAGATTGTCACGATTGAATGATGTGAAACTTAAGACTCTTTGACCAGGCGAAAAATAGACAATACGTGGCGCTTTTCCATCCCTGAAAATCAATGATTTCACTTCGCACATTCCCAACTGTTCACTGTAATAGCGAAAATGCGGAAAGTGAATAGCTGGTTTATCTGCAAGTGCTTTTATTTCGGGATTTGCTTCTGCGATTAATGAACCTTTTGATAACTTTTCAAACTTTTTTTGCTGGTAGAAAGGGATGAATCCACGTTGAGCCCACACGTAGAATGATTGACGGGTAACCCCGACAGCTTTGGCGGCTTTGTTTGCGCTGCCATAGTATTCATAAACTTCTTCGAGCGTCATTGCTTTCCTTAAAGTTAGGCAATCGGCCGGAATTGCACCGGCTACAAGAATTTCTCTCAATCTCCTGTTCCATGCTTCATGCTTGCAAACAATCCACATTTCTACCTCAGAGAGCTATGCCACGTTATCAAAGTATTTTGCAGCGCTACGCCATACTTTGTCTTGAGCAACGTTCGATAAGCTACGTTCCACTGTCAACGCCGCGATTGCCATAAACTGGTTGGGAAGAGGCCGCGAATTATACCGACCATCCGCATTTCATCGTACGCTTACTTTGCAGACTACTAGGGTCTTTAGCCCTTCTCTGCCCGTAAACTGGTGAGGGGTACGAGTCTCGACGTCGCTCCTACAAAGACTAGGTTTGTATGGCTGGCCTACCCACTCATAAACTGGCGACCGAGTTTAACTTAACCACAGAGGCTTTCACTCCAGCGCGCAATCTTATAAATTAAATTCGGCCATAAACTTTAACATGGTTGACATGGTAACGCTTACTCGCTAAGATTGCAACATCCCTCCAAATGGGGAGAGGAGCGGTGTAAGGGTAAAGCTTCGGCAAACCTTACACAATTACCGAACGCATGGTGAGCGGATATCTCTGGAATGGGTCGCAAGATGCCAGACTGAAACGATATCAACTGATAGCTAAAACGTATTTTTAGCTTTGTCGAAAGACTCGAAAGCTCTAGGTCGTAAGACTGAAAAATTGCCCTAATGGTTCTGACAGGCCGGAAAGACGGCCAACTATATTAACCATCAAGTAGGTATGAGCATGATTACAGAAGAACAACGACTAGCACGACGTAACGGAATTGGCGGTTCAGATATGCCAATCATCCTAGGATTATCCAGCTACAAAACCCCCTACCAATTGTATTGCGAAAAGAAAGGCATCATTGATAGCTTTGGTGAGCAAACACAATTGCAATATTGGGGTAATCAGATTGAAGTTTTAATTCGCAAAGAATTCAGAAAGCGCAATCGTGTGAAAGTGACGACGCCCAAAGAAGTTATTATACACCCTTTCTATAGCTTTTTGCGTGGCAACTTAGACGGTTTCATACCTAAATGGAACGCTGTATTTGAAGCTAAGTGCTCACATGCGTTCATGGCGAAGCTTTGGGGCGAGCATGGTACTGATACTATCCCAATGGAATATCTTGTTCAGGTAGCTTTCTATTGCTCGATAACGAACGCGGATTGCGCTCATATCGCTGTGCTGATTGGCGGCAATGAATATCGTGAATATAAATATATGCGCGACCTTAGCTTAGAGAAAACCATTATTGATGCTGCTTGTGCCTTTTGGGATGCTGTGCAAAACGAAACTCCACCCCCAGCAACGGCTATGGTTGACTTGAAATTAATGTTCCCCCGTCATCATCCAGACAAAATAAAAACTATTCCGTCCGACCTTAATGAGCCCCTTCTAATGCTTCGCGATACGAAAGCAAAAATGAAGGAATTATCTGCCATCGAGAATGACGCCAAATTTAAAATTCTAAAATATATGGAAGATGCTGAATGTCTGGTAGACGCTGACGGTAATCCGTTAGCAACATACAAAGCAAATGTGAGAGGCTCACGAACATTTTTATTGAAAGGGGTTAGCGATGAGTAAAGATTTTTTGTTTTACGAACTGGGAAAGCTGCGCGCTCAACTAGAAAAAGTTTATATAAAAGTCAGGGGTACAGGCGACGAAGTTGTTACCGATGAAGATATTGGCGCACTCATTACAAATTTAGATTCTATTGTTCTTAGAGCTGTAACCGGAGAAAAAAAATGAATACAGAATTAGCAACCATGCAAAACCAATCACTCGAACTGATTAATGCAAAACAAGAAGCTGAAATCCTAAAATTAAAATTCGAGCTTCAAAAAATCCAGGCGCAGAAAGCTTCTCGCTTAGAGGATAGTTTATTCTCGCCTACCCTATTCCCGCACTATCAGAAAGTAGCTGAAACCCTATCGAAGTCAGGGGTAATCCCGACCGCCTATAGGGGTAAACCCGAAGATATCTTCGTAGCAATGGCTATGGGGTACCAGCTGGGCTTTCCAGTCGAGCAAGCTTTACAGGATATCGCAGTTATCAATGGTCGCCCATGTTTATGGGGTGATGGTTTGATGGCATTGGTGTTAATCCATCCTGAGTGCGAAGAGATTGACGAAGAACCGATTTATAGCGGCCAGGTTATCACAGGGTATATCTGTACGGTTAAACGTAAAGGCCATAAGCCACACACGAAGAGCTATACGATTGATGATGCAAACAAAGCTGGCTTACTCAAGAAAGGCGGCGCATGGTCAACGTCAGAAGCTCGAATGCTACAGCTGAGAGCTCGCGCATTTGCCCTACGTGATAAATTTGCCGACGCTCTTCGTGGTTTACGCCAAGCAGAGGTTGAAATGGACGAAGGCGAAATCATTGAAGGTGAGGTTGTATCTAATGCTCCCGCAGAAAACAAGCAAGTTGATAAGCTTAAAAATATTCTGAAAACGAATTCTGCACCAGCTGCCGCGCCGAAGGAACCTGTTAAAGAAAAAAAGCAGGAGAAAACACCTGACGATAATACACCAATTTCCGACGACAACATTTTAGAAATCCAACGATTGATGGAAGAAAAAGGTTTCGATGATGTTCGACGCTTAAAAGCAATGGATTATTTTAAAGTGAATAAGCTTGTGGAACTCACAAACGCACAAGCCAAAGTTTTCTTATTGCAATTATCGAAAGCATAATCTGAGGATTCAATATGATTAACAAAGCCACGATTCTAGGGCGAATCGGTAAAAAAGATTATAAGCCCACAAAAAATGGCAGTCACTTATGCGCTTTGTCCATTGCAACGAATAGAAAGTATTTAGATTCGCATGGGCAGAAACGTGAAGTCACGACCTGGCACAATGTTAATTTCTTTAACCGCCTGGCAGAAGTCGCAAACAAATATGCAAATGTTGGCGACTTGATTTATGTCGAAGGCGAAATCAGCAATAAAAAGATTGAGGATAACGGCGTTAATCGCGTTATCCATTCAATCGTGGGCAGTGAATTAAAATTGCTGCCTGGTAATAAAAAAGAAATTCAGGAGCCAGTAGAAATTGCAGCACCACCAAACAATGATTGGGATAGCTTTGATTCAGAGGAGCCACCGTTTTGACAGAGAAAACAACGACAAATGATGAAGAGCTAGAAAATACTTTAAAAGAAGCCCATAAAGAACTTAAAACGGCAATTGTGAAATTATTATTTGATTTCACTGATAAGTATTGCGCGCCCGAATCAAAAACTTATCCTTATGCTTCCTATGTAATAATTCAAACATTATGTGAAGCATTAAGCGAAGCTGAATATCAAGTAAAAGGTTGTGCTGGTTTTACAAGAAAGCAAATTGACCATATCTGTTATCAAATTGGTGATTGGTACTTGATGATGAAACCTTTGCTTGAGGGTCAGCATAATCTGGGATATATGAAAGAAAAACTTAAAATAATGATTTGCGGAGACGAATAAAATGGAAAAATGTTTCGACCATTTTATAGGGCAATCAATAATTAAACCGACAATAACAGGTGTTTTAGTTCAAGAATCGCAACGGCATTTATATTTTATAAACCACGATGAATATGTTGAATTTAATTTTTGTCCTTGCTGCGGAGAAAAGCTGAAAGATGAAGAATAAATTAAGCACCGCACCAGTTTTAAATAAGAGAACTGTGAATGCTCCGAAGATTTTATCGCCAGAAGATTCGCCAATTCATTTACAGGATTTAATGGATTTAGCTAGAGAAGCCGGACAAAAATCTGCGGAAGGCGGCTGGAATCTTGTCATTCACTTAATCCATGAGAAGCTTGGAAAATCATCTATTACAGGCAATGACGCGCTTAGCTTAATGACAACTTGCGTGACTTATTATATGGCAACCTGGATTGTTTTAATGAGACGTATGGCTGATAACGATGAAGCTGGCATTGAAGTTGAAGAAATGATAGAGGGTATTATCCAAGGCACAAAAAAGCTTATAAAATCAGCTCAAATGATTGATGGGGTTTCTAAATGACTGCGGTTACTGAGTATGGAAAAGGTTTTCACGATGGTTATTACAAAGCCACTCACACTATTTATGTGTCGCTTAAAGCAAGTCGTGCAGCTGAATCAACGCCGAATATTGATAGTCCAATCCAAGGAATTCTGGATAGTCTGGAAATTATCTTAAGGAATTATAACAAGTGAATATTTATATTTTAAATCGTCAGTTAAAAACTGGTGAAGTGATACAGCTCCGCGCTTTTATGACTGAGGCCGAAGCAAAGCGACACGCGCATATGAATGAAACGTTTCTCCAAGAAGAATATATTTATTTTATTACTGAGATTCCGCTTTCATTGCAAAATCACAGTTTAGAAATAATTCCCGTTAAAATGAGCGAAACACAACCCGAGTTTCGCAAAGGGTTTGAGTTCATTATTCAATGCTTATATGACCATAGTCATAGCTTACAGAGTCCGGATGAAATTAATAGACTGATAAGCTCAACAAAGCTTTTAATTGACTTAAAATCTTTTTGGCCTAGAGAGGATGACAATGAGCCTGTACCCTAGATTTCGTGGAACATCTTTTGAAGTTGAAGGTGGCTGGGCTTGGGAAGTCTGGGTTACTCTGCTTGGCTCAAACGAAGATGGCTGGATATTCAAAACCAAAGATGTTTTCCCAACTAAAGAAGCCGCTATTGAAGATATGAAAAAAGCAATCCAAGCATCTTGTGATGATTTGCAGAAAAACATCCAGGGCAAAGTCACCGGTGAATACATTGATATGAAAACGAATGAAACCCTTAAATGGGATAAGACTAAACAGAATTAGGTGGCTAATGTCAGAAATTAACGTTCAAGATTTAATTAATATGAATTATCGAATATGCACTTTAATGGGCATCATGACATCAATTTTTATTGACGTAAAAAATAGCCAGCCACGTTGTAATCACTATAAATTCGATTGGATTTTAGATGCGATGAATGCCGTCATCTATGAAAATAAACCTATTCCGCCGTTGCCCGAAAAGGATTTGTTATGAGTGAACGCAAATCAATAACAATGGACAACCTTTCGTATAAGGGAATGTTTCTAAGAGCCTGGGAATTTTTAGGCTTTGATATGTATCGAATATATTTCCGGCCTTATCAATGCGAAACAATCTGTGGCAAAGATTGCGAAGGTGGTCATGGTTTTGATTTTGCAGTAGTCGAATGGGTTTCCTCAAGCGGTGACGATGATAGATGGCAGAATGATACCGAAGTGCAATTCCTTTTTAATGGAATTGCCTATTTTGATGGCATTAGGCATATGTGGCTTGGCACGGAGCAAGATGAAATTTTTGGATATGTGAATTACCCAAACCTAGAAGAGCTCATTGAAATCTTGCAAGAAATCCGAAAACTTGAATTAAAATATTGTAGGAATTACTAGAATGAAAATTTTCAAATACCCAATACCACCTAATGACCAATTCATGATTCAGATGCCTAAAGGGGCTAAAATCCTTTGCGTACAGATGCAAAACAATATTCCTTGCATCTGGGCTATGGTTGACGAAAAAGCGCCTCTACG
>Ga0068859_100008811_pt1 | contig 10187 bp, 9 predicted proteins | sample KBSSwiS22_FD_66585 | JGI IMG/M metagenome (GOLD analysis project Ga0068859, IMG submission 66585) | Switchgrass rhizosphere microbial communities from Kellogg Biological Station, Michigan, USA - KBS Switchgrass S2-2 | ecosystem: Host-associated > Plants > Roots > Rhizosphere > Soil ...
GGGGCCGGGAAGCTGGCTCCGGCGCTCTCGCGCTTCGCGATCGAGGTCGCCGGCCGCGATGCGATGGACGTGGGCGCCTCGACGGGAGGCTTCACTCAGGTCCTGCTCGAGCGGCACGCCGCGCGCGTGATCGCCGTGGACGTCGGGCGCGGACAGCTGGACTGGACCCTCCGGAACGATCCGCGCGTGACGCTCATGGAAGGCGTCAACGCGCGCTACCTCGATCCGGACTCGCTCCCCTTCCGCCCGTCGATCGCGACGATCGATGTATCCTTCATCTCGCTGCAACAGGTGCTCGAGCCGGCGTGCTCGTGCTTGGCCCCGGGGGGCGACGTCGTGGCGCTGGCGAAGCCTCAATTCGAAGTGGGCCGCACCCGCGTGGGACGCGGGGGCATCGTCCGGGACCCGGCGCTTTGGGACGAGGTCCTCGCGGGCCTCACGCGCTTCGCCGTCGATCGCGGCTTGGGTCCCACCTCGATCGCTCGCTCGGCGCTCCCCGGTGCCGAAGGGAACGTGGAGTTCTTCATCCACCTGCGGCCGTCGTCACCGCCTTCCCCCCAGCCGGTGCTCGACGCGCTCCGCCACGAGGCCGTGCATGGTCCGACCCCGTAGCCCCAAGCCGAAGGCTCGTGGCCGCCGCCGGTTCCGGCGTGTCGCCGTCCTCGCCAAGCCCGGAACTCCGGAGGGACAGCGGATCGCCTCGGAGCTCGGGTCGTGGTTCGACGCCCGCGGCGTCGCGGTCCGCTTCGACGAGCGCACGGCGCGCGCGTTGGGACGGAAAGACGGCATCCGCGGCGACGGGCTTCCCGCGGGAACCGACCTCGTCATCGTCGCCGGCGGGGACGGGACCCTTCTCTCCGCGGCGCGCCTTGCAGGCCCTCGGGGGATCCCCATCCTCGGCGTGAACTTCGGCGGGCTCGGCTTCATGACCGAGCTGCAGCCGGAAGAGCTCTACGCCGCGTTGGAGCGCGTGCTGAGCGGCCACTACGAGATCGAGGAGCGCGAAGCCCTGCGCGTGCGCTTCCGGCGCGGGCGCAAGATCGTCAGCGAGCACTCACTGTTGAACGACGCGGTCGTGACCAAGGCCGCGCTCGCGCGGATGCTGGTGATCGAGCTCCGCATCGACGGCACGCTGGTGGCGACGTACACGAGCGACGGCCTCATCATCGCGACGCCGACCGGCTCGACGGCCTACAACCTGTCGGCCGGCGGACCGATCCTGGATCCGCGCATGAGCGCGTTCGTCATCGCGCCGATCTGTCCTCACGCCATGAGCTACCGGCCCCTCGTCGTGCCGGGATCCGTGAAGATCGAGGTGACGCTCCGCGGACTCACCGAAGACGCCTACCTCACGCTCGACGGGCAGGTGGGGTTCCCGATGCGGCAGCTCGACGCGATCGTGGTGGACCGCCACCCCGTGTCGGTCCGGCTCGTGCGCGTCGCCCACCGCGGCTTCTTCGAGGTCCTTCAGCGCAAGCTCCATTGGGGAGACCGTTGAGCGTTCCCACGCACGTGCCCCGCCCACGGCGGGCCGCGGTCGTCTCCTGGTGCCTCTTCGATTTCGCGAACTCCTCCTACACGACCCTGATCATGACGGTCGCGTACTCGGTGTACTTCCGGGACGCGGTCGTGTCCGCCTCCGGCAACCGCGGCGACCGCCTCTGGGGGATCGCCAATTTTTTGGCGATGGCGCTCGTCGCCGTGGCCTCGCCCGTGCTCGGCGCTCTTTCGGACTATTCCGGAAGGCGGAAGTTCTTCCTCGTGGCCACGACGCTCCAGACGGTCCTCGCAACCGCCGCGCTCGCCTGGGTGCGCCCCGGCGGCGTCGCAGCCGGCATCGTGATCTACGTCATCGCGACGATCGGGTTCGAGAGCGGCTACGTGTTCTACAACGCCTTTCTCCCCGACGTGTCGACGCCGGCGACGATCGGACGCGTCTCCGGGTGGGCCTGGGCGACCGGGTATGCGGGCGGCTTGGTCTCTCTGGCGCTGTGCTTTCCGCTGATCAAGCGGCCGTTGCACGACTCCGCGGGGACGCTCGATCCGGTCGCGATATCGAACCGGCAGCTGTCGTTCGTGCTCGTGGCGGTGTTCTTCCTCGCGTTCGCGCTCCCGGCGTTCGTCTGGCTCCGGGAGTCCGCTCCGCTCGGACGGCTTTCGGGCTGGCGCGACTACGCCACCGTCGGGGTCCGCCGGACTCTGGACACGCTCGGGCATCTCTCCCGTTACCGGGAAACCGGCAAGTTCGTCCTGGCTTCGTTGTTCTTCACGGACGGGATCACGACGGTGATCAGCTTCAGCGCGATCTACGCGACGACGACGTTCGGATTCGGAGCGGGAGATCTGGTCACCTTGTTCCTGGTCTTGAACGTCGTTGCGTTTCCGGGCTCGCTGTTCGCGGGCTATCTGGCGGACCGCTTCGGCCCCAAGCGGACGATCGTGGCGAGCCTGTGGCTCTGGGTCGCGACGATCCTGATCGGCTTCGCCGCGCACAATCGCGCGACCTTCCTTTTGATGGCGTGCCTTGCGGCGCTGGGGATGGGAAGCACCCAGGCCGTCGGGCGCTCGTTCATGGCGCAGATCTCGCCGCGCTCGCGCGAGTCCGAGTTCTTCGGCTTCTACGTCTTGTCGGGGAAGTTCGCGTCCATGTTCGGTCCCCTCGTCTTCGGCTTCGTGTCGGAGGCGACCGGCAGCCAGCGGCTCGCCGTGCTCTCGCTCCTCCCTTTCTTCCTGGCCGGGCTCGCCGTGATGAAGACGGTCAACGAGAAGCGGGCGATCGAGCAAGCCGCTCTGGCGGATTGACCGCGCTAGGCCGCCGCCGCCGCGAACCGCTCGGCGCAGAAAGCCGGACCCAGCGCGGCGATGAACAGGCCGGCGCGCGGGCCTTTCGGCTTTCCGAGCAGCGCGACGTACAGCGCCTGGAAGAGCTGGGCGGGAGGGACTTCGGGAAACTCCTTCGCCAAGGCGTAGACCAAGAGATGAACCGCCTCGCCGTCCATGCCGTCCGACAGGCCAGCCGCGAGGCGCCGCAGGAACGACTTCTGGTCGGCGCTCAGCTCCTTCGCCTTCAGGGGGACGTCGCGGCTGACCTCGAACTTCATGTCCTCCGGCGCGTGCCGCGCGAGCCACCGCCGCGCGTACTCCAGCCGCTGCCTCACGGTCTCGCGGTCGACGCCGGTGTACCCGGTCCGCTCCAAGACGCCGAGCGTGCGATCGACGTCGAACCCCGCCACCTGCGCCGCGATCACGAGATGCTTGAACGGAACGCCGATCGGGGTGAACCCCGCGGCGCGGGACAGCGCAAGCGCGCGCGAGTCCGTTCCGCTCGACTCGGCGTCGTCGACCTCGTCGACGAGCTGGAGCAGGGGCAGGCCCGGGTCGAACGAGATCGTGCGCTGCGGTTTTTCCCGCATCACCATGTAGCGCAGGGCCTCCGGGGGCACGAGCGTCAGGACGTCCGCGATCGACAGGACGTTCCCCTTGCTCGACGACATGTCCCCTTTGCCCTTGAGGCTGATCCACTCGTAGGGGACCGGCAGCGGCGGCTCGTAGCCGAAGACCTCGCGGCTGATGCGCGCGCCGGTGTCGTAGGAGCCCCCGCGCGTCGCGTGGTCCTTGCCGAACGGCTCCACGGTCACCCCCAGCATCGCCCACCTCGCGGGCCAGTCGACGCGCCAGGTGAGCTTGCCGCCCCCCGCCATCGGGACCTCTCCGGAAGCTCCGCATGCGCACGTGAACGACACCGTCTGCCCGGCGACGGAGTAGCCGGTCACCGCGGTGTGCGTGATCCGTCCGCACGACGGGCACAGCGGGTTGAACGGCGACCAGTCGGAGCCGATCGCCTTGCCGGTCAGCTCGGTGAGGATGCCCGCGATCCGATCCCGGCCCTCGAGCGCCTGGCCGATCACCGCGTTCATCCGGCCCGAGGCGTACATCCGGTCGGCGCGCTCGAGGGTCACGGTCACGCGCAGCGTGCGCAGCGACGCAAGGAACGGCTCGAGGAAGTGATCGGCGTAGGACGCGTGCGCCCCGCACGGGCACGGGATCGCGCTCAAGGGGCGGCCGATCAGCGGCTCGTAGACCGTGGCGTCGAGAAACGGGTAGACGCGCCGCAGCGGGTCGTAGTTGTCGCAGACGTAGTTGAACGACGCGTCCGCCCCTCGATCGCGGACGGCGCGGTACACCGCGTCCGCGGTGAGCACTTCCCGCATGTTTCCGATGTGGATCTCGCCGGACGGCGAGATGCCGCTCGACACGACGACCGGGCGCCCGGAAGCGATCGCGGCCTCTGCGGCTTCGTCCGCCCAGTGACGCCCGCCGGACTCGCCCTTCGTCATCGGTTGGTCTCCGCCGCTCGCAAGGAAGTTCGCAAGGTACATCGCGCGCCGCGCGCGGTTCAACTTCGGCGCTTCCCGTCTTGAGATCGCATCGCGCGCTGTGATAGAAACGCGCGGGGGATGGCGCATGGAACGGATCAGCCTCCGGGATGCCGCTGAGCGAACCGCACGATCGGTGACCACGCTGCGCCGTTACATCCGCAGCGGACGTCTCCGGGCCGACAAGCTACCGGGACGTTTCGGCCCCGAGTACATGGTGACGTTCGATCAGCTCGCGGCGGCCGGCCTGGATACACAGGCGGGAAGCGCGATCGCGGTCGCCCAACCGCGCGGAGAGCCCGGCACCGCCGTCGCACCGCGCGGCACGGCGATGCCCGCCGCCCCTTGGGACCGCGTCTTGCGCGAGAGCGTTCCGATCACCCTCTTCCAGGATCTTCAGCTGAAGCACGAGCAGCTGCTCGTGCAGTACGGGATGGTCCGCGCCGGGGGCCTGCGCGTTCTGGAGATGCAATCCGAGCTGGACGTGCGCCGCCGTCAGATCGAAGACGCGCAGGCCGAGAACACGCGCGTGAAGGAGCGCCTGGCGAAAGAGGCCGGCGACCTGAGGAAGCGGCTGCGCGAAGCGGAGCTCGAGCTCGAAGGGCGGCGCGTCGAAGCGGCTGCGCTACGCGAGAAGGTCCGCGGCCTCGAGATGCTCACGCGCAACCGCGTCACCAACGAAGCGATCGACCAGCAGTTCTCGGACGTGATGGCCCAGATTCGGCGGGTCGACCGCCTGACCGCCGAGCAGGACGTGAAGGACGCGGGCCCCGGGGCTCTGCGCCCCGCGCGCGGGCCCCATCCCGACCCCGAGCACTGACGCCGATCACCCGCGGCGGAACTCCAGCAGGTGCCACAGCCCGAGCAGGTTGACGCGTTTTTTCCGCGTCAGCGTCAGGCCGGACGTTCGTGTCACCGCGGCGATCGGCAGGTCCATCCGGAACCCGACCCAGGTCGACAAGAACGTCAGGAGATGCTCGACGGCGGCGAGCGGCGCGAACGCGCTTTGGAAATGATTCACGACGATGACCGTGCCCCCGGGACGGCAGACACGGACGATCTCCGCCATCACCTTGTCCGGGTCGGGAACCACGGAAATCACATAAGGGGCCAAGACCTTGTCGAAGTGGCCGTCCGGGAAGGAGATCGCCCGCGCATCCATGCGCTCGAGGCGGACGTCGGCGTGACGGAGTCCGTTGAGGCGCGTCCGGGCGAGCTCCAGCATCGGCTCGCTGATGTCGATCCCGACCACCTGGCAGCCCGGAGGGTAAAGGGGCAGCGACAATCCGGTGCCGACCCCCACCTCGAGGATCCTGTCACCCGGCTGCGGCATCAGCTGCGACACCGCGTAGCGGCGCCCGGGGCCGAGGGCCCAATCGAAAAAAGCGTCGTATACGCGGGCCAGAACGCCGTACACGCGCTCGACGCGGCGGGACGCTTGAGCAACGTATTCGGCGCTGGTAGCTCTTGCCATCGATCCCCCGTCACGCAGGAACGGGAGTGTAACAGTTTCTCGAATCCCAGCCGCCCTTGCGGAGCACTCTCCGCATCGCTGGGCCACGACCGCGACGAGGATGCTTGACTCGATCTCCCAGGTTTTGTAGCTTTCGGGTTCATTTCTTGGAAATCGCTCAGGAGGCGTTCATTTCATGAGAAGCGCTTGGCGAGTATTCGCCGCAGTTTTGGGGTGTGCGCTGATCGTCAGCGTCGGCTGTGACAGCTCTCAGCCCGAATCCTCGTCGCAGGCTACCGCCGCGGTGACGGTCGCCGCGAAGGCGGAGGCGCTTCTCCTGGCCTGCTACGACGTGTGGCAAGACCAGGACTTCGACGGAAACCCCGACGTCTTCGTGACGACCTTCTGCGAAGAGGTCCCGGACTCGACGGCGCAACGCCCGGTTCCGTGGAACTACTCGATCAACATCTCCGTGATCCCCAAGGGCTCGACGGTGGAGCAGGTGGTCACCTCGCTCACCGGGCTGACGGGGACATCGGTCCAGCCCAGTGACGGCGTCGAAGATTTCGTCAGCTTGACCGATTTCGACCCCGTCGTGACTCCGGGCGGCCCTCACCCCCCCGACGACCCCACCTCGGGCATCTATTACCTCAACACCCGAACGGTCTCGCGTGGCAGTCAGACCTACCTGAGCTTCCTCGGGATCAATCTCGGAGCGCCCAACCTCTTGACGGCGCCTCAGCCGTTCGAGTTCACCGTGTCCAGCGGCGACACGGTCATCGTGCGCGCGCGAAAGCAGGCGCTCGCCGGGTCTCCCGCGTTCCTTCCGGTCGACCCGGATCCGAAGCTGTTCATCGAGGTGAACCTGACGGTCAACGGCTCCGGGGTGACTCCGACCGGATCGCAGACCTCGTCAACATTCGATGGGTCCGGTGTGACGTTTTCCTATACGGTGCCTTGACGGGCGCCTGACCTCCGCACGGCATCCGGCCTAGTGGGACCCTCTCAGGAAGGTGGGGCATGAGCGTGAAGAGATCGTGGTTCGTCCTGCTCTGCGGGATTGTGTTGGCCCTTCCGGCGTTCGCCCAGGAAGAGCCCGCGCCTCCCCCGCCTCCGCCCCCCGCCGAGGAAAAGCCGGCCGCCGCGGAGCCGGCGCCGGCGAAGAAATCCGTCGAGGATCCCCCGTTGAAGGCCTGGGGCGGAATGACGCTCTCGGTTTCCGCCTGGAACCCGACGCTCGTGGGCGCCAACGAAGAGGTCACGATCTTCTCCTCCAATGGCTCCTCGCAGCCGATTTACCAAACGAGCGACGAGCGCATCCGCGAGACCATTCGCGTGGCGTATCACATACCCAAGAACTGGGGCTCGATTCTCGTGGTGTACGACTCCATGCGCCACGACGACAACCAGCAAGTCTCCACGCCGGGCGCGTTCAACTTCGCGGAGACCTTGCCGTACCCGCAGTATCTGGGCGTCTTCGACGACGGTCTCGCAGACGGCGTCGGCTCGCGCGGGGTGCGCAAGACGTCGGAATTCCGCCTGGAGTACCAGCGGAAGGCCTTCGAGACGAAGTGGGTGCGCGGTTGGTGGTCGGCCGGCTACCGCGAGCTGAGCCACGAGCGCATCCTCGACGCCAGCTACTTCGCGATCGTTCCCAACCTTCCTCCCGTCATCCCGCCGATCGTCGACCAGGCCTTCGATCCGGCAACGCTCGTTCCGGCGCCCGACATGGTCACGCAGCTCTCGCAGTACACGGGGCACGGCCTGGGAGCGGCCCTCGACGTCGAGTTCCCGGTCCACAAGCGTGTCTCCATCGTCTCGGGAGTGTCGCTCGGCGTCGTTCGCGGCCGGATCGTCAGCCGCTTCGAATCGGTGAGCTCCGCGTACTTCCTCGGGGCCTCGACGACCCCCATGACCCGCGACGAGCTGTTCGCCGTGATGGACGCGCTCCCGGTCCCCCCGCAGGACGGGGAACCGGCGCCGCCGTCCATCCTGGATATCCATCAGGAAACTTTTTCCCAGGCCTTGAGCACCAGCGCCGACTCGCAAACGACGCAGTCCTATGACATCTACCTTGGCGTTTCGGTGATCGTCTACCGTGGCCTTCGCGTGTTCGTGACGCTGCGCGACGTCGCCTACGGAGACATCGGTCGCTACATCGTGCCGGGCCCGGGTCCCACCATGCAGACCAAGACGTTGACCGCCGGCTACGAGGGGTACAACGTCGGGATTTCGTGGCGGTTCTGAAGCTCCTTCCCGGAGAGCCGCATGGCCGTCTCTGAAGGGGATGTCCGTCGCGCCTTGGCAGGCGTCCGCTACCCCGGCTTCACCCGGGACATCGTCTCGTTCGGGAGCGTGAAGGACGTCGCCGTGGACGGCGACACCGTGACCGTTCGCATCGAGCTCGGCCCGTCCGACCCCGCCGTGGCCGCCACCATCGAGCGTGAGGCCAAGGCCGCCGTGGCGGCGACGGGAGCGCGCGCCATCACGGTCTCGGTCACCTCGGCCGGTGTCGCGAGGCCGGCGCGGCCCGGGGCGGCACCGGGAGCCCTCGACGCGGAGCTGCTTCCGGGCGTCACCCACGCCATCGCCGTCGCCTCGGGGAAGGGCGGTGTCGGCAAATCGACGGTCGCGGTCAACCTCGCGGTGGCGATGGCCCAACAGGGGGCTCGCGTGGGCCTCATGGACGCCGACATCTACGGGCCGTCGATCCCCTTGATGATGGGCGTCGACGAGCGCCCGACGGTCGATCCGACGGGCCGGTCGATTCTCCCGTTCACGCGCTGGGGCATCCGGTTCATGTCCCTGGGTTTTCTCGTCGACAAGGACGCGGCGGTGATCTGGCGCGGACCGATGGTGATGAAGGCGGTCAGCCAGCTCCTGTCCGACGTCGCCTGGGGAGAGCTCGACGTGCTGGTCGTCGACATGCCTCCCGGCACGGGCGACGTCCAGCTGACGCTGTCGCAGAAGGTGAGACTCTCCGGTGCCGTGATCGTCACGACCCCGCAAGACGTCGCCCTGGCCGACGCGATCAAAGGCGTCGCGATGTTCCGCAAGGTGGGCGTCCCGATCCTGGGCATCGTCGAGAACATGAGCTTCTTCCACTGCCCGCACTGCGGAAACCGCTCCGACGTCTTCGGCCACGGCGGCGGGCGGCGCGAAGCCTCCCGGCTCGAAGTCCCCTTCCTCGGCGAGATCCCGCTGGATGCGGCGATCCGAGAAGGAGGAGACGAAGGGCGACCGGTCGTGGAGCGCGACCCCTCGGCGACGTACGCGACGGCCTTCCGGAGCGTGGGCGAGCAGGTTCTCGCCGCGTTGGGCGCGACCGACGGCGGGGACTCCGCGCCGCAGAGCGGCGCGGGGGTGTTCGGCTGGTTCAAACGCCGGACCTGACCGTATACTCGTTCGCCGCATCGTGGAGAGCCCCCGCATGAGCCTCGCACGCCCGCTCGCGCTGCTTTTGGCCGCCGCCGCGGCGTCCTTCCCCGTTCAGGCCACGGCTCCTCCGGCGGGAACGGATCGCGCGAATCAGGCCGTCCTCGCCGCCATGGCGGCCGCGGGCGACATCCCCGCGCAGGCGCGCAGCCTGACGGCGCTCGCGTGGCCGGCGGGCAAGCGGGACGAGGCGGTCGCCGCGAGCGCCCGCCACGAGCTCGAAGGGTTCGGCGACCACTCGATCGAGGCCCTGCGCGAGGCGCTCAACACCGTCAAGCCCGCCTATACGGCCGAGGTGCTGACGACCACCATGGGGGCTTTGCGCAACGCTCGGGTCGAGCTGGCGGGCGACGGCTTGGCGACGTTCATCGACGCGCTCTGGATCGGAAGCCGGGAGGCCAAGACCCTCGCGATCAACGCGCTCGCTTCGTCGCCGAGTCCGTTCGCGGTCCAGCCGATGATCGACAGCGCGATCGACGACCCTTCGCTCGCGCCCCTCGTGGTCGCGACGCTCGGCAGGATGCGGTATCCGACGTCGCGGTTTTATCTCGAGCGCGTGATGATGGAAGGTCCGGCCGACATCCGCCCGGTCGCCGCGTCGTCGCTGTCGCAGATCGGCGGAGCGGCGCTGGGTCCCCTGCGCAATGCCCTCAAGGCGCCGGGGCGCGAGACGCGATTGCTCGCGGCACGCGCGCTTCTCCCCTCGGCGACCGAATACGATTTGGGCGCGATCTACGAATACCTCGACCAGCACGGCGACGACGATGCCGGGGTCACCCTGGCCTTGAAGTCGAGCGCCGCGAACATCGAGAAGGCCATCGCGGCGCGAGACGCGAACGCGGCGGCGGCGAGCCCCAAGGACTTCTAGGCGGACCCGGCGAGCACGGCCCCCAGCGCGCGAATCCCCGTCGTGATGTCGGAGT
>Ga0068859_100008814_pt1 | contig 10186 bp, 10 predicted proteins | sample KBSSwiS22_FD_66585 | JGI IMG/M metagenome (GOLD analysis project Ga0068859, IMG submission 66585) | Switchgrass rhizosphere microbial communities from Kellogg Biological Station, Michigan, USA - KBS Switchgrass S2-2 | ecosystem: Host-associated > Plants > Roots > Rhizosphere > Soil ...
GTCGAGGATCTCGGTGGCGTCGGTCCACGAGAGGTCGAGCGAGGTGCCTTCGAAGGCCTTGTCGAGCAGGTTGCGCACGATCTCGTGCTGGTTCGCGCGCTCCGTCGCGTCCGGGGTCCACAGGCCGAGCAGGTTGAGCTTGCTGTCCTCGTCCACGACCTCGACCCACAGCGTGAAGTCGTTGCCCAGGGGCGGCTGCAGCGCGACGCTGTCCTGCCAGTCGTCCAGCTTGCTGTCCGTGCGCGCGATGACGTCGGAGACGTCGGCGCCCGTGCCCTTGCCGCTGCCGTCGCCGCCCTCTTCGCTGCTGTCGCTGCCACTGCCGCCGCTGCTGTCGCCGTGCGAGTCGCCACTGCCCTCGTCGGGGCTGCCGGCGCTGCCCATGTCGAACGGGCTGCCCCCGCCGCCACCCTCGTCGCCGGTGCTGTCGGAGCCCGAGCCGCTCTTGTCGCCCGAGGCCTGCTCGATATCCATGAGCAGCGCGGAGCGTGCCTGCTGGAAGGCCGCGTCCGCGACGCGCGCCATGCGCGCGTTCTCGACCGTCGCGCGCGCCTGGTCCAGCTCGACCGTGGCATCGAACTTGACCTGGAAGATCACCACGACCAGCACGAAGAGCACGAGCATGGCCAGCAGGATCGAGACGCCGCGCTCGCCGCGGCGCGGGTCGGCCGGCGCGGGACCCGGCGAAGGACGGCGGCGGGCGCGGGGCGCGGGCATGGCTGAGCCTTGGACGACGCGCGGCCGGGCGTGTTCCCCGGGGCCCGCGCGGGCGGGGCCGAAGATAGCAGTCGGCCGCAGCCGACGGGCCCCCGCGCGCATCGAATCGCCCGGGGGCGTCCCCTATGATCCGCCACGATGGCCGACCTCACCATCGTCATCCCCGCCTACAACGAGGCGGACGGCATCGGGCCGGTCCTGACGCAGCTGGCGGAGGCCATGGCGGCCTCGGGCATCGACCACGAGATCGTCGTGGTGGACGACGGCAGCACCGACGGCACGGGCCGCGCCGCGCAGGCCCTGCTGGGCAAGGTCCCGGCGCTGCGCGTCATCGAGCACCCGGAGAACCGCGGCTACGGCGCGGCGCTCAAGACCGGCATCCTGGCCGCGAGCGCGCCCGTCGTGGGCATCACCGACGCCGACGGCACCTACCCCAACGAGCGCCTGCCCGACCTGCACCGCACGCTGCTGGCGCGTCGCGCCGACATGGTCGTCGGCGCGCGCACCGGCGCCAACGTGCACATCCCCCTCGTGCGCCGGCCGGCCAAGGCCGTGCTGCGCCTGCTGGCCAACTACATCACGGGCACGAAGATCCCCGACCTCAACTCCGGCCTGCGCGTCTTCCGCCGCGAGCCGGTGCTCGAGCGCTTCAACCTCATCTCCGACGGCTTCTCCTTCACCACCACCGTCACGCTGGCGCTGCTCGTGCGCCACCAGCCGGTGGTCTTCGTGCCCGTGGACTACGCCAAGCGCACGGGCTCCAGCAAGATCCGGCCCTTCCGCGACACGCTCAACTTCCTCGTGCTCATCCTGCGCGTCGCGATCTACTTCGAGCCGCTGCGCATCTTCCTGCCGGCGGCGGGCGTGCTGGGACTCAGCGGCTTCGCCTACGGCGTGTACCAGGCGTGCCAGGGCAACCTGGGGCAAGGGCCGGAGCTGCTCATGCTGTCGGCGCTGAACATCCTGCTGGTCGGGCTCATCGCGGACATGATCTCGCGCAAGAACTGAGCGCGCGTCACAGCGTGCTGATCACCGCCATGACCGCGATCGCCGTGCCGGCCAGCGCCAGCGCGAACACCGCGCCGGCCGCCATGTCCTTGGCCGCGCCGATGTCCGGGTGCCGCTCGGGGTGCAGGCGGTCCGCGAGGCGCTCGAGCGCGGAGTTCATCAGCTCGGCGCCGAGCGAGAGCGACCCGGTCAGGATGGCCAGCGCCCACCAGATCGGCGCGGGGCGCACGACCGCGAAGAGCAGCAGGCCCAGCCCGACGAAGAAGCACTGCGTGCGGAAGCTGCCTTCGGTGCGCCAGCATTCGCGCAGGCCGGCGAGGGCCCAGAGCATGCGGCGCAGGAGGGGCTGGGACTTCACGACTCCCCTTTGAAAGAAAAGCGGCCCGGACTTTCAAAGCTCCGGACGGCTTTGAAAGAAACTTTCAAAGCCCTGCCGACGTCGTCGAGGCTCATGCCGGGCTCCTTGCCGCGCGCCAGGCCGCCAGCCCCAGCGCCAGCACGCCGATCGCCGTGAGCGCCAGCCCCCACCTCACGCTCTCCGGCTCGTAGCGGAAGCTCACCACGCTCTCGCCGGCCGGCACGCGCACGGCCCGCATCCCGAAGAAGGCCGGCTCGATGGGCGCGTCGACGCCGTCCACCTGCGCGCGCCAGCCGGGGAAGACGGCGTCGGAGACGCACAGCCAGCCGGGCGCCGAGGCGCGCACCGCCCACTGCTGCTGCAGCTCGGCGGTCTCGATTGCGCGCACCTCGCCTTCGAACGGCGCGCCGCCGGCGGGCGGCGGCACGTCGGTCTCGAGCAGCACCTGCGGCGGGGGGCCGCGCCGGTCGTGCCAGAGGCGCGCGAGCTCCACGCCCAGGTTGCGCGCGACCTGGCGCAGCGCGACGGCCGGCGCCAGCTCGCTGGCCGACACGGCCTTCTCGACGTACGGCCGCACGTCCTGCGCCTCGCCGCACACGAAGGCCGGCGCGTGCCAGCCGGTGCAGCGCCAGACGGCGCAGCTCGGCACCTCGTACACCTTCTCGAGCGCGGCGCCGTCGGGCGGCGTCCAGGCGTTGGGCGCGAGGACGAAGGACACGTCGAGCAGGCCGAAGAGCGGATGCGCGACATCGAGCGTCTCGAGCGTGCCGGCGCCGTGCTCGGCAGCCACCGGCCGCAGCAACTCGCGCTCCAGCGCGACGCGCTCCACGCCCACCGCGTCGTAGCCGCGCACGTCGCGCAGGCCGTAGACGCTGGCCGTCTCCGGCGGCAGCGTGCCCGTGTCCACGCACCAGATGCGGAAGCGGCCGGGCTGCGCGTCCAGCCAGTCCGTCACGCGGCTGGGCGGGTAGATCTCGTCCGGCGGCGCGCTCGGGTTGAAGCCGCGGCCGAAGGCGTAGAGGTCCGCGCAGACCAGGGCCAGGGCCGCGACGCGCAGGGCCGCCGAGGGTCGCGTCGAGCGGCGCGCCGCGGCCACGAGCAGCAGCAGCGCCGCGCCGGCGCCCAGCAGCAGCCAGCGCGCCTCCACCGGCGCGTGCACATAGGGCTGGTCGGGCTGCGGCTCGGGGAAGGAATCCGCCCAGTGGCGCACCGGCGGCCAGTCCGCCGGCCACGGCAGGTGCGGCGCGAGCGCGAGTGCGCCGGCGACGGCCGCGCCCAGCAGCAGCGCCGTGCCCAGCGGCCGGCGGCGGCTGGCCGCGTCGGCCAGCGCGTCCAGGCCGAAGCCCGCCAGCAGCGCGCCGGCGAAGCCCACCAGCAGCGTCATGCGGTAGTTGAGCGAGAGATCCAGCAGCGGCAGGCGGTTGAGCAGGTGGCTGACGAAGGGCACCTCGTAGCCGAGCACGAAGCCGAGCAGCCACAGCCAGCAGAGCGCGCGCAGGGCGGGCCGGCGCGGCGCGCACACCGCGCCGATGAAGGCCAGCGGCAGCACGAGCACGCTGGCGTAGCCGCCGTTGACGTTGACGTAGGCGCGCGGCCCGTTCCACGGCAGGCCGTGCGAGGGCGCGGGATGGCCCCACGCGTCGGGCCACCACAGCAGGCGGTAGTGCGCCGAGAGGCCGCAGACGTCCAGCAGCGAGAGCGCCGCGGCGCCCGCGGCCAGCACCGCCAGCGCCGCGAGCACGGCCTGCGCCCAGCGCCCACGCTGCTGCGCCAGCGCCGCGCGCCGCCCGAACAGGACGACCAGCGCGCAGAGCGCGAAGACCAGCAGCACCCACGGCAGCAGCTCCCACGGCAGAGCGCGCCACTCGTCGCGCAGCCCGGTGCGTTGCGCGTAAGCCGACGAGTGCAGCAGGTACTCGACGAACGGCACCCACTGCACGCCCGCCACGAGCGCGCCGGCGAGCGCCCAGCCGAGCAGCGCGGCCAGCGTAGCCAGGCGCGCGCGCCACGGCCGGCCGGCGCTGCGCAGCACGGCCCACAGCGCGACGATGAGCGCCACGTGCAGCGCCGTCTCGACGTGCCCCGACAGGACCAGCGCGGCCACGGCCAGCGCCCAGCCCACCGGCAGCCAGCCCCGGCCGCCGCGCTCGAGCCAGCGCTCGACCAGCAGCAGCAGCAGCGGCAGCAGCGAGCAGGTGGCGCTGTGCGGATGGCCCAGCCAGAGCAGCTCGAAGCCTCCCAGCGCGAAGGCCAGCCCGGACAGGCTGGCCGCCACCGGCGAGCAGCCGAGGCGCCGCGCCAGCAGCGCCGTGCACACGCCGGCCAGCAGCAGCTTGCTGAGCGCGATGGCCAGCAGCGCCGCGCCGAAGGGCAGCAGCCACAGCCAGATCGCGTAGGGCGAGAGGAAGGCGCTCTGCATGTTCGCGAAGAGCGGCTGGCCGCACGCGGCGTACGGGTTCCACAGAGGCACCACGCCCGCACCGAGCAGGCGCTGCTCCAGCAGCGCCCACGGCTGGAATTGCGTGGCCTGGTCGGACAGCACGGGGTTGCCGGGCTGGAAGCCGCGCGGCGCGTCGGCCGCCCACGGCGGCAGGCGCAGCAGGCCATCGGCGGGGCTCAGCACCTGGCCGCCGAAGAGCGCCTCGCGGAACAGCGCGCCGGCCAGCAGCAGCACCAGCGCCCCCGCCAGCAGCGCCGTGCCGCGCGGCCGTCCGCTCAACCCGCGGCCCCAAAACAAAAGTTGCCCACGGGAGAGACCGACGTCGACGCTCTAGACGAGGCCGTCGAATCGCCCCCGTGCACCGCTTTCATCGCGCACCACCCAGTACCTCGATGAGAGCGGTTGCACTGCCAAGGATTCTTCGGACTCGGCGAGGAGTCGAGGCGGCATCGCCTCGCAGGCAACCTGGGCCGTAGAATACCGGCGATTCCATGGTGCGGGGGGAATCCCCGGAGGTCTTCGATGCCTGGCAGCGCCACCGCCGTCCGCCGTGTGCTGCGTGTCACCAACCCGGCCACGGGCGAGCTGCTGGCCGAGCTGCCCTGCGCCGGCGAGCCGCACGTGCGCGCCGCCGTAAGTGCCGCGCGGCGGGCGGCTTCGGGCTGGGCCGCGGCGGGCCTCGCGGGACGGGCGGAGGCGCTCGAGCGTGTGGCGAAGCGCTGGGAGGACGCAGCCTTCGTGGAGCGCGTGGCCCGGCAGATGAGTTCCGAAATGGGCAAGCCGCTTGCGTCGGCGCGGGGCGAGGCCGGCCGCACCGCTGAGTCGATCCGCGGCACGCTGACCGCCTGCGCCGCGGCTCTCGCGCCGGTCACCGCGCGCGAGAAGTCGGCGGTCACCCGCATCACGCGCGAGCCGCTGGGCGTGGTGGCGGCCATCACGCCCTGGAACTTCCCCGTCGGCATGGCGCGCGAGGTCATCGTGCCGGCGCTGCTGGCGGGCAACACGGTGGTCTTCAAGCCCTCCGAGCTGGTGCCGCTCACGGGGCAGGCCTTCGCCGAGCCGTTCCTGGCCGAGCTGCCCGCGGACGTGCTGTCCATCGTGCAGGGTGACGAGGCCACGGGCAAGGCGCTGGTGGCGGCGGACATCGACATGGTGGGCTTCGTGGGCAGCGTCGAGGCGGGCCGGCACATCATGGCCGCCTGCGCGCCGGCCCTGAAGCGCCTCGTGCTCGAGCTGGGGGGCAAGGACCCCATGCTCGTGTGCGCCGACGCGGACTTGCCCGCCGCCGCGGAGTACGCCGTGCGCGAGTCCATGCGCAACAGCGGCCAGGTCTGCTGCGCGGTGGAGCGCATCTACGTCGAGCAGCCCGTGGCCGAGCGCTTCCTGCAGCTGGTGGTCGAGAAGGCCGCCGCGCTGAAGGTGGGCCCGCCCGAGCAGGACGTCTTCATGGGGCCCATGGCCAGCGTGGAGCAGCTCCGCAAGGTGCTGGCGCAGGTGCAGGACGCGCGGGCCAAGGGCGCGCGCATCCTGCTGGGCGGGAACGCGCGGCCCGGGCCGGGCTGCTTCATGGAGCCCACGGTCGTGACCGGCGTCACCGACGAGATGGAGCTGTCGCGCCGCGAGACCTTCGGGCCGGTGGCCGCGGTGCGCGTCGTGCGGGACGCCGAGGAAGCGCTGCGCCTGGCCAACGACAGCATCTACGGCCTCGGCGCCTCGGTTTGGTGCGGCGACAACGCGCGCGGTGTCGCGCTCGCGTCGCGGCTGCAGGCCGGGCAGGTGGGCGTGAACCGCGGCCTGGGGGGCGCGGGCGACCCGCCGTGGTGCGGCGTCAAGCAGAGCGGCTTCGGCTTCCTCGGCAGCCCCGACGGCTACCGGCAGTTCACGCGGCCGCTCTCGGTCTCGTGGAACGAGCCCGCATGAGCCTCTTCGGACGCAAGGCCGCGGACGGCGACGGCGCGCAGCCCGAGCGCGTGCCGCGGCCGCGCAAGGCGAAGCCCGAGCCGTGGTACGCCCCCGGCCTGCGCTTCGGCTGCACGGCCTGCGGCAAGTGCTGCGTGAACCACGGCGAGTTCAGCTACGTCTACTCCACCCGCGAGGAGCGCGAGGCGCTGGCCCGGCACTTCGGCCTGTCGCGCGCGGCCTTCGAGGCCCGCTACTGCGAGCCGGTCACCGGCGGCCTGTCCTTCAAGAGCCAGGACGACGCCTGCGTGTTCCTGAAGGACGGCAAGTGCTCGGTCTACGAGCTGCGCCCCGCGCAGTGCCGGACCTTCCCCTTCTGGCCCGAGCTGCTGGTGGACGAGGACACGTGGCAGCGTGATGTGGCATCATTCTGCCCCGGCGTCGGGCAGGGACCGCTGCACGGCGCCGAAGAGATCCGCGCCCAAGCCCGGCGCTCCGCGTACTGACGCGGGACGCCGCCACCGGAACCCGCACCACCCGACCGATGCCGAACGTCCGCTTTCTCGACGCGACGGACCTCGCCGCGCTGTGGCCGCCCGCGGAGGCGCCCGACCTGCTGAAGTCGGTGCTGCTGAAGGCCGGCGACGGCGTGGGCGGCATCGAGTGGACCGCGGACGCCGCCCGCCTCCCGGCCGCCGCCGGCAAGGCGCCCGCCGGCAGCGCGGCCCTGCTGCAGGGCGGCACGCCGAGCCTGCTGGTCGACCGCGCCGCCTTCGAGGCGCGCCGCGGCGCGGCCGTCACCGGCCTCGTCGCGCGCAGCCTCGCCGACCCGCGCAGCGAGGTGCTCACGCTGCTGGGCTGCAACGCCACCGGCCGCGTCGTGTTCGAGGTGGTGCGGGCCGTCTTCCCCGACCTCGAGCGCGTGCTGTGCTTCGATCCCGACGTCGCGCGCCAGGCGGCCTTCGCGGACGAGATCATGACCACCTTCAACGTGGCCTCGATCATCCCGCCCGAGCCGCGCGAGGCCTGCGAGGGCGCGCAGATCCTGGTGGGCTGCCCGCAGCCGCCGCCCAAGGCGCCCGTGGTGGAGTTCGACTGGCTGCAGCGCGGCACGCTGGTGGTCATGCTGCACGGCGCGTCCGCCTTCACCGACGCCATGCTCCAGCGCGCCGACCGGCGCCTCGCGGACGACCTGTCCGGCTGGCGCGCGATGGCCGCCGCCGGCCGCCTCGCCGGCGTGCCCGAGCCCGAGGGCGACCTCGCCGCGCTGGCCGCCGGGCGCCTGCCGGCCCGCACCGGCAGCCCGGTCATCGCCGCCGTCTGCTTCGGCGCGCCCGCCCTCGACGCCGCGCTGGCCGCCGACCTCCTCGCGCGCGCCGACAAGGCCGGCCGCGGACGCACGCTGGCCCTCTGAGCGCCATGCCCCACAAGCTCGCGCTCGTCACGATCCCCACGCTGAACGAGCGCGACAACCTGCACTGGTTCATGAAGGGCATCGTGGATCTGCAGGACGAGAACCTGCACGTCCTGCTGGCCGACGACGACAGCCTCGACGGCACCTGGCGCACGTACGGCACGCAGTACGCCGCCGACAGCAAGCGCTTCCACCTCATGCGGCGCCCGGGCCACGACAAGGGCCGCGGCTTCGCGCTGCGCGAGGCCTGGAAGTGGGCGCTCGAGCACCAGCCGCGCTACGAGTTCGTGATCGAGATGGCCGGCAACAGGAGCGACGACCCCGCGCACCTGCCGGCCCTGCTGGCCCGGCTGGAGGCGGGCGCGGACGTGGTCGTGTGCGAGCGCTCCCTCGCGCCGGGCGGCGACGCGGCCGCGCCGCGCCGCAGCTGGGGCTTCGCACGCACGCTCGTCGGCGCGCCCGTGCTGGACTTCGAGTCCGGCTACCGCGGCTTCTCGCGCCGCGCGCTGGAGCTCATCGACCCCAAGCGCCTGAGCAGCGCCGACCACCGCATCAAGGCCGAGGTCATGATGCGCGTGGGCAAGCTGCAGAAGAAGCACGGGCTCATGGTGGAGACGCTGCCGGTGCCGTTCATCCCGCCGGACATGGGGCACCGGCAGGGCGGGAACACGGGGTTCGGCGGGCAGGTGGGGCTGTTCGTGAGGCGGATCACGGGCGGGTGAGAGGAGCTTGGTCGGGCGACCAAGACGCCCTGATCGACGCTCGCGCGTACGGCGCTTCGACTCAGGCGGCCCGTGCGATGACCCGCCCCAGACTCCGTGGTGTCTCACCCAGCGCGAGCAGCGCGCGGATCAGCAGGTCGAGCGAGACCGACGGGTCGCCGGCCTCCATCTTGGCTACGCGAGACTGGCTGGAGCCCAGCCGCTTCGCGACGGCCTGCTGACTCAGGCGCAACCTGCGCCTGCGCTCCCTGAATTGATCCCTCAGGACGAGCTTCAACTCGATCACGGCCATCTCTTCGTCGGACAAGCCGAGGAATTCCTGGGTTGACCCGACCTTCCATCCGGCCTGCTCGAGTCGCTTGCGCTTTTCCAGCTTCATGTTCTCAGCCCTCCGTGTGAGTCGAGTCATAGCGGACGCATCTCTGCCGGCAAGCCCGCAGAATGCGCAGGGGCGTAGCCCTTGTCGTCTTCGCGAACACGTCGAGAACGAGGACGGCATCCGCATCCAGTCGATACATCACTCGCCACGAGGTCTGCACATCCCGGATCCGCAACTCGTGACAGCACGGACCCGCGGACGGCATGGGCCGCGATTCGGGCATCGAGAGCTGCTCGCCGAGCTGCAGCCGGCACAGCTGGAATCCGGCCTCTCGGCGCGCGACGAGCGAGAACGGCGGTGACGAGATGCATCCGTGCACCCAGACGACGGGCTTGAGCTGGTTCGGTGGCAGCATATGTCCATTCCGACATGATGGCAACTCCGCCCTCGCGGGCGGTCATCCCCCAGTCGGATGAACCGATCGCGGGTTACGCGGGCGACCAGCGCCTCGCGGTCGCAGTTCCGCGCGCGACGCGGGCGCCCTACTCCCCCGCCAGCCGATACCCCACGCCCTGCTCCGTGAGCAGCCACCTCGGCCGCGCCGGATCCGCCTCGATCTTCCGGCGCAGCTGCGCCATGAACACGCGCACGTTGTGCGCCTGGCCCTCGCTGCCCGGCCCCCACACCTCGCGCAGCAGCTGGCGGTGCGTGAGCACCTTGCCCGCGTGGTGCGCGAGCGCCACCAGCAGCTTGAACTCCAAGGGCGTGAGGCGCACCTCGCGGCCGTCGACGGTGACGCGGCGCGCGGCGAGGTCCACGTGCAGGCCGCCCACCGTCACGGCGCTGGCCGCGTCGTCCGCGTGCAGGCGGGCGGCGTGGCGCAGGGCCACGCGCAGGCGCGCCAGCAGCTCGCTCGTGCCGAAGGGCTTGGTGAGGTAGTCGTCCGCGCCGGCGTCCAGCGCGGCCACCTTGTCCGACTCGCGGCCGCGGGCGGAGAGCACGAGGATGGGCACGGCCGTCCACTCGCGCAGGCGGCGCGTGACGTGCAGGCCGTCGAGGTCGGGCAGGCCGAGGTCGAGGATCACCACGTCGGGCGGCTGCAGCGTCGCGTGCGTCAGCGCGTCCTGCCCGCGCGCTGCCTCGACCACGCGCCAGCCCTGGCCCTGCAGCGTGGTGCGCAGGAAGGCGCGGATGGGCTCCTCGTCCTCGACGATCAGCGCCAGCGGCGCGTGGCCGGCGGGCGCCGGCTCGGTGGGCGCAGGCTCGGTGGGCGCAGGCTCGGCGGGCTCAGCCACGGGGCGGCTCCTCC
>Ga0068859_100008819_pt1 | contig 10183 bp, 6 predicted proteins | sample KBSSwiS22_FD_66585 | JGI IMG/M metagenome (GOLD analysis project Ga0068859, IMG submission 66585) | Switchgrass rhizosphere microbial communities from Kellogg Biological Station, Michigan, USA - KBS Switchgrass S2-2 | ecosystem: Host-associated > Plants > Roots > Rhizosphere > Soil ...
CTGAAATCCCGCCTCACCCGCAAGCTCGAGCTGAACATGCCGCTGGTGTCCGCGGCCATGGACACGGTGACCGAGTCGGCGCTGGCCATCGCGCTGGCGCAGAGCGGCGGCCTGGGCGTCATCCACAAGAACCTCAAGCCCGCCGACCAGGTGCGCGAGGTCAGCAAGGTCAAGCGCTCGGCGCACGGAGTGATCACCGACCCGGTCACGCTGCCGCCCAGCGCCGTGATCGGCGAGGCGCGCGAGATCATGACGCGCCAGAACATCTCGGGCCTGCCCATCGTGGACGGCGGCAAGGTGGTGGGCATCCTCACCAACCGCGACCTGCGCTTCCACCGCAACGACGGCACGCCGGTGCCGCAGGTCATGTCCAGCCGCCTGGTCACGGCGCCGCCGGGCACGTCGCTGGAGCAGGCCAAGGACATCCTGCACCGCAACAAGATCGAGAAGCTGCTGCTCGTGGACAAGGACGGCGCGCTGGCCGGCCTCATCACCATGCGCGACATCAACCAGCTGGCGCGCTGGCCGGACGCCTGCCGCGACAGCCGCGGCCGGCTGCGCGTGGGCGCGGCCGTGGGCGTGCACGACCTGCAGCGCGTCGAGGCGCTGGTCGAGGCCGACGTGGACGTCATCGTGGTGGACACCGCGCACGGGCACAGCGGCAACGTGCTCGAGACCGTGCGCGCCATCAAGAAGCGCTTCGACATCGACGTGGTCGCGGGCAACATCGCCACCGCCGAGGCGGCGCGCGACCTCATCGAGGCCGGCGCGGACGGCATCAAGGTGGGCATCGGCCCCGGCAGCATCTGCACCACGCGCGTGGTCGCGGGCGTGGGCGTGCCGCAGCTCACGGCCATCGCGCAGGCCGTCTCGGTGGCCATGCCCGCGGGCGTGCCGGTCATCGCCGACGGCGGCATCCGGCACAGCGGCGACGTGGTCAAGGCCCTCGCCATGGGCGCCAGCTGCGTGATGCTCGGCGCGCTCTTCGCGGGCCTCGACGAGAGCCCCGGCGAGCCCGTGCTCTACAAGGGCCGCAGCTACAAGACCGTGCGCGGCATGGGCAGCCTCGGCGCCATGGTGGACGGCAGCAAGGACCGCTACGCGCAGGGCGACGTCACGGCCACCGACAAGCTCGTGCCCGAGGGCGTGGAGGGCCTCGTGCCCAGCCGCGGCCCGCTGGCGCCCTTCGTCTACCAGATGGTGGGCGGGCTGCGCTCCGGCATGGGCTACCTGGGCGTGAGCACGCTGGAGGAGCTGCGCCAGCACGCGCGCTTCGTGCGTGTGTCCGCCGCGACCATCGTCGAGAACCATCCCCACGACATCGAGATCACCAAGGAGTCGCCGAACTACCAGGTCAATCGATGAGCAACACGCCCACCGCTCCCGGAACCTCGCCCCGCGCCGGTGCCTCGCACGCCGCCCCGCGCACCGCCGCCCCCGGCCGCCGCGACACGATCGCCATCGTGGACTTCGGCAGCCAGTTCACGCAGCTCATCGCGCGCCGCGTGCGCGAGGAGGGCGTGTTCTGCAGGATCCACCCTTGCACGGCGCCGCTCGACGTCATCGCCGGCGACCGCACGCAGCTCAAGGGCGTCATCCTCTCGGGCGGCCCGCGCTCGGTCTACGAGCCCAACGCGCCACAGCTCGACCCGGCGCTGCTGCGCCTCGGCGTGCCGGTGCTGGGCATCTGCTACGGCCTGCAGGCCACCGTGGCGGCGCTCGGCGGGCAGGTCGTGGGCGGCACCGGCCACGGCAGCGAGTACGGACGCGCCGAGCTGCGCGCCACCAGCCTGCCGGGCGCCCCGGCCTCGTCCGTGGTGTGGATGAGCCACGGCGACCGCATCATCAAGCTGCCCGCCGGCTTCCGCGTCCTGGCCGAGAGCGACGGCGCGCCGTTCGCCGCGGTCGAGGGCCTCGACGGCCGCTACCTCGGGCTGCTGTTCCACCCGGAAGTCACGCACACGCAGTTCGGCAGCGCCATCCTGGCCAACTTCCTGCACGAGCGCTGCGGCTGCGACAGCAGCTGGCAGATGGGCAGCTTCCTCGAGGAGGCGCAGGACGCCGCGCGCGCCAAGGTCGGGAGCGGCAAGGTCATCTGCGGCCTGTCGGGCGGCGTGGACAGCAGCACGCTGGCCGTCCTGCTGCACCGCGCGCTGGGCGACCAGCTGCAGTGCATCTTCGTCGACAACGGCCTGCTGCGGAAGGACGAGGCGCAGCAGGTCATCGACACGTTCGGCGGCGCCTACCGCATGCCGCTGCGCGCGGTGGACGCCAGCAAGGAGTTCCTCGGCGCGCTCGCGGGCGTCACGGATCCCGAGGAGAAGCGCCGCCGCATCGGCAAGGTCTTCATCGACGTCTTCGCGCGCGAGGCGCGGGCCTTCGGCGACGCGCAGTTCCTGGCGCAGGGCACGCTCTACCCGGACGTCATCGAGTCCGTCGCGGCCCACGGCGGCCCGACGGTCACGATCAAGACCCACCACAACGTGGGCGGCCTGCCCAAGGACCTGAAGTTCCAGCTCATCGAGCCCTTCCGCGAGCTGTTCAAGGACGAGGTGCGCGAGCTGGGCACGTTGCTCGGGCTGCCGCCGGCCATCGTGCAGCGCCATCCCTTCCCCGGGCCGGGCCTGGCCGTGCGCCTGCCGGGCGAGGTGACGGCCGAGCGCCTGGCCACCCTGCGCGAGGCCGACGCCATCTTCCGCGCCGAGCTGGACGCCTCCGGCTGGACCGGCAAGAGCAGCCAGGCCTTCGCCGTGCTGCTGCCCGTGCGCAGCGTCGGGGTCATGGGCGACGGCCGCACCTACGCCCATGTCCTCGCCCTGCGCTGCGTGCAGACGGACGACTTCATGACCGCCGACTGGAGCCACCTGCCCTACGACCTGCTCGCGCGCGTGAGCAGCCGCATCATCAACGAGGTGCGCGGCGTGAACCGCGTGGTCTACGACATCTCGAGCAAGCCGCCGGCGACCATCGAGTGGGAGTGAGGGCGCGGCGGCGGCTGGTCGTCCTCGGGTTGCTCGCGGCAGCCGGCTGTGGCGCCGCGCGCACGGACGACGGCCCGGCCCGCGAGCGGCCGCAGATGGCGGTGATCCGAGCGGGTCGCGGCGAGAGCGGGTCGCCGGCGCTCCAGCAATCCTCGGCATGGATCGTGTCGCTGGATGGCCGCGAGCCTCGTGATGGCGATGCAGGCCGCATCGAGGTGTCCCCCGGGGAGCACGAGCTGCGCGTCGAGGGGCGCATCGTCGCCGGGCCCGGGAGCGACATGCACCCGCGCGGCACGCTGCGCTTCACCGCCGTCGCCGGCGGGACCTACGAGCTGCTCGCCGTGAGGTTCACGGGGCCGCCAGCCCACATGCCGTACGGCATCCTGTTGATGGACGTGGATCGCGGGGTGAGAGTGGCGACGAGCGAGTCACCCGAGCGCGCCATCTCGGCGCGCATCGACTTCGGCGATCGCGCGTGGCACCTGGCCGGCTGGTCACGGACGGAGACGGTGGCCCTGACCACGTGGCTGCCCGACGGCCAGACCCTGGCCGACTGGCAGGAACTCCTCGAGACGCAGGCCTTCGTGCATCGCCCGGACCTCGGACCCGGGCCTGACGGCGTCCTGCAGGACATGGTCGCGGGCATGGTCGAGCAATGGTCCGGACGACGGCCGCCCGTGACCTGGGCCGAGAGACCCCGCGGAGACGGGACACGACTGCTCGAGTGGAGCGGCGACAAGGGCGACGGCCGGGGCCTGCAGCACGGGGTCACGCTCATGCGGGTGCAGGACGGCTGCATCCACCAGCTGGCGTACGTCGCGCGGTCGCCCGAGGTGCGCGACGCCAACGCGGATCGCTGGGTCGCGGCCTTCGCCGCCGCTCCGCTCTCGCTGCCGGACTGGTGAGACGTGGCCGACCTTCGGCCATCGCGCAGGTTGCGCCCGACGGACTGAGGCCGGCAGCCCGCCCGCGGCGCTCCATGGTTGAATGGCCAGCTGGGTCGGGAGCGCAGGATGGGTGCGCAGCGCAGCTTGCCGTGGGTCGCGCTGGCGGTGCTGGCGGGAGCCATCGCCGCCGGCCTTCTGCTGCTGCGCGCGGACAGCCCGAGCGGCGCGTCGTCTGCGGCGCCGTTGGCCCGGACGGACCCGTCCGCACCCGCGCCGTGGGACGCGTCCGCCATCAGCGCGCCGGACAGCGGACCCCCGATCGCGGCGGCTGCCGCGGACGCCACGGTCGAGTCCGCCGCGGTCCGGGCCTCCGACTCCACGTCATTGCTCGTCCGGGTCACGTGGGCCAGCGACGGCCGGCCGGCCGCTGACGTCGGGCTCCGCATCGTCTCCTGGACTCGACGCGAGCCGCATCGTTACGCACGCGTGGGCCGCACGAACGCGCAGGGTGAGTGGCTCGCGCCGAGCATCGCGGCGGGGCGGACCACGGCCTCCGTCGATCGCGGCGGCTCGCAGTCCGGCGTGCTCGCGCCGGGCGAGGCGGGCGAGCTCGACGTGGCGATCCCGCCGGGTGTCCTCATCCGCGGCCTGGTGACGACCGATGCGCAGGAGCCCGTGGCCGATGCAGAGGTCTACGTGCTGAGCGAGGACGACGACGTTCCCGTCCAGCCCGAGGCGCGCTCCGATGCGGCCGGTCGCTTCGAGCTGCGCGACGTGCAGCCTGGAACCTGGCTGCAGGCCCGCTCGCGCATCCGCACGCCGTCGCAGCGCGTGCTGGTGGGGGGCGAGGCCGGCGGTGCCGCCGATGTCTCGCTTGTCGTCGGCTTTCCCGGTTGCACGGTGCGTGGCACCGTCACGGACTGGTGGCACAGTCCGGTTGGCGACGCCCTCGTGCGCGTCGGGCCCGCTGCCTGGCCGGCCGTCTTCGTGCGCTCGGACGCCGCAGGGGTCTTCCTCGCGGAGGGGGTGCGGACGGGACTCGTCCCGATCGCCGCCGTCGCGCCGGGCCTCTCGCCCGCCGAGACCCATGTCCAGCTCGAGGCGGGGGAGACGGCGGAGGTGGCTTTGCTGCTCGGCCCAAGCTCGAGCCTCTCCGGCCGAGTGCGCGACGCGCAAGGTCGGATCGTCGCCGGCGCGCAGGTCTTCATCGGCGAGCCAGGCGACATGCTGCGGTCGGAGGACACAACCGCCGCCGACGGAAGCTACAAGCTGGCGGACATCGCGCCCGGGCTGCGGCTGGTGACGGCGGCGCATCCGACGGCCGGGCGCTCCACCGTGCGCATGGGCATCTCCGCGAACGACCGCGCGACCTGGGATCCTGTGCTCGGCAGCGGCAGCGTCATCTCCGGCACGATCCTCGATGCGAGCGGCGCGCCCGCCGCCGGCCTGCGCGTCGAAGCGCGTCCGATCGATGACAGCCTGCGCGGCCGCTCGCAGACCTCGACCGACGCCGCCGGCGCCTTCGAGCTTCAGGACGTGCCGGTCGGGCCGCAGCAGCTGCTCGCGCGAGGCGGCCCGCTGGGAGGCCTCGAGATCGAGATCGCGTCGCCCGTCGAGCCCGGCACGCGGGACCTCGTTCTGCGCCTGCCGGACCGTTTCCTCGAGCCGGGCCACATCGTCGGCCGCCTCGTCGATCCGAACGGCGCGCCTGTGGCCGGCGAGGTGCACGTCACGAACGTCGCCACCGACGCCGCATGGAAGGCGCGCGCCGACGCCCGCACCGGGCGCTTCGATGCAGGACCGCTGCCGCTCGGACGGTACGCGCCGGACGTGCAGCCGGACGACCGTCCGGCGCGCGACTTTCCGGAGGTCGTCGTGCCGGCCGGCGCGACGGTGGATATCGGCGACCTCGTGCTGCCCGGCGGCGGGCGGATCGTGGCGTACATCACCGCGCCGGGCCCGATCACCGGCAGCGCGGACCTCGGCACCTACGTCTACTGCCACGCGACGGCGGGCGACGCCGCCGAGTCGCTCGAGCTGGCGGACGGCGAGTGGCGCTCGCCGCCCGTGCCGCCCGGCGAATACGTGCTGATCATCCACACGCGCGACTACGCCGCGCCCTACCGCAAGCTGCTCGTCGAGGAGGGCCGCGACACCGAGGTGCACGTGAGCCTGCTGCCCGGGGTGCACCAGGAGCTGCGCTTCTTCGCCACGCCTCCCGCCGGAGCCAGCGGCCTGGCCTTCGACTTCGTCGTGCGCACTCCCGCGGGCGAGGACGCCTGGGGCATCCGCAACGAGACCATCCCGGTCATGGACCGCCCCGCCGAGGCCGAGGGCGGCCCGCTGCTGGCCTTCGACGCGCTGCTCCTGCCCGGCACCTACCTCGTGGACCTCACGCTGGGGGACCGCACCCTGACGGCCGAGGCGCACACGACCGACGCCGCCACCCCCTGGGTCTTCGACCTGCGCTGAGCGCGCGCCGTCGTGCCCCCCGCGCTTGAGCCCGCTGCGCAACGATGCGACGCTGGTGCGCGGAGACACCTGTGCGCCTCACCGAGCCCCTCGCCGAAGAACGCCGCGGCCGCGCCGCGCTGGCCTGGATGCTCGACCGTCTCGAGGCGCTGTGCGCGCAGGACACGACCACCGGGCGCGAGGACGCCGGCCTGCCCGCGCTGCTGGCGCTGCTGCGCGAGCTGGGCGCCGACGTCGCGCTGCACCGCGTCGCCGCGGGCCGCAGCAACGTGCTCGCGACCTGGGGCGCGCCCGAGCTGGTCTTCTCCACGCACGTGGACACCGTGCCCCCGTACCTGCCGCCGCGCCTCCACGTCGACGGCGCGGACGCCGAGCTCGCCGGCCGCGGCGCCTGCGACGCCAAGGGCCAGATCGTGTGCCAGCTCGCCGCGGTGCGGGCCCTGCTCGAGGCCGGCACGTGCGGCCCCGGCCAGCGTGGCCTCGCCTGGCTGGGCGTGGTGGGCGAAGAGACCGACAGCGATGGCGCCAAGCACGCCGCGGCCACGCTGCCGCCGTTCTCCGCAGCCTGCGCGCTCATCAACGGCGAGCCCACGGACGGCCGCCTTGCCACGGGCCAGCGCGGCTCGCTGCAGCTCGCGCTGAGCACGCGCGGCGTCGCGGCGCACAGCGGCACGCCCGAGCACGGCCGCTCGGCCATCTGGCCGCTGCTCGACTGGCTCGCGCGCCTGCGCGAGCTGCCCGGCCGGCGCGACGCGGCGCTGGGCGACGAGATCTGGAACCTCGGCCTGCTGCACGGCGGCGAGGCGCTCAACGTGGTGCCGGCGCACGCGCGCGCCCAGCTCTTCGTGCGCACGCTGCCGGGCAGCGACTTCCTCGACCGCGCGCAGGCGCTCGCTCCGCCGGCCGGCGACGGCGACGGCGCCGTCGACGTGCTGGCGCGCAGCGAGCCGGACCGCTTCCCGGCGCTGGCCGGCTTCGCCAGCGGCCCGGTGCCCTTCGGCAGCGACGCGCCGCGCCTGCGCGCGCTGGTGCCCGACCGCACCGTCGTGCTCGCGGGCCCCGGCTCGGTGCTGCTGGCGCACAGCGCCGAGGAGCGCATCACCGGCGCGGAGCTGTCCGCCGGCCTCGACCTCAATCTTCGCCTCGCCGCCCGCCTGCTCGGGCTGGACGAGCCGCGCGCCCAGCCGCACGCCGCGGCGGCGCTGGAGGGCAGCGCATGATCGTCCCGAGCTTCACCGGCCTGCACGTCGCCCTCGCCACGCCCTTCGCGGAGGACGGCGCGCTGGACCTGCCCGCGTTCCGACGCCTCGTGCGGTACGTCGTCGCGGGCGGCGTCGAGACGCTCATTCCGCTGGGCTCCACCGGCGAGGCCGCCACGCTCGACGACGACGAGCGCGACGCCGTCATCCGCGCCTGCCTCGAGGAGAGCGGCGGCCGGCCGGTGGTGGTGGGCGCCGGCAGCAACAGCACGGCGCAGGCCGCGGCGCTGGCCGCGCGCGCGGCGAAGCTCGGCGCGCACGGCCTGCTGGTCGTGACGCCGTACTACAACAAGCCCGTCACCGCCGGCCTCGTGGCGCACTTCCGCGCCGTCGCGCAGGCGGCGCCCGGGCTGCCCATCGCCGTCTACAACGTGCCCGGCCGCACGGGCCTCAACCTCACACCGGACGCGCTGGCGCAGCTGTGGGCGCTGCCGGCGGTGGTGGCGGTGAAGGAGTCGTCGGGCAACCTGGGGCAGATCGGCGAGATGTGCGCCGCGCTGCCGCCCGGCAAGCGGCTGCTCGCCGGCGACGACAACCTCGCGCTGGCCAGCATCGCTGTGGGCGCCAGCGGCCTCGTCTCCGTGCTGGCCAACGTCGCGCCGCAGCAGAGCCGCGCGCTGGTGGACGCGGCGCGCGCCGGCAAGCTGGCCGAGGCACAGGCGCTGCAGCGCCGGCTGCTGCCGCTCATGGGCGCGCTCTTCGTGGAGAGCAATCCCATCCCGCTCAAGGCCGCCCTGGCGCAGCTGGGACTGTGCGGCGACGCGCTGCGCCTGCCGCTCACGCGCGCCGTGCCGGCCACGCGCGAGAAGCTGCGCGCGGCGCTCGCGGCGGCCGGAGTGTCGGCGCCGGCGGAGGCGGCCACGCGCGGCGCCTCGGCCGGGGCCGGCACGTGAGCCCGGAGGAGCTGGCAGCCTTCTACGAGCGGCCGCCCGAGGCGCTGGCCGCCGACCCGGCCTGGGAACGCGCGCACGAAGCGCTGCTCGGGCACCTCGAGGCCGGGCGCGTGCGCGCGGCCGAGCGGCGCGACGACGGCACGTGGGCCGCGGTGCCGTGGGTCAAGCAGGCCATTCTCACGGGCTTCCGGCGCGGCGCGCTCGTGGAGTATCCCACCGGCGGCGCCACCGGGCCGGCGCTGGACAAGTCCAGCTATCCACCGCGGCGGCTCTCGCTGCACGACGGCGTGCGCCTCGTGCCGGGCGGCAGCGCCGTGCGGCGCGGCGCGCACCTCGCGCGCGGCGTGGTCATCCTGCCGCCCGCCTACGTCAACGTCGGCGCGTGGGTCGGCGAGGGCACGATGATCGACAGCCACGCGCTGGTGGGCAGCTGCGCGCAGCTCGGCGCGCGCGTGCACCTCTCGGCCGGCGCGCAGATCGGCGGCGTGCTCGAGCCGGCGGGCGCCGTGCCGGTGGTGGTGGAGGACGAGGCCTTCGTCGGCGCGCTGGCGGGCGTCTTCGAGGGCGTGTGCGTGCGGGCGCGGGCGGTGCTGGCCGCCGGCGTCGTGCTCACGTCGGGCACCACGCTCTTCGACCTGGTGCGCGAGCGCACCTGGCGGGGCGAGGTGCCTGCGGGCGCGGTCGTCGTGCCCGGCGGCCGGCCCGCGGGATCGGCGTGGGGGCGCGCGCAGGGCCTCACGCTGGCCGCGCCCGTCATCGTGAAGTACCGCGATGCGCGCACGGACGCGGCCACGGCGCTGGAGGAGGCGCTGCGGTGAGCGCCACGGCCGAGCCGCGCGCGGCGGCGCCGGGACTCTTCGCCTTCGACGACGCGGCGCTGGCGCGGCTGGCCGAGCGCCACGGCACGCCGTGCTTCGTCTACCGCGCCGCGGTCGCGGAGCGCGCCTTCACCGGCCTGCGCGCGGCGCTGCCGCCGGGCGTGCGCGTGGCCTACGCGGTCAAGGCCAACCCGCATCCGCTGCTGCTGGAGCGCCTGGCGCGGCTCGGCGCCTCGTTCGATTGCGCCAGCGCCGGCGAGCTGCGCCGCGCCGCCGCCGCGCTGGCGGCCGCGGGCAGCCCTCCTTTGCCGTCGCCGTCCGGCAGCGCCGCCTCGCGGCTGCTCTTCGCCGGTCCCGGCAAGCAGGATGACGAGCTGGCCCTGGCCGTGAGCCTCGGAGCGCGCGTGCAGGCCGAGGGCTGGGAGGACCTGCAGCGGCTCGACGCCCTCGCGCGCGGCGGGCCGCCGCTGCACGTCAACCTGCGCGTGCACCCGGCCGGCGGCGTGGACGAGGCGCGGCCCATCCTCGGCGGCGCGGGGCCCTCGGCCTTCGGCGTCGATGAAGAGGACGTGCCGGCGCTGCTGGAGCGCGCCGCTGCGCTGGCGGGCGTGGCCATCCGCGGGCTGCACGTCTTCGCCGCCAGCAACGAGCGCGACGCGTCGCGCCTGCTGGCCACGCACGGCATGGTGCTGGGCCTCGCCCGTCGGCTGGCGTCGGCGCTCGGCGCGCCGCTCGAGCAGGTGGACCTGGGTGGAGGGCTGGGCGTGCCGTACGCCGCGGCGGAAGCGCCGCTGGACGTCGGCGCGCTGGGTCGCGGCCTGGCCGCGCTGCGCCACGAGCACGCGTGGTTCAGCGGCGAGCTGCTGCTCGAGC
>Ga0068859_100008822_pt1 | contig 10180 bp, 8 predicted proteins | sample KBSSwiS22_FD_66585 | JGI IMG/M metagenome (GOLD analysis project Ga0068859, IMG submission 66585) | Switchgrass rhizosphere microbial communities from Kellogg Biological Station, Michigan, USA - KBS Switchgrass S2-2 | ecosystem: Host-associated > Plants > Roots > Rhizosphere > Soil ...
GGGGCCTCTTTCTCCCCGGCGGCCTGGCCGGGCGCGTGCGCTCGGCCTTCGGGCCAGGACCCGGGGCCTTCGCCACCGCCGCAGCGCTGAGCGAACGAATTCTGCTCGCCGCGCTGGCGGCTGCGATCGTCGGCCGCTACGGGGCCGACCTCGTCATCAGCGCGCGGACGGCGCTCGACTTCAGACGGCAAATCGCCGCGGACGATCTCTCGGCGCTGATTTCGATTCTGCTGGTCGGCGCCGTCTGGATCGCGGCGCGGACCGGACGCGAGCTCGACACGGGCGTTCGCGCCCGCTGCATCTGGCTCGCCGCCGCCATTCTGGGTGTCGCCATTCTGTGGGGAGCGACCGGCGGCGCCGGCGCAACGGCGGAGGCGATCGAGCCATCGCGCGCGTTTTCGATCTGGAGTCTGGTCCTGGCCCTCGGCCTGACGCTTCCCGTGCTCGGAGGCGGCGACGCGCTGATTCGGTCTGCCCACGAGTTGCCGCCGCCACGCATTCAGGCGCTTCGGCGTACCCGTCTCCTGATGACCGTCGTCGCCGGCGCGCTCGTGCTGGCGCCTGTGTGGATCGCCCACAGGCACTTCGACAGCGGGCAGGCGTTGTGGATCGATACGCCGCTGCTCGGCGTGGGGTCGATCGGACGCGGTCCCTTCTGGTTCACGAGTGTCGTCCGGTTCGCCGTCTCGACGGCGGCCCTGTTGATGCTGGCGCCGGCCATTCAGGGGGCGCTCGGGGATGCGACGCAGCAGCTGCGCGCCGCCTCCAACCAATTCATGCTGCCAGCGTGGGTCGCCCTCCAGCATCCGCAGTTCGGCACTTTCTCGGGTGCCGTCAATGTCGCCGCCGGCGCCACCGTCGCGGTCTTGCTGCCGAGCGCGGCCCGTGTGCCCTGGCTGGCGCGCGCCTACGCGGCCAGCCTCGCGGTGACACTGCTGCTGCGAATCGCCGCGCTGTCGCGATTGAGAAAGGACACGCGGCAGGCGGGGACCTACGTCACGCCCTGGAACCTGCGCTTCGGCCGCCGCGGCGTTCCGCTGGGTCTGGGCCTGGCCGCCTTCGTCGCGTTCGCGGGTCTTGCTTCGTCATTCGTGTTTCGGAATCCACCGACGCTCATTACCGCCGGCGCCATCCTTTTCGTCGGCGCGGCATTTCTCTTCGGCGCCCAATCCGCAGAGAGCGGTCCGGCGCTCGAGACCGCGGATGCCTTTGAGCTGCTTCCCTCCAGCGAACTCGTCGGCGGACCGGTGGACGCGCGTCCGGGCAACGTGCTGGTCACCATCCGCAATCCACACGCGCTCGCTCACGTCGCCAGCGCGTTGAAAGCCGCCGGCGATCGCGACGTCGTGATCATGACCGTGCGGGTGATTGGCGTGGACGTGGACGAGGACGGCGCTCGCGACACCGCGCCAACCGCCACGGAGCGAAGACTCTTCACACGAGTCGTGGCGTTGGCCGAGCAGAAGGAAAAGCCGGTGAGGCTGATGGTGGTCCCGTCTCACGACGTGTCAGAAGCGATCGTGGCGACGGTGATTCGCCTGAAATCGTCGGAGGTGTATGTCGGCGAATCGGCGACGCTGTCAGCCGCCGATCAGGCACGGCTGATGGGCGAAGCATGGGAAGCCGCCGAACGCACCGAGTCGCTCGCCGTCCGTCTCGTCATCTACCACAACAGCGGCCGCACCGATGCGTATCACCTGGGTGCGCATCCGCCCGCGCTGGGCCCCGGCGATCTCGAATTGATTCATCGTATCTGGCTCGACGCCGTCAAGGCGGTCGGGCCGCACGTGCACCACCACGACGTCGTCAGAGCGGCATTGACTCAAATGGAAAAACAACTCACCGACCAGCAACGCGATGAGGCGTTGGCGGCGATTCGTCAGTCGGCGCGGCCGGCCGACGAGCTCGCCGACGCGGTGCGGGCCCGCGATTTCCCGCGGCTCCGCGACATTGCGCGAAACCGGCACGCCGCCGACCTCGCGGAGATGCTCACCAAGCTCGCCGTCGAGGATCAGGTTGTGGCCTTCCGGGTGCTGCCGCGCAAGGACGCCGCGACGGTGTTCGAGTACCTGCCGCTCGACGAACAGAACGAGCTCCTGAAGTCGATGGGCCACGAAGATGTGGCGGCGCTCCTCAATCAGATGGCGCCCGACGACCGCACCATGTTTCTCGAAGAGCTGCCGGCGGCAGCCACCCGTCAGCTGCTGTCGCTATTGACGCCATCGCAGCGCTCGGTGGCGATGACGCTCCTCGGCTACCCCGAAGCCTCGATCGGGCGCCTGATGACGCCGTCCTACGTCGCGGTCCGCGAGGACTGGACGGTGCGCCAGGTGCTCGATCACATTCGCACCTACGGACAAGACAGCGAAACGCTCGACGTCATCTACATCGTCGATCAGCAAGGCCTGCTCGTCGACGACATCCGGCTGCGCGAACTCCTGCTGACCTCGCCCGACAATCACGTCCACGATCTGATGGACCACCGGTTCATCGCGCTCAAGGCGACTGACGATCAGCAGACCGCGGTCGCGGCGTTCCGCAGCTACGACCGCACCGCCCTGCCGGTCACCGACACGGCCGGCATGCTCATCGGGATCGTCACGATCGACGACGTCCTCGACGTGGCCGAGGCGAGGGCGACCAAGGAAATTCAGCAAATCGGCGGTTCCGAAGCGCTCGATGAACCGTACATGGAAATTGCCTTCTGGCGGATGATCCGCAAGCGCGGCAGCTGGTTGACGGCGCTGTTCCTCGGCGAATTGCTCACCGCGACGGCGATGAGCGCTTTCGAATCCGAGATCTCCAAGGCCGTGGTGTTGGCGATGTTCATCCCGCTGATCATTTCGAGCGGCGGCAACTCGGGATCGCAGGCGTCGACGCTGGTGATCCGAGCGCTCGCGCTCGGCGAAGTCAGCCTGAGGGATTGGTTCCGCGTGATGCGACGCGAGATTCTCGCCGGGCTGGCCCTCGGCACACTGCTCGGCACCATCGGGTTCATGCGCATTTCGATCTGGTCGACGTTCTCAAATATTTATGGCGAGCACTGGCTGCTGGTGGCCTTCACGGTCGCCTTCGCGCTGGTTGGCATCGTCTTGTGGGGAACGCTGATAGGATCGCTGCTGCCCTTCATCCTGCGACGCTTCGGGTTCGATCCGGCCACCTCCTCCGCTCCGTTCGTCGCCACGCTCGTCGATGTCACCGGGTTGGTGATCTATTTCAGTGTCGCGCTGGTCATCCTGCGCGGGACATTGTTGTGAGGGAACTTGTTGGAAGACTTCGGTAGGGGCCGGTGTTTAGACCGGCCCATGTGGGCGGCCCTGAAGGGCCTTCCCTACATGCACCTTCTCGTGCTGGCGCTCGTCACAGCGGCGTGCTCGAAATCCACCACCCAACCTACCACCGGCCTCCAGGTCACGGCCATTTCACCGAACGTCGGCAGCACGACCGGTGGGACGGCGGTCACCATCACCGGCCAGGAGTTCGCGAACGACGCCACCGTCACCATCGGTGGCGTGGCGGCGACGAATGTGGTGTTTCAAAGTTCAACGCAATTGACAGCCGTGACCGCGGCCGAGCCCGCCGGCACCGTCGATGTGACGGTGACGTCGGGCGGTCATACCGCAACGCTGGCGGGCGGCTTCGGCTTCATCGCCCCATCGGGCGGCAACCAACCGCCCAATATCGTCAACATTCGCAGTGTGGGGTCGCGTCCCGGTCAGCCATCGGGGTTCGCTGATATCAACGAAACGGTCACGCTCGTTGCCGACGTGACCGACGCGGAGACTCCACTCGATCAGTTGACATATCAGTGGACCGGTCCGGGCACCTTTGGCGGCAACACGTCGACCACATCCTGGCACTTGCCGGCTACCGTATCGCCGGTCCCGTCGCCTCTGACGGCGACACTCACCGTTGCCGAAACGTTTGTCGAAGGCAAGCTCACGCACACGCAGACGTCGACGAAGACATTTGTGATGCAGGTTCACGACTCGCAGACCGAGGTCCTCGACATCGGTCAGGACTTCCTTACCCTTTTTTCACAGTCCAACATCTCCACGAAGGATGTCCTCCACAATTTTTCGACCACGTGTGACGACGGCAATGGGCGAGCTGAAGAGGAGCGCGACGTCGATGGCAATCGCGCGACCTTGATCGAAGATTTCTCGAAATTCAGGATCCGCCGCGTGCCCCCGGTCACGTTCATTTTTGGCGGTTATTGCCCTCCGGAATTCGTGAGGGGCGATGCCTGCTCCGCATTCGAAGTCCATTGGGAGGCTACCTACAAGATCGCCACCAACGGCCACAAAGTCGGCGACCATGAAACGACGGACGGGACCGATTACGTGACGGCCGTTCTCGAGAACAACCAGTGGCGGCTTTGCTATAGCCGGTTCCAGGGCAAGAGCACCAATCCGCTGACCGGTGAGACCAGACGAGTGCACTGGTAGCGCCGCTCCGGATTATCATTAACGTTCCCTTGGTGAGCTGGTTTCGACCCCTTCGACCCGGGCGTAGCTGCGCGGTCGCCTTGACCGCGCTCGGACTGGCGGCGAGCTCCTGCGGAACGACTCCAATGGCGCCCTCGACCGCCGTTCGTGTCAATTCGATTTCCCCGTCGCAGGGAAGCACGACCGGCGGTACCAATCTCACCATCAACGGAACGAACTTCGCGAGCGACGCCACGGTCACCGTCGGCGGCGTGCGGGCGACGAACGTGGTGTTCGAGAGTGGGACGACGCTCCGGGTGGTGGTGGGATCGGCATCGGTCGCGGCAGCGGTGGATGTCGTCGTGACATCAGGCGGCCAATCGGCAATGCTGGCGAAAGCGTTCACGTTTGTGGCGCCGAGCGGCTCCAACCGGGCGCCGGTCGTGACCCTCATCCGCAGCGTCGGCTCGCATCCCAGCCAGCCTTCCGGATTCGGCGATCAGGACGAAACAGTAACGCTCATCGCGACCGTGAGCGATGCCGAGACGTCGAATGACTCGTTGACCTACGAGTGGACCGGGGCCGGATCGTTTTCAGCCAGCGAACCGATCACCATCTGGCGTCTGCCGGCCACCGTCTCACCAGTGCCGTCGCCGGTGACCGCGACCCTGACGGTGACGGAAAACTACGTCGAAGGCGCGGTGACTCATCACAACGTCACCACGGCACCATTCCTCATGCAGGTGCATGATTCGCAGAAGGAAATTCTCGACATGGGCGAGGACTTCCTCTCTCTGTTCTCCCAGTCCAACATTTCCACCAACGACGTCCTCCACAACTTCTCGACGACCTGCGGCGGACGGTCCGAAGAAGCGTCCGATACGGACCGCGCGCGCGCGTCCTACGTCCAGGACTTTTCGAAATTCCGAATCACTCGAATCATCCCGGTCCTCCTCAATTTCGGAGGCCGCTGTCCATTTCGCGCGCGTCAGGCCGATGCATGCTCGGCCTTCAATGTGCACTGGGAAGTGACCTACATCAAGTCCGACGAAGCCCATCGCGTCGGCGACAAGGAAATCACGGACGGTGTGGACTACGTGACGGCGGTCCTCGAAAGCAATCGCTGGCGATTGTGCGCCAGCGACTTCAGCGGCGTCAGCACCAACCCGAAGACCGGCGTGAGACGGCTGGTTGAGTGGTAGTCGATCCGGGAACTCAGTACCTAAAGTCTAAGGTCTAAAGTCTAAGGTCCAAAAGTTCCAGGCCTACTTGATCGGTTCGGCGGGAACGCCCACGTAGGTAACGCCGCCCGGCAGCTTCGTGTGCTTCGGCACGAAGCTCATTGCGCCGATCTGAGCGCCCGGCCCAATCTCCACGCCGATTTCGATCACGCTGCCGATGCCAATCGTCACACGATCGCCGAGCTTCACGCGGGCAGTTTTCACCACTCCACTTTCCACCGTATGCCCCGACACATGGACCGACGCGCCGATGACGACATCGTCGCCGCACTCGAGCAGGTTGTAGTCGCTGACGCCAAGGCTGTTCACGTACACGCGTTTGCCAAGGCGGGCGCCCGAGAGGCGCAGGTGAAACGTCCACAGCGGGGTGGCCCGAAACACGGTGCCCGCCACGACTCGTACCAGATGAATCGATGCTCCGTAGCGAACCCAACTGAGCAGCGACCAGTCGAGGTCCGCGAGCGACATATCTTTGTCGGCTGGAGTGTGCCAGCCGAGCATCCGCATCACCAAAGGCGATACGATCATGAGCGCCAGCGCAAACAGCACGTACGAAGGAACGATCGCCAGGCTGACGATGATCAACCGAGCCAGGACATTGGTACCGACGATATTCAGCAGGAAGTACCACAGCCCCCCGACCGGCAACAACGCGACGCCACACACCAGGCCCTCTACGATCACGAGCGTCACCATCGCCCACGTCGTGCGAGCCATCCGCGCCAGTTTCCGATCGTCTCTGGATCCGGTCACGCGAGATATCCGCAATGAGTGACGCTTACGATCCGGGCCTTTCGATCCGCGGAGCGGGCGACGCCATCGTGCTCGTCCCGGGCATGAACGGCAGCGGCGAGCTCTTTTACCGTCAGGTGCCGCTCCTCGAGCGATCCTACCGCGTCGCGACCTACTCGTTGCGCGACGATGCCGACCAGTTTGAGACGCTGGTCGAGGATCTCGCGGGGGTCGTCGATCGAACCGCTTCCCCGGACGGCCGTGCCGTGATCGTCGGCGAATCCTTCGGCGGGGCGGTCGCGCTCACCTTCGCCCTGAAGCACCCGCAGCGAGTGTCAGCGCTGGTGATCCTGAACTCGTTTCCGCGGTTCACGCCGCAATTCCGCTTGAACCTGGCCATCGCCGGCCTCGCCGCCGTGCCGTGGAACACGATGCCGCTGGTCCGGCGCATGACGGCGTGGCGGCTTCATTCGCCACACACGACCGGCGACGAAGTCCGGCGATTTATCGAGATGACCGCTCACACTTCCCGTGAGGGATACATCAGCCGCCTGAAGTTGCTGCGCAAATACGACGTCCGTCATCGGCTCCACGAACTGGCGCCGCCGACGTTGTTCCTCGCCGCTGAACGCGACCATCTGGTGCCCTCGGTGACCGAGGCGCGCTACATGGCGGCAAGAGTGCCGGAAAGTTCGCTGCGCGTGCTCGAAGGTCACGGACACATCTGCCTGATTGCGCCGGACCTGGATCTGTGCCGGATCATCGGGGAGTGGCGCACGCCCCTGTCCGCCTCGATCGATCGGGCCGGCCGGCGCTAGGCCTTGCGTGAGTCCTGCGAGTCGACGCGTTCGACCTGTATCGTGCAGTCCTTCAACAAGGCGACGATGGCGCCGACCGCCGCGAGGACAGGCGCCAGCACTGCGCCGAGGACGCCAGCCGTGACCGGAAACTCCGCCACCGTGTGCCCCTGATGTTGAATGACGATGCGGCGAACGTTGCCCTCATGAATGAGCTGCTTCAGCTTGTCGAGGACGTTCTCGCTCTCGGTCTTGATCGTTTCCCAGAAAGTTTTGTCAGACATATGGTGAAACCTGGCATCTGGTGATTGGGTAATTTGCTAATTGGGTAATTGGGTGATTTGGTAATTTGGTAATTCGGCAAATTGATCGCAGAACAATTACCAGATTAGTCAATTACACGATTACCAGATTACCCAATTACCCAATTACCCAATTACCCAATTAGCAAATGCGTCGTCCTGTTACATCCGTGCGGCAAACCGTCCCACGATTGGCCGGACACTCTTGACGAATGCGGGCCAACTCATCGCGATCGCGTGGGTATGGCTCCCGCCGTCGAACACGATTCGCGACTCTGCGGCCAGTTCGACGTCGACAAAGACCTGCTGGCCATAGAGCGGCCCGAGCGGTGGCATGGCGCCAGGTTCGCAATCAGGAAACAGCCGGCCGAGCTCTTCCTCGCTGGCCAGGCGGATGTGGGTGCCGCCCGCAAGATCCACGAGGTCGGCCAGGTTGACGGCCAACGGCGCGGGCACGACGGCCTGCACCGGTCGACCGTCGATGATACAGACGACAACTTTGGCCCAGTCGCGGCCGGGCACGTGCACCGCCGCAGCGTCTTCCTGCGCGGTGAATGTCGGACGGTGTGGAACGATGGAATACGGCACTTGCGCTTCGTGCAGAAATTGATGGAGGGCTGTCGCACCCATAGGACCTCCGATTGGAATGATCCGAACTCATCCACGCAAGCGGAGTACCAGGCGATTGGCGGAGGTTCTCGTCGTGAGGTGCCGGACGTTCGTCAGGGCGCCGCACCAAAGACGCCGATAATCCGGCGGCGTGCGTCCGCACATTCACCCCGCGAGCATCCCGCTGGAGACGCTGCCGAGTTTGAAATTTTTCTGCCGTTGAGGTTGCCAATCTTCGCATCCCGCACTACCGTTCTGGTGAGGCCACGTCATGACGATCGCCCTTCTGCTCCTCCTGGCGCTGCAGCAACCCGCGACTCAACCACCCGCACGGCCGCCGACCGCAACGACGCAGACGCCCGCGCAGCCGGGAACCACCACTCCGGCGCCGCCGCGGCGCGTGGCGCCCACAACCGCGACGCTCGAGGTCAAGGTGGTCGACCGCTCCGGGCGCCCGATCGACGATGCGCATGTGTCGGTGCAGGGGCCGACGACACGCGAAGACAAATCAGATGGCAGCGGTACCGCCACTCTGAAGACATTGCCGGCTGGCAACTACCGGGTCAGAGCGGAAGGCGTCGGCTTCATCGCCCTCGAAAAAGAAGTGACGCTGAAGGGCGCGGTCGCGCCAACGCAGGTGTTGCTCTCGCTCTCGGCTGCGCCGGTCGCTCCGCCACCTGAACCCAAAAAGGAAGTGGCGCCGCCACCACCGCCTCCGCCGGCGCCGGTCGCCACCGGCGGCACGCCAGGCGAACCGCGAACGCTGTCGATTCCTGATCTTGCCGAACACTCGCTGGCCGGGAAGGATCCGCTGAAGGTGTTTCCAATCGGCTGCTCCGGGGCCAGTCAGTCGCGATTGATTGTGGTGCGCGACGCCATTCCTCCCGGGACCAACAAGGACGCCGACGAAACGTTGTATCTCGTCGCCGGCGAGGCGACGCTGACGCTGGGCAGCGCTAAAGAGCAGCCGATCACGCCGGGCTGGTTCACGATTGTGCCGCGCGGCACGAGCTACGCGCTGGGACGGAAGGGACGCAATCCGGCAATCCTGCTGTCGACGGTCTATGGACGGCCGTGCGGCGCGGCCGGCGGCGCGAATCAATAGCCCGGTTCGATCCGAATCTGCGCTTCATAGATGCGAGTGCCCCGGCAGGCGGGGCACTTGCCAGGCTTCACCAGCTTCTCTTCACCAAACCTAAACCCGCAGGAACGGCATCGTGCCGGTTCGATGACGATGGTGTGTCCGGCGGCACGCGCGGATCGGATCAGATGACGCAGGTCGTCCTCGACATCGCGGCGGGTGAGGCCGAGATCACGCGCGAGCGACGACACACTCCGCGGCTGATCGGTGAGCAGTTTGAGGAGGTCGCGGCGAAACGCTATCGCGTCACCGTGACCGTGACGTTTTCGCCCGTCGTGATCGAGCCGTCGTCGGCGAGCGCACGGAGCACGTAGGTCCCTGGTTCGTCGAACGTGACCTCGACGGCGATTTTGTTGTCGGCCGGTATCGGCGGCGCAAACCAGATCGGCGCCCACGGAGAATTGGCGCCGGCCCGCGTGTCTTCCCACGACTTGATTTGCTCGGGCGAGAAGTGGACCTTGCCCGCGCCGCGATACACGAACCACGAGAGATGCAGGCCGAGGTTCTTGCCGACCGTGACTCTGGTGGGAGGCAGCATCGCCGGGTTGAATCGAGCGGCGGCAGGCGGAGCAGCGGCCGGAGCCGCACCCGATCCTGCGGTGGGCGTGCCAGACGCCGGGGCGGCGCGTCCACCAGCGCCTTCGCCGGGCGCGCCGCCGGCAGCCCCGCTCGCCGCACGCGCCCGCGCGGCGAAGGCGGCGGTCAGTTCGGCCTCGGTAAACGCCCTCGGCACACCGTCGTCGGTGACGAGCGTGGTGAGCGAGAGGCGCTGGCCGACTTTGACGGTCCGCGTTTTTTCGCCCTCGACCGTGACGACCGGGGCCTTGTTCGCCCGCACTTTCGGACTGCTGGTTCCTGCGCCAAGGGCGCCGGTCTCCGACGCCTTCACCATATCGTCGACCTTATAGTCGGCGCGCAGCGAGGCGTACGC
>Ga0068859_100008828_pt1 | contig 10176 bp, 11 predicted proteins | sample KBSSwiS22_FD_66585 | JGI IMG/M metagenome (GOLD analysis project Ga0068859, IMG submission 66585) | Switchgrass rhizosphere microbial communities from Kellogg Biological Station, Michigan, USA - KBS Switchgrass S2-2 | ecosystem: Host-associated > Plants > Roots > Rhizosphere > Soil ...
GGACGCCGGTCGTCATCGGAACGCTGGTTCTGCGCGACAGAAGACAGGGGCAAAAGCACACAGACCGCGACCACGAAAACTCTGAGGAAATTTTCCATCGTACTCCTCCTGGAAAATCGGCGGCGGGCTCTGCATCCGTCTTTCCTAATTCTGCAACGGCAGGAGCGCAACGGGGACCGATTGAGGGTCAATATGCGAGCGACGATTGGAGGCTGGGGAATCCCGTCCGCTTATACATTCCTGCGGGTCGCATTCTCAATCGTTCCCGTTCTGCGCGTTGTCGGAGGATCCACGGCATGCTTTCGATGTCAAAATTGATTTATCGCGAAGGATGAACACTTGCTGCCACTCGTTTGTTCCGACCACCGGTTCCTGCAAGTCATTCACGCCGCAGCATTCAGATCGTCGAGGGGAGTATGTGCATGGCTGGACGGTTGCGGGTTCCTGTGTCTCCGCAGGTCGCTAAGCAGGAAGTTAATTTCCCCGCCGAATAGTATGGCAAAGCCCGAAAGATAAAACCACACGTATAAACCGATCGCGGCACCCAAGGGTCCGTAAGTCTTATCAAGAGATTCAAAGTGTCGGAAGTAACTCCCCAGCAGGAATGACAACCCGATCCAGGCGAGCACTGCAACGACTGCCCCGGTTAGGCTGTCGCGGAAGCGCTGCTTAAGATTCGGACCGAAATGGTAGAGGAGTTGTGCTGCAAGTACGGCAAAGACAACAGCTATGCCCCACCTCAGGTAATGCCAGGCGCCAAGTACAGCGGGGTTGAGACCGAATCTGTCTGTAAACCATACTCCAAAGTACGTCCCCTCGACCATCAACCCTACGGCTACTAGTAACAGAGAGCCCGCAAGCAACGTCAGTCCTAAAGCAATTGGTCGAGTTTTCCAAACTGGGCGTGTTTCGCGGACTCGATATACGATATCAAGACCGTCGATCATGGCAGCAAATCCGCTCGAAACTGTCCAAATCGTGAAGATCAACCCCAGCGTAAGAAAGTGGGCATGTTTGTGACTGACGACATCAGAAACGATGTTGCGCACCAAGCTCATTCCATCTCCAGGGACAAGCTTGGCCATTAAGCTTAGAAGGCCTTCAAACAGGTGAGGAATCGGTACGTACCCGAGCAGCGACGCCAACGAAATCAGCAGTGGAAACAATGAGAGCACGAAATAGTAGGACAGGCCAGCCGCAAAAACGAAGAGATGTTCATCGTAAACATCGTTGTAGATGGTTATTAGCGATCGTTTAAATGTGAACCACGCTGACTCCAAACCTAACGCAAGCACCGAACCCCCCGGAGCCTTCAATGCCATACTGCTCTTTACAATCCTACCGCTTGTAAAGCTCCGGGAAAATGCAATTTCGCTCATTGCGGGATGCCCCAGCTATGTCGAGCCTCAATTCACAAAGCAGCTCAGGCCGCGGGGCGTGGTTGACGTTGTGGATACGGCATGAGTACCGTTGGAGCTGAAGCGGTTCCTTCGAGCCCGATGACGCGAAACCGAAGTCTCCTCAATTAGACGATTTCCGTGATGACGGCGTCCGAGAACGTTGCCGTGGGCGCTGACCTCGGTTTGCCAAACCGAGCAGAACGAGAATGCTTAGGGCAACCGCGACGCTCTGGACTAACCCGACATTTGTCTTTTCGGCATGTTCGACACCGAGTCCAATCAGCCTCCAACGTGCGGTAACAGTTCGGTATCCCGCCGACAGTTCTCCCGGCAGGTCACGATACACAAAGTTTGGCAGAAACTCTCGTAGCCTCGTGAAAATGACTCCAGAGTTAAAGTGAGCAGTTGAGATCAGCTATTCCTTCCGTAGAGGGCCATCATAATGCTGGAGCGAGCAATTCCGCTCTCTCTTTCAGGTTCTCTGAACTAAGTCAGCCCATCTGAAGTTTTCTCCCCTTAGTTCCGTCGTTCTGAAAGGAACAAAATCATGAAACAAATAGTGTCCCTACTACTACTGGGCTGTATCGGTCTGGTTGGGAGCTACGCATGGGCGGGCTCAGCCCGCGAGGACTCGGTCGCGCGTCTGCAATCGTCGGTCGATGTTCTGCAGGCCATTATGGCGGCTCCGGACAAAGGCATCCCTGAAGAAGTATTGAGCAACGCAAAGTGCATCCTGGTAGTGCCAGACTTGATTAAGGGAGGCTTCATTTTCGGCGGCAAGCACGGACGTGGCGTGGCATCTTGCCGCACATCCGCAGGCTGGAGCGCGCCCGCGTTCGTCTCAGTTGGTGGCGGAAGTTGGGGATTGCAGATCGGAGTTGAAGGCGTAGATCTGGTCATGCTGGTCATGAACGACCAGGGTTTCCAGCATCTGCTGTCCAGTAAGTTCCAACTGACGGGCGAAGGATCAGCTGCTGCCGGCCCGGTCGGCCGTCACGCGTCCGCGGGAACGGACTGGAAAATGAACACTCAGGTACTAACCTACTCACGCTCAAAGGGTGCGTTCGCCGGCCTAACACTCGAAGGGGCTGTTGTGCGGCAGGATGACGACTCGACTCGCGCTATCTATGGCAAGAACATGAAGTTTCGCAACATTCTTTCAGGAAAGGTATCAACCCCCAAGAGTGCCGATGCATTCATGAAGGCCGTATCAGATGCAGGCCAGCAAGCTCGACTTGCAGAAGCACGAGACAAGAAGTAGATAAGTAAGGACCCCCACTGCCCGGAACCACGTAATGGTTCCGGTCAGTGCTTGGTTGAGGTCAGGTAGGAGGCATGGAATGCGCTGCTTTTGAGAACAAACGGGCGTTTGTGGCCCGATTTATCGCTCGCTGGTCAAGGTTTGAACGACCACGATATCGCAAACAAGCTGAATCTAACGGAAGTGAACGTACAACGCTGCATCGCCTGGATCGTTCATTTCCTGAACTTGAAGAATCGACAAGATCTGGTCCTATACGCTTCATCGGCGTGATTCTTCTTCCCGCCTGAAAGGCGGCAAATATGAAAATCAATCTCTCGAAATATCGCTGGGCACAGGTGGTATGCCTAAGTCTCTGGCCCGTTCTTCTGTGCGCGCAGTCATCTGATCTTACCCAGAACCTGGCCGACTGCAAAAGTGGTTGGGAGAGTTGTGATCGCTCCCGGTTGAGCGAGTCCGAAAGGTCCGATGTGGCACGCTCCGAACACCGGCGCAATTTTGCGAACTGTAGGAATGGCTACGATCCCTGTGACCGTTCGAAACTCACCGAACCCGAAGGCATTGCGTTGGCCGTGGCCGATCACGAGCACAATGTTTCTAATTGCAAAAATGGTACAACTCCCTGTGACCCTTCGCGATTAACTCAATCCGAAGCTCGCGAGTCGTCAATAGCGGAGCAGCAACGCAACATCGGCAACTGCCAAGATGGCTATGGCGCCTGCGACCGCTCCAAACTGATTCCACCTGAACTCATGGCTGTGGATGTTGCTTGGCGCCAGCGTAACTTGTCCAACTGCATGAGGGGCTGGACCTGCGATCGTTCCTTACTGACCGCTTCAGAGACCACGGTAGTAAACAGGGCAGACCATCAACGCAATGCAGACAATTGTCAGAGCGGGTGGGGAGACTGTGACCACTCCAAACTTACCGTGGCGGAGGAACGCCAAACCGGATTCGCAGAGCACCAGCGCAACTTCTCGGCATGTAAAGATGGAGAGGAAACCTGCGATTATTCAAACCTTACTGCCCGCGAAACCAAGATCCTTGCCGATGCTGAGCACAAACGCAATTACAAGGCTTGTTTTAAAGGCCATGGTTATTGCGATCTATCCCGACTCACCGCGGAGGAAACTCGTTCTATCCGGGCGAACGGCAGCCCGTCCGAGTAGAACGGTTCGGAACTCCGGGAACCTAAAGATGTGGTATGTGACGGCCGGCCAATAGGAGCTGACATGGCCTTGCAAGCCACGTGCCTAGCGTGCGCGGGCCGCGAGACTCGAAGCAGCGTTCCGTCGCGACCCGATTACGACATACATTTGGGGACAAATGTTCGAAATCAACAAAAACGCGAATCGTGCTGGTAAGGACTTGATGAACCGGGACCGGATTCAGCTCGCGCGATTTCCCGACCAGCCCAAAGTTCTCAGCCCAAACGACGATGGCTCTTTGCGAATGGGCGATGAAGGCTGTCCCAACGAAAGCCCAAGCGTGGATGATGCTACTGCATACTCAAAAGAAGAGAGGAAGCTGACTCAATAGGTTGCGAAGAGGTCTTATGTCGCTGGTTTAGAGAGCACTCAGCAGTCAAAGATGAACCCAGTCAACCCCCCCTACCTGGACACTGACCGTAACCGACCGCCGCCTCATGTGGCTTCAGAAACAGCATCCCGGCGTGCGCGGTCAAAAACTCCAGCTCGGGGCATCCGGAGCTTTCAAGGGTCCCTCACGCCCGGCGCAGACCTAAATGGATCATCCACTGAGGACCCTGATGTACGAGCTATTTGTCGAGCCCACCCTGCTGCTCTTTCAGCGTGTGTGGGGTTTTACGACTAGGAGAACAATCACTGCTATCGCCCCAACAACACTCCCATCTCCTCGTTTCCCCAGACCTTGACGTATTGCGCCTCTCCGATTGTTCTGGGGCCATTTGGTCCCATCTCGTAATAGACTTTTGCTTGTGCCGGGAACCGCTTCAAGCCTTCCATTAAATCTTTAACCGTCCATGCCTCGTCTGCCATTGTTTCTCTCCTGGGGATTGCGCCACGCGATCCACCATCATCTGTATCAGTCGCAATCGGCGCCGACGACAGGATGAAATCAGGGCGCAGGGCTGCTCGCGACAGCCGCGACTGGAGTGACCAACTTCAACTGTTCTAATTCGGTCAATATGTCTTGCCAATTGCGCTGGTCCTTCTTCGTCTCGATCAGTACGGAAGGGTCGGAATAAAACTGCAGAATGTTGTCGCGCAGCTCCGGCGACGTCCGATCAAACTTCCGTTCTGACAACTGTGCCAGCAACCTTGCGTAGCCGTTGTCGGCGAGCGAGTATTCCGCTGCCTTGGTCGGCTTGCCACTATCCAAATCGCAGTTGGGCAATACCAGAGTGTCGGTGCGCACCTGCTCGAGAAAGTTTCGGTATTCATCGACCGTAACATTGATGCTCTTGATATACAAATCCTCGGTTTGCGGTGTTGGGTTATTAAATGCCAAGCCTTTGAAGGGCCCGACCTTCGGGAAGTATCGCAGGAGGATTGATAAGATGCGGGTGCCCACGCCCGGCTTCACGTAGTCTTTTCCCCACTCCTTTTCGTAACCGGAGCGCGAAAGACGGTACAGAAACTTCCGTCTGGCAAAATTCGGCGTCTCGCGCATGAGTTCCTTCTTATGGGTTTGAAGTGCGACCTGAGTCATTTGTGGAATCAGACGGCTGATGGCGAACCGATACGAACCCACCGCCATGTCTTCGTGGGTAAGCACGTCCTTCAACTCCACTCCGTACACGACGGGGAAGACCCGCTCCAACAGTGACTTTGACACGTGAAATCCAATGAAGTCGTGATACTGCTGCGAGGCGTAACGATTCTTCGCGACCTGCACCGTGTCGAAACCGAACTCGGTTTTAAGATGCGCCGTCTTGTCCTCAGCATAGCGGACCGACTTACCAAACTTTGCTCGCAGCTTCGGATACTCGATCGCGACTGCCTGATTGACCGCGGGGTGACCGGCGATATCGGACACATAGTGCGAGAGAGCGCCCAGCGCAAAGGCGTACTCATTGACATCCTGGCTTTCGAGCAGCAGCTCCCGAACAAAGTCTCCACTACGAACGTAATGCACCAGGTTGCTGAAATCTCTGCTTCCGAAGGGATAGTAGCCGAGATCCTGGATGACGGCGCCTCCATAGGCGTAGGCATGGGCTTCTTTAATCTGGTCTTCCGAAAGACCCGGATATCGCTGGAGCAGCAGGGGACGGATTTGGTCAGTCCACACCAGGTCCACAATCTCTTCATGCGTGAGGACGGAATACGCGGGTGAACCACCGCTACACATGAGCACAACGAGCAGAAGCGCCGTCGCATCGACACAAAGCAGGCGCGACACGCTGGCCATAGCGCCTGACGATGTTGGCAACTTACGCATAAGTTCAAATCCTGCCGAGGAGCAGGAGAATGACGACGATCAGGAGGATTAGTCCAAGGCCACCGCTCGGCGCATAGCCCCAGCTGTGCCCCCATCTTGGGAGCGCACCAAAAAGTGCTAAGACCAAAATTACGATCAATATTGTTCCAAGCATGTGTCACTCCTTACTTCCTGTATTCGGACAGGAACAACTGCGATCTGATGTAGCCCCGTCTGAGGTTGCACCGATCTACCACTACAGCGATATGCTGATTGCGATTCCGACGCTGGGATACCTCTGGTTGTACAAGTAGTAGCCGTTGTCAACATAGATGATATAAACGTCGTCGTGGTCGTGCCAGTCATTTCCCCAGTATTCCCCGGCCACGGGTCAACGGTAGTGATCCAGTAGCCGCCGTACTGGAAGCGCGGATATCCTCCAAAGACTGTTCGAGATGGCCCTTCTTTTCGTCCTGCTGGTCCTGCTGTGCGTATACCGGACCAGCGATTACGGGAAGCAAGGACAGGGCTGCTGCACCGATGATGCCAAGTACTTTCATGAGTGCTTCCTCTATTACTGTTGGTTTTCGAAGCTTGCTCTAGCGCAAGCTTCCCGTTGTCGCGTTGACCGGGTGGCCGATTGCTTCGCCGGACACGACAAGCTCAACTCTTCGGTTCTGCTGTCGTCCTGCGGCGTTATCGTTCGTAGCTACAGCTAAGCTGTTGCCAAACCCTCTGGCCGTGACCGAATTCGTCGCGACTCCTTGTTGCACCAGATAATCGCGCACCGAGGCGGCACGATTCTCAGACAGCTTTTGATTCATCGCATCGCCGCCCACATTGTCCGTGTAGCCGCCGACTGCGATGTTAAGTCCCGGGTAGGCGAGCAGAATGCCGGCAACTTTCGCCAGTTTCTCCCGTGCACCCGGCTTCAATGAGTATTTGCCGGTATCAAACAAAACATCGGACATGCTGACAATGAGCCCTCGCGCCGTGTCGCGAGTCTGAAGGATCGTATTCAACTGTTCAGACAATCGCGTGCGCATGGCAGCTTTTTCGGTTTCTGCTTGTTCGGTGCTCAATTGGGCCTGCTGTGCCGCTAAGCGGGATTGTTCCGCATCAGCCTGGGCTGCGGAGAGTGCATTTGCCGATGAAGCCTGGCTGTCTGCCAGGGTCTTGTCGGAGTCCGCCTTGGCATTGGCGGCGTCGGCCTGCGCTCGTGCTGTTTCGGACTCCGCCTGGGCTCTGGCGGTTTGGGCATTGACTACATCAGACTCGGCCTGAGTCTTTGCCAATTGAGCCTTCGTGGTGTCCGACTCTGCCTGAGCTTTGGCGATCTCAGCTCGGGCTTGGTCAGACTGGGCCTGTTCCTTCTTCCGGGTAGCGTCGTCCGCTTGCGCTTGGGTTTGTGCCTGTGCGTTCGCGGCAGCTTGACGTTCGTTGTCCAGGCGCTCCTGCTCTATCTTTTGGACGGTGATCGCGCGGGCATCTTCCGCAGTCTGCACTGCCTCGCGGGCGACGGCAATCATGGGTTTTCTATCGATATGCTTGCTGGTGGCATATCCATCGACTTTGTCCATCAATTGCACTGCGTGCTGATAACTGTCGCTGGCATACTGCTCGGCTCCCTCCGATTCGGCGATGCGCAATGCATTACGCGCTTCGAAGAACTCCAATGGCAATTGGGTGTTCAGAACTATGGGGTCGAATTTGTAGCCAGTCGGAATGTAGCCACCGCGTTCTAGAAGTTCATACTTTGTATGCATCGCCTCAGTCGTGCCCTTGGTGTCCTCGCGAACTACGTTTTCGAGCACGACGACATTGCTGGGCTGACGAACGGCATAATAAGGCTCTGCGGTGACGACCAAAGCGAAGGCCTGCAGGTCGGTGGTGACGTCCAGCTTACTGCGGCTGTTATCGCCTATCAGTATTTCGCCAAGGTTTATCGCCCGTCCCTCGGGCGAGATTGCCCACAGGATATAGGTCAGGTACTCGTTGCCGAAAGCCGTAGGCTTTTGCAGATTCCCAAACTCGACTTCGATTTCGATGTAGCCCTTCTTGCTCTCCACTTTGGCTTGGCCGTTCGCTCCAGGCATCAGATCCGTACCTGCGAAATCCAGCTTGGTGGCTCCGCCGCGATGCTTGTAGTTGACAGCTTGCACGCTACGGCTGATTACGTTTACTCGGAATACGGGAGTCGGACTGAGGGGTTCGACGACGATGGCTGTTTGAGAATTGGTTTGAGCAAATGCGCTCAAACTGAGGGTGATTCCGGCTGCTAACAATAGTATGCTCTTCACAATGTCTCCTTGCGGCAGATGTCTGCCATGTTGCGTTGTTTATCGGAATCTTGTGTTGGTGCGTTCAGCCTTCGGACTGATTTCCACTGTCATCCTTGTTCACGATCCAACGTGGATTCGGGAGAGGGAATGAAACATCCCAAAAGCATTCAACAGCCACAAAACCAGGGCGATAACCACGACGCCATTTAAGATTGACTTAATGGTTCCCTGCATTGGAATGAAGCGATTCACCAGCCACAGCAGAACACCCACCACGACCAAAGCTTCCACTAGTTGAATTAAGGGCATGATTTTTGACCTTTCTGTTTCGCGGGCTACCAGCTCGCACCCGTCTCGAGGTGTCGGCCCTAAGTTCTATGTTCGAGAGCTTCCTGGGTCGAACCGTGTTCGCCGGGAGATGGTCGCGGCAGCACACGGATGTAGAATGCCGATTTAGCTGGATGTGGTCGCTTCGCAGTGCGTTGATTACCACCGGTCCGCAGCGACCCTAAAGAGTTGAGAGCTGCGAATCAGCGGTCGCGGCTCCGTCTACACACTCAGGAGAATAAAGAATGACAGGTGTAGACGTTTGCGTCTGAGCAAGATAGCTCACATGCGGAGATTAAGATTACGTGCCATACGCATCGTTCAAACTGATCGCCAGCGTGTGGCGGCGACGGTATTTTTGAAAATGAGCAGTATTGAGCATTTTCGTGCTGTGGACCGTTGCATCATTTCTATTAAAACTAGGAGCTTACCCGAAACAAATATTGTCCGTGCCTGTGGTGGAGCGCCCGAGGAACCGCATGAACGGCACGCAGCTGCCCCTGCGTGTGCAGGCACATGAGATAGGAAAACTTTCCGCAGCCGAGGTGGTCGGACATGAAGTGCGGAAGGCAATAAATGGTTTCAGATCCGCATCATTCGATGTCTACTAAACCCAAAACACGAATTCTAGTGGTAGAAGATGACGCTATCGTACGTGTGACAATTTCCAACCTGCTGTACGACGAAGGGTACGACGTTTCTACTGCAAATGACGGCTTTGACGCTCTTTTGCATTTACAGCAGGCGGTTCCCGACCTACTACTTTCGGACCTGAACATGCCTCAAATGTCGGGATTCGAGTTGCTGTCCGTCGTGCGACGCAGATTCCCAGAGATCTTGGTTGTGGCCTCCAGCGGGGCGTACGATTCCAGTGCTATACCAGATGGAGTCATAGCTGACGCTTTCTACGCTAAAGGTCAAGAAAGTGCGGCCAATCTCCTCGAAATTATCGCCAACCTCGTCCGAAATGGTCCCCTCGGACATAAGGGAGAAAATGCTCCTGTCTGGATTCCTCGAAATGGTTTAGACCATAACGGCAAACCTTTCGTCGTCCTGACATGTACGCAATGTTTGAGATCGTTTCCATTCACCGTTGACCATGAGCCCACTGGGGAAGTTCTGAAAACACCCTGCATCTACTGTCCCCACGAAGTAACCTACATCATTGATTTTTCCCGTTCTGTGAACTCTCCTGAAAAGCGGGCCGCCTGGAAAGCCGCTTTTCTGAAATCGCAAAAGGAATCCCCCGAAGTCACCTTGTCTCGGGTTGCTGCCGAGATGGCAAAGCCTCGCATCACGAAATCTGCCCGTCTTTGCAAAACAGCTTAAACCGAATGATCGGCGTATGCCGTTCGCCACTCCCGGCGTTTAACTTAGCCGACCGCATGGGCGCCGTCGTCAATAAAGGGGATAAGCACGCTCTTGGTCAGGTGTGCACTTTTGACCAGACCTCAGGAACCACGACTGCCAGAATTTATGAAGTCTGAAGTTCGCCGAGAAATTCGTG
>Ga0068859_100008829_pt1 | contig 10175 bp, 4 predicted proteins | sample KBSSwiS22_FD_66585 | JGI IMG/M metagenome (GOLD analysis project Ga0068859, IMG submission 66585) | Switchgrass rhizosphere microbial communities from Kellogg Biological Station, Michigan, USA - KBS Switchgrass S2-2 | ecosystem: Host-associated > Plants > Roots > Rhizosphere > Soil ...
GCGGAATAGGTTTCGAGTTTCTGCGCGAGACTTCCGGCGCGTATTTCAATCTTGGAGCCGACACCGCTGCGATTGCTGACTCGACCTGCGAGATTCACGTGTAGCGAGTGGTTCTTATTGCCGCCGTCGTTGCGCGCGAACTTCAATCCGCCGCCGGGCGTGCCGAAGATGAGGTCCGTATCGCCATCGCCGTCGATATCGCCTGACAGGAGCATCGGCGATTGATTGGTCTTCAACCCCGGTGTCGCTTTGGCGCTTGCATCAGTCCACCCGTCGCCGGTATTGCGAAGCACGCGTATTTGCGACTGTACGATTGAGACGAGGTCCAGCAGCCCATCGTTATCGTAGTCGAAGAACTGCGCTGCACTGGTCCCACCGTCGGTGCGCGTGAGTTGAAAATGCTCCTTACCGTTGCTGAGCGCGAGATAGCCGACAGTATCTGTCGGAGAAGCGAAGTAGAAATCGGTAAACCCGTCTTTATTCACATCACCGGCTGCGACATTCGTGGCGCCCTTCACGGTCAGGCCGGCGTCGGTTGCGACATCACGAAAGGTTCCGTCACGCATGTTGCGCCAGAGTACCACTTTGTCAGTTGCAGCGACGAGCAGATCAATATCACGGCGATTGTCGAAGTCAGTTGCAACGATGGCGCGAGCCGGTGCTTTGTCGGTGAGTTTCGCGGCCGCGGTTTGATCGGTGAACGTGCCATCGCCGTTATTGCGCAGCAGGAGCTCGCCGTCTCCGCCAATCAGGAGATCGAGATCGCCGTCGTGATCGAAATCGACAAAGGCCGCTGTCGTCGAAGCGTTTGGAGGTGCTGGAAGTTTGGCAGTGGCAGTGAGGTCAGAAAAGCTTCCTTTGCCGTCGTTGTGATAAAGCGTGGCTGCGCCGGCACGAAGAATGAAAAGATCGGGACGTGTATCGTTGTCGTAGTCGCCGGCGACTGCGGCTGTGGCGGTCCCTGTGGTTGCTTTCGAGAGTGCTCCTGATTGTGCGGTCACGTCAGTGAACTTGCCGCCGTCGTTTCGCAAGAGACGTTGACGCGTGCCTGCGACTTCAAGCAGATCCAAGTCGCCATCAGCATCATAATCAAACAGCAGGGCCGCGCCGCCCGTGGGTTCGGCCGGCCAGTCACCGGTGGGAATCACGCCCGCAGTCGCATCAATGAAAACTACGTCCGGAGTTTGTTTATCGACCAGTTCAGGCTCAGCGCCCGTCGAGGCAATTGCCTCGGCGTAACGGCCTTGTTCGAGATAATTCGTGCCTAAAGTCGTGCCGGTGCCGCGCTGGCGCAGCTCCTGAAATTGCGCGATAACTTTTTGGCCTTCTTCTCTCTGGCCGGAACGCAACAAGGAAGTGCCGAGGTTGTAGAGCGCGGTGGCGTTGTAAGGCTCGGCGGCCACCGCTGTGCGCAGCACTGCGATCGCTTCCGGGTACTTTCGTTGAGCGGCGTAGAGCTGGCCCAGGTTTACGTTCGCGCCGACGTCTTCAGGATCTATCGCCCTGACTTTTTGAAACGACGCGATTGCGTCTTCCGAACGGTTCTGGGTCTTCGCGGCGAGACCGAGAAGGTAGTGCGGCTGCGGCGCATTTGGAGTAGCCACGATAGCTGCCTGTAACTCTTTTTGCGCAGCCGGAAGATCGGGAACGTTGAAGAGCGCGATGCCGAGATTGATGCGCGCCAGCGTCAGGCTGGGCTCAAGTTGAAGCGCGCGCCGAAACGCGTCCGCGGCTTCTTTGTATTTGAACTGTTCCAGCAGTGCGACGCCGACATTGTTGGCGCGATACGCGTCTTCACGCGCGTTTGTTTTGGGTTGTTGAGTTTGAAGCGGGGCATTCAAGACAAAGATTGATATCGCGGCTGCCAGGGCGCAACTTATATACAGTCTCATTGTGTTACATTGTGCGGAGTTTCCCGCAAAGGCGCAAAGGCGCAAAGACAGACTGAAGCTTCAAAACTTTTCTTTGCGCCTTTGCGCCTTTGCGGGAAACTCCTGCTTATGATTCGAAGAACACTTTCCCCCGCGCTTAGTTTGCTGCTGGTTGCACTGCTCGGCGGCTGTCGCCCAACCAACAATCTCCCAACGCGATCTTCTCCGCAGTACAACGAGTTGGTGCGAACGTTCTACATCGGTCTCGCTGCCTTGCAAGTCGGTCACGACGTCCAGGCTGACGCGAAGCTCGCACAGTTCACACAACTCGCTCCTGCTGAGCCTGCCGGCTGGGCCAACTGGGGCCTGCTCGCACTGCGGCAGCGAAACTACGACACTGCCGCCGAGCGACTTCACAAAGCGCGCGACGCGGCGCCTGATAACAGCGACATCTTCTACTTGCTCGGACTGCTCGAAAGCAGCCGGGGCAACACACCTGAAGCCATCAACAACCTGCGGAAATCAGTTGAACTCGATCCGAAGAATCTCATCGCCACTTATAAACTTGCGGAGGAAGTTGAGCGACAAGGCGACGAAAAAAGCGCACAAGAGTTTCAATCACTAATTCAAAAGATTCTTGCCGTACAGCCTGACAATCTCGCGGCGCTCGTCGAATTGACTCGCATCGCTGCGAAACGAGGCGATGCCGAGGCGGTGAAACCAGCAGTCGCGAAGATTGTCGCACGCTCATCTGCCTGGCCTGACGAAGTCCGCGCGCAAGTAACTGTCTTGGCGACGAATGTAGACAACCACGATATGGCAGAAGCAGCAACTCGCACGAGTTTTCTGCGCAACGTGTTAGTCCGTGTGCCGGAATACCGGCGAGATCTCGGCGCCATCAAACCACCGCCGGGCGAGGAAGCTACGCCGTTCACGCATTTTCTGAAGCTCGAAGCTCCTGTCTTCAAAACTGCTGCGTCCGACACTGGCCTCAACTTCAAACCCGAGCCTGTTAAAGACCCAAATCAGTCTCAGCAAAGTTGGATCGGCGCGATCTCTCTGAGCGGCTCCGGCGCGCCGGTGATCGCGACCGCCACCGCACGCGAAGTTCGTCTGGCAAGCGGAGCCTCGCTACCGTTTCCAGGAGGCGCGTCCAATACGGATCCTTCAGTGCAAGCGATCTTGCCCGTCGATTTCAATTACGACTTCAAGACCGATCTTGTGCTCGCGGGCGATGGCGGTGTGCGCTTATTCAGGCAGGACTCGCCGGCGTCTTTCACGGACGTCACTGCCGAAACAAAACTGCCGGCGAATGTCATCAACGGTAAATACACGGCTGCCTGGAGCGCCGATATCGAAGCTGACGGAGATCTAGATCTAATTCTCGGAGTCAATGAGGCGCTGCCCACCGTTCTGCGTAATAACGGCGACGGCACTTTCCTCGAGATTCATCCTTTTTCCGGCGTCAGTGGACTCCTGGATTTTGCCTGGGCAGACATCGACGCCGACGGCGATCCGGATGCCGCACTGATCGACAGCTCGAATCGACTGCGGGTTTTCAGCAACGAGCGGCAAGGGCAGTTTACCGAACGACCGGTACCATTCACCGCGCCAGCGGCCGCGCTGAATGTTCTCGATATCAACAACGACGGCATTCTGGATCTGGCAGTCGTACAAAACGACGGCAGTATCATGCGTGTGTCCGATAAAGACCACGGAGCAGGGTGGGAAATTGCGGGCGAGATTGCAAACGCCAACAGATCGGCCGATACAACTGTGCTGCGCGTTGCGGATCTCGACAATAACGGTGGACTCGATCTCGTCCTGGTGCCTAACAAGCACAACGAATCAGGTGCACTTATCTGGCTCAACGACGGCGACGGCAAGTTCACAGCGCTCAGTAGTCTTGTTTCAGCAGAGCGCGTGTTAGATATCGCCGATGTTAATGGAGACGGTCGTCTCGATCTGTTAGCTCTTACCAAAGACGGCCAGGCACAGCAGCTAATCAACCAGGGCACGAAAACCTACCATTGGCAGATCGTCCGGCCACGCGCTACCAAGGCCGTCGGCGATCAACGGATAAATCCTTTCGGCGTCGGTGGCGAAATGGAGATCCGCTCGGGTTTGCTCGTCCAAAAACAACCCATCACCGGACCACTCATGCATTTCGGCCTCGGTGACCAGGAGAGCGCCGACGTGATTCGCGTCGTCTGGCCCAACGGAACCGTCCGTGCCGATTTTGAAATAAAAGCCGATCAGGAAGTCGTTACCGAACAGCGCTTGAAGGGTTCATGTCCATTTCTTTTTGCTTACAACGGTAAGCAGATGGAATTCGTAAAAGATGCGGTGCCGTGGAGCTCCGCGATCGGCTTGCGCATCAACACACTCGGAACAGCTCGAGTAGAAGCGACTGAAGAGTGGTACAAGATCAGTCGCGACCAACTTGTGCCCCACGATGGTTATTACGACCTGCGCATCACCGCCGAACTTTGGGAGACGTATTACTACGATTATCTCAGTCTTATGGTCGTAGACCATCCTGAAAACACCGATATCTTTGTTGACGAACGTTTTGTTATTCCAGCCGCGAGGCTTGACGTCACAACTGTCTCTACACCGCGTAAATTTGCTCGCGCCGTCGACGACAAAGGTCAGGACGTCACCAGCGTGATAAGCGCATTGGATGGAAATTATCTTGGCACCTTTGAAAGAGGTAGATACCAGGGTGTTGCACGAGACCATTTTGTCGAGCTCGAACTCGGCGATGAGGCACCTTCAAGCGGGCCGCTTTGGCTGATCGCAAACGGCTGGATGCATCCAACCGATTCTTCAATTAATGTCGCCATCAGTCAGGGACAGGAAGAACAGGCGAAGCCCCTGAGCCTGGAGATTCCGGATGGCCGCGGTGGCTGGCAAGTTGTGCGAACGAATATGGGGTTTCCAGCTGGACGTAAGAAAATATGCCTGTTCGATCTGACGGATATATTTAAGCCTGGAATTCCTCGTCGCCTGCGTTTGCGCACCAATCTCGAGGTTTTTTGGGATTCGCTCGAATGGGCAACTGGAATCCCGGACGTTCAGCTACGGACGATCCGTTTGGAGCCCGAAGTGGCGGATCTGCACTATCGTGGTTACTCCGTTATCAACCGATCGAATGATTCGTCGCCGGAACTGCCGGACTATAATCATCTCCTGAGTTCGAAACAGATCTGGCGAGATCTGATCGGCTACTATACGCGGTTTGGCGATGTGCGTGAGCTATTGCAGCGCGTGGATGATCGCTACGTCATAATGAATGCCGGCGACGAAATGTCGTTTCAGTTTCGAGAGCAGCAGCGACCACCGGCAGGCTGGGTGCGCGACTTTGTGATTGTGGGTGACGGCTGGATCAAGGATGGGGATTACAATTCAACTTTCTCCAAAACTGTTTTGCCTTTGCCGTACCACGCAAAAAACCAATACATAACTGCGCCCGGCAAGCTTGAAGACGAAGTCGTTTACCGGCAGCATCCGGAAGACTGGCAAAACTATCACACGCGCTACGTGACGGCAGACGTCTTTCAAAATGCGTTGAGATTGAAGCAGCAGAAATGAGTGGTCGTACTCTAGCGAGAGTTGTTCTCGTCATCGTTTTCATATCATTACTCGCAGTGCCGCTGGTCATGAGACGGCTGGCCGTCCGCCGAGCACAGTTGAACAACGCTGCTGGTGAAACAGCAGCTTTGCGGCGCTACGGTTTTCATCTCGACGAAGTATCAAACGCCGCCGGAATCAACTTCAAACACCAAGCCCCGACGCTCGACCATCAGTTGGATCACATCATGCCGCAGGTCGCGTCGATGGGAGCAGCAGTGTCTGTCGTCGACTTCAATCGCGACGGTTGGGCGGATCTGTACGTGACCAACAGTGGTGAAGGCAGTAAGAACGCGCTGTTCAAAAACAATGCCGACGGATCGTTTACCGACGTCGCGGCAGAAATGGGCATTGCCGATCTGAATCAACCCGGAACTGGCGTGTCGATGGGCTCGGTTTGGGGCGACTACGACAACGATGGTTACGAGGATCTCTTTCTGTACAAATGGGGCAAGCCTGAGCTTTTTCACAACGACGGCGGCCAGAAGTTTTCGCGCGTGACCGAAAAGGCAGGATTGCCGCCGTGGGTCAACGCCAACACCGCGGTGTGGTTTGACTACGATCGCGATGGGCGGCTCGACCTGTTTCTCGGCGGCTACTACGCCGAAGATGTAGACCTCTGGCACCTGCGGAACACGAAGATGATGCCGGAGAGTTTTGAGTACGCGCAGAACGGTGGCCGCAAATATCTCTTCCACAATCTTGGCGATGGTTCATTTGAAGAGGTCAGTCAAAAAGCCGGCATCGATTCGCGTCGCTGGGCCCTGGCGGCAAACATCGCCGATCTCCGTGGCACCGGCAATCAGGATCTCTTCATCGCGAACGATTACGGGATTTCCGAGCTGTACTTCAACGACGGCAAACAGTTCCGCGAAGTCGGCAAACAAACGGGTGTGGGTTTTGCGCCGAAGAGTGGCATGAACGCGTCGGTTGGCGACATTCTCAACCAGGGTAAGTATTCGATTTACGTTTCGAACATTTCCGAAGAAGGCGTTTTGATCCAGGGAAACAATCTGTGGGTGCCTCGCGAAGGAACATCGGGTGACCAGATCGTTTACGACAATATGGCGAGCGCTATGGACGTCGAGATCGGCGGCTGGAGTTTTGGCGCTCAGTTTGGCGATCTGAATAACGACGGCAGGCTCGACCTTTATCTCGTCAACGGCTACGTCTCGGCGGATCGCAATCAGAACTACTGGTACGACTTCTCGAAGATCGCCGGTGGTAACTCAACGATCATTTCCGACGCCGCACACTGGCCCGCGATGGATGGCCGCAGTTTGTCCGGTTACCAGCAGAAGAAAGTGTGGCTCAACGATGGCGCGGGGAAGTTTGTGGATGTGGCGCAGGCGGTCGGAGCGAGTGACGTTTTCGACGGGCGTAGTGTCGCGCTGGTCGATCTCTGGAATCGCGGCGCGCTGGATGTCGTAGTTGCGAATCAGCGTGGGCCGTTGCTCGTTTATAAGAACACGGTGACGCCGGAGAACAAGTGGATTGGATTTGAGCTCGAAGGCGCCGCGAGTAATCGTAGTGCGATTGGCGCTGAAGTCCGGCTATTTTGGGACGGCCATCAGCAAGTGCAACAAGTCTCGGGCGGCGGCGGGTTTTGTTCGCAGAACCAACGCCGGCTGCATTTCGGACTCGGTAACAATCCGCATGTCGAGAAAGCCGAGATTCATTGGCCGTCAGGAAAGATCGAGACGATCGAGAAGCCTGCGGTTGGACAGGTTTACAAGATTACGGAGTCAGTGTAACGGGCCACTCCAAGGAGACGTTCAAGCGACAAGCATGAGTGAGTCGGCAATCCAAAGTCTTGAAGTTCCGGTGAGGAGACGATTCAGTCTCGACAATCGTTACATCGCGCCGCTCTTTATCAGCTTCATTCTGCTGGTTGGTCATCTCTTTTACGGAATCCTCGAAAGCTACGAGCGAACGGCGCTCGCGATCGTTTGTGCAATAGTTACGGAGCTGGTGCTGGGACGCATCTTCTATGGCAAATGGCTCAATCTCGCCAGTGCATATATCACCGGCATCAGTGTTGGTATTTTGCTGCGCTCGCCTGCCTTCTGGCCATTTGCGTTAGCGAGCGTGCTTTCGATCATGTCGAAGTATGTGCTGCGGGTGAAGGGGCGTCACCTTTGGAACCCGTCGAACTTTGGCATTTGCGTGTTGCTGTTTATGGCGCCGGAAGCAGTCGCGAGTTTGAGCGTGCAGTGGGGCAACTTCTGGCCGCCTCTCGTGGTGATCTGGCTGCTCGGATCGATCATTATTTATCGTGCGAAGCGATTTCACATCAGCGCCACTTACGTCGTGTCGTTTTTCGCATTCGCGGTTTTGCGAAGTTTGATTACCGGCGATGCGTTTCTCGCTGAGGTCGCGCCCATCACCGGCCCGATGTACCAGCTTTTTGTGTTCTTCATGATCACGGATCCGAAGACGACGGTGCAATCGAAGAAGTGGCAATGCGCCGTAGTTTTTCTGGTGGCGTTTGTGGAGATGTTATTACGTTTGAATCAGGTCGTGAACGCGCCGTTGTACGCGCTGTTTCTGGTTGGGCCGACGGCAATGCTGATCGAGATGTTGAGCCACAAAGAAGCACAAAAATCACAAAACCCTATATGACCCTTCGATATTTTCTGTTTCTTTGTCTGATACTCCTGCTGACCTCCTGTAAACAGCCTCCGCCGAACGCGCCGGCAACTGGTGCTCCGGCGGAACAAGTCGCGGCGGCGTCACCTTCGCCGAGTCCGACGCCTGCGCGGCCTTCCGGACCAATCGAATTCACCGACGTCACCAACGAAGCGGGCATTCGTTTCAAACACAACAGCGGCGCGTTTGGCAAAAAATATCTCCCCGAAACCATCGGCGCCGGCTGCGCATTTCTCGATTACGACAATGACGGCTGGCAGGACATCCTGCTCGTCAACTCGATGGACTGGCCGGAGAACAAGAAACGCAAATCGTTTCCCGCGCTTTATCACAACAACAAAGACGGCACCTTCACAGACGTAACACATCAGGCAGGTCTCGGCATTGAGATGTACGGCATCGGCGTCGCCGTCGCCGATTACGACAACGACGGCAACGACGACATTTACATCACCTGTGTCGGCCCGAATCATCTGTTTCGCAATCTCGGCGGCGGCAAGTTCGCGGATGTCACCGCCCGTGCAGGCGTCGGCGATCCCGGTTTTTCGACCAGCGCGGCGTGGTTCGACTACGATAACGACGGCAAGCTCGATCTCTTTGTGGGCCACTACGTCGAGTGGTCAGTTGCAACGGATCAATACTGCTCGCTGGACGGAAAGAACAAATCGTATTGCACGCCGCAAAGCTTCAAAGGCCAGAGCGCGTCGTTGTTTCACAATCGCGGGAACGGCACCTTTGAGAACGTCACGGACAAGGCCGGCCTGAACGATCCGGCCGGAAAGACTCTCGGCATTGCGCTGCTGGATTATGACGACGATGGCTGGATGGATCTCTTCGTCGCGAACGACACCGAGCCAAACAAACTCTATCGCAACAATCACAACGGCACGTTCACTGACAACGCCGTGATCGCCGGCGTTGCGTTCAGCGAATCAGGCACTGCACGGGCCGGCATGGGCGTCGATGCCGCCGATTACGACGGTTCGGGAAAACAGAGTATCGTGATCGGCAATTTCACCAACGAGAGCATCGCGCTCTATCACAACGATGGTTCGGGCTTGTTTACTGACGAAGCTGCCGCCTCCGGCATCAGCAAGATGTCGGCGCAGTCGTTGACCTTTGCCTGCTTTTTCTTTGACTACGATCTGGACGGACTGCTCGACGTATTTGCGGCGAATGGACACGTATCTGACGACATCAGCGTTGTCCAACCGACAGTGAAATACGCTCAGCCGCCGCACCTTTTCCACAACCGTGGCCGCAAAAAATTTGAAGAAATGACGGCGAAACTCGGGCGCGCGCTCACTCGATCCATCGTCGGGCGCGGCGCGGCGTACGGTGATTTCGACAACGACGGCGATCTCGATCTGCTCATCACGACAAACAACGGACCCGCACGATTACTGCGAAACGACAATGCGAACCAGAACGATTTGCTGCGTGTGAAAACCGTCGGCTCCAGATCCAATCGCGATGGCATTGGCGCCAGGGTCGTTGTCAAAACAGGCAAGGGCATGAAGCTGTCGGGCATGGTCCGCACAGGATCGAGTTACTGCTCACAGGCTGAGTTGCCTTTGACGTTTGGCCTGGGCAAACCGGAAGAAGGAACAACCGTCACGATCGAGGTCTCGTGGCCCGGCGGTCAGAGAGATACGGTCTCGAATATCAAACCGAATCAGTTTATTGTTATTCAGGAAGGGAAGGGCGCCACTACGCAGGAACCAATCGTATTTGTACGAACACCACCTGCACCCACACCATCACCGACTATCACTCAATAGTCATTCTGTGCTTTTGTGTGGCTAGTTTTGTTTGATGGCTTTGTCGGCGTCTTTTTTGATCAGGCCACTGAGCTGAATCAAACTCTCGAGGTCGCGCCGCGCTTTGATCAACTGATTCGCATCCACGGTATTTGGTTTGTCGATCACAGGATTCGTGACAAAGCTCCGAATCTCATTACAGAGTTTAATCAGTGAATCCTTCATCTCCGTTTCGGTTTTCACCTTCAGGGGCGCCTCGTCC
>Ga0068859_100008831_pt1 | contig 10175 bp, 5 predicted proteins | sample KBSSwiS22_FD_66585 | JGI IMG/M metagenome (GOLD analysis project Ga0068859, IMG submission 66585) | Switchgrass rhizosphere microbial communities from Kellogg Biological Station, Michigan, USA - KBS Switchgrass S2-2 | ecosystem: Host-associated > Plants > Roots > Rhizosphere > Soil ...
AGCAGGTAATCAATGCCATTGTATTCAAAGGCATTCATGACAAATTGATCGTAGCCGGTGATAAAGATGACGGGGGTGCGGATCTCGATCTTACTGAATATCTCAAACGATAAACCATCTTCTAGTTGTACATCACAAAAGATGAGATCAGCTTCCGGAGCGGCTGAGAAATACTCAATACTCTCTTTGACACTCGAGAGTTCGGCTGCGACATTCAAATTGGCATCAATGTTCATCAGCGCATTGATCAGGTTCTGTCGCGCCGCCTTTTCGTCTTCAATAATAATTGTGTTCAACATGGCAAATACTTTTAAAGGTTAGGTTGTTTGATTAACGGTAACTTAACAGCGAAATATTCATCCGTGTTTTCAACGACAATGTCCTTGTTACAAAGGATTTTGTAACGAGAGCTAAGATTCTTTAAACCTATACCTGTTGAGTGCACCAGGTATGGTTTTGGCCTTACGTTATTACACACTTTCAGGTACTCATTGTTCAGGGTGATCTGTATATTTAAGGGTCTCGCTTCACTGAATTCATTATGCTTTATGGCATTCTCCACCAATATCTGTAACGCAAAAGGAGGGATCATAGTTACCCGTTCATCATTTCCCGCCAGTTCTGTATGCAGGTTTAGTTTATTGTCATGCCTGATCTGTAAAAGAAAAAAATAACTGTCGATGAAATCAAGCTCATCATAAATGGAGATCAGTTCATTGTTCTTATTGATCAAAAAATATTTATATACCTGCGCCAGTTTATTGTTAAACATATAAGCCTGCTGAGGATCATTCACGATCAGGTGATTCAATGTGTTGAGTGAATTAAAGATGAAATGGGGGTCGAGTTCTTTACGAAGTGCCTCCAGTTCAGCTTGTGATCGTTCGCGGTCAATTTGATAAACGATCTTGGTATCCAGCTCTCTTTCCTTATTTAAGAATAGAATTTCGTAGACGAGGGTGAAGAGTATAATAGCCAGCGAACAAAAAAGATTGAATTTGAAAACGGCGTCCCAACTGAAAGGTTCCTTTGAAATGGAAAACCAGATCAACGTCGATATGCTGCCCACGCTATTACCATATAGCAGGCAAATAATGCACAAAGAAATGATCTTTGGGAAGGGATTGGTTATTGTCCGGAAATGACCCCGCAGTTTACTGTGGATCCAGTTACAGCCTGTCCAGATACAAAACGAGGTAATGATGAAAAAAATAGCAATACCCATTATCTCAATCGTTGAATAATGGGTATACATGATCATGCCCGAAACCGGTGGTATCAGCATTCCCAATAAAGGAATGAAAAATAGTTTTAGGTATCGGTCACGAATCATAACAACAGCGGTTCTTAGGTTTATATTTTCATGATTCGGGTAGGGATTAAAGCAACTGAACAGTTAACGAACATCTACATCAAATCTATCTGTCCTTCTTGTTAACCTCTAGTAAATAATTATTCGTGGACGAATTCAGGTACGAATGGTTGAAGAAAACTGAAACAATTTTGCTGCCGTAAAATGGAGGAATTTAGTAATAGATTATTCAGATTTTAATAACGCTGCTTCGTTTATCAAAATTCATGGTTGAGTAAACGGCTATTTGTTAAAGCTCCTGCTTCATGACAGAGTCATGACTTATTAATTGCAATAGAGTAACTCGACAATAAATGTGAAGATAAAATTCTACTCTTTCAATACCCAAGATGATAAATGAAGGAATGAAGCCGTTGTTTTTTTGTTTGAATAATTAGGCTTGAGTGATTCTTTTTCATGCTTCGGTTAATTGAACGGGAAAATGCGAAGCGTTGATCAATTCTTTTTTGTCCTTTGTACGATTTATCCTCACCGGAACAATTTACCAACCACAGAATGAAAATAGTTAGCCCAAAATCGGTTGGTGTTTATGGGCGTAAAATCAAAACTTCAGGCAATGAAAAAATTTATTTTTCTTGTTACATTGATTTTCTCACTCCTGTTTGCAGTTGGACAAAACAGGACGATCACAGGAAAAGTTACCGACGAAAAAGGGTCGCCTCTCGCAAACGCCTCGGTTGTCGTTAAGGGAACTAACCTGGGAACTTCAACGTCTGCCGACGGTTCATTCACTCTCTCTGTGCCTCCTAATGCTTCAACTATCGTTGCTTCTTATGTTGGCCTCGGAGATAAGGAGATCGCTCTTACCGGCGAAACCAATTACGCGATCAATTTATCCTCCGCTGCGGGAACTATGAATGAAGTAGTCGTGGTGGCTTATGGTACGCAACAACGAAGAAAAGTAACGGGTGCAATCAGCAAGGTTGCAGGCAGTGAAATAGAAAATGTCCCGATGACATCCGTTGACCGGATGCTCCAGGGAAAAGTTGCCGGTCTACAGTCCGTTTCACCAACAGGGCAACCGGGAAGTATTCAAGAGATCCGTATTCGTGGCATTGGCTCCATCAGCTCTTCCTCAGCGCCACTATGGGTTATTGATGGTGTTCCCGTGAACTCGGGAGACTTTTCAGGCGCCACTAATTCAAGTAACCTGCTGGCGGGTCTCAACCCAAACGATATTGAAAGTATAAGTGTATTAAAGGATGCCGCCTCAGCATCAATTTATGGTTCACGTGCTGCCAACGGTGTAATTCTCGTCACGACAAAAAAAGGAAGAGCGGGTAAAACGAAAATAAGAGTCGACGGAGAATTCGGAACAAACGATATCGCCTATTTTCCCAGCCTCGCAAAACCGTTGAACAAAGATGAATTCAAACAGTTAACGACGGAAGGTGTGTTACACGTCGGAGGTACCCAGGCCGACGTAGATCAGATATTGGATCAATTTGGTTACAACACTAAGGCCAACTACAACTGGCTTGATCTTGTGCAAAGGAAAGGACAGCAACAACAAATTAATGTATCTGCTTCCGGAGGCGATGCAAAAACACAATTCTTTCTTTCTGGAGGGTATTTTAAGCAGATCAGTGAGATCATTGGTTCGGATTTCAAACGATATAGTGGAAATGCGAGTATAAGGCACCAGGCCAGCAAAAGATTGTCATTTGGTGCGAACCTTAATCTTTCAACATTTCACCAGGAAGGTGAATCAGAAAGTGCCAATTTCCGTAACCCGGTCATTGCGGCGTTGGCCTTGCTTCCGACGCAAGAAGCCTACAATCCCGATGGCACTCCGAATTATGACCCGGCCATATTTAGCCAGATATACAATCCAATTGCTATCCGGCAATACGACCGTTTAAGCAATCAAACATCAAAGCTGCTCGGTTCTGCATTCGCTGAGTATAACATCCTGGATAATCTGAAGATCACATCACGGTATGGTGTTGATTACAGCACGATAGAAGAATACAATTATTACAATCCATTCTTTGGTGATTATTCTTCGAATGATCCTTCAACTACCGGGTTATTTTATACGCGTTACAATAGGTTATTCAATTGGGTTTGGACAAACCTGGCCGACTACGGCTTTCATGCATGGCAGGACCGGCTAAGCGGCCATGTAACTGCAGGGTATGAAGCGCAGAAGTCGATGCAGTTAACCGAGGATGCCACAGGTACCGGATTACCTTTGACTACTTCAATCATTTATCCTTCACCTGTTACACCCCAAACTCCTACGTATGACGGCTCTGATTATGCATTTACTTCATTATTATCAAAAGCAGACATCAGTTACCTTAATCGGTATACCCTCTCAGGAAGTGTTCGCCGTGATGGTTCATCGAGATTTGGTTCTGATAACCGTTATGGAACGTTTTGGAGCGTGGGTGGAGCATGGAATATTGACCAGGAAAATTTCATGCAAAACATCAATACCATTTCATTATTAAAACTCAGGGCTTCTTACGGTGTGAATGGTAATGCGGAGATCGGAAACTATGCGTGGAGAACAATTTATTCATTCAAGGGAACATACAATGGACTTCCCGCGAGTTTCCCTCAAACCATTGCTCCGGGCGTAACAACTGACGTGGTTTATAATGACAATGGCACCGTGGGTAATTCCGACCTGACGTGGGAACAAAACGAACCTCTGGATATCGGTCTCGAAGTAGGAATTCTTAAAAACAGGATCACTGTCGAAGCAGACTACTATAACCGTAAGACAGATCATTTGCTCTTAGCTGAGCCTCTTTCGTTGACCAGCGGTTTCCCTTCATTTAGCAATAATGTGGGAGCGATGGTAAACAAGGGTCTTGAATTGACCATTGATGCCACTGCAATAAAAACAAAAGATATTACGTGGACGCTCTCTTTTAACGGGGCATGGAATAAAAATGAAGTGACCCGTTTGCGTGAAGGCCAAAACGAAATTATAAACCTTCCTTACATTATCCGGGTAGGAGAAGATGTGCAATCTATTTATACCCGGTTATGGGCTGGTGCAGATCCTCAAACCGGCGATCCCCAATGGTACAAGGATGATACGAAAAAAGAAAAAACGAGTGATTTTAGCCAGGTAACACGTTCCATCATCGGTAGTGCCTCGCCGAAGGGATTTGGTGGACTAAGCACTACATTTACTTACAAGTTTGTAAGTCTTGATGCGCAATTCAATTACCAATATGGAAACTATCTCTACGACCAATGGGGATTTCTATACACCGGTGATGGCGGCTTTGCTTCATTGAATCACAACCGGAAAGAGCTGCAACGCTGGCAAAACCCCGGTGACATCACCGACGTACCGCGTTATGATTTCTTCAATGCAACAAACTCTAATGCAGTTTCAACAAGATATTTTTATAAAGGAGACTATATACGCCTTCGCAACCTGTCACTCAGATTTGAAATGCCGGCTTCGGTTCTAAAGAAACTGATGCTAACGCGCCTTAGCTTTTACGTGAGGGGCACTAACCTTTGGACAAAAACATTTGATAAAAATATTACCCTGGATCCTGAACAAGGGATCAATGGTACGAATGACCTGCAATTCTTTATTCCAAAATCCTTCACTGCAGGCGTAAACATTGAATTGTGATTTGATTTAAAATTAAACTTATTTATAAATATGAAAGCACATAATAAATCAAGACTTGCGGGGCTTATCATTTTTGCTTCTATCGCTGTCGCCTTCAGTTCCTGCAAAAAAAGTTTTTTAGACCTCAGGCCTTACACGAGCGTACCGGCGGATGTGGCTATCACCAACGAATCGGACATGCAGGCCGCATTGAATGGTGCCTATGGCAACATGAACAGCGTTAATTTATACGGACGAACGACACCTTTATTTGGTGACCTGGTGTCAGATAATGTTTATATCTCTACCATTAACAGCAATCGGTATCTGGATTTTTTCCAGATCAACTACACTGTCACAGATGCGAATGGACAAGGCATCTGGCAATCGGCTTACAGTACTATACTCAGGGCAAACAATGTGATCAATTCTTCACTGCAGGGCAATGAAAACGTTGACCAGTTGCGCGGTGAAGCTCTGGCAATAAGAGGGTTGATGTATTTTGAACTGGTGAAATTCTTTGGGAAACCATTTACGGTCGATCCAAATGCTCCGGGAGTTCCGTTAATATTAACCTATGACCCAACGCTAAAACCCCAGAGAAATACTGTACAGGAAGTCTACACCCAGATCGAAAAAGACCTTACTGATGCAGCCAATTTGATGACGCAGGACAAATCTTCGGGTTTCTTTACTAAATGGGCTGCAAAGGCATTGCTTGCGAGGATGTACCAGTTCAAAGGTGAATGGGACAAGGCTTTGACCGCCGCAGAAGATGTGATCAACAACAGCGGTTATTCATTGCTTGGATTGAATGATGTTCAGTCATTCTGGGAGAACAATACGGACAGGAATGATAAACTGGAAGTACTTTTCGAAATTGTTTTTGACGCCACCAACAATATCGGGAATTCATCTCTCCCCTATTTCTTTGATCAAAGCGGTTATGGTGATGCGCTTGCGGCAGAATCATTGTATGATCTATACAGCAACACCGATGTTAGGAAAGATTGGTTCATAGTGGGGAGTGCTATTCGCGGTGCTGATGTGAAAGTAATAAACAAGTTTCCGAATACTGGCTCTGCTGACAAAGATGAAATGAAGGTGATCCGCATGTCGGAAGTTTATTTCATTGCCGCCGAGGCAGCTTATCATCAGAATGATGAAACAAAAGCGCTGACTTATTTGAATGACATAGCAACTGAAAGAGATCCAAACTTCGCCGGATATTCATCATCGGGACAAACATTGTTGAACGATATTCTATTAGAAAGAAGAAAAGAGCTTGCGTTTGAAGGGCACCGTTACTGGGACCTGGTAAGAAATAATTTAAATGTTACTCGCGTAGATCTTGCAAACGACTACCCAGGGAACGTACCGTTGGTCCTGGAAGCAACTAATTTTCGTCGCATTTTGCCAATTCCGCAGGGAGAACTCGATGCCAACCCCAGTATAAGGGAACAACAGAATCCCGGATATTGATCCAGTAACTCAAGCGTTAAAGAAGGCAGCCGAAATTTGGGCTGCCTTTTTTAGTTGCGGCATATCTTTGGTTCAGTCATCATTTTTCACGCTTCGGTAAATAAAACAAGCCGGATTCCGTATCGGGCATTTCTTTATTGTCAACTTGTGATAATCGTCCGGCCACCACATTCGCCAGCCGTACAATGAAAATCAGGAGACAGACGATGACAAAGACGAAATTCGGTTCGGGACATTGGCACGCTCCGCTAGAATGAATCTGGCAGCACACCCTTGAGCTGATGCGATTCCAACATTTTCCTTAAAGACGGGCTATTTAAGAGGCCAAACTTTGCAACATAATACCACCGTTAACACGGTGGCTTTTATTTATGATAGACGCTTAACGAGGAAACCTGTTTATTGCTGTTTGTCCTTAGGTTGTTCCTCTTCGCCGAATTCAGGATGAGGTTCACCATGATGACAGGTTACACAATGTACTTCCAACAGCGCATTTTCATCTCCATATTTTGTGGTCGCATTAAAAAAGTCTTTGTTGATTCTGTTACTCATGTCAATCATTTTCCTGGCAATATTTTTTTCGGGCTTGTCATCGGCGGCCATATCCCAATTTGCTGTTGAGTCAGCGGGCTTGACGTGGCAAAAATCACAACCTACGCCCAACGCTTTTTCAAATTCATTCATCACTGAATCCAATGTTTGCTCCGAAATATTCTTGGGAAGGACTTTGAGGTTTTTGAATTTTTCCTGTGGCGGCTTACTAGCCGCAATCCCGATTACGACAAAAGTGACAGCACCCCCAATCACAATAAATTTGTTGTTGAATTTCATGTTGTCCCGATTAATTTGTATTTAATTAAAAAGATCTTTTACCTATCCATCTTTCAAAAAACTCATATGTCCTCAGCATTTGATCGATACGTTGCCGGTTATTACCACTTCTTGTGATCTCGTGTGTAGCTCCGGGGTGTCGCACATATTCGACCGGTCTTCCCAGCACTTTCAAACTGCGATACAACATTTCACCCTGTGTGGTTCCGGTGCGACGATCATTCTCTCCATGAAAAATGATATATGGAGTCGTAATATTCTGCACATAGTTTATCGGCGATTCTCTTTGGAGAGTTGCTTTTGTAGCCGCTTCCCACGGGTAGCCACCAAAATAATTCGGCACCAGCCTCCATGCATTACCTTCCCCAAAAAATGTTGCCAGGTCATAAACTCCCCGCTGTGAGCACGCTGCCTTGAAGCGATGGTCATGAGCAATGATCCATGCAACAAGATACCCTGCATATGATCCGCCCGTCACCACCAGCCTAGATGTATCAACCCAGCTTTCGGTTGCAACCGTTTTATCCAAAGCGGCCAAAACATCGTTTGTGGGACCAGTTCCCCAATCATTCACATTGGCTCTCAGAAAGTCCAATCCGTATCCGCCACTCCCACGCGGGTTGCAATAAACAATACCATAGCCCTTACTGCAAAAGAACTGGTATTCGTGCCACATGGTGGTTTCACCGGGCCCCCACATAGCAGAGGGACCTCCATGAATTTCTAAAAGCAGTGGATATTTTTTTCCCGCTTCATAATTGGCGGGCTTCATGATCCAATATTCAACACTCATCCCCTTTTTATTCGTAAAACTTTTCTTTTCAGGAAAGGACAGTTGCTTTGTGTGCACCCAACTAAAATTAAAATCGCTGACGCGTTTTGAATTTTTCGCCGTCGCGTCTCCTATATAAATGTCAAAAGGATCAGCCACCTCGGTTTTCACACAGACCATTTTGTCATGAACAAGATCAAAACTTGTGATCCCGCTATTATCATCAGAAAGTTGTTCAACTTTTTTTGTGTCTATATCCGCACGATAGATGGGTTGGCCACCATTGCTTTGAGCAGAGAAATAGATATATTTTTCATCATTGCTCCACACGAGGTTGCCCTTGTTGCGATCAAAATGAATATCAGTCTTATCTTTTATTGAGCCCGTCAGGGGAATAATGGCCAGCTCAGGAACAGTGACAAATGAGGTCTTACCATATTGAAAAGCCAGCCACTTCCCCGAAGGTGATACCATGGGAGAATTAAAACTGAGTCCTTCTTCTCCTAGTATCTTTTTCAAATGGCTCCCGTCTGTATTGACAATAAATATCTCACTTTCCAAGGAGCGGTCAGGATGTTGCAAAGAGTCAATATCTCCCGATAATATAATTTGTTTGCCGTCAGGCGTAAAATCGGCAGAGAAAAAGCGATAAAAACCTTTTGTAAGTTCAATGGGCTTTGCCGGAGCATCGACGCTGATCAGAAAAAAATGATTAAAGCTCATGTCCGTATTCACTCCCATCTCATCCTGGAAATTCAATTTATCGGCCACTTTTGCTTTATTGTCGTTCACATCGTTTTCCAGGTACGCCCTTATCTCTTCCATATTTCCATCGGGATCAGCTTTTACATCCGCGTTTTGCAAATAAGCATTTTTGGTAAATCCCGGCCTTTCACCTGGCCAGGACGGAATGGAATGCGATGGGTTCAACAAAGAATCCTTTATAAGGTCTTTTAAAGGAATGTTTGACGAAAATAATAGTTGCTTACCGTCCGGGCTCCATCTCGGTGTGCCCGCCCCATACCTGAATTTGGTGAGTTGGATGGCTTCACCGCCATCAAGAGATAATAAAAATATCTGCGGTTTGCCATCGGCCAGGCGAACAAAAGCTATTTGTCTGCCATCGGGACTCCAGGCACCCTGGGACGACCCTTCTTTTGCCGTTAATTGCTTCGGAGATGACACCCCGTCTGTATTCACCATCCAGACCTGGTTCACGTATTTGCTCTCCCATTTGGAATCACCATCGGGTTCAATAGTTGTAACAGTAAAAACCGCCTTAGTTGCATCATTGGAGAGGCTAATTCCGCTGATAGATTTTATCTTCAGCATGTCCGTCACCTTAACAGGTTCTTTGGTTTGCGCATGCAAACGAGCGCTAATAAGAAGAATAAAACAGAACGATAGAAATTTCCTCATTGATTGTTAATTATTCAATGAAAATACTAATTATGATGATTGAAATCTTTTCAGGAATTGCGGGTGCCTTCCCCGGAAAGGTTAAAAAATTAATTAAAGTCGACGTTTAGTCCTTGATATGCATTGCCCCTTATCTGATATTGATTAAATTTGCAGAACCCCTATTCATTTTCTATGAGTGATACAATTACAGCCGCCCCTGCACTAACAGCTAAAGATTTCGCCACTGACCAGGAAGTGCGCTGGTGCCCCGGATGCGGTGACTATTCGATTCTTGCCCAGGTTCAAAAAGTGATGCCCACGTTAGGCATACCCAGAGAAAACATCGTGATCATTTCAGGTATTGGGTGTTCATCCCGGTTTCCTTATTATATGAATACCTATGGGATGCACTCGATCCATGGACGTGCAACCGCTATAGCAAGCGGTTTAAAAGCTGCCCGACCGGAACTAAGTATTTGGATCGTTACCGGTGATGGAGATGGTTTAAGCATTGGTGGCAATCATACCATTCATTTACTCCGCCGTAATTTCAATTTAAATATTTTATTGTTCAACAACCAGATCTATGGTTTGACAAAAGGACAGTACTCCCCCACGTCGGAAGAAAATAAAGTAACAAAGTCAACTCCATTTGGAAGTATTGATCATCCTTTCAATCCCCTGGCGCTGGCTCGCGGTGCTGACGCCACGTTTGTTGCAAGAACGATGGA
>Ga0068859_100008834_pt1 | contig 10175 bp, 11 predicted proteins | sample KBSSwiS22_FD_66585 | JGI IMG/M metagenome (GOLD analysis project Ga0068859, IMG submission 66585) | Switchgrass rhizosphere microbial communities from Kellogg Biological Station, Michigan, USA - KBS Switchgrass S2-2 | ecosystem: Host-associated > Plants > Roots > Rhizosphere > Soil ...
CTGATCCCGTTGCGGCGCGCGATCTCGCGGTTGGTCATGCCGTGGCGGACCGCCTCGACCGTCCGCCATTCGGCGGGCGTGAGCTGGTCGTCGTGCGGCGGGCGGCCGCGGGGGCGCGTGGTTGCCATGCGCGAGTCATAGCCGAACGACGGGCGATTTTCCCTCCCCCGCCCTGGGCATCCTCTCGCCGCGGGGGGCGTTGCAGTGGCGAGACCCGCGATGACCGAGGCGCATACCAGCGACAGACGTACGCGGATCGGCATGGCCGTGCCGGTCGCGGCCGTACACCTGCTGCTGTTCATCCTGTTGATCCGCGGCATCGGCTTCGACGTGGCCAGAGCGACGGGCGAGGCGATGAAAGTGTTCGACATCAGCCAAGCCGTGCCGCCGCCGAAGCGCGAGCCGCCGAAGCCGCGACCTGCGCCGACGCCGCCGAAAGAAGCGCCGGCGCCGCTATCATTGCGCAACCCGCAGGAGGCGCCGAAGGCGGTCCTGCCAATCCCTGCCGCGGCGACGGCAAGCGATATCGGCATCGTCGCCCAGCCTGGAATCGGGGCGGGCGCCGGCCGCGAGGGCGCCGGAACCGGTGGCGGCGGTAAGGGGGGCGACGACGGGGCGGCGACGCATGCGCGGCTGATCCGGCGTGAGTTCCGTCGTTCCGATTATCCGCGCGAGGCGCGCGCGGCGGGTGCCGAAGGGACAGTGCGGATGCGGATCGAAGTGGCCGCGAACGGCCGGGTGAGCGGGTGCAGCGTCACAAGCTCAAGCGGCAATGCCGCGCTCGACGCGACGACCTGCCGGCTGGCGCAGAAGCGATTTCGCTACGAGCCGGCCCGCGATGCGCAGGGGAGGCCGGTGCCTGACGTGGTGTTCGACGGCCAACGCTGGTGGATCGAGCCGCGCTAGCCTGCCGTGCGTCACCTGAAGCAAGCATTGACAAAGTAGGCAGTCGAAGCGGGCGTGCTAGGGGAGCCTCATGCGTGCGCTCCTCAGCGATTCAAACGCCATTCCGCCCATGCTTCGCAGCCTGGTGCTGGCCGTGCTGGTGGCGCTCGCCTTGGTCTCGGCCGTCCAGGCGTCGCGCAAGGCGCTGACGTTCTGGGGAAGCGGCGATTTTGGCGTACCGCTCCTCGCCGCCAAGCTACTCGAGCAGGAGAATGTCTACCAGCGCTATCACGTCGCACCACTGCCGATGGATGACGGCCGCGGGCCGGACGCCAATCCGCGGTCGATCGAGCCGGTCCAGGTGCCATCGGTGCTGATCCTGTTCTGGCCGTTCACTTTGCTGCCCTGGCCGACGGCACGAATGGCCTGGCTGGCGATGAACATGCTGTTCACCGCCGGTGTCGTCATGCTCGGTTTCCGTCGCTTCCTGCCCGGCCGGCCGGTCGCGCTGGCGTTGGCGGTGGGGTCTCTGCTCATATTGAGCGTCAGCTGGCGCAACCTCATCGCCAACGGCCAGCACCTCCTTTCCGGACTGTTCTTCTTCCTCGCCGCAGCCGAGCTGGCGGATCGGCGGCGCAGCGGTTCCGCGGGCCTCGTGCTGGCGCTCGCGCTGGTCAAATATTCGACGATCCTCTTCCTGCTGCCCTGGCTGCTGTTCAGGCGGCAGTGGGTGCCGGTGGCCGTCGCCATCGGGGTGCACGGCCTGCTCACGGCCGCGATCGCCGTGCACCTCGGCGAGAATCCGGTGACGTTGATCGTGCAGTCGTTCGGCGTCGCCGCCGAGCTGGAGACGCAGGGCTATATCGACCTGTTCGCGCTGACCGGCGAGGCGGGCCTGGCCGCCGGCTGGGCAGCGGCAGGTGCCGCGCTCCTCTTTGCGGTCGTGCTCGGCGCGGCGTGGCGCAGCGCCGGGCGGGAGGACGACCTTGCCCTGGCGCTGCTCGGCCTGGTCTCGGCGGTGCTGGTCTATCACCGCGCCTATGACCTCGTCGTGCTGGTCATCCCGCTGCTGATCGCCATCGAACGCTGGCCGCGCGACCGCTCGCTGGCGCTGATCGTGTTTGCAACGATGGCGCTGGCCTGGTTCGTCGGCGCCGGCCGCGGCCGGATCGACTGGCTCGATGGCAAGGGCGCCTATCACTATCTGGTCGTCGCTTTGTGGTACGGGACGCTCGCGCTGTTCGTCGTGCGCGGATATCGGCGGGAGGACCGGCCGGCCCCGTGGCAGGCCGCCGGCGCGGAAGGGGTGGCGCTTTGAACCGGCGCGTCGCGGTGCCCGGCCGGGTGCGGCTGCTGGTGCTCGCTTTGCTCGCCGTGGTGGCGGCGGTTTCGGTGCTGCGGGCCTCAAGCAATGCGCTCGAAGTCCACGCCAGCCACGACTTTGCGAACCTGCTGAAAAGCGCCGAGGTGCTGCAGCAGGAGGATGTCTACCGGCGCTGGTTCACCGCGATGATCGACGATGATTACACGCGGGCGCCAAGCAGCAATCCGGCTGGAAGCGATCCGACCTACGCGCCTTCGTCCCTCGCCCTGTTGATGCCGTTCAACCTGATGTCCTGGCCGGCAGCCCAGAAGCTGTGGCTCGCGCTCAATCTCGGTTTCACCGCGGGCCTGCTGCTGCTCTGCCGGCGGCGGTTCCTGACGCAGGAGCCGAGGTGGGTGACCGGCGCGATCGCGGCGCTGTTGCTGAGCAGCGTGTGCTGGCGCAACATCGTCATGAACGGCCAGCTGGCGATCGCGGCGCTGTTCTTCTTCCTGCTCGCCGCCGAACTTGGCGACCGCCGCCGGCCGCTGCTTGCCGGGGCGTCGCTCATGCTCGCGCTGGTCAAATATTCCCTGATCCTGTTCCTGCTGCCCTGGCTGATCGCGCGGCGGCAGTGGCTGCCGATCATCGTCGCCGCGGGCATCCACGTGGTGCTCACCATCCTCGTCGCGGCTCGGATCCACGAAAATCCGGTGGCGCTGGTCCTGGGTTCATTCGACGTCGGAAAGCGGCTGGCGATGAAAGGTTACGTCGATGTCGGGGCGCTCGCGGGCCATGCCGGCCTGCCAGCGGCGGTGGCGCTGGGCGTCGGGCTGGCGCTGGCGGGCGCGGCGGCGTGGGCGGCGCTGCGGCACCGGCCGATCGACACTGACCTGCTGCTCGCCACGCTGAGTTTCCTCGCGTTCATCCTCATCTATCACCGGGCCTATGACGGCGTCGTGCTGCTACTGCCGTTGTGCATCGCGGCGGCGCGCCGCGCGCAGGATCCAGCGCTCGCGGCGGCGGTCCTCGGCAATGTCGTGCTGGTCTGGTGGGTGAGCAGCGCGCGCCACTGGAGTGTCTGGCTGGAGGACGGCGGGCCGTTCTACTGGCTGCTCGCTGCCACCTGGTATGGAACGCTTGGCCTTTTGATCATGCGGCTCGACGGCCGCGCCTACAGCACGCAGCCGCAGCGTGCCGAGGCCGCGTAGGCGCGCAGGTCATCGTCCATCGACGGAGCGGCGGCGAGCCAAGCATCGACGATGTGCTCGACTGCGGCGGGAAAGCGGGCGTGGGCGTGGCCGAGGCCGTGCAGCGCGCTTTCGACGCAGGCCGGATTGGTGAGGGTGAGGATCGACGCCATGACGTCCAGCGTCGCGCGATTGAGCCGGTCGTGATCGGGATCGTCCGGTAAGGCGACCGCGGGAAAGACATCCCAAAACATGTAGACCATGGTGTTGAGCGGATGCTCGCCGAGGTGATCGAGATGGCCGAGCTGCGGCGCGCAGCGCGGCGCGAAGAGACCGGCAAAGAGCGGGAAGATCGCGCGAATGCAGCGCTCGCGGGCTTCGGCGGGAACGGTGCGGCTCGAGAACCAGCCATCGTCGCCGCGGGCGCCGGTATCGAGCAGATAAGTGAAGCCCTGGCCGATCTGGCGGTCGGCGTAGGCGTCGGCGAGGCGTGCGGGCGCTTCGAACAGGCGGGTGAAAAAGGCGACGGCGGTGGCCGGATCGGGCGCCCACCAGTTGGCGTCGGGATCGAAATACCAAGGATTGCCGTGCGCGCGGGCGGCCGGGCCGAAGGCATGATCGAGCCATTGATCGAAGGTAAGATTGGACAGCGCCGCCACGAAATTTCTATGCCGCAGGCGAGGTTAAGGAGCCAGCCTGGGCCGGCTCGACCGTCGGCTCTGGACGAATCCGAGGGGCGATCTGTGGATTGGCTGTGGATAAGAATGTATGGCCGCGGCTGCCCCGCTGACCGCTGAGCCGCGGGCGCCAGCCGAGCCGGCGCGCCGGGCAAGCTACGAGCCGCACATCGATGGGCTGCGCGCCATCGCCGTGGTCGCGGTGATGCTGTTCCATTTCCGCCTGACTTGGGTGCCCGGCGGTTTCGTCGGCGTCGATGTCTTTTTCGTGATCTCGGGCTATCTCATCGCCGGCATCATCGTCAGGGCACTGGACGAAGGCCGTTTTTCGCTGATCGGATTTTACGAGCGGCGCGTGCGGCGGATCTTCCCGGCCTTGTTCGTGACGATGGTCGCCGTGCTTACCGTAGCGACCCTCATCTTCCTGCCGATCCAGTATCGCGACCTGCCGGCGACGATGGTGGCGACGCTGGGTTTCGTCTCCAACTTCCTGTTCTTCACTCACCGCGGCTATTTCGCGAGCCCGACGCGGCTGCAGCCGCTCGCGCACACCTGGTCGCTTGGCATCGAGGAGCAATTCTACCTCCTGTTCCCACTGTTCCTGATCCTGCTGCACCGGCGGGGGCGGCGGGCGATGTTCGCGGGCATTGCGGCGCTCGCTCTGGCCTCGTTCGCGACCAGCGCCTGGACGGCCTACAGCGCGCCGTCCTTCGCCTTCTGGATGACGCCGAGCCGGGCATGGGAACTGATGGCCGGCGCGCTGCTCGCGCTCGCACCGTCGAAGTTTCGGCAGCGATGGCTACGCGAAGGGCTGGCGGCGGCAGGTCTCGTCGCGATCGCCGTGGCAATGCTGTTCTTCTCGAGCAAGACCCCGGTCCCGGGCTTTGCCGCACTGCTGCCGGTGCTGGGGTCTGCCGCGGTCCTCGCTTGCGGCGCGGGGACGATGGCAGGCCGCCTGCTCAGCCTCAAACCGGCGGTCGGCATCGGCCTCATCTCCTATAGCCTTTACCTGTGGCATTGGCCGATCACGGTCTTCTATTTCTATTTCTACGCGATCGGGGCGAGCCGCGGGTCGGTGATCGGTATGACCGTTGCGACCTTCCTGCTCGCGATCCTTTCCTGGCGCTATGTCGAGCAGCCGTTCCGGCGGCGCGTCGACGGCAGGCCCGAGATCGGTCGGCTGTGGCGCCGGGCCGGCGTCGGCGCGGCCACAATCCTGGTGCTGAGCGGCGCGGCCGCGGCGACCAACGGCTGGCCCTCGCGCTTCCCGGCCGAGGCGGTGCGGATTGCCGATTATACCCATTCGCACAATCCGCGGCGCGACGAGTGCCACGAGAAGCTGGGCAGCTGCAGCTTCGGTGCGCCAGTCCCGGCGCGTTATGCGCTGTGGGGCGACAGCCACGGCATCGAACTGATTGCGGCACTCGGCGAGGTCGCCGCCCGGCATAATGCTTCGATCGAGGAATATACGTGGGGAGGCTGTCTGCCGGCGCTCGGCGATTTTCGATCGGAGACGCCGGAGTGCGACAGGTTCAAGCACCAGGCGATCGCCAAGCTGGAAGGTGACCGCGGCATCACCACCGTCATCCTGGTCGGCAATTACGATGCCGTCGAATATCGCGACAATGCCCGCCTGCTGCGCGGCCTGACGGAGAGCGTCACGCGACTGCAGCGCACCGGCAAGCGGATCGTGCTCGCCTTTCCCAACCCCAATTTCCGATTTGACCTGACGATCATGGCCGCCGAGGCGATCGCCTATGGCCGCGACCGGGAGCTCGGCACGCTAAGCAAGACCTTCTTCGATCGCGACCGCACGACGCTGGATTTCCTCGAGCGGGTCGGCGGACCCGCGGTGGTGCGGATCCGAAGCGACCGGCTGCTCTGTCCCGGGGAGCGCTGCCTGACCTGGCTCGGCCGCGACCTCATCGCGCGCGACGTGTCGCATCTGACCATGCCGGGTGCGCGCTATGTGGCGCGGCTTTATGAGCCGCTGTTTGCGGAAGGCCAGCTGACGACGCCGGAGCGTTAACGCCTCGCCAGGCTCCCTTCCGCGAGCCTACCAGCGCTTGAAGCGCATGCGGCCGGTGCGGTCGGAGGCGCGATAGCTGGCGCCGGACGAGCAGTCGATCCGCCAGCCCCCTTCATCGATGGAGCTGGTCGAGACCACGCGGCCGCAGGAAAAGCCGATCCGGCCGAGGGTGCGGGCGATGGTGGCATCGGAGAGGGCCGGGCGGGAGGCAGCCGCCGCTGGTGCCGTTTCCGCGGCAGCCGTTACGGGGGCGGGTTCCCCCGCAGCCGGCGCGATCGGATCGGTGGCGGCAGAGGCGAGCACCAGCCGCGGTTCGGCCCTACCGGGCACCGGCGTGGGTGCGGACGGAGGCGCCGGACGCATGGCCAGAGGCTTGGGCGCGGGCGCGGTTTCATGGGCGCCAGCGGCGTCGGCATCGACGAGATTGATTGAATCGACCGGCACGGCGGGCGGCAGATCGACCGTCACCGATTGCGCGTAGCGTTCGGACGAGGGCTTGCACGCGGCAAGCACCAGCACCGCTCCCAGGCAAAAGGACAGACGCACGAGGGGGACCCGCTTTCCAGAATTAGGCTTAGATTTAAGGGACATGCTGGCTAGCGAGCAAGCCGGCCGCAGCGTTGTCCCCGCCGTTCGTCCCACGCCAGGCCCGTCCGGGCGTGGAGTCCGTACGCGCTAGTCGTAGAATTTGAGTTCGATCGCCGCGCGAAACGGCAGGCTGAAGACGTGGCGATGCTGTTCGTCCTCGACCTCGAGCCAGTGGGCGAGGTTGAGCCGGCCTTCGCGGACCTGGTCGCACATCAGATCGCGCGCGCCGCTCACTGCCTCGGCCCGGGCGGCGGCGAGATCGGGAAGAACAATGCCCTGCTCGTCGAGGACCATCGTTTCATCGTGCACGTGGAAATAAAAGCGCGGCATGCAGTGGCTCCGCAGTGAGGTGGAGGCGCCCAGCCGATTGCCTCCAAAACCGGGCGCCTCGCCCCCATCCCGCCAGCCGGGAGTTTGCGCTGCGGGACGTGGAGACAACGCACTAACGCAGGTTAGGGTCCGGTTTTTCGGTCTATTCCCCTGAGAAATCGGGGAAAGTTGCGACCTTGCGCGCGCCCGCCCAGAGCTCCGCCCGCTCATCGCCGCACAACGCGCGGGCCCTTGCAATGGCGGACGCATCCGCCTCCGCCGCGAATTCCTCGGCGCGGATGAAATGGCCAGCACGATTGATCCAGTAGAGCCGATAGTCGGGCACAGCCGATTCCCCCCGGAAAATGACTTAGCGCCACGTCGATGGCATAACAGACTAGCAGAAGGCCCGCTTTGATCAAAATCAGGTGGAGACCCCAACTTGCATAAGGAACGTCCCGGTGTTTTGCTGTCCGGGCGGTTCAAACAAGGGGAGTCGGGCCATGAGTGGATTTCGTGCGTTTCTGATGCGGGGCAATGTGATCGACCTCGCCGTCGCGGTGATCATCGGCGCTGCTTTCACCAAGATCGTCACCTCGCTTACCGACGACATCATCATGCCGGCGATCGGCAAGGTCACAGGCGGCCTGGATTTTGCCAATTATTTCGCGCGGCTGGGGCCAATCCCGACGAGCTTCAAGGGCGATCCGACAAGCTACTCCGCGCTCAAGGCGGCGGGCGTGCCGATGATTGGATACGGCCAGTTCGTCACCGCGATCGTCCAGTTCATCATCCTTGCCTTCCTCATTTATCAGCTGGTGCGGGCGGCGACGCGGCTTTCGGCGCAGAAGGAGGAAGCGCCGGCCGGGCCGAGCGAGGAGCTTTCGGTGCTGCGCGAGATCAGGGACACGCTGAAGCAGCGCGACTGACCGGCGGACGGTCGAACCCAGGTAACGGCCTGACGACGCTCATGAACCGCCTGCCGGTTCAGCTGGAACGGGCGTCCTAGCGGCCGGTTTGACGGGATGCCCGGCAAGCGCATTTGACTTGCATAGCTGCCGGCGGCGCCCCGGTGGGGAGCCGGGGCGCCTAGCCCTGCCCGACGATCCGGCGAGTCCGGCGGGCGGGACAAGCTAAATCACGATTCACAAATCGTTATCACCTGTGCCCGTAGCTTCGATCCTGCCTCGGGGGAGGGAAGTATGGGGAAGGCAATCGATACCGCGGCCAATGCGCGTATCCGGACCAGGCAGCACCCGCGCTGCGAGCTGAAGCTCGACACCAGGCTGGAGCTGGAAGACGGCCGTTCGGTCAATTTCAAGACATCGAACATCTCGCAGACCGGATTTGCCGGCCACACGATCGAGGAAACGCCGATCGGCAGCGGGGTGGAACTCCATTTGCCGAAGCTCGGATCGGTCGCCGGCGAGGTCGTCTGGCAGGTCGGCGCGGCCGTGGGCGCGCGGCTCACTGAAGAACTCAGCATGACCGACATCATGGCGCTGAAGCTCAACGATATTGCCGGGCATCGCGGCCTCAAGCTCGTGACCGAGGACGATCCGCCAGAGGGCGAAGCACCGCCGGCGGAATAATTGTTGCGGGCCGTTGCACGGTGCGGACCCGGCGCCTAAGGCCGCCCGGTGACCGCGCGCAGCATTTCCGCCGGCGACCTCGACGACCCGCGCGTGCGGGCGATGATCGACCTTCATGTCGCGCGCGCGCGCGCCGAAACCGGCCGCGGCAGCGACCATGCGATGGAGGCCGACGAGCTGAAGTCCGACGCGGTGGATTTCTGGGCGCTGTGGGAGGGCGAGGCGCTGATCGGCCTCGGCGCGCTGATGGAGATCGCGCCCGGCCATGGCGAGATCAAGTCCATGCATACCGCCGAGGCAGCGCGGCGCAGCGGCGCAGGGAGCGCGATGCTGAGCCACATCGTCGCGGCGGCACGCGAACGCGGCTATGCGCGGCTGAGCCTGGAGACCGGATCGTGGGGCTATTTCGTCGCTGCCCGCGCGCTCTATCGCGCCCATGGGTTCGAGGAGTGCGGGCCGTTCGGCGACTATGTGGCCGACCGAAACAGCGTGTTCATGACGCGGACTCTGTGACTGAATGCGGCCGACTTACTTCGTGTTTCCATTAGCGTCGGAGTGAAACGGCCGAGTTTCATCCAAAATGGATGAATTAAGAGCCTGTCGGTTCAATATCATAGCAAGCTTGTGTCGAATTGGTCCGCGCAGTCGGCCGATTTCGCCGAAAATCTACTTGCGAAGGCGGGGCTAACTCGAACAGGCTGGCTGCTCGATTCGGGGAGGGGGGAATCATGGCGTCCATCAAGGGCAGCAACGGGAACGATGTGCTTGTCGGCACGGCCGGTGCAGACCGAATAACTACTCTGCTCGGCTATGATTCGGTGGATGGCGGCGCCGGGAAGGACACGCTCGTCACAGATTGGAGTGCCAGCCCGCCAGATCTCTATTCCTTTTCTTATATTAGCGCGAATGGCGCTTCCCTCACCGGCTTTCTTTCCGGTTATGGAAATCAAGTCGATTTTCAGAACATTGAGCGGGTTGAACTGAAGCTCGCAAACGCCAGTGACACTGTCTGGCTCGATGCCGCAGCGGTCGCAAGTGGTGCATCGTTCGACGTCGACGCCGGGGGTGGAGAAAACGACAGCCTGCTCATCGACTTTTCGACGGTAAGCAACGTCACGTTCAAGGAGGATCCAAACGGCAAGGCGAAGGTCGGCAACTCGACGTTCAGTAATTTCGAGCGCTATCAGCTGTGGCTCGGCCTGGGCGACAACAAGATCACCCTCGGCGCGGGTAACGACGCCATTTACGCGGGCGACGGCAACGATACGATTTCCGCCGGTGATGGTGACGATTACATCCAGGCTGGAGGCGGCGCTAACAAGCTTGATGGTGGAGGCGGCAATGACACCATATTTGCCAATGGCCCCGATACCATCGACGGCGGCGCTGGCGAAGATAGTTGGTACGGCGACTATAGCTCGGCCAATTCGAACCTTACGCTTGTCGATAATGCAGGTACCGGTTCGATCTCAAATGGGGCATCGTTTGCCAATCTCGAGCATATCTACCTAAGCTTCGGGTCCGGGAACGACAGCGTTTCGCACAACGGTCGCGGAAACCTCCAAATCGACGGCGGTACGGGCGCCGACAGCATCTCCGTGA
>Ga0068859_100008835_pt1 | contig 10175 bp, 3 predicted proteins | sample KBSSwiS22_FD_66585 | JGI IMG/M metagenome (GOLD analysis project Ga0068859, IMG submission 66585) | Switchgrass rhizosphere microbial communities from Kellogg Biological Station, Michigan, USA - KBS Switchgrass S2-2 | ecosystem: Host-associated > Plants > Roots > Rhizosphere > Soil ...
CCGTTGCGCTTCAGGCTCCCCGACCCGAAGAGATTCCAGCCGCGCTCTCCGACCAGCTGCGTGTACAGGACGGCGAGCGCGACGTCGTACGAGCCGCTCCCCGGCATCAGGGTCGGCTCGCCGATCGCCCCCTCGTCGTCGCGCAGCCGGTACGGGCCGGTGGGCAGCTCCACGTCGAGGGAGCCGATGAGCTGGTGTCGCGGCCGGACCAGGAGCGCGCCGCGAACCCCGACGCGCAGGTCTCCGAGCCCGGTGGTGCCGGCGTCGTTGGAGAAGGCCTCCTCGGGCGTGCCGACGTCGTCGAAGTGCTCGTGGTAGCGCCGGTTCAGGATCGGCAGGGCGCCGACGACGCTCAACCGCGGCGCCACGCCCCACGAGAGATCGACCTGCATCAGCTCGTTGAGCGTCTGGATCTCGCGGTGATGATCGGGCTCGATCGTCTCCGCCTCGAAATCGATGGCGGGCGTGATCACCTCGTCCACGTGATCGCGCCCGGACAGCTTCCGATCCTGCGGGACGTAGCGGAACGAGAGATCCAGGACGAACCGGCCCTTGGACGGAATCCCTTCCTGCGTGCCGGTGACGAGAAAGCAGTTGGCCGAGCCGCACGTCGCGGACGCCGGCGAAACGATGACAAGCCAGGCCAGGAGCGCGAGCCCGCCACGGGCCGCCGACAAGAAAGCCGAACCACGACACATCGACACACCTCTCCACCCCTCTTCCCGGGGTCTTCATGAACGGCGCGACTGGGAGACGACCGGATCAGCAGGAAGAGGAAGGACGGGGAGGCGGGACCGGAGGCGGCTCGGACAGGGAACGAGGGCGAAGTCCGGAGGCGGCGGAGACGCGCGCCACGAAAACGGGCAGAACCGGATGCGGAACCGCGGCATCGATGACCGCCGGCCGGAAGGAGGACACCACCGGGGAGGCCGCCCCCTCGTCACCGGTGCCGCAGGGCCGGGTGAGGCGGCAGCCCTCGCCGGCCCCCAGCGGGTTGCAGCAGCAGCGCATCGTGCAGGCGCACCCGGCGGTCGTCCCCGCCGCGAGCGGCACGAGCGGCGCGGCGAAGGCAACGAGAGCCGCCGCCGCGATGAGGAGTCGAAGCCACCGGTTCACGAAACCTCCCGTGCGAAGCGCTTCATTCTATAGAGCGATGACTCTACCTCAGGTGACGGAATCGTCACCGGCGGCCCCGCGCCGGGCGCCGCTTCCCGGCCTCCGCCCCCGGAATCCCCTTGACCACCGCGCGTCCCCGTCGTACCTGAAGGAAACCGGGCCGGGGGGCCCGGTTCTCTCCCATCCGACATGCGATTGCATCCGGCACGAGGGGGTCGCGCCATGCACCGTCGTTCGCTCCGCCACGCCCTGGTCCTGTCCGCGGCGCTCGCCCTGCCGGCCGCGGCCGACCGGGTCTTCGCCCTGCCGTCGAACTTCACCGAGAGCGTCGCCTTCTCGGGGCTGACGCTCCCCGTGGCCGTCCGTTTCTCGCCCGACGGGCGGGTGTTCGTGGCGGAGAAGAGCGGCAACATCAAGGTGTTCGACAGCCTGAGCGACACGACCGCCACCATGGTGGTCGGACCCGGCGCCGCCTACGACCTGCGTCCGAACGTCCACGACTTCTGGGACCGGGGGCTGCTCGGCTTCGCGCTCCACCCGAACTTTCCGGCGACGCCCTACCTCTATGTCCTGTACGCCTACGACTACGACCCGCTCGACCCGTCCCGCCCGGCGCCGCGCTGGGGCGACACCTGCCCCGACAAGGACGCGAGCAACAACATCATCGGCCCCGGGGCCACCGACGACGGCTGCGTCGTCAACGGCCGCATCTCCCGCTTCGAGGTCGGCGCCAACAACACGCTCATCGCCACCGCCGGCGTCTTCGAGAAGGTGATCCTCGAGAACAACTGGTGCCAGCAGTACCCGAGCCATTCGATCGGCTCCCTCGTGTTCGGTCCGGAAGGGGCGCTCTACGTCACCGCCGGCGACGGCGCCTCGTTCACGACGGAGGACTGGGGGCAGGACTTCACGCCGACACCGCTGCGCCTCAATCCGGCCACCGGCCAGCGCTACACGCCGATCAATCCGTGCGCCGATCCGAACGCGGCGCGCGGCACCGGCACGACCAAGCCGGGCGCCGAAGGCGGCGCGCTGCGCGCCCAGGACGTGCGCACGCTCGGCGCCGGCGACCCGGTCACCTTCGACGGCGCGGTGCTGCGCATCAATCCCGAGACGGGCGCCGCGTGGCCCGACAACCCGCTGGTCGGCGGCGCGACCACCGAGGACGACCGGATCATCGCCTACGGCCTGCGCAACCCGTTCCGGGCCACCCGCCGCCCCGGCACGAGCGAGCTGTGGATCGGCGACGTCGGCTACAACACCTGGGAGGAGATCGACCGGATCCCCAGCCCGACCGACGCCACCGTGGAGAACTTCGGCTGGCCGTGCGTCGAGGGGCCCGATCGCCCCGCCGGCTACAACAACAACCTGACCCTGTGCACCTCGCTCGCGACCGCCAGCACGACGCCGGCCCATTTCGCCTTCAAGCACGGCCTGACGGTGTACGGCGGCGACCCGTGCACCACCTCGAACGGCTCGTCGGTCTCGGGGCTCGCCTTCTACAACGGCGGGACGTACCCCTCCGCCTGGAACGGCGCCCTGTTCTTCGCGGACCACTCGCGCAACTGCGTCTTCGTGATGACCGCCGGCGCCGGCGGACTCCCGGACCCCGCGACCACGACCGTCTTCGACTCGCACGTGGTGAACGCGCAGCAGGTGGGCGACCCCGATCCGGTCGATCTGACCACCGGACCCGGGGGCGATCTCTTCATCGTCGATTACGACGACGGCAACATCCGCCGCATCCGCTACAACGTCGGCAACAACCCTCCCACCGCGGTCCTGCAGGCGACTCCCTCGAACGGCCCGGCGCCGCTCCTGGTGCAGTTCGACGGCACCGGCTCGACCGACCCGGACCCCGGGACGACGCTCTTCTACGCCTGGGATCTCGATGGCGACGGACAATACGACGACGCGTTCGTGCCGCAGCCGGTGTGGACCTACACGGCGGTCGGCAACGTCACGGTACGGCTGCGGGTCACCGACGACGACAATGCCACGGCGACCACGACCAAGGTCATCTCGGTCGGCAACTCCCCGCCGACCGCGGGCATCGTCGCGCCGGACGTCCTGTTCGCCTGGCACGTCGGCGAGGTGATCAACTTCTCCGGCACCGGCACCGACCCCTCCGACGGCACCCTCCCCGCCACCGCCTTCCACTGGGACGTCGTGATGCACCACTGCCCCGGCGGACCGGAAGGCTGCCACGAGCACGACGTGCAGTCGTTCGACGACGTGAAGAGCGGCTCCTACACGGCCCCCGACCACGAGTACTACTCGTACCTCGAGTTCCGCCTGACGGTCACCGACTCGGGGAGCCTGACCGACACGAAGAGCGTCTCGCTCGAGCCGGAGGCGGTCACCAACTCCTTCACCTCGACCCCGCCGGGCATGACCTTCTCGGTCGCGGGTTTCGACGGCGTCACTTCGTTCACGCGCCAGGCCATCGTCGGGTCCACGAACTCGCTCATCGCCATCTCGCCGCAGGCGGGTCGTTATTTCGTCTCCTGGGACGACGGCGGCGACTCGGGCCGCACCTTCCTGGCGACGACGGCGCCGCAGTCGTTCCACGCCACCTATGCCGCCTGCGTCGCGGTCGAGACCACCTGCGACGGGCTCGACAACGACTGCAACGGGGTCGCCGACGACGTAGCCGTCCCCGGCGCGGTCGGCGGCGACTCGATCGGCGCCGGCGCGTTCACGTGGAGCGCGCTTCCGGCCGCCGCGTCTTACGATGTGGTGAGAGGTCACCTCGATGCGCTCGGCGGCACGCCCTTCTCCGCGGCGCGCACCGACGCCTGCCTCGCCGCGGCGACACCGCTGCTCACCGTGACGTCCGGCGCCGACCCCGCGCCCGGCCAGCTGTTCTGGTACGTGGTGCGCGGCCGTTCGTGCACCGGCGCGGGCACGTACGACGGCGGCGACGCGGCGCAGGTCGGATCGCGCGACCCCGGCATCGACGCGTCAGCGTCGGCCTGCGCACCTTGAACGCGCGCTCAGCGGCGCGCGGCTTCGTGTCGCGCCGCCCGTGCCCGTCGGCGCGCGCGGACTTTTCCACAGCGTTTCCACAGCGGATTTGTCCCGCGCCGTGGCCCTTTTTCGTGGCACATCGTCCCGCCTCGGTGACGCGCATCACCATCGCGTGATCGTCCGTTACGCCGACGGTCGGTCAGACGCATGACGAGCCCTGCGCCGCGTTTGGACACGGCCAAGCGGTTCCATGGAGAAGACTTGCCGCGCGGCGCGGAGAAATGCCCCGTCCTCCCCGGTGGCATCCACGTTGCAAAGTCACGGGCCGTCGCTGAATCGATCGCCATGAACCTGGAGGGGGGACAGGGTGAAGACTCGGGGGGGCTTCCTCGGTAGGTCGCGAACGACGGGACCGTCGGTCCTGTTCGCGCTCCTGGTCGCTCTCCCGTTCGTTTCCGCGGTCCCCGCCCTCGCCGGCCCCACCGACGTCACGCTGCAGTGGAACGCCAACACCGACGCGGATCTCGCCGGCTACCAGATCGCCTACGGATCGTCGCCCGGCTCGCACCCGAACCTGATCGATGCCGGGAACGTCACCACCTACACGGTGACCGGCCTGGTGACCGGCAACACGTATTACTTCGTCGTCCAGGCGTACGACCGGGCGAAAAACTTCAGCTCGAATTCAGCCGAGGCCTCCGGGGTCGCCGGCGCGGCGCCGCTGCTGACGCTGTCGATCGGCGAGTCGCCGGATCCCGTGCAGGCCGGCACCGACCTGACCTACACGCTCAGCTACGCCAACACCGGCACGGCCGGGGCGACCTCGGTCGTCATCACCGACACGGTGCCGGCCAACACCACGTTCGTGTCGGCGAACTCGGGCGGAACGCGCTCCGGCTCGACGGTGACCTGGAACCTCGGATCGGTGGCGGCCGGCGGCTCCGGCTCGGTGCAGCTGGTGGCGCACGTGGCGAGCCCGCTGGCCAACGGGACGACCCTCAGCAACGGCGGCGCGAACATCGACAGCGCGCAGACGACCCCGGTGAGCGCCGCGACGGCCACGACGACCGTCTCCTCGGCGCCGGTCCTGGCGATCTCCAAGACCGACGGGCCCGATCCGGTGGCGGCCGGCGCCAACCTGACCTACACGATCAACTGGTCGAACACCGGCAACATGAACGCCTCGGGGGTGGTCGTCACCGACACGCTCCCGGCCAACACGACCTTCGTGTCGGCCACCCCCTCCGGCACCCGCTCCGGCTCGGTGGTCACCTGGAACGTCGGCGCCCTCAACGCGGGGGCCAGCGGCTCGGCGCAGCTCGTGGTGAAGGTGAACACCCCGCTCGCCAACGGCACCACCCTCACCAACAGCACCTACGCCATTGACTCGAACGAGACGAGCCCGGTCGCGGGCGGCGCCGTGACGACGACCGTGAGCTCGGTCCCCGTCCTGACCATCTCCAAGACCGACGGGCCCGACCCGGTGCTGGCGGGGGCGAACCTGACCTACACGCTCAACTGGTCGAACACCGGCAACATGGACGCGACCAGCCTCGTCGTGACCGACACGGTGCCGGCCAACACCACCTTCGTGTCGGCGACCGGCGGCGGCACGGAGTCGGGAGGCGTCGTCACCTGGACGGCGGCGACGCTCGCCGCCGGCGCCTCCGGCTCGGCGCAGCTGGTGGTGCGCGTGACCAGCCCGCTCGCCAACGGCACGGTCCTGACCAACAGCGCCTACAGCGCCGATTGCGCCGAGACCGCCCCGGTGAACGGCGCCGCCGTCACCACCACGGTCACGTCCGCGCCGGTCCTGACGGTGTCGGCCACCGACGCGCCCGACCCGGTGCCGGCCGGATCCGACCTGACCTGGACGATCGCCTACGCCAACAACGGCAACGCCGACGGCACCTCGACGGTGCTCAGCGCCACGCTCCCGGCGAACACCTCCTTCGTCTCGGCGACGAACGGGGGCACGCGCTCCGGCTCGGTGGTGACCTGGAACCTCGGCACCCTGACCCCCGGCGCCTCGGGCAGCGCGCAGGTCACCGCCCACGTCACGAGCCCGCTCGCCAACGGCACGGTGATCACCCTCGCGACCTACAGCATCGACAGCGCGCAGACCAACCCGGCGGCCGGGACGGGCGTGACCACGACCGTCGTGTCCGCGCCGTCCCTGACGCTGACGCAGAGCGACGCGCCCGACCCGGTCAACGCGGGCAGCAACCTCACCTACACCTTCGCCTATACGAACGGCGGCAACGCCAACGCCACCGGCACCGTCCTGAGCGAGCCGCTGCCGGCCAACACGACCTACGTCACGTCGTCGCCCGCCGGCACCGTCTCGGCCGGGACGGTCACCTGGAACCTGGGGACGGTGGCCGGGGGCGCGTCGGGCAGCGTCTCCCTCACGGTGAAAGTCGGAAGCCCGCTGGCGAACGGCACGCTGCTGACGAGCGCCGCGACCATCGACTGCGCCGAGACGACGGCGGTGGCCGCCACGCCGATCACGACGGCCGTCGGCTCGTCGCCGGTGCTCAACATGACCGTGACCGACGGCCCCGACCCGGTCGCCGCCGGCGCGAACCTGACCTACACCCTCGGCGTCACCAACACCGGCAACGCCAACGCCACCTCGACCGTGCTGACCGCCGCCGTGCCGGCGAACACCACCTTCGTCAGCGCCACCGCCGGCGGCAGCGCGTCGGCCGGCACCGTGACCTGGAACCTCGGCGCGGTCAACGTGGGCGGCTCGACCTCGGTGCAGCTGGTGGTGAAGGTGAACAGCCCGCTCGCGAACGGCACGACACTCACGAGCGGCGCGCTCGCCATCGACTGCGCCGAGACGGCGCCGGTGGCGGGGCCGACGGTCACGACCGCCGTCACCTCGGCGCCCGCGATGAGCGTGACCGCGACCGACTCCCCCGACCCGGTGCAGGCGGGCTCGAACCTCACCTGGACACTCGCCTACGCCAACAACGGCAACGCCGACGCCACGGGCGTGGTCGTGAGCGACACGCTCCCGGCCAACACGACCTTCGTGTCCGCGACCGGTGGCGGCGTGGTGTCCGGATCGGTCGTCACCTGGAACATCGGCGCGGTGGCCGCGGGCGGGTCGGGCTCGGTGACGGTGACGGCGCGCGTGACCAGCCCGCTCAACAACGGCACGCTCATCAGCCACGGGAGTTACAGCGTCGACAGCGCGCAGACCAGCCCGGTGAACGGACCGGCCGTGACCACCACGGTCGCCTCGGCGCCGATCCTGGCGCTGGCGATGACCGGCACGCCGGACCCGGTGAACTCCGGCGCCACCCTCACGTACACGCTCTCGTGGTCGAACACCGGCAACATGAACGCCACCAGCGCCGTCCTGACCGACCCGATGCCGGCGAACACGACCTTCGTGTCGGCCACGGGCGGCGGCACGCTCTCGGGCGGCACGGTCACCTGGAGCCTCGGCACGCTCAACGGCGGCGCCAACGGCTCGGTGACCCTCGTCGTGCGCGTGGCGACCCCGCTGAACGACGGCACCGTCATCACCAACTCCGGCGAGTCGCTCGACAGCGCCCAGACCACCCCGGTCTCCGCGCCCAACGTCCAGTCGACGGTCCGCTCGTCGCCGACCCTCGGCCTGACGCTGACCGACGGCCCCGACCCGGTGCAGGCGGGCGGCACCCTGACCTACACGCTGAACTACACCAACACCGGCAGCTCCGCCGCCACCGGCACGACCCTGTCCGCGACCGTGCCGTCGAACAGCACCTTCGTGTCGGCGACGGCCGGAGGCGCGCTCAGCGGATCGACGGTGAGCTGGAGCCTCGGCTCCCTGGCCGTCGGGACGAGCGGAGCGGTGCAGCTGGTGGTCCAGGTGCGCAGCCCGCTCGTCAACGGCACGACCCTCACCGCGGGACCGTTCTCCATCGACTGCGCCGAGACCGCCGCCGTGTCGAGCGCGACCGTCACGACCGCGGTCATCAGCGCGCCGGCCATCAGCCTGGCGCAGACCGACAGCCCCGACCCGGTCCCCGCCGGCGCGACGCTGACCTACACGCTCTCGTACTCCAACAGCGGCAACGCCGACGCCACGAGCGTCGTCCTCACCGACACCATCCCGGCGAGCACGTCGTTCGTCTCGGCCACCGGCGGCGGGACGCTCAACGGAAGCACGGTGACCTGGCCGCTCGGCACGCTGGCGGCGGGCGGATCGGGGTCCGTGCAGATGACGGTCCAGGTGGCGAGCCCGATGACCAACGGCACCAGCCTGCCCTCCGGCACGCCGACCTTCGACAGCGCCGAGACCGTGCCGGTGAACGGTCCGGCGATCGCGACGACCGTCACCTCCAGCCCGGTCCTGACCGTGCTGGCGTCGGACGCGCCGGACCCCGTGGGCGCCGGCATGAACCTGACCTACACGCTGACCTATGCCAACGGCGGCAACGCCATCGCCACCGGGACGATCGTCAGCGCCGCGGTCCCGCCCAACACCACGTTCATCTCGGCGGCGAACGGCGGGGTCTATTCGGCCGGGACGGTCAACTGGAGCCTCGGCAACGTGTCGCCCAACGTCTTCGGCACCGTGGCGTTCACGGTGCGCGTCACGTCGCCGCTGCCGAACGGCACGATCCTCACGCTCGGCACCTACTCGATCGACAGTAACCAGACGTCCCTGGGGGCCGGTCCGGCGGTCACGACGACCGTGTCGTCGAGCGCGAACCTGACCCTGCAGGTGACCGACGCGCCCGACCCGGTGCTGGCGTCGAACACCCTGACCTACACGCTGGCGTACGCGAACAGCGGCAACGCGCCCGCGGACGGCGTGGTGGTGACCGCCTCGATCCCCGCCAACACGACCTTCGTGTCGGCGACCGGCGGCGCGGCGCTCTCGGGCAGCCAGGTGTCCTGGGATCTCGGAACGCTGAACGCCGGCTCCTCCGGCTCGGTGCAGCTGGTCGTGCAGGTGTCGCCGGCGGCCACCTCCGGCACCATCGTCACCGCCTCGGGGTGGACCATCGACTCCAACGACACCCAGTCCGTGACCGCGGCCGCCGCCAACACCAGCGTCACCGAGGCCTCCGCGCCGGTCATCACCACGGCGGTGGAGGTGGTGACCAACTCGATCTACCTCGTGCGCGGGGCGACGCAGTTCGTCGAGCTGACCGGGACGTCGTTCGTCAACGGCGCCGTGATCAACATCAGCCCGGATGTTTCGGCCGGAACGACCGTCGTGAGCGGCGGCACCAGCCTCACCGCCCCCGTGACCATCACCAATGGCGCCACCCTCGGACCGCGCACGGTGACCCTGACCAACCCCAACAACAAGGCGGGGAGCCTGGCGGACGCGTTCCGGGTCGTGAAGAAGTCGGATGTCAACAGCGACTGCAAGACCGACGGCGTCGACCTCAACGCCCTGGCGCGCTCGTGGAACGACGCCACTTCGGATGCCGGATACAATGCCACCGTCGATTACGATGGAGACGGTTACGTCGGACCGGACGACCTCGCGATCTTCATCAAGCAGTTCGGCAAGACGCAGCCGGGCTGCCCGTAACCCGCTCACCGTCGCCGCTCTCTGCGGCATCCTCGCAGGGCTCGCTGCGGCGCTCCCTGCTCACGCGGCCGATCCGGCCCCGCCTCCCTGCACGCCCCTCGCCCTCGCGGCGCGCCTGACGGCCCCGGTTCCCGGCGACGTCTTCCTGCGCGCCGGCACCGCCTCCTGCGACTCGATCGAGGTCGAGGTCGCGGTCCACGGGCTCGCGGGCGTCTTCACGGTCGCCTTCGATCTCGTCTACCCGACCGGCGCCCTTCACTACGACGGCTACTCCGAGGGAGCGCTCCTCGTGCGCGGCCCGCCGCGCCAGGCGCCGCTGTTCCTCGTGCGCGAGCCGATCGCCGGGACGCTCCAGGTGACGATGACCCGTTTCGCCCCCGACGCCGCCGTCGCCGTCGCCCACGACGCGACCGAGGGTCTCGTCCGTCTCCGCTTCGGGCGCGTGAAAGCCGGTACCGCGGACATCGATTTCCTGACCGGAGCGTCGAGCGCCGTCGCCGAGCGCATCGTGGACGCCCAGGGGCAGGTCGTCCCCGCGCGC
>Ga0068859_100008837_pt1 | contig 10174 bp, 9 predicted proteins | sample KBSSwiS22_FD_66585 | JGI IMG/M metagenome (GOLD analysis project Ga0068859, IMG submission 66585) | Switchgrass rhizosphere microbial communities from Kellogg Biological Station, Michigan, USA - KBS Switchgrass S2-2 | ecosystem: Host-associated > Plants > Roots > Rhizosphere > Soil ...
AACGGATTCTGCATGGGGTGTCTCGGTCCTTCGTGCTTTGCTTGAACCGCCAACATCGGCCTTTGGCGCGGGGGTTTCAAGAGCCTCATATGGTTAAGCAGGCGGCCATTCGTATAGTCCGTCGGATATAGCAGAAAGGCCGGACATCGCTGCCCGGCCTTTCGGTTTCACGCCATTGTCTGATTATTCGGCGGTAGCGGCCTTTTTCTTGGCCGGGGCCTTCTTGGCCGGCGCCGGAGCCGCTTCGTCGGACGCGGCCGCAGCAGGCGCCTTCTTCGCAGCGGGCCTCTTGGGCGCCGGGGCCTCGCCTTCCTCGGCCTTCACCTTCTTGGCGGCGGGCTTGGCCGCGGGCTTCTCCTCGGCGGGCGCGTCTTCGGCTCGCGTGTCGTCGGCGGCTTTCTTCGCCGCAACCTTCTTGGCGGGCTTGGCTTCGGAATGGCCGTGGTCATGGTCATGATCGTGGTCATGGCCGCAACCCGGGCCGTGGACATGCCCCTTGCCGATCGTGTCGTCGTCGGCCTCGATCGCCGCCTCCAGTTCCTCGCGGCTCACGGCGCGATCGCTGATCTCGGCCTTGCCGAACAGGAAATCGACGACCTTGTCCTCGTAGAGCGGCGCGCGAAGCTGCGCGGCCGCCATCGGATCCTGCTGGACATATTGGATGAAGCGCTCGCGGTCCTTCGGATTATATTGCTGCGCGGCTTGAAGGATCAGGCGCTGCATCTCCTGCTGGCTGACCTCGACGCCGTTCTGCTGGCCGATCTCCGACAACAGCAGCCCTAGGCGAACGCGGCGTTCGGCGATCGCCTGATAATCGGCGCGATCCTTCTCCATCTCGGCGCGCGCGGCTTCAGGATCCTCCTCGTGGCTCGCCTCATGCTCAAGCTGCGCCCAGATCTGCTGAAACTCCGCTTCGACCATCGACGGCGGCACGGGGAAGCTGTGGCTCGCCGCGAGCTGATCGAGCAGCTTGCGCTTCATATGGGTGCGGGTCAGGCCGTTGAGCTCCTGCTCGATCTGGCCCTTGAGCAGTTCGCGGAGCTGGTCGAGCCCCTGCAGGCCCAGCGACTTGGCGAAATCCTCATCGACCTTGGCCTCGCGCGGCACGCGGACGTCAGTCACCGTCACCTCGAACACCGCCGCCTTGCCGGCCAGCGACTTCTCGCCATAATCTTCGGGGAAGGTGACGTTGAGCGTGCGCGCCTCGCCCTTCTTCACGCCCTCGAGCTGTTGCTCGAAACCGGGGATCAACCGGCCCGAACCGAGCTCGACCGACATGCCCTCGCCGGTGCCGCCTTCGAAAGCGACGCCGTCGACCGAGCCCGCATAGTCCATCACCACCAGGTCGCCCTCGACGGCGGGATGGCCGTCCATCGCGTCATCATACTGCTTTTGTTGGCCGGCAATGCGCTGCATCTGCGCCTCGATCTCGTCATCGGCGGCGGCGACGCTCAGCCGTTCGAGCTTGAGCCCGTCGATCGCCGGCGGCGGGACGTCGGGCAAGATTTCGAGTTCGATCTTGAGCGCAACGTCCTTGCCGGGCTCATAGCCCTCGTCGAGTTCGACCGAAGGCTGCATCGCCGGGCGGAGCTTCTGCTCGGCGAGCAACTGCTGGACGCCGTCCTGCACCGTCTTGCTGAGCGCATCCTGCTCGATCGCAGGGCCGTGCATCTTCTTGACCAGATTGGCCGGCACCTTGCCGGGACGGAAACCGGGCATGCGAATCTGCGGCGCGATCGATTTGATCTCGGCCTCGACGCGCTTGGCGACATCATTGGCGGGGATCGTCACCGCATAGGCGCGCTTGAGGCCCTCATTGAGTGTTTCGACAGTCTGCATCGGTCTTACCAACCTCTATCTCGAGAAATCTTTTAGGGCCCCCGCCCGCGCTGCTGGGCGAAGCTGGTGCGGGCGAAGGGACTCGAACCCCCACATCTTGCGATACTGGAACCTAAATCCAGCGCGTCTACCAGTTCCGCCACGCCCGCAAACAAGGACCGCCGGTCGGCGGGCTCTATACCAGCATCGGGCCGCAGGGCAAGGCGAGCTTTGCCCGCGAAATTGGGGGTTCGCCTCGGGGCTCCGGGCGCTCGACCCAACGTCATCCCGGCGAAGCCCGGATCTCGGGAGGGAAGCGCCTTGCCCATCTCCCGCGATTCCGGCCTCCACCGGAAGGACGGGCCGGAAAAAGCCTTAGCCCAACGCCTTCTTGAGCAGTTCGTTGACCACCGCGGGATTGCCCTTGCCGCCCATCGCCTTCATCGTCTGACCCACGAAGAAGCCGAACAGCTTATCCTTGCCGCCGCGATATTCGGCGACCTTGTCGGCATTGGCGGCCATCACCTCGGCGATCACCGCCTCGATCGCGCCGGTGTCGCTGGTCTGCTTGAGCCCGCGCTCCTCGACGATCCTGCCCGGATCCTCGCCGGTGTCGACCATGATCTCGAACACCTGTTTGGCCAGCGTGCCCGACAGCGTGCCATCGGCGACCAGGCCGAGCAGTTCGGCGCCCTGCCGCGGGCTGACCGGGCTTTGATCGATCGTCTTGCCGATCCGGTTGAGCGCACCGAACAGGTCCGAAATCAGCCAGTTGGACGCCGCGCGGCCGACCTCGCCCGCCGGCTTGCCGGTCGCATCCACCAGCGCCTCGAACCACCGCGCCGTCTCGACGTCGGCGGTGATCACCGCCGCATTATAGGCGGGCAGCCCGAGCGGGCCCTCGTAGCGGGCGCGCTTGGCGTCGGGCAGCTCGGGCAGCTCGGCCGCGCAGGCTGCGACGAATTCCTCGGTCAGTTCGAGCGGAAGCAGATCCGGATCGGGGAAATAGCGATAGTCATGCGCATCTTCCTTCGAGCGCATCGAGCGGGTCTCGTTGCGATCCGGATCGTAGAGGCGGGTTTCCTGGACGATCCTGCCGCCGCCCTCGATCACGTCGACCTGGCGGTTCGCCTCGCCCTCGATCGCGGCCATCACGAAGCGGATCGAATTGACGTTCTTGGTCTCGGTCCGCGTGCCGAGCGGCTCGCCCGGCCGGCGCACCGACACGTTGACGTCGGCCCGCATCGAGCCTTCTTCCATATTGCCGTCGCAGCTGCCGACATAGCGCAGGATCGACCGGAGCTTGCGCAGATAGGCGCCTGCCTCGGCCGGAGAACGCATGTCCGGACGCGAGACGATCTCCATCAGCGCGACCCCCGATCGGTTGAGGTCGACATAGGAACGCGTCGGATGCTGATCGTGCATCAGCTTGCCCGCGTCCTGCTCGACATGGAGCCGCTCGATGCCGATCGTCCTGGGCGCGGCAATCCCCGCCTTCTCGTCCGCATCGATCGTGATCGCGCCTTCGCCTACCAGCGGATGGTAGAGCTGCGAGATCTGGTAACCCTGCGGAAGATCGGCATAGAAATAATTCTTGCGATCGAAGCGCGACCAGCGATGGATCTCGGCATTGAGCGCCATGCCAGTCTTGACCGCCTGACGGATGCATTCCTCGTTTGGCACGGGCAGCATGCCGGGCATCGCCGCATCGACCAGCGAGACATTGGCGTTGGGCTCCGCCCCGAAGGTCGCCGACGCGCCCGAGAAGAGCTTGGCGTTGGAGACGATCTGGGCATGGACTTCGAGGCCGATCACGACCTCCCACTCGCCCGTGGCGCCCTGGATACGATAGCTGCTCATTTCGCCCACCAATTCTGCGGCCGCGCGGCGAAGCCCGCGCGTTCCTCGATCGCGAGCCCAGCGTTCAGCACGCCCTGCTCGTCGAGCGGCCGTCCGATGATCTGCAGGCCCAGCGGCAGGCCCTTGGCGTCGAGCCCGGCGGGCACCGACATGGCCGGCAGGCCGGCGAGGCTCGCCGGTACGGTGAACACGTCGTTGAGATACATCTCGAGCGGATCGGCGCTCTTCTCGCCGAGCGCGAACGCGGCCGACGGGGCGGTCGGGGTCAGCAGCACGTCGACCGTCTCGAACGCCCTTTCGAAATCCTGGGCGATCAGCGCGCGGACCTTCTGCGCCTTGGTGTAATAAGCGTCGTAGAAGCCGGCCGAGAGCACATAGGTGCCGATCAGGATGCGCCGCTTGACCTCGGGGCCGAAGCCCTTGGCGCGGGTAGCGGCGTACATGTCCTGGAGATTGGCGCCGTCGGGCAGGTCGCGCAGGCCGTAGCGCACCCCGTCATAGCGCGCGAGGTTCGACGAAGCCTCCGCCGGCGCGATGATATAATAGGTCGGCAGCGCATAGCGCGTGTGCGGCAGCGACACGTCGACGATCTCGGCACCGGCGTCGCGCAGCCATTCGATACCTTTCTGCCAGAGCGTGTCGATCTCCGCGGGCATCGCATCGACGCGATATTCCTTGGGAATACCGATCCTCTTCCCTTTGAGATCGCTGGATAAACCATCCTCCCAACGCGGCACCGGGATATCAAGCGAAGTCGAATCGCGCGGGTCGAAGCCCGACATCGCTTCGAGCAGGATCGCGCTGTCCCGCACGTTCCGCGCCATCGCGCCGGCCTGGTCGAGCGAGGATGCGAAGGCGACGATGCCGAAGCGTGAGCAGCGGCCGTAGGTCGGCTTGATCCCGGCGATTCCGGTGAAGGCGGCGGGCTGGCGGATCGAACCGCCGGTATCGGTTCCGGTGGCGGCCGGGGCCATCCGCGCGGCGATCGCAGCCGACGATCCGCCCGACGATCCGCCCGGCGCAAGCGGCGCGTTGCCGCCATCGTCGCGACGCCAGGGCGAAATCACATTGCCGAAAGCGCTGGTCTCGTTCGACGAGCCCATCGCGAACTGATCCATGTTGAGCTTGCCGAGCATCCCGGCGCCCGCGGCGAACAGCTTGGCGGTCACGGTCGACTCATAAGGCGGAATGAAACCGCCGAGTATGTTGCTCGCCGCCGTGGTCTGATAGCCCGCGGTGCAGAACAGATCCTTGATGCCGAGCGGCACCCCCGAGAGCGGCAGCAGCTCGCCGGCTCCGCGCGCCCTGTCCGCGGCCGCGGCCGCCGCGATCGCATGATCGGGGGTCTCGATGATGAAGGCGTTGAGCGCCCTGCCCGCCGTCACGGCGGCATTGAACGCATCGGCCACTTCGCGCGCCGAAAAGTCGCCGGCGCGAAAGCCGTCGCGGATCGCCGCGACGCCCAGGTCGGTGATGTCGGCCATTATTCGATCACCTTGGGAACGGCGAAGAAGCCATGTTCGGCCTGCGGGGCGTTGGCGAGCACCTTGTCGCGGATGCCGCCGTCGGTGACGACATCGGCGCGCAGGCGCTGATGGTTCGGGATCACCGCAGCCAGCGGCGCGACACCGTCGGTGTCGACCTCGCTGAGCTGCTCGATCCAACCGAGGATATTGTTGAGCTCGGGAACCATCGCATCGACATCGCCGTCGGTGACGGCAACCCGGGCGAGGCTCGCGATTCTGCGGACGGTAGCGGCATCGACTGACATGGGCGGGCGGCTAGCATCGGCGAGCCGTGGCTTCAAGCGCGCTGTGCGCCGTGCTCCGCCAGCAATCAGCTGCGCAGCCGCCAACCGGTCTTGAAGATCCAGCTGATGATCGCGACGCAGACCGCCATGAACAAGACGATCATCCCGAGGCTCACCGCCACGCCGACATCCGACTGGCCGTAGAACGCCCAGCGAAAGCCGTTCACCAGATAGACGATCGGGTTGAACATCGTGACCGCCTGCCACGACGGCGGCAGCATCGCGATCGAATAGAAAGTGCCGCCCAGGAATGTGAGCGGGGTGATGATCATGATCGGAACCACCTGAAGCTTCTCGAAACCGTCGGCCCATAAGCCCAGGATGAATCCGAACAGGCTGAAACTGATCGAGATCAGCACGAGAAATCCCGCCGCCCAGACCGGATGCAATATCTCGAACGGCACGAAAAACCGTGCGGTAGCGAGGATGATCAGGCCGAGCACCACCGATTTGGTCGCCGCCGCGCCGACATAGCCCATCAGCGCCTCGAACGCTGACACCGGCGCGGACAGCAATTCGTAGATCGTGCCGGTGAAGCGCGGCAGATAAATGCCGAACGAAGCGTTGGAAACGCTTTCGGTGAGCAGGGCGAGCAGGATCAGCCCTGGCACGATGAAGGCGCCATAGGAGACGCCGTCGATCGTCTGGATCCGGCCGCCGATCGCCGATCCGAATACGATGAAATAGAGCGAGGTCGATATCACCGGCGCGGCGAGACTCTGGAGCAGGGTCCGCAGCGAACGGCCCAGCTCGAACGTATAGATCGCGCGTACCGCGTGCAGGTTCACGGCTTCCTCCCCACCAGATCGACGAAAATATCCTCGAGCGAGGACCGGCTTGTTTCGATCGAGCGAAAGTCGATACCGGCGGCGCTCAGCCGTTTGACAAGATCGGCGGCCCCCGCATCGGTATCGCCGCTGTCGCCCGACAAGGTGAGCACCAGCGCCTCGCCGTCGTCGGCGAGCGTCAGCCGGTCGTCGGCGAGCGCCGGCGGGAGGATAGCGAGCGGCTCACGCAGCCCGATCGTCACGCGGACCCGTCCAAGCTTGCGCATCAGAGCGTGCTTTTCTTCGACCAGGATGATCTCGCCGCGGTCGATTACGCCGATGCGGTCGGCCATGTCCTCGGCTTCTTCGATATAATGGGTGGTGAGGATGATCGTCACACCCTGGTCGCGCAGATGCCGCACCATTTCCCACATGTCACGGCGCAACTCGACGTCGACGCCCGCGGTCGGCTCGTCGAGGAACAGGATCGTGGGCTCGTGCGAGAGCGCCTTGGCGATCAGCACACGGCGCTTCATCCCGCCCGAGAGCGCACCGATCTTGCTGTCGCGCTTGTCCCACAGCGAGAGGTCGCGGAGCACGCGTTCGATGTGCGCGGGATTGGGCGACTTGCCGAACAGACCGCGGCTGAACCGGACCGAATCGATCACCGTCCCGAACATGTCGGTCGACAATTCCTGCGGCACGAGGCCAATCCGGGAACGCGCGGCGCGATAATCTCTCCCGATATCATGCCCGTCGGCGATCACCGTTCCGGCCGTCGGCCGGACGAGGCCGCAGACGATTCCGATCAGCGTGGTTTTGCCGGCGCCGTTGGGGCCCAACAGCGCGAATATCTCGCCTCGGCGGATGTCGAGATCGACCCGCTTGAGCGCGCGATGGCCGCCTTTGTAGGTTTTTTCGAGCCCGGAGATGGAGACGATCGCGCTAGGGTCGGTCTGGGTCATCGCGCTATGATGGGGATAGCGCGGCGATTTCGCCAGTGCAGCAAGCTTTTAAAATCCTCGACCAGCGTGATTTTCCGATGGCGCAGCGTGTATCCGGGAAGCGAGACATTGGACGCAAGCGCGATTGCCCGCTACGCACTTGCGGACGATATAATTATGCTGCACTGCACAATGGGAGCTGATGTTGCTCGCTCGCCGTTTCCTCTACATCATTGTGGGGTTGATCGTGCTGACCTTGGTTGCCGGCATCGGCTGGAACCTGTTTCAGGACCAGCTTTTTCGCCTCGCCTTCGTGCCCTCCTCGCGCTTCGACGCGGCGGCGGCGGGCGCTGCGCCGGATTATGGCAGCGCCAGCGCATGGCTGTCGCGGCCCGATCTGCCCGACGATCCGGCGCGATGGAGGCCGCCCGGCGAAGCGCAGGGCGGGCGGAGCGAGGCGGCTGTCTTCTACGTGCCCCCGACCACCTATTATAACAAATCCGGCTGGAACGCGCCGCTCGACAACGCCGACTCGCGCAAGTGGCTGCGCGTGTTCGCTTCCAGCGAAGCAAGCGCCTTCAACCGGATCGGCGCAATCTGGGCGCCGCGTTATCGATCGGCGACGCTCGGCGCGTTCCTCGCCAAATCGGCCGAGTCGGATCAAGCGCTGGATCTCGCTTATGGCGATGTCCTGCACGCTTTCGACGCCTTCGTCGCCCAGATCCCCGCATCACGGCCGATCATTCTGGCCGGCCACAGCCAGGGCACGCTCCATCTGATGCGGCTGATGCAGGAACGCGTGGCAAATAAGCCCGTCGCACGCCGGATCGTCGCCGCCTACCTGATCGGCTGGCCGATCTCGGTCGAGGCCGACATCCCCGCGCTCGGCCTGCCCGCCTGCAAGGGGCCGCGCCAGGCGGGGTGCATATTGTCCTGGCAGAGCTTCGCCGAACCGGCCGAGCCGCGGTTGATCCACGAGATCTTCGACGAGTCGACCGGGCTCACAGGCAAGCCGCGGCGAGGCACGGCGATGCTGTGCGTCAATCCGATGACCGGGGCGCCCGGCACCGCCGCGCTGCCCGCGGCCAATATCGGCTCGCTGGTGCCGACCGAAGATTTCCTGGGGGCCGAGATCCGGCCCGGAACCGTGCCGGCGCGATGCGATCCGTCGGGGCTGCTGCTGATCGGCGCTCCTCCCCGGGGCTTCGAACGCTTCGTGATGCCCGGCAACAATTATCATGTGTTCGACTATGCGCTGTTCTGGTCGAACATCCGGGCCGATGCCGAGGCCCGGACAAGGGCGTTCCTGTTCCGGTGATCTCGACTTCCACGTTGGATTTTCGCGGGGCGCTGCCCGCGCGCGGCCGGCTCGCGGGCCTCGATGTCGGCACCAGGACGATCGGGATCGCGCTGTGCGATGCCGGTTGGACGATCGCGAGCCCAGCCGAGACGATCCTGCGCTCAAAGTTCAGCGTCGACGCGGCGAAGCTACGCGCGATCGTGGCTGCCCAATCGGTGACGGGGCTCGTGATCGGTCTGCCGCTCAATCTCGATGGCAGCGACAGCCCGCGCACCCAATCGGTGCGCGCCTTTGCCCGCAACGTCGAGGGGTTCGGCCTGCCGATCCTGTTGTGGGACGAGCGCTGGTCGACCCAAGCGGTTACCCGCACGCTGCTCGACGCCGACGCCAGCCGCGCCCGCCGCGCCGAACTCGTCGACAAGCTGGCCGCCGCCTATATCCTGCAGGGCGCGATCGACGCGATGATCTGAGCCGCTTGAGCTTCCCCGCGCACCCGTCTATGGCGCGGCTTTAATGCCTTCGCCCTTTCCGCATCGTCACCTGACCGGCATCTTCGGACTTCAGCCGCACGAAATCCTGTTCCTGCTCGACGAGGCGGAGCAGTGGATCACGCTGAATCGCGCCACCACCAAGCATGACGACCGGCTGTCGGGGCTTACGCTGATCAACGCTTTCTTCGAGAATTCGACGCGCACGCTGCTGTCGTTTGAAATCGCAGGCAAACGGCTCGGCGCCGATGTGGTGAACATGAACGCCGCGCAGTCGAGCGTGAAAAAGGGCGAGACGCTGATCGACACCGCGGTCACGCTCAATGCGATGCGCGCCGACATGATCGTGATCCGGCACCCTTCGTCGGGCGCGGTTCAACTGATCGCCGACAAGGTCGATTGCCCGGTGCTCAACGCGGGCGACGGCCGCCACGAACATCCGACCCAGGCGCTGCTCGACGCGCTCACCATCCGGCGGCGCAAGGGCCGGATCGTGGGGCTGACCGTCGCGATCTGCGGCGACGTCCTCCACAGCCGGGTCGCGCGCTCGAACATCCTCGCGCTGACCGCGCTGGGCGCCGAAGTCCGGGTCGTAGCGCCGCCGACGCTGATGCCGGCCGCAATCGAGCGCCTCGGGGCGACCCCCTTCACCGATTTCGACGCGGGGCTAGACGGCGCCGACGTGGTGATGATGCTCCGCCTGCAAAGCGAGCGGATGGACGGCGCCTATCTCCCCTCACCGCGCGAATATCACGCGCTTTACGGGCTGACCCCTGATCGCCTCGACCGGGCTGCTCCGGACGCGCTGGTCATGCATCCGGGCCCGATGAACCGCGGCGTCGAGATCAGCAGCAGCGTCGCCGACCATCCCAGCCGCTCGGCGATCACCGAGCAGGTCGAGATGGGCGTGGCGGTGCGCATGGCCTGCCTTGATGTGCTTACCCGAAGCCGCCGCGGCATCGAGGGCTGGGCATGACCGCGCCGCTCGCCATCATCAACGCGAAGCTGGTCGATCCGCTCGCCGGCACCATCACCGCGGGCGGCGTGCTGATCCGCGATCGCCATATCGCCGCGGTCGGCCGCTTCGAAATCGCCCCGGGAGTCGAGACGATCGACGCGAACGGCGCGCATGTCGCGCCCGGCCTCGTCGACCTCGGCATCTTCGCGATCGACATGCCCGCCTTCAC
>Ga0068859_100008850_pt1 | contig 10163 bp, 10 predicted proteins | sample KBSSwiS22_FD_66585 | JGI IMG/M metagenome (GOLD analysis project Ga0068859, IMG submission 66585) | Switchgrass rhizosphere microbial communities from Kellogg Biological Station, Michigan, USA - KBS Switchgrass S2-2 | ecosystem: Host-associated > Plants > Roots > Rhizosphere > Soil ...
CGATCCCGGTCGAATACACCGGCATCCTTCCGGATCTTTTCCGCGAAGGCCAGAGCGTGGTCGCGACCGGTGCGATGCAGAGCGGGCGCTTCGTCGCGACCGAAGTTCTCGCCAAGCACGACGAAACCTACATGCCCAAGGAAGTCCAGGACGCGATCGACAAGGCGAAAGCCGCGCACGTCGATCATCCGGCGTCATCGGCACCGGCCGGAGGCGCGCCATGATTCCCGAGCTCGGCCAACTCGCGCTGATCCTCGCGCTCTTGTTGTCGTTCGCGCAATTCGCGCTGCCGATCATCGGCGCGCAGATCGGCAACCGCGCGCTGATGAACGTTGCACGACCTGCCGTCGCGGGACAAGCCGTGTTCGTCGCGCTTGCGTTCGCGATTCTGACCTACGCGTTCATCACGCAGGATTTCTCGGTCAAGTACGTCGCCTACAATTCGAACCTGCACCTGCCGTGGTACTACCGTTTTTCGGCGGTGTGGGGCGCACACGAAGGATCGCTGCTGCTCTGGGTGCTGATCCTCAACGTCTGGACCGTCGCGGTCGCCGCGTTCAGCCGCAAGCTACCCGACGATTTCATCGCGCGCGTGCTCGGCGTACTCGGCTTCATCAGCTTCGGCTTCCTTCTCTTCACCGTGCTGACGTCGAATCCGTTCGAGCGTTTCCTGCCGATGCCGGGCGACGGTTCCGATCTGAATCCGGTGCTGCAGGATCCCGGCCTCATCATGCATCCGCCGATGCTCTACATGGGCTATGTCGGATTCTCCGTCGCGTTCGCGTTCGCGCTCGCCGCATTGATCGGCGGCGAGCTCGACGTGCGCTGGGTGCGCTGGGCGCGGCCGTGGACGAATGTCGCGTGGGCGTTCCTCACGCTCGGCATCGCACTCGGTTCGTGGTGGGCGTATTACGAGCTCGGCTGGGGCGGCTGGTGGTTCTGGGATCCGGTCGAGAACGCTTCGTTCATGCCGTGGCTGGTCGGCACCGCGCTGATCCACTCGCAAGCCGTTACCGAAAAGCGCGGCTCATTCCGCGCGTGGACACTGCTGCTCGCGATCTTCGCGTTCTCGCTGTCGCTGCTCGGAACGTTCCTCGTGCGCTCGGGCGTCCTGACCAGCGTGCACGCGTTCGCGAGCGATCCCAAGCGCGGCCTCTTCATCCTCGCGTTCCTCGCCATCGTCATTGGCGGATCGCTCTTGATCTACGCGTTGCGCGCGCCAAAAGTCGCCGGCGGCGAGCCATTCGCGGCGGTGTCGCGCGAAACGACGCTTCTCATCAACAATCTGATGTTCGTCTGCGCCGCGGCAATGGTGCTGCTCGGCACGCTGTATCCGCTGATCGGCGAAGCGCTCAATATCGGACGCATCTCGGTCGGTCCGCCGTACTTCGGCTTCATGTTCGTGCTGTTGATGCTGCCCGTCGTCCTGCTCGTGCCGTTCGGTCCGTTCCTGCGCTGGCGCACCGGCGACTGGCGCGCGTCGCTGCGTGCGTTGCTGCCGGCATTCGTACTTGCGGTAATCGCCGCGATCGTCGCGTGGCTCGTCGCGGGCGGCCTTCCGTTCCGCGCGGTCGTCGGCACGGCGGCTTCGATCTGGGTCGCGCTCGGCATCGCGCTGTATGCGCTGATGCGCTGGCGCAACGCGCCGCGCGGACGCCGCTACACGCCGGAAATGCTCGGCATGATCTCGGCGCACTTCGGCATCGCTATCTTCCTCGCCGGCGTTCTCGTGGTCGAGGCGACCAGCATCGAGAAAGACATCCGCATGACGCCGAACGAAACCGTCGCGATCGGCGCGCTGACGTTCCGCTTCGACGGCGTGCAGCACGCTGAAGGCCCGAACTTCAGTGCCGATCAAGGCACGCTCACGGTGATGAAAGGCGACACCGTCGTCGCAACCTTGAATCCGCAGAAGCGCCAATATTCGCGCGGCACGCAGGTGCAGACCGAATCGGCGATCGATCCCGGATTGTTCCGCGATGTCTACGTCGCGCTCGGCGAGCCGATCGGCACCGACGGCGCGTGGGCCGTGCGCATCTACCTCAAGCCGTTCGTGCGCTGGATTTGGCTCGGCGCTCTTTTCATGATGCTCGGCGGATTCATCGCCGCCGCGGATCGACGCTTCCGCTCGCTGCCCGAACCGCGCACGCAAGCCGCGCCGGCACCGGGCGCGACACCGGCGCGAGCGAGCGCATGAACGCGCGTTTCCTTCCGCTCGCCGGCTTCGCGCTGGTGTTCGCGCTGCTCGGCTTCGGCATCTGGTGGAGCGGCCGCCACGATCCGCGCGAAGTGCCCTCGCCGCTGATCAACAAGCCCGCGCCGACGTTTTCGCTGCCGACGCTCGATGATCCTTCGAAGAAAATCGGCAACCAGGATCTCGCCGGCCAGCCATATCTGCTCAATGTCTTCGCGAGCTGGTGCTTCGCGTGCCGCGACGAGCACCCGATCCTGATGCAGGAAGGCAAGCGCCTCGGCGTCAAGCTCGTCGGCTTCAACTACAAGGACGAACCCGCGGATGCGAAACGCTGGATCGCGCAATTTGGCGATCCGTACGATCTCATCATCGCCGATCTTCCCGGCGACGTCGCCATCGATTTCGGCGTGACCGGCGCGCCCGAGACGTTTCTCGTCGATGCGAACGGAGTGATTCGCTACAAGTACATCAGCCCGATCACGCCGGAAATCATTGCGACGGAGTTGTTGCCGCGTATTGCGTTGATGAAGCAAGGGGCGCCGCGATGATCAGTTGCGCGCTCCGCCCCTCGTCGTCCGGGCGAAAGCCGGAACCCATTTTGCTCTTCGGGAAGAAAATCAAAATGGATCCCGGCTTTCGCCGGGATGACGGAGCGACGCTTGTCGCGCGCTTTCTGCTCGCAACGTTGCTCGCTCTCTCGACGTTCGCACACGCCATCGAGCCCCTCCCCTTCAAAGACCACGCCGAAGAGCTCCGCTTCCAGGCGCTGACCAAGCAGCTGCGCTGCCTCGTCTGCCAGAACGAAAGTCTCGCCGATTCGCAGGCTCCGCTCGCCGCCGATCTCCGCCACGATGTCTTCGAGCAGATGCAGGCCGGCAAGAGCGACGAGGAGATCAAGCGCTGGCTGACCGCGCGCTACAGCGATTTCGTGCTGTATGACCCGCCGCTGCACGCCGCGACGTGGCTGCTCTGGTTCGGACCCGCGCTCGCGCTCATCGCCGGCGCAGGCGCGATCTTCGTCATCGTGCGCAAGCGCGCGAGACTCGCAACGAGCACGGGCACGACGCCCGCACGCGCCGCCGACGCCGAGGACGACTGGTGATGACGGTTTTCCTTCTTCTCGCGGCGCTGATGATCGCCGCCGCGCTCGCGTTCGTCGTCGTTCCGTTGATGCGCCATGCGCGCGATACGCAAGCGGTCGCGGATACGACGCGCCGTCTGCGCGTGCTCGACGAAGCGATGGCCGCGGGCGTCATCGACGCGGACGAATACACGGCGAAACGCGCGGCGATCGCAAAGGTCGAGGCCTCGCCGAAACCCGATCCCGCGCAGAAATCGCGCACCGCGTTCACGGCATTGCTCGCCGTCGCGCTCGTGCTGCCGGCGTCCGCGCTGTTGCTGTATCGCCTGGTCGGCGAGCCGAACGCGCTCGATCCCGCCAACTACGTCGCGGCACCGTCGAACGATGCTCACGCGGCGAACATGCAGCAGGCGATCGCTGGGCTCGCCGCGAAGCTCAAGCAGAATCCCGGCGATGCGCAAGGCTGGGCCTTGCTCGGTCGCGCGTATCAGGCGACCGATCGCATCGACGAGGCGCGCGAGGCCTTCAAGCAGGCGCACGAGCACGCGCCGAACGATGCCGATCTCGCCGTCGAGTACGCGCAGACGCTCGCGCTCGCGGCGCCGGATCATCTGATCCAGGGCGAGCCGCGCACGCTCATCGAAGGCGCGCTCAAAAACGATCCGCGCAATCAACGTGGCCTCTGGCTTCTCGGCATCAGCGACTACCAGGTCGGCAAATACGACGCCGCGATCGCGACATGGAACACGTTGTTGCCGCTGCTGGCTCCGGATTCGGATGTCGCGCGCAGCGTCAAGAACGAGATCGCGGACGCCGAGGCGCGTCGCGATGGCAAGACGCCGCCTGCGCCGGTCGAAGCGCCCGATGAAGCTTCGGCGTCGAACGCGAACGAAAGCGCGGCGCCTTCGCAGCCCGCCGGCAACGCGACGGCGGACAGCTCGGTTCGTCTCACCGTCAACGTGGCGCTCGATCCGAAACTCAAGGACAAGCTCGACGCGAACGCGACCTTGTTCGTGTTCGCGCGCGCCGCAAGCGGACCGCCGATGCCGCTTGCGATCCAGCGTCTCAAGGCATCGCAGCTGCCGGCGACGGTCACGCTCGACGACAGCATGGGCATGATGCCGACGATGAAGCTCTCGATGTTCCCGCAGGTCGTCGTCGGCGCGCGCATCTCCAAATCCGGCAACGCGATGCCGCAGAGCGGCGATCTGCAGACGCTGTCGGCGCCGACCGACGTGCATCGGAGCGACGCCATCGCGCTCACGATCGATCAGGTCGTACCGTAGGAATTCACGTCCAATCGCTGTGCTTTTCTTCCGCCGCGAGCGCCAGCATCGCCTCGCGATAACGTTCCATGTAGGCGGCGCGATCGCCCTCGAAGCGTAGCGGCTCGCCGACGAAGATGTCGACGAAGAACGGCACGATCATCCACTCGCCTTTCGGCAGCGCCTTGCCGAGACCGTGCGTGAACACCGGAATCACGTCGACGTCGGGACGCCGCTCGGCGATACGCGCGAGGCCGGTCTTGAACGCGGCGAGCTGCTCGGGCTCTCCGCGCGAGCCTTCGGGAAAGAAGATCAATATCTCGCCGCGCTCCAGCGCAGCGGCGACCGGCGCGAGCAGATCTTCGCGCGGATCACGGCGCTCGCGATTGAGCGGCACGATGCCGACGACATTGAGCGCGAACCACGCGAGCAGCTTGTTGCTGAGGAAATAGTCCGCGGCCGCGACCGGCCGCACGCGCGGCAGCAGGCGCAGCGGCAACAAGCTGATCATCGCCATCGCGTCGAGATGGCTGTTGTGGTTCGCAGCGATGATCGCGGGACCTTTCGTCGGCAGCCGCTCGCGGTGGCGGACGTTGAGGCCGAGCACGAACAGCACGACGGTGCGCACGAGGACGCCGTAGAAGAAGAGTCGTAACAGATAGCCCATGCGTGTCCCGCTTCGTCCTCCGTCATCCCGGCGAAAGCCGGAATCCATTTGCTTTTCCGGCAGCAAGATCAAAATGGATCCCGGCTTTCGCCGGGACGACGGTGTTTCGGATCAAAAATAGAAATACGCCATGAAGTGAAAGAACAACGGCCCGGTGAACAAAAGGCTGTCGATCCGATCGAGAATCCCGCCGTGACCGGGAATCATCGAACCTGTGTCCTTGACTCCGATATCGCGTTTCACCGCCGAGATCGTCACGTCGCCGAGGAATCCGCCGATGCCGATCATCAAGCCGAGGGCGATCGAATCGGTCGGCGTCAGCGGCGTCAGATACGGCGCGAGGAAATACGCGATCACGGTCGTCGTCAGCGCGCCGCCGACGAGACCCTCGACGGTTTTCTTCGGGCTCACGCTCTCGATCACCTTACGCCGGCCGAGCGTACGGCCCCAGATGTATTGCAGAACATCATTGAGCTCGGTCAGCAGCACGACGAAGAGGAGCAGCGCCGCGCCATGAGCGGAGACGGCTTTTCCGTCCGGCAATACGAGCAGATACGCAAGATGACTCAGGCCGAACACCATCGTCATCAGGCCCCAGTGGATCGTGCCGGCCGCGCGCAGGAAATCTTTCGTGTCGCCGCGCAGCACCATGCGCATCGCGATCCACAGAAACGCCCACACCGGGATGAAGATCAGGAAAAGGTTGTACCAGTGCATACCGATCCAGAGGTATTGCAGCGGCACGCACAGATACGCCCAGAACAGCACGCGACGATCGGTACGGCGCGTCGGGATCAGCGAGAGATATTCCTTCAGCGCAAGGAACGAGAGCACCGCGAAGAATCCGATCGCCACGCTGCGCCGGAACGAGATCGCGACTGCGAACACGAACACCAGCACCCACCACGAGCGCACGCGCGCGGCGAGCTCGGCGTGTCGATTCGTCGCGTCGCCGCGGTGCATGACGGCGACCACGAGCGTCGCGACGACGAGCAGCGCGACGATCGCGCCGAGCGTCCACAGCACGCTCGGCGGAATCCACAGATGGATATCCATGTCAGGCACTCCCCTGCGAAATTTCGTGGAGCGCACGTCGTGCGCGATTCACGATCGTGACCGCCGACAGCGCGACGAGAATCCAGAGGAGCCAGGTCAGCCACTCGCCGGACGGTGCGCCTAGGCCAAGCACGAGCCCGAGCGCGCCGAACGCGAACGCACGATCGCTCTTGCCGAACGGGCCGTCGTAGCGGCGGCTAGCGCCGACTTGGACGCCGATAACGCCGGTCATCTCGACGATGATCGCCAGCACGACGAGGACGACGGCAGGCGCCGGCGGAAATTCGGCACGCAGCGCCAGCGGCAGGTACAAGGCCGCATCGGCGAGCACGTCGCCGAGCTCGTTGAGGATCGCGCCGAGCTTGGAGGCTTGCGCATGCTCGCGAGCGAGCATGCCGTCGATGGCGTTCAGCGCCATGCGCAGGAACAGCACGATCGGAAGAACCAGGAGAACGCTGCGCTCCGGCCGCAGCAGCAACAGCGCGCCGGCCGCGCACGAGAGCAGCAGCGCGGCGATCGTCACCTGATTGGCCGTCACGCCGGCGCGCGCGAGACCGCGCACGATCGGCCGCAGCAAGGCCTGAAACTTCGGTTTCAGCTGATAGATGCTGGCCACGACGGACCCCTCCCCGCCAACACATTACCGCATTCCGATGCGCGCTCCGTCATTGCGCGGGCCGCGAGCATCCCTATGTCATTCCGGCGAAAGCCGGAATCCATTGGCGGTTGCGCCAAGGTCAAAATGGATCCCGGCTTTCGCCGGGATGACGATAGCGTTGCTTGGCGCGGCACCGCGGCCTCGCTACATTGCACGTCCTGCCCGCTCGCCCGACGTCCCCATGCCCGACGCCCGCCGCTATTTCGACCTGCCCTCGCCATTCGCGATGAAGCGCGGCGGCACGCTCGTCGGCGCAACGCTCGCGTACGAAACCTGGGGCGCGCTGAGCGCCGCGCGCGACAACGCGCTCTTCATCCTCACCGGACTCTCGCCAAGCGCGCACGCCGCGTCGAACGCGGAAGACCCCTCGCCCGGTTGGTGGGAAGAGATGATCGGTCCGGGCAAATACATCGACACGAACCGCTGGTTCGTCATCTGCGCGAACACGCTCGGATCGTGCAAGGGCTCGACTGGTCCTGCGTCGATCAATCCCGCGACCGGCGATCTTTACCGACTCGACTTTCCGGAATTAACGCTCGAAGACGTCGCCAACGCGAGCTTCGCGCTCGTGCGCGGCCTCGGCATCGAGCGCCTCGCGTGCCTCCTCGGCAACTCGATGGGCGGCATGAGCGCGATCGGCTATCTCGTGCAGCATCCGGGCAGCGTGCGCGCGCACGTCAGCATCTCGACGGCGCCGCAGGCGCAGCCGTTCGCGATCGCGATCCGCTCCCTGCAGCGCGAAGCGATCCGTCTCGATCCGAACTGGAAGCTCGGTCACTACGATGAGGCGCACTATCCCGAAACCGGTATGTCGATCGCGCGCAAGCTCGGCGTCATCACGTATCGCTCGGCGATGGAATGGGTCGGACGCTTCGCGCGCATTCGTCTGGATTCCGACGAGCGCGACGAAGAACCGTTCGCGGTCGAGTTCCAGATCGAGTCATATCTTGCCGGACACGCGCGCCGCTTCGTGCGCAGCTTCGATCCGAACAGCTATCTTTACCTCTCGCGCGCGAGCGACTGGTTCGACATCGCCGAATACGGCGGCGGCAACGTCGCGGCCGCGCTCGCGGGCATCCGCGTCGAGCGTGCGCTGGTGATCGGCGTCGAGACCGATATTCTTTTCCCCCTGCCGCAGCAGGAGCAGATCGCCGAGGGCCTGCGCAAAGCCGGCGCCGCGGTCGATTTCGTGGCGCTGGACAGCCCGCAGGGCCACGACGCGTTCCTGGTCGACATCAAGCGGTTCGGCGCGGCCATCGCGGGATTCCTGGCGAGCCTGTAAAATCCCGGTACATCCGGTTATAAGGACATGACTGGAAGTCATAAGCCGTCGGGCACCGGAATTCCGAGCCCGCCATGAGACCCGCGAACACGCACATGCTGACTCTCGATTTCCCCGGTTGCCGCCGCCTCGTCGACGCTTTAGATGCCGCCGTCGCCCAGCGCGATCAGGGCGCCGTCACCGAAGCCCTGCGCAAATCGCTGTGCTGCATCATGCGCGAGCGCGACGTGATGCTGCCCGACTGCGTGTTCGAGCGCGCCAACGATCACTACGCGCGCCGCGAGCTCTATCGCAGCGACGATCTAGGCTACAGCGTCGTCGCCATGACCTGGGGACCGGGCCAGGGCACCCCGATCCACGACCACGAAGGCATGTGGTGCGTCGAAGGCGTCTGGGCCGGCACACTCGAGATCACGCCGTACGAGCTCATCGAAGAACGCGACGGCCGCTACCGCTTCGAGCCGCGCGGCACGATGAATGCGGGTCCGGGTTCCGCCGGCAGCCTCATCCCGCCGCACGAATACCACACGATTTTGAATCCGAGCGACGACTCGATCGCGGTGTCGCTGCACATCTACCGCGGCACGATGACCTCGTGCTCGGTGTTCCAGCCGACCGCCGACGGCTGGTACGCGCGCGACCGGCGCCAGTTGTCGCTCGATCGCACGCACTGACGCTGCGTCGTCAATCCTGTCGATCGAACGACAGGAAGCGCATCAACGGATGCGACTGGCGCTGAATGCGGCGCCGGATCAGCTCGGCGCCGATCACGCTGTACACGATACCGTTGCCGCCGTACGCCATCGCGAAATGCACACGCGATCCGTGCTGCGGATGCGGTCCGAAGAACGGCAATCCGTCGTCCGTTTCCGCGAACGTTCCCGCCCAGGCGAAACCTTCTTCGATATCGTCGCGACCGAGCAGCGCGCGCAGCTTTGCGATCAGCCGCTGCGCTTTTCGCGGCACCGCGCGATCGCGTTTCGCAGGAAGATCGACGAGATCGTCTTCGCCGCCGGCAATCAGACGACCGTCGCCCGCGCTGCGCATGTAGAGATACGGCCGCCGCGATTCCCACACCAGCGTGCGATCGAGCCACGCGGGTGCGTCGACGAGCGGCTCGGTCACGATCGCGTACGTCGAATGATTCCGCGCCATGCGACGGCGCAGCAGCGCATGCGACTCGTAACCTTCCGCGAGCACGAGATGCCGGCAGCGAACGACCGCATCGCGATCCGTCGCGACGCGCAAGCCGCCAGGCGCGGCTTCCCAGCGCAGCATGCTCGTGCGATCGAACACCGCGCAGCCGCGCTCGGCGAGATCGGCGAGCACTCCGAGTGCGACCCGATACGGATCCATCCGCGCCGCGACATGCGTCAACAGCGCCGCCGACGCATCGATGCCGAACTGCTCGCGCAGCGGCTCGCGATCGAGAATGTCGAGCGCGAACCCGTGCCGGCGCCGCATCTCGCCTTCCTCGCGCACGCGACGCGCGTGCCAGGGCCAGCTCGCGTAGTACAAGCTCCGGTTGCGACGGAATTGCGATCCGCGCACGTTGCGCGCGATCGGCTCGAGCTCGTGCAGGGCCACTTCGCAGGCCTTGAACACCGCGGCGGCTTTCGGCTCGCCGTAGCGCTTCGCGATGCCGAGCATGCCGTCGTCGATTTCGTACTGCAGCATCGCGGTCGTCGCCGCCGTGCTGCCCCAACCGGCATCGCGCTTGTCCAGCACGACGACGTCGAGCCCGGCGCCGCACAGCGACCGCGCGATCAGCGCGCCGGTGATGCCGGCGCCGACGACCGCCACATCGCAACGCACGTCGCGCGCCAACGGCGGAAACGACGCGAGCAGCCCGTTCTTGACGGTCCAGTACGGATATCCGCTCTTGAGATCCACGTGCCCTTCGGCCGATGCGTGCCTGCCGACACGATGCCGGGACTATCCTTGGCGCGCGATGAAAGCG
>Ga0068859_100008852_pt1 | contig 10163 bp, 8 predicted proteins | sample KBSSwiS22_FD_66585 | JGI IMG/M metagenome (GOLD analysis project Ga0068859, IMG submission 66585) | Switchgrass rhizosphere microbial communities from Kellogg Biological Station, Michigan, USA - KBS Switchgrass S2-2 | ecosystem: Host-associated > Plants > Roots > Rhizosphere > Soil ...
CTTATTATGGCTCGTTCCGTCCGGATGGTTCCTATCGCCCGATTGAGACTCTCGATCTCTTGCTCATGGGCGATATTCTTGACCCTCTGCATTCCACGCTTTGGCTGGACACATCACCTGGCGCGCAAAACTACACTCGGCCCTGGACGGATATCAACAGCCAATCTTTTTCAAACACGGTTTCCGAAACGACAAAAGCCATTATCGATCTCAACCGGGAATCGCTCGATCTATTGCGGCGCTGCGCAAATGGAGAGATCATCCTTTTGCCCCCCGCCAACGCCCGGAACGAACCTGACGAGGTGTCAAAAGAACGGATTCCGATCAACGTCCGGATTCATTACATGGTTGGTAATCACGATTGGTACTTTCACCTTCCCGGGAAAGCCTTCGATGAAGTACGTAAAAGCATCATCGATTCGATGGGACTCTGCAACGACGTAGGTCCGTTTCCCTACGAGTTGGAGGAACATCCTGCTTTGCAGGAGATATTGCAGGCCTATCGAGTATTCGTCCGCCACGGAGATTGCTACGATACATTTAACTTCGACCGCGAAAAAGGACGCAATCACTCCACTCTTGGCGACGTCTTTACCATGGATGTTTGCAATCGTTTCCCGGTGGAGGTACAAAAACGCTACGGCGATCAATTGCCCAAGGGGATCATCGACAGCCTGCGCAGGATCACGAATGTCCGCCCGGCCCTGGCCACCCCGCTATGGATCAGTGGTCAGATCAAACGTCACGCGCAGAGCACCGCCCTGGAGACCGAGCTCAAAAAAGTATGGGATGATCTGTGTGACGAATTTCTCCAGCTCGACGTAGTACGCGAACAGGATAAATCCTTTAAGTTCGATGTTGTGGATGCATTGCAACTGATCCTGAAAATCTCAAAGCGCGCCTCCTTCGAAACCGTCAATGACATTGTTCTCTGGATACATCAGCGCTTACGGGAAAATGGTCATTCTCTGGCCGAGCATGCGCTCCAGGAGCCAGCTTTTCTCAACGACTCGGCGCGTTTCATCGTTTATGGACATACTCATTTCCACGAAATTGTCCCGCTCGATTCAGATGGCGAGCCGCCCGACGAACAAAACCAGCTCTACATCAACTCCGGCACCTGGCGCTCGTATTATGATCTGGCCGTCAAGAATCCCAGGGAACAAAAATTTGTCCGCTATCAAACTTTTACCTATCTAACGTTTTATAAAGAGGGCGAGCGCAGAGGTCGACTTTTTGAAACCTGGTCGGGTGCCTATGCTTAATAGCATATGACCTATTAACCGGGTGGACCTGAGGTCTAAACCAGCGGAAAAGTCTGATCCATGCATAGAAACTCATTAATTTATTGACTCTCGCTTGAGCTTTTCATATAATACCAAGCCACAATGGCTGTACATAAGTAAGAGGGACATGATCTACCAACCTAACAGATTGGAGGTGCAAGCGTCGACTTAGAGTTTGTGTGATTCGCCATTTGTTTTCCCCAACAAGAGGTTCGCCAAAAGGAGAAGAAAATTATGCGTAAGTTGTTCCCTCTTTTCAGTCTGGTAGTGTTTACAAGCCTGGTGCTTGCTGCTTGTGGAACACCTGTCGCTGCCACCCCTGTGACAGTAGAAGTTACTCGCATCGTGACTGCAGAAGCTCAGGCGGCTGGAGTAGCCTCTCCCACCGCGGCAGCAGGCGGTGAGGCAACACCAACAGCTGCACCTGCAGCCGCCCCGGTTGCGGGTGGTGAACGCCTGCAGGCCGTCATGGATCGCGGGAAGGTTATCTGTGGCGCACATGGAACGTTCCAAGGCTTCGGCTTTGTCGATAGCGCAGGTAACTGGACCGGCTTCGATGTGGACTTTTGCCGTGCCTGGGCTGCTGCGCTCTTCAACGATGCCAATGCGGTTGAATTCCGCGGGTTAAGCGCCCAGGAGCGTTTCACAGCCCTGCAATCGGGTGAAGTGGACGTGCTCAGCCGGAACAGTACCTGGACCTTCGGACGCGACGGAGAACTTGGACTCACGTTCGGCCCGGTTACGTTCTACGACGGTCAGGCCATCATGGTGAAAAAGGAAATTGTGGATGATCCCGCCGCCGGCCTGGATGCGCTGGAGGGCGCGAACGTCTGCGTACAAAGTGGAACGACCACCGAACTTAATCTTGCCGATCAATTCCGCGCCGCGGGTGTGAACTATACTCCGGTCGTCTTCGAAGATCAGAATGCTGCCTTCCAGGCGTATGATGAGGGTCGCTGCGATGCGATCACATCAGACAGATCACAACTCGCTACCCAGGGACAGGCTGTTCTCAAGAATTTTGCCGATCATGTAATCCTTGATCTGGTCATGTCCAAGGAACCGCTTGCTCCAGCGGTGGCTCAGGGCGATGATAAGTGGGCAGATGTCGTTCACTGGGTGGTCTATGGCATGATCCAGGCTGAGGAACTCGGCATTACATCCGAGAACGTGGACACCTTCCTCACCAGTGAAGATCCCGTGGTCCGCCGGCTTCTGGGCGTGGAAGGCGAACTGGGGTCCAAAATCGGTCTCAGCAACGACTTCATCTATCGTGCCATCAAGCTGGTCGGGAACTACGGTGAAGTGTATGAACGCAATCTCGCTACCTACAACCTGGCCCGCGGCCAAAATGAGCTATGGACGAATGGTGGCTTGATGTACGCTCCACCTTTCCGCTAGACTAAATTTAATAATGAAAGTTGGGCGGTCTGGTCGATCCAGGCCGCCCAATGTATATGATATGAACATTAAAGCATTCTGGCGCGATATCCGAGTTCTAAAAATACTGGCACAAGCGATTTTTGTAATTGTGCTAGCCTTGGCCGCCGGATATTTGTACCTCAATGTCACGGCCAATCTTGCCCGCCAAGGATTGACCGTGGGCTATGGTTTCATGAAAAACCCAGCCAGTTTTGGTATCGGTGAATCTTTCATTCCTTATGATCCATCCAACACCTATGGCCGTGCCCTCCTTGTTGGGCTGGTCAATACCCTGGTAGTCAGCACACTTGGCATTGTGCTGACCACGATCATAGGTGTGCTGGCGGGCGTGGCGCGGCTGTCGTCGAACTGGCTGATCAACAGGTTTGCAGCTGCGTATGTCGGTCTAATCCGTAATACGCCTCTCCTTCTGCAATTAATGTTCTGGTATTTTGGGGTCATTATTCAGCTTCCGTCCGTGCGACAAGCGATCAAATTGCCCGGTCCGATCTACTTGACCCAACGAGGGGTTTATATGGTTTGGGCTGAGGGAACGACTACATTTCCCGCCTGGCGGGTTTATCTCATCCTTGCCTTTCTTTCCATTTTTATTATCTGGTTTGCATTACGATCCGTGGGGAAACGCGCCAGTGTTCCTTTATCGCCCTGGTGGAACCTGGCCTATTTATTGATCCCGCTCACCATCATTGGGCTGGGCGCGCTGCTTCAGCCGGAACTGCCCCTAAAACCATTCATCCCCGAATTGGTAGGGCTGAACTTTAAAGGTGGAGTTCGTCTTACGCCTGAGTTTGCGGCTCTGCTATTCGGCCTGGTCGTCTACACGGGTGCCTTTATCGCGGAAATCGTGCGGGCAGGGATTCAGGCCGTGGCGAAAGGACAGGTCGAGGCGGCCCGTTCACTTGGCTTAACAAATGGTCAGACGCTGCGACTGATCGTGTTTCCACAGGCGTTGCGTATTATGGTCCCCCCCATCACTAGTCAATATTTGAACCTCGCCAAAAACTCTTCTCTGGCGATTGCCATCGGGTATCCGGATCTGTTTAGCATTGCGGGAACGATATTCAATCAGACGGGCGCGGCGCTTGAGATTATTATGATCATGATGTTGAGTTATTTAAGTATGAGTCTTTTCACGTCACTACTGATGAATATCTATAACAACCGGATTCAACTGGTGGAGCGTTGATATGGCAGCGATCGATACAGTTGATATGAGACCTCCACAACTCGCCGCTGGTCCGCTGGCCTGGCTTCGAAAAAATCTTTTCAGCACCTGGTACAACATCCTGCTGACATTCCTGGCGGTCTGGCTGCTCTATGCGCTGCTCAAACCAGCCATTCAATGGGGCACGACCGAGGCGCGTTGGGGTGTGATCGAAGCCAACCTCACGCTTTTTATGGTCGGTCTGTACCCGCGCGACCAGATTGGACGTGTCTGGCTTACGATCTTTATCCTGGCTGCGTTGATCGGCCTATCATGGGGCGTCTGGAAGAACGCGGCGCGCGGCTTTGCCCTGATCGCCCTCAGCGCAGGCGCGGCGTTTGCGATCATCGCCTTGCTCTTCCGATGGAACGTCTGGGACGAGTGGCTACTGGCCGAGGCGATTCTTTTGATCACGTCTTTGGTCGGTCGTTATCTGCCGCGGAGTTCTCTCATCCTAACCTTCGCCTGGTTTCTGTATTTTCCATTGATCTTCCTGCTCATCGGCGGGACCAAATATATTGCGACTCTTCCACCGGTCGGAATGGGGTTATGGGGCGGACTTCTCCTGACTCTGCTGCTAACGATTGTCGGGAATTTCGGCGCACTGCCGCTTGGGATTTTGCTCGCACTCGGCCGGCGGAGTAAGCTTCCTATTATTCGATATTTCAGCATAGGGTATATCGAGGTGATTCGAGGTGTTCCCCTCGTTACCATTCTCTATACAGCCGCCATTCTCCTGCCCCTGTTCCTGCCGATCGATGTCCGTCCCGATCTTGTCATCCGCGCCATGATCGGCTTTATTCTCTTCGAGGCTGCCTACCAGGCCGAAAATGTGCGCGGCGGACTGCAAGCCATCGACCGCGGACAATATGAAGCGGCTCACGCCCTGGGATTGAACGGCGCACAAACGACCCTCCTTATTATTTTGCCGCAAGCCTTACGGGCTGTCATCCCGGCATTGTTCAATTCCTTTATCAGTCTTTTCAAAGACACCAGCCTCGTCGCCATTATTGGTTTGTTTGATATTTTGCGGATTTCACGCTCGATCCTCGCACAGACGGATTGGCTGGGCACGCATCGTGAAGTATTCTTGTTCGCCTTTTTGATCTATTGGTTGTTCAACCTGGCGTTCACCTATGGCAGCCGGCGCATGGAAGAAGCCCTGGGCGTAGGCAAGCGCTAATATGGAGACTTCGATGACCGAAACGAACAACACGCAAGAGATTATTATTTGCCGGGATGTCCACAAGTGGTTCGACCATTTTCATGTTTTGAAAGGCATCAGTCTCACCGTTCAAAAAGGTGAGGTGGTTGTTATTTTTGGTCCGTCTGGCTCAGGCAAATCGACCTTCATTCGCTGTCTCAATCGTCTCGAAGAGCACCAAAAGGGCCAGATCATCGTGGACGGCATCGAACTCGGTAATGATATTCGTAACGTGGAAAAGATCCGTCAGGAAGTCGGTATGGTCTTTCAGCAATTCAACCTGTTTCCCCATCTCACCGTCATTCAAAATATTACGCTTGCGCCTGCCTGGGTGAAGCGAGTGACTAAGGCACAATCCCATGAATTAGCAATGCAACTTCTCAAACGAGTGGGCATTCCCGAACAGGCGGATAAATATCCTGCCCAGCTCTCCGGCGGACAGCAACAACGTGTTGCGATCGCCCGGGCGCTTGCCATGCAGCCACGGATTATGCTTTTCGACGAACCGACATCTGCCCTCGATCCTGAAATGATCAAGGAGGTGCTGGACGTTATGATCGAACTTGCGAAAAGCGGTATGACCATTGTAGCCGTGACCCACGAAATGGGATTTGCACGAGCCGTCGCCAACCGTATGATCTTCTTCGACAAAGGGGAAATCGTCGAACAGGGTCCTCCGGCGCAGATCTTCAACGACCCTCAAAACGATCGCACCAAATTATTCCTCTCACAAATTTTGCATCATTAATTATGCAGGAGCATGACGTTATCATCATCGGTGGGGGTCCCGGCGGGCTCTCCACTGCGCTTCATCTTGTCAGGGATTTCCCGGATTTTTTACCCCGGATTCTGATTCTGGAAAAAGCCCATTACCCACGCCCCAAGCTTTGCGCTGGCGGACTCGTGATCGACGCGGAGATCATTCTACAACGCCTCGGACTTGACGTCAGCGAAGTGCCGCATGTCGATGCAGACAATATCCATTTTGATTTTGAAGCGAGGGGCTTGAAGATCAGCATCCCTCACCGACATGCCCTGCGCGTCATCCGCCGCGACGAGTTTGACAATTGGCTGGCAGGGAAGGCAAAGGGCAGGGGAATAGAGATCAGGGAGGGGGTGAAGGTTAAGAAGATTACTCCTGAGGCAGATAACGTCCGCATTGAAACCGATCAGGAGACCTTCTGCGCTCGAGTCGTTGTCGGCGCGGATGGATCCAATGGCGTCACGCGGCGCAGTGTTTTTCCCAACGCACTGGTTCATACGGCGCGGGCCCTGGAAGTATTGACTCCCACCACTCCCAAAGCTATTGGATCGGGAAGAAGACGAGAAGGGGCCTATTTTGACTTTTTTCCTGTTCACACAAATATTGCGGGCTATGTCTGGAACTTTCCAACACAGCTGCATGGAGAACCCATGCGATGCTGGGGAATCTATGACACAAATATGCTCGCAAATGAGAAGCGTCCACAATTGAAGGCACCGCTTGCCAGTGAAATGGCGCGCTTCGGATACAATTTAGAGGATTACGAAATCAAGGGTCATCCTATTCGCTGGTTTTCGCCTCAGAATCAAATGTCTGTGCCGCGCGTATTGCTGGTAGGAGACGCGGCCGGCGCCGATCCATTCCTTGGGGAAGGCATTAGCATTGCGCTGGGATATGGGGCGCTCGCGGCCCTCGAAATCGGCGAAGCATTTCAGCAAAACGAATTTTCGTTTAACGGATATAGGAATCGGGTCTTAAGGAGCGCATTGGGTCAGGTGCTAATCGCACGCTGGTTTATTGCCCATGTCGTTTATCCACTTAAGTGGAAATGGTTCCAAATCCTGGTCTGGAGGATCCTGAAACCGATTGTCGTCCTGATTGCCTGGATATTTGTTCTGAATTGGGGAAAGAGGATGCCGTCTACGCCTTGATACTCTTTAGAAAGCCCGGGGTATTCAGTTCACGTTCGAGCAGGTAGGTGAAATAGCCCTGCATAAGACTCTCCGCCTCATTTTGAACATCCAAGCCGGGGCGCGCCCGAGAGGCGTCGGCGTAATTGGAGCGTTGGAAGTGACGCAGATATTTGAGCGTTTCCACGGAGAGCGGGTTGAGATTGCGCAGTCCCTGCCCGCAACGCGGACAGATGACACCACCCGCGCCAAACGAGAAGAACTGATCCTCCGGGAGAATCGCGCGCCCGCAATTGGCACACTCGAAGAGCTGGGGGCGGAATCCCAGATGATCGAGCAGACGCATTTCGTAATAGCGGATGACAAGCCATGGATCTGCCTTCGCGGCGAGGCGTGAAAGGGTATCTGTCAGCAAACGGAAGATGGCTGAGTTTTCTGTTTCATCCTGGTAGGTAAAACGATCGAGCAATTCAAGCACATAGGAGGCCTGACTGGTCAGGATCAAATCCTCGCGCAGGGGTTGGTAAGCGTCCACTGTATCGGCTTGAGTCAGGATCAACGTATCGCGTCCCTTGGCAAGCTGTAATTTGACATGTGTAAACGGCTCGATATGACCGGCCTTGCGTGAGGCGATCTTGCGCGCGCCTTTGGCGACGGCCCGCGTCTTTCCGAGCTGGCGCGTATAGAGCGTCAATAAGCGATCGGCTTCCCCATAGTCGCTGTGACGAAGGACAACTGCATCGACTCGAAAGGAACGGAATTTGGTGTCAGGCATGGGGACAGTATACAGGGAAAACAGGTAAATAAATATACATGGTTACTTCTTTACCTGTGTACTTAAATGACTTGGCGTAAATGCTTCGGGTAACAATTCTTTGACCGTCGTTTCTTTAACGATCCGGCCGCTCCCATCGGCCATAAGGACAATCGTATCCAGGCCGAATTCTGCCATCACCTGGCGACAGCCACCGCAGGGCGAACCACCGTTATCGGTGACAACCGTGATGACTTCGAATTCCTTTTCCCCTTCAGAAACCGCTTTGAACATCGCGACGCGTTCTGCACACATCGTCTGTGGATAGGCAGCATTCTCCACATTGACGCCTGTATAGATGCGACCGGTCTTCGTGCGGAGCGAGGCACCAACGGGATAATTCGAATAAGGTGCGTAGGCGCGTTGTCGGGCGATATTTGCCAAATCGACCAGGGATTGTTTATCTTGTTTTGTGAGGGACATAAATTCCTTCTCACCATAGAGACACAGAGAATATAAATGCTCCGTGCTTCAGTGTCTCCGTGGTTTTACTTTTTAGACTTTCTCTCTACTTTTCGAATTGCACGGGCGGGCATACCAACGACCAATGTATCTTCCGGTACGTTCTTCGTCACGATCGCGCCGGCGCCAGTCCGCGCGCCAGCCCCAAGTTTTAAAGGAGCCACCAGCATCGTATCAGAACCGATGAACGCGTCCTCGCCGATCTCGGTGGGATTCTTCTTCTCGCCATCATAATTCGCGGTAATCGTCCCGGCGCCAATATTTGTACGCGCACCGACGTTCGCATTACCAATGTAAGAGAAATGCCCCATTTTCACGCCTTCGTGCAATATGGAATCTTTGACTTCGCCGAAGTTTCCCATATGGACATGGCTCTTCAGGTGAGCCCCTTTTCGCAAACGCGCGAACGGTCCCATATCCACATCGTCTTCGAGCACCGCGCCCTCCAGCACCGAGGCGAGGATTTTACAGTCATTTCCAATCGAACTATTACGAATAATGGTATTCGGTCCGATCACGTTTCTTTCGCCGATCATAGTATTCCCATGAAGATATGTATTCGGCATGAGGGTCGTATCCATACCGATCTTTATACCAACGTCGATATAGGTTGAGTCCGGGTCCATCATGCTTACACCATTTAGCATATGTTCCCTATTGATCCGCATACGCAAAGCCGCTTCTGCTTCACTCAAATGGACTCGAGTATTGATGCCAATCGTCTCCATAAAATCGTCGAGGACGACCGCTTGCACAGGCAAATCATCCCTCACAGCCAGTTCCACGACATCTGTCAAATAATATTCGCCTTTTTTCGGATTCTTCTCAATTCGATGAAGGGCATCCCATAACCAGTCCGCCTTGAAGCAATAGGCGCCTACATTCAGCTCTTTGATCTCCCGCTGTTCAGGTGTGGCGACATACTCCTCGACAATCGCTTCGACGGTTCCATCGGCTTTTCGCACGATCCGCCCGAACCCGCGTGGATCATCCGCGACAACGGTCAGCAGGCTCAACGGTCCAGGATTGAGGTACTGGGTCTCGACCAGTTGCTTGAACGTTTCACCTCGCAGAAGCGGCATATCCGAATAGGTCACAATGACGTAATCGGTATTTCCTCGGAGTAATGATTCGGCTTGCAGCGCGGCATGTCCGGTCCCGAGTTGCGGCTCCTGCAAAACACAGTCGGCAGACGCCCCAAGATACTTAATAACTTCTTCCGCGCCATGTCCCACCACGACAACAGGCTTTTCGGTTGTCGCTGGTTTCAACGCCTCCATGACATGCCACAACATGGGCTTGCCACACAAAGGATGCAAGACCTTCGGCAGGTCAGATTTCATGCGCGTCCCGTGCCCGGCGGCTAATAGTACAGCAGTGACTTTCATAGAACTCCTCTAGCCCCCACCCGTCCTCCCCCATTTTCGCTGGAGTGCGCGGAAAATGGGGGAGGTGTCCGGAGGATGGAGGGGGTAAACAAAAATAGGATTTGAGGGCGGGGTCTTCGCCACAAATCCTATTTTACATCGTACCGCACAAGACCAAGTTGGATATTTATCAAACCGCGGTAGAAAAGAAGCCCCGCCTAAGCGGGTAAAAAGCTGGCTGGGGCGCCTGGATTCGAACCAAGATCCACAGCTCCAAAGGCTGGTGTGCTGCCCTTGCACCACGCCCCAGTGCGTCGCACATTGTATCACAGCGACTTGTGATGAGCAACACCTGCACCGCAGGCTAAAGCCAGGCAGGTACGGTGTGTCACTTGGGCGGCTTGAGGGGGCCGGTATCTTTCAAGGAACCTGTCAATCGGACAGGCATGGTTTTCCCCGGGGTCAGGCCCAGCTTGCTGGCTTCGTCAAA
>Ga0068859_100008855_pt1 | contig 10162 bp, 7 predicted proteins | sample KBSSwiS22_FD_66585 | JGI IMG/M metagenome (GOLD analysis project Ga0068859, IMG submission 66585) | Switchgrass rhizosphere microbial communities from Kellogg Biological Station, Michigan, USA - KBS Switchgrass S2-2 | ecosystem: Host-associated > Plants > Roots > Rhizosphere > Soil ...
TCCCTCGAGCTCGGATCGACCTCGTAGTAGTACGGCTGGTACTTGGTGCGCGGCGAGCCGAACACCTCCTTCCAGTCATCGCGGCGCGAGAGCTTGTAGGCGTGGTCGAACGCGTGCCCCGCCTCGTGCCTCAGGAGCTTCATGCACCACGGAGGCGTGCCGCCCTCGACCTCGAACATCATCCGGCTCTCGAGCGCCTTGAGGCGCGGGTGCGCCAGGAAGAACGGGATGCCGATCGCGGCCTCGCCGGAGGGGGAGAGCCACTCGCCGGTGAGGAAGAACGCAGGACGAAGCTGGAGCCCCTTTTCCGCCAGCTCCCGGTCGAGCTGGAGCGTCCGCGCCTGAAGCTCGGTGCCGCGGATGCGCACGCCGAGATCGCTGATGCGGAGGTGGAGGAGGTCGTCGTCCGAGAGCTTCTCCCAGGCGACCTTCGGTCTCGTGGGGGTCAGAAACTCTTCCTCCCGGTCAAGCCGTGCGGCGGGCCGGGGATGCTAACACGCGCGCGAGGGCCTCGGTCGAGCGGACGGGGGCGTCGCAGGCCCCCCCGTGGCAGAGGAGCACGGCGGGGGCGTCGCCGGGGCCGAGCGGGTCCTGCCACGCGATCGAGCGCGCCGGGAGATAGGCGGCCCGGACGACCGAGAGCATCTCCCGCGCGCTCGGGTCCTCCGGACGCCCCGCGATCTTCACCTCGAGCGGTGCTAAGCCCGCGTACCCGGCCGCCGTCAAGACGCTCGCGAAGGCGCTCGGCTGGCGGGCCACGAGCGGCGCGAGGCCGGCGAGCGTCCGCTCCGCGGCCTCGCGGAGCGCGCTCTCGCCCGTGTGGAGGGCGAGGCGGAAGAGCGTCTCGGCGATCACGCCCGCCCCGGAGGGGAGCGCTCCGTCCCAGCGGCTCTTCGTGCGCGCGATGAGCGCCTCGTGGTCGTCCGAGGTGAAGTACCAAGTACCGCCTTCGCCCGAGAAGCGCTCGATCGCCGTGCGCGCGAGCTCGGCCGCGGCGTCGAGATGGGTCTTGTCGAACCCCGCCTCGTACAAGTCGACGAGGCCGCGTGCGACGAACGCGTAGTCGTCGAGGTAGGCGTTGAGCCGCGCGGTCCCGCCGCGCCACGCGGCGAGGAGCCTCCCGTCCCTCCGCAGGGTCCCCAGGACGAAGGCCGCAGCAGCCCGTGCCGCTTCGAGATCCTCCGCGCGTCCGAACGCCTGATGGGCCCGCGCAAAGGCGGTGATCATGAGTCCGTTCCACGCGGCGAGGACCTTGTCGTCGGTCGCGGGGCGGACGCGGGACGCGCGGGCGCGAAGGAGCTTCTCCCGCGCGGACGCGAGCCGCGCGCGCTCCTTCGTGTCGGAGAGGTGCGCGATGCTCTTCCCCTCGAAGTTCCCCTCCGGCGTGATCCCGTACGTGGCCGCAAGCGCCGCACCCTCGCCGGCGCCGAGCACCGCGTCGATCTCCGCGGGCGTCCAGACGTAGAACGACCCCTCGTGCCCGCCGCTGTCCGCGTCGAGGGACGACCAGAACCCGCCCCCGGGGTCGGTCAGCTCGCGCCGCACGAAGTCGAGGGTCTCGAGGACGACGTCGCGGTACAGGGGAGCCCCGGTGAGGAGCCACGCATCGACGTAGACCGGCACGAGCAGCGCCTGGTCGTAGAGCATCTTCTCGAAGTGCGGCACGAGCCACCGCTCGTCCACGGAGTACCGCGCGAAGCCGCCCCCGAACTGGTCGTACATCCCGCCCATCGCCATGCGGTCGAGGGTCGAGGTCGCCATCGACAGCGGCACGCGCTCGCCCGTGCGCCGGTGCTCGCGCAGGAGGAGCGCGATCGCGCCGTGCGGCGGGAACTTGGGGGCGCCCCCGAAGCCGCCCCAGGCGTGGTCGAACCGGGCGGCGAGGTCCGCCGCCGCGAGCGCCGCCTCGGCGTCCCCGATCGCAGCGCCCTTCGAGGGGGACTCCGCGCTCGCCGTCTCGGCGATCCGCTCCGCCATCCCGCCCGCCGAGCGCTCGATCTCCTCGCGCCGCGACGTCCACGCCTCGCGGACCGCGCCCAGGATCCGCGGGAGCCCGGCGCGCCCGTGGCGGTCCTCGGGTGGGAAGTACGTCCCGCCGAAGAACGGCTTCCCCTCGGGCGTGAGGAAGACGTTGAGCGGCCAGCCGCCCTGGCCCGTCATCATCTGCACCGCGGTCATGTAGATCTCGTCGAGATCGGGCCGCTCCTCCCGGTCCACCTTGATCGACACGAAGCCGTCGTTCAGGAGCTTCGCGATGTCCTCGTTCTCGAACGACTCGTGCTCCATGACGTGGCACCAGTGGCAGGCGGCGTAGCCGATCGAGAGGAAGATCGGCTTCCCCTCGTTGCGCGCGCGGGCGAGCGCCTCGCCGCCCCACGGGTACCAATCGACCGGATTGTGGACGTGCTGGAGGAGGTACGGGCTGGTCTGGCCTTCGAGGTGGTTCGTCATCGTCCGGAGGTTGCCGCCGGCGGCGGCGCCGCCGGTGGGACGAACAGCTTCCGCTCCGCGCGTGCAAGCTCGAGCCCCGCGCTGCTGGCGACGATCACGTACCGGTAGGAGCCGGGTCCCAGCATCTTCGGCGGGATCAGGTCCAGGATCTGAGCGCAGCGCTCGTCGGATTCCATCTCGAGGTCGGTCGTCCCCACGGGGGTCTCGTTCTCGCCGACGAGCGTGCGCACGACGCGGATCGGCTTCTTCTGATCCTTCGCGCGGCAGACGAGGCTGACGACCGCGGTCGGCGCGTCCTGGCGGAGCGGGTCGTCCTCGCCGGCGATGACGGCACCCGACGTGTGCGACGCCCCGTTCCGGAGGAAGCCGCCCTTCGTCGCCTGGGTCACGGCGATCGGGCCGAAGCTCGCGAGCTCGGTCTCGAGCTTCGGCCACGCGCCGCGCATCTCCTTGGAGGCCAGCTCGTCGGTCGTCCGCTCGTGAGCCACGGCGACGACCTCGAACTCGCCGGGCGTGAAGCTCATGTCCTTCTCCCAGACCGCGGGCACGCCGGCCTGCGGGAGCGTGATGCGGCCCGAGCCCTCCTCGTCCACGCGCCCCGCGGACACGACCGAGGCCCCCATGTCCCACGTCGTCCCCGGCACGTTCGAGGAGGGGACCGCGACCTGCACGCGAGCGGTGAAGAGCCCGTTCTTGTAGCCGACCGGGATCAGCCCCACCCGCACCTGCATCGTCGTCACCTTCGCGTCGGGGGACGCGTAGGCGGAGAGCAGCCGCGCCGTCAGGCGCGTGGCCTCGCTCTGGATCACGAGCCGTCCACGCGTGATCGTCTTCACCTTGGGCCGCAGCACCTTGACCGAGACCGACAGGGGCGCATCCTGGCGGAACCCCGCCGGATCGAAGCTCAGCAGGTACACGCACGACATGTCGGCCACGATCTGGCCGGCCATCTTCGCGGGGGTCACGCCGTTCAGGAACGATCGCCCCCCGGTCTCGGAGGCCATGCTCTGGAGGGTCCCCTGCGAGTCGCGCACCCGCTGGAAGTTGAGCATCGGGCTCGCCTGGTTCGTGCTGTTCCCCGACGCGGCGGACGCGGTGGACGCCGAGCCCTTCGCCTGGATGAACGACGTCGGCCCCGCGAGCCCCTGGCCCTCGATCGTGTAGAACCGGATCCCGTTCGCCGCCGCTTCGTTCACGACCCGGTCGAGGGTGGCGGCTCCGGTGTCGGCGTTGAGCGCGACATCCGCGCCCATCGCCGTCGGGGTCGAGCCCTCCGCGCGCGCGAGGCTCGCCGAGAAGAACGAGAGGTAGTGCTGGCCGGGGTTCGAGCGCATCGTGTCCGCGAAATAGAGCGCGGCCTTCGGCGCGTCGAGCTCCACCATGCGCCCGAGGACCATGCGCAGACGCGTCAGGTCGCGCTCCTGGCGCATCCGCTCCTCGCGGGCGTACTCGCGGGCGAGGTGCATCGCGGATTCCATGTTGTTCTGGATCCGGAGGACGACCTCGGCGAGCCGCTCCTCCTCCTGGGCGGCGTAGGGGTCGAAGTCGCGGATGTCGTTCGTCATCCCCTCGAGCGCCGCGTCCAGCCGCTTCACGTCGGTCGTGAGCGGGACGAGCGTGTGGAGGTCTCTCCCGCTCGCGACGATCATCGCGCGATTGCCGCCGGCCATCAGCTTCGGCAACAGCTCGCGCGCGGCCCCGATCGACGACTGCCGGCCCGCCTGGGTGAGATGCGACATGTCGAAGTAGAAGAGGTAGGTCACCGGCGCCCGCGGCTCCGGAGCGGCGGGGGAGGCCGTCTCCGCGGCGGCCGCCTCCGCGGCGGGCGCTTCGAGCTCGCGGCACAGCGGATCGACGAAGATCTTCGTCAGGAGCTTGTCGTTGACCCGGACCTCGAAGTCGCTCTCGGTCAGCCCGGCGATGGCGTCCTTCGGTCCCGAGACGGTCACGTCGATCTGCGCGAGCTGGGTGGAGGCGCTCTCCTTGAGTCCCAGGTCCCGCGGCGGCTCGGGCGGATCTGCCGCGGCCGCGACGACCCCGAGGAGGAGCACGGGGGCCACCCAGCGTGCGACCCTCACGAGCCGCTCTTCCGGTGGACGTGATTCGCGGACGCCTGATCGACGGGGAGCAGCACGAGGTCCGACACGACGACGTGCGGGGGCCGGGTCGCCACCCAGACGATCGCCTCGGCGACGTCGTCGGCGCCGAGCGGAACGAGCCCGCGGTAGACCGCCTGGGCCCGCGCCGTGTCGCCGTGGAACCGCACCTCGCTGAACTCGGTCTCCACCATCCCGGGATCGACGGTCGCGACGCGCACGCCGGTCCCGAGGACGTCCAGGCGGAGCGCGTCGGTCAGCGCGCGCACGGCGTGCTTGCTGGCGCAGTACACGTTTCCTCCCGGGTAGGTCTGCCGGCCCGCGATCGATCCCAAGTGGATCACGGTTCCCCGGCCGCGGGCCACCATGAGGGGCACGACGGCGCGGTCCACGTGCAGCAGGCCCTTCACGTTCGTGTCGAGCATCTCGTTCCAGTCGTCGAGCGATCCCTCGTGCAGCTTGTCGAGGCCGCGCGACAGCCCCGCGTTGTCCACGAGGATCTCGATCTCTCTCCAGGGCCCCGTCAGGCTCTCGACGAGGCGAAAGACCGCGCCGGCGTCACGCACGTCCAGTCGCTCCGCGCGGACGTCGGCGGCGCCCCGCCGCTTCAGGTCCGGGATCGCCGCCTCGATCCGCTCGACGCGGCGCGCGCCGAGCAGCAGGCGCGCCCCCTGCGCCGCGAAGGCCCGCGCGCAGGCGGCGCCGATTCCGCTCGACGCCCCCGTGATGAAGACCGTCCGTCCCGCGAGGTCCATCGCTTCTCCCCCGTGATACGTCCGAACAGCGTACCGCAGCGGTGCGAAACGGCGTATAAACGTCGGCCGGGAGGCACGGGATGAAACGACGCATCGCCGCGGCGGTCCTCGCCGCCGCTACGCACGCGGCGGCTCAGACGGTCACGGGCCAGGCCTTCGACGACCGGAACGGGAACGGCCTCAAGGACCCCGGCGAGCCGGCGCTCCCGTCGGTCAGCGTCGAGGTCTACGGCCGCCAAGACGGGCCCGTCGTCTACGACCAGACGACCGCCTCCGCCGCGGACGGGTCGTTCTCGTTCTCGCCCGGGAACGGCTGTTACCTCGTCCGGCCCGCCGACCCCGCAGGATGGCGCGGGAGCTTCTCGCGCTTCGACGTGACGATCGACACGGTCCCGGGGTACGACTTTCCGCTGGGCTGGGGGCGGTTCTCGAAGATCGACCACGGCATCGACGCGCTGAAGGCCGGCGGCTACCGCTACACCGCGATGGGCGATTCCATCTCGGCGAACTTCAACCTGTGCGGCGCGACCTCGTTCTGGTACTCCTCGCAGATCCAGTCGCGGCTCGCCTGCGTCGGCGGATCGGCCGTCTCGCTCGACCAGGAGGGCGTCTCCGGCGAGCATACCGACCATCTCCTCATCAACGACACGACGAACAACGTCTTCAAGACCACGACGCTCGTCCCGCAGCCCAGTCTCGTGACGATCTCGATGATCGGCAACGACCTGCGCGGCGTGGACGTCGCCAACCCGACCCAGACGCAGGTCAACACGGCCGTGGACGAGATCCTCGACTCGCGCCAGAACCTCCAGGAGGCCCTCTCCGTTCTGACCTCGCAGCTCCCGAGCGCCGACATCGCGCTGAACACGCTGTACGACAACCTCGCGTTCAACTGCTACTCGGCCGACTCGACCCCGTTCCACCGCACGTGGCTCCCCATCATCAACCGCATGCTCCGCGATCTCGCGTGGGGCCAGACGCGCCGCGCCTCGATCAACGAGGTCGCCGCCGAGTTCGCCCGCGAGGACCAGAACGTCGCGTGCACCGGCTTCGACCAGATGATCTGCGCCGGGCCGTTCAACCTCGACACGATCCACCCGAACCAGAACGGCTACATGATCGTGCGCGAGAAGGTCTGGGAGGCGCTGGGCGGGGTCAACCTCGGCACGAAGAACCCGATCGGCCGCACGTCGGTGTCGGGGACCGATTTCGGTTTCTTGAAGAAGATCCGGCATCTCCTTCCGACGACGACCGAGCTGAGGAACGGGGCGGTCGCGTCGAACGCGTCTTTCGCGCTCGACGACGCCGACTCCGGTGCCGCGGCATCGATCACGCTCGGCATCGGCACGCAGGAGTTCCGCGTCGCCGGCTTCCCCGATTGGTACGACGAGGATCAAATCGTGAAGGTCCTCGCGGGCGTGCGGTACAAGACTTCCGGCACCGTCACCGACGACTTCTACCGCATCGAGGCCTCCCCGACCGGCACCTTCCGCGCCCCGGCGGGTTACGCCTACACAACCACGAACTGGAACTTCTACACGCCGATCGTGGGCGGGGGCGGCCCGAACGCGCCGGCGTCGAAGCCCGACTACCCGAACGAGAGCCTCCTCGCCCTCCCCAACCTCGCGACGCTGCGCGAGGTGTCCGCGACCTTGACGAAGAACCCCGTGCTCGCCGCAGGAGCGGGGGAGTACGACTGGCCCGCGCTGACGCCGGACGACATCTCCCACACCGCGATCCGCGTCGTCGCGGCTCCGGTCGCGAGCACCGCCGGCGACACGTACAAGGTGGAGCTCGACGCCGCATGGCTCGAGGTCTACGGATGGCAGAAGGCGCGGCCGGGCGAAGTGGACGCGCTCACGGTCGCGCGCGAGCTCGGCGGCACCCTCGACCTGTCGTTCGACTCACTCCCGAGCGCCCAGCGCTACAACCTCTACATCGGCCGCTTGGCGACCCTCCGCGCCGGCGGCTACGACCACGGCACGGGAGCACCCACCGCACCGCTGTGCGCGGCGACGAACACGGACGCCGGCGGCGGCCGCCGCAACGTCGCGCTCGCGCCCGCCCTCCAGCCCGGCGAGAGCGCCTACTTCCTCGTGACCGCGCACGTGGACGACGTCGAGTCGCCCTCGGGGACGCGGAGCGGTGGGGTGGAGATCGATCGGTCGCAGTCGGTGTGCCGCTAGGATGCTCCCCGACCATCTCACGAAGGACACGTACCGCGCGAAGAACGGCGAGTACGGCTGGCGCCGGGAGCAGGTCCCGGCCGTCGTCGCCTACCTCCAGCAGCAGCTCCAGGCCGTGCTCGGCGGCGAGCTGTGGTGGGTCCTCGACCCGCAGAGCTCGTGGAGCGACTCGATCCCCCAGCGCGAAGGGCCGGACTCCGTCTACCACTGGGAGACCGAGCGGCGGCCGAGCGAGGGGTGGCGGCCGTTCGTCGATCGCTGCGCGAAGCGGGCGGTCGAGGCGTCCGAGGTGCTGCCGGGGCCCGACGAGCTGCCGGCCGAGCTTCCCGGCCAGATCCTCTACAACCTGACCTGGGTGTCCGAGACCGAGTACGGGACCCTCGGAACCGCGCGCCGACCTCTCGCGTAACATCCGCCGTCGCCCACCGTTCGGGCGGGAAGGAGACCTCCATGGCCCAGATGCACGAGGTGGACTACGAGATCTTCGGCGACGACATGCAGTACGTCGAGGTCGAGCTCGATCCCCAGGAAGCCGCGCTCGCCGAGGCCGGCGGGCTCATGTACATGGAAGACGGCATCCAGATGCAGACGATCTTCGGCGACGGCTCCAAGCCCACGGGCGGGTTCCTCGACGCGCTCGTCGGCGCCGGCAAGCGCGTCCTCACCGGCGAGTCGCTCTTCATGACGGCGTTCCTCAATACGGGGGGCGGCAAGAAACGGCTCGCGTTCGCGGCGCCGTACCCGGGCAAGATCATCCCGGTGCACCTGGCCGAGCTCGGCGGCGAGATCATCGCGCAGAAGGACTCGTTCCTGTGCGCGGCGAAGGGCGTGAGCCTCGGCATCGCGTTCCAGAAGCGGCTCGGCGTCGGCTTCTTCGGCGGCGAGGGCTTCATCATGCAGCGCCTCCAGGGGGACGGCTGGTGCTTCCTCAACGCCGGCGGCACGATCAAGGAGCGCGTGCTCGCCCCCGGCGAGGTGATCCGCGTGGACACCGGCTGCATCGTCGGCTTCGTCCCGAGCGTGGACTACGACATCGAGATGGTCGGCGGGATCAAGTCCGCGCTGTTCGGCGGCGAGGGGCTGTTCTTCGCGACCCTGCGCGGCCCCGGCAAGGTGTGGCTCCAGTCGCTGCCGCTGTCGCGCATGGCGCAGCGGATCTACGCCGCGATGCCGCGCGTGGGGCGCGGCGGGCGCGAGGAGGGCTCGATCCTCGGGGGGCTCGGCCGGCTGCTGGACGGGGACAACTCCTAGGCGGGGCCCAGGCCTGATAACCTTCGCGGTCCATGCGAAGGAACTTTCGGGACCTGTCGGCGCAGGAGGTGCTGGCGCTGGCCATCGCCCTCGAAGAGGAGGACGCCCGCATCTTCCGCGAGTTCGCGCGGCGGCTGCGCGTCGACTACCCGAAGGCGGCCGCGACCCTCGATGCGATGTGCGAGCAGGAGGACGCGCACCGGCGGCGCCTCATCGAGCTGCACCAGCGGAAGTTCGGGAACGAGATCCCGCTCATCCGCCGCGGGGACGTCCGCGGGTTCGTGCGGCGCGACCCGATGCAGGCGGTGCGCGGGAGCTCCGTGGAGTCGATCCGCCACCAGGTGGCGCTCATGGAGCTCGAGACCGCGCGCTACTACGAGAAGGCGGCTTCGCGGGCGACCGACGCCGAGGTGCGCAAGCTCTTGGGCGATCTCGCGCAGGAGGAGCGGCGGCACGAGGACGCCTCGGCGACGTTCGACCCGGCGCGCCAGCCCGAGGACGAGCGCGCGGAGGAGGCGGCCACGTCGCGGCGGCTGTTCGTCCTCCAGGTGGTGCAGCCCGGGCTCGCGGGCCTCATGGACGGCTCGGTCTCGACGCTGGCGCCGCTGTTCGCCTCCGCGTTCGCGACGAAGAGCTCGTGGGACGCGTTCCTCGTCGGGATGGCGGCCGCGGTGGGGGCCGGCATCAGCATGGGGTTCGCCGAGGCGCTCTCCGACGACGGGAGCCTCACCGGGCGCGGGAAGCCGCTCCTGCGTGGGCTCGTCTGCGGGGCGATGACGTTCGTCGGCGGGGTCGGCCACGCGCTCCCGTACCTGATCCCGAACTTCGTCACCGCGACGATCGTCGCGACGGCGGTCGTCATCGTCGAGCTGTTCCTGATCGCGTGGATCCGGAACCGCTACATGGACACGCCGTTTCTCGCCGCGGCCTTCCAGGTCGTCGTCGGGGGCGTGCTCGTCTTTCTGTCGGGGATCCTGATCGGCAGCGCCTAGGCGCGCTTCACCGCATCGACGAAGGCTTGCGCGCACTCCACCGGAGTGCCCGGCAAGATGCCGTGGCCGAGGTTGGCGACGTGTCCCTTGAGGCGCCGGCCCTCCTCGACCATCGATCGGGTGCGGCGGCTCACGGTGTCGGGATCCGCGAGGAGCACGCACGGGTCGAGGTTTCCCTGGAGGACGAATCGCCCGCCGAGCGCGGCGTCCGCGCCCGAGAGCGTCGAGCGCCAGTCCACGCCGATGACGTCGGCGCCGCAGGTCGCGACCGCCTCCCACGCGTGCGCGACGTCGAGCGCGAAGTAGGTCACCGGTACGCCGGTGCCCTTCACCCCCTCGATCACGCGCCGCGCGGGCGCGACCGCGAACTCCTCCATGTCGCCCGCGCGGCGCGTGATCGAGGGGGTGAAGGGCACCGGCGTACCGGTGAC
>Ga0068859_100008856_pt1 | contig 10160 bp, 10 predicted proteins | sample KBSSwiS22_FD_66585 | JGI IMG/M metagenome (GOLD analysis project Ga0068859, IMG submission 66585) | Switchgrass rhizosphere microbial communities from Kellogg Biological Station, Michigan, USA - KBS Switchgrass S2-2 | ecosystem: Host-associated > Plants > Roots > Rhizosphere > Soil ...
CCCCATTAACGCGCGGTATACGCGTCCATCATGAGGCCGGTGCCGCCACGCGAGACGTGCGCGACGACGGCGGTGCGACGATGCAACTTGGTGACTGCGCCGAGATTGATGGCGAATGCGAGCTCGACCTGCTGACCCTTGCGCAAACCCAGGTTCGTCGTTTCGATGAACACTCCGGTGGCGGAAAGATTGATCGCTCGACAGAGTTTCTTTCGACCCGTTGGCGTGGTGATGTACACGGTGGTCCGCGCACGATGCCTCGTATGCAGTCTGCGCTCCACCGACTGGATCCCCGCCGTTGTAGTTTTACTCATCAGGCTCTCCTAAGAGGATTATTGCCCTGCGGGAAGCGCGATTGAACGGAACTCAACTTAATGGGTTTCGCAATAAATTTCACGCTTTCGGTTTACGATGGCGCCGCCGTGGCGTCTGCCACCCGCAGCCTTATGAATACCGGGCAGTGATCTGACAACTTGCGACGCGCGGCGTCCTTGGGTCGGTAAAGGACGCGGCCGAACGAGCCAGGGACCAGGCCACGGGCCATCCGGTGCCCCAGCACGATGTAGTCGATGTAGCCGCTAAAGGTCTGCGAAGGCAGGCAGTTTTGAAAAGACTGTCCCTCGGCGGTATTGACGAGCTCCGATTCGGGGGGATCGCGATCGTCGATCTCGCCCCAGACCGTGTGGCCGACGGGCTCCTGCCTCAGGTCCCGGTTGAAATCCCCCAGCAGGGCGAAGGGCTTATGTTCTTTGGCCTGGGTTTCGATCCAGTCTTCGAGCAGCGGCACCTGCCGGGACAACTCGCCACAGGCGGGTCGGGTGGAATCCAGTGAATCGCGCGCGCAACCGGACTTCAGGTGGACCGAGAGCAGCGTGAGCTCGCTGGACGTACCCGGGAAGAGCTTTAGCTCGACGCCACGCCGCACGTCGTCGGTCAGTGACAGATCGGTGACGTCACGGCAGGTGAAGGGCAGTCCGCGGCGAATCGCAAAGCCGTTGTTCTGCACTGCAACGCGTTGCGAAAAGCAGAACTGGTAGTCCGGAAATACCAGCCGGGCGGCATCCGCGCCGTCGACCTCCTGCAACGAGATCACGTCGGCATCGAGCTTGCGGGCGTAGTCGCGCATCGCCGCGATGTCCTCGCCGCTGCGCAGCAGCTCGTGCGCCACGTCGCAGGGCACGGCGCGCCGCGCGCCGTCACGCGGCGCGTCCGCTGGCGTGCAGGCGGGCGTGAGCGCACGCAGCGTTTCCGGCTGCATGAACCATTCGAGATTCCAGGTGGCGAGCTTGAGCTCCGCGGGAATGCGCGGGGCGCCGGCGAAGGTGCTGACCGCGCTCAGCAGCGCGGCTGCCAGGAAGAATTTGCGGGGCGACATGCCCCGCAAGTATGCCTAACGGAAGCAGGTCGTGGTGCTGTCGACCGAGCTGCTGTTGAAGGCCTGCTTGGTGCCGGCCTCGGTGACGCTGAACGATACGCAGCCCGTGTCCGCGGCCTGTCCGCCGCCGGCGACCGGTGTCGCCGTCAAGGTATAGCCCGTCCCATTCGGATTCGCGACCGTGATGTTGTAGAACCCGCGCTCGGACACCGTCGACAGACCCAGGCCCCCCGCGGTGGTTGCGTTCGGGATGCTGGCCGTGGTGGTCACGTACACGCCGTACTGCAGGAAATGCTTCTCCTGCGCGCTCTGCATGCGGAGCAACGCGGTGGTCGCATCCGAGCGCTGCGCACGCAGCAGGTAGCGCCGGTAGCTGGGCACCGCGAGCGACGCCAGGATGGAGATCACGATGATCACCGTGAGCAGCTCCATGAGCGTCACGCCGGATTGCCGCTTGCGCATGAGTCGCTGCCCGTTGTGAATACGACTGGTTGAAAGAATCATAAATCGTTTCTCCAAGCGCTGGATCACGGCAAGTCGACGTTCTTGCGCCAATACGTGCGCACCTTGTCGCCGATCTTCGGACACTTGACCGGCGACATGCCGGCGATGCATGGGGGCTCGTCGCTGTCCTCGGGCTTACTACCCACGTTGACACCGCCGAGGATGCCGTCGTGCACCACGTCCTGGGACAGGTCCTGGTTGTTGATCACGCCGTCGTTGTTGATGTCGATGGCGGGATGGCCATTGTCCGCGCGCATCGCATAGACACGGTTCTGGCTCGTCGGACGGCACGGTTCCGTGGTGCTCGCGGCACGTGGTGCGTAGGTGGTGAACTCGATCACACCCTGGAGCGTGACGGACTCGTTGAGCACCTTCTCACCATTCTGGGTGTTCGACGGATCGAAGACGTACATCCAGCCTGGTGCCGCGGGTCCCACGACTGCGCCAATCGGGTTCGACGTGACGTTGACCAGGCCGGGCGTGGATTCGGTGATCGGCGTCAGCGCATTGTTGGTGGTCAATTTCGAGTACGGCTGCTTGTCGCGCAGCGAGTAGAAGCGGTCGAGGTTCTCGCGGAACAGCGGATGTCCGCGATAACCCGAACCGATCGCAATGTTGTAATACGGGTCCGCGCCGCGACTCTGGATCAAGGATACGTCCGGGCCATTGTAGAAACGGCGCGTGTCGGTATTCGGTATCGAGGCCTCGTTGCCACCGCCGGCCGCACCGTTGCCCAACTTCGCGAACAGACTGCCCGTGACGAGGCTGCCTGCCGTACTGCCGGAGAAGATGTCGAACCGGAAGATGCGGCCGCCGAGGTCCGCGGCATACATGCGATCCGCGTAACCATCGCTGTCGGTGTCGAGGACCGCCACGCGCCCGGTGATCGAGTTGGTCATGGCCGCGAGGTTGAGATCCCTGCCGGCATCACCCGCCGACCAGAGCAGGGCGCCGGACTTGGCGTCCACCATGAAAATGCGGTTGCCCATGGTGTCCGTCACCTGGGTGTAGTTCTCCTGCACCGGGTCATAACCGCCGCCGAAGATCAGCACGATCTTCTGGTTGTTCTGTGTCTTGCCGGAGACGTTGACACGGGCCAGGCTCATCGGGGCCCAGGTTTCGCCCAGCCCCGGCAACTCAGCCGTACCGATCTTGAACATGAGCTTGGGAGCATCCCGGTAGGTCACGTCCAGTCCGTAGTAGTACTTTCCGCCGCGGCGCATGCCGATGTACAGAAACACGACATCGCCATCTGCGGGATCGACGTTGCCGTTGCCGTTGTAGTCGAGCTTGAGAATACGGATGTCGCCGTCCAGGCCGTAGGTGCGCGTGCTCGTAGCCGGATCGATCATCAGCTGTTTGAGGCGCGGCAACAGCTCCTGCGGGACGAAGGACCACCGCTCGATACCCGTCGATGCATCGATGGCGTGCAGGTAGCCGTCGTTCGTGGAGACGAACACGGTGTCGTCCGGGGTGGTGGTTTGCGCATTGGCGTAGGTGACCACCACTGGCTGTGAATGCAGCGGGTCGCCCATGCGCTTGGCGTTCGTGCCCCCGCCCTTGGCGAAGTCGATGACTTCGGCGCGCGTCGGCGTGCCCGTCGCGGTATCGAGAATGGTGTCGGTAACCGCAGCGGCGCCGATGTCGATCAGGTTCGCGAACGATCCGCCCGCGGCCGGATTCGTGCCGATGTGCGTGTACACCTTGCGAGAGGCGGCGGCAGGCAATTCGTTTGCGGCGCCACCGGCCGTGACGACTTTGCCGTCGGGGGAATCTGACCAGAAGCTCTGTGCGCCGTCTTTGAAGAAGCCCGTCGTCGGGTCCACGGCGCTGACGCCCGGCGTGGTGCCTTCGATGATGAACGGGCGCTGCAAAGGACCCGTGCCATCAGGATCCGGTCCCCGGCCGAGCTGGTATCGCTTGAGGTTGCCATCCCACTTGAGGTGGTCGTCCGAATTGAATACGGCGAAGTACAGGTCGTTGCGGGTCTGCGCGCGGTTGAAGCTGTTGACACCGATCGACGCCGTCGCGAACGTCGAGCTGACGTTGGAGATATTCGCCGTGATCTGGTCAAACGCTTCGGCGAGCTCGGATGAGTTGTTGGCAGTTTTGGCTTCGCCCTTGCCTTTGCTGGCGACCTCCTGGAGGAATGCCTTCGCACCACCGACGTCATTATCGTCGAATTCAGGACCAAAGCCGATGGTGAAGGTCTTGACCGTCTGCAGACCATCCATGCTGGTGGGCAACACGTCCGTGGTGTCTTTCGCCAGGTATCCGGCCATCTCGTCCAGGCAGCGACCGGCGTTTTTCTGACTCGGGGGAGAGCCCGTCGCGGGAGCGCCGCCGATGTCGGTTGCGCCCGGTTGTCCGGTGCAGGTGGCGCCCCAGAGTGACTCGATGCCGGGCAGGCCTCCCACGTTGGCGTCCGCCTCGTTGTCCCAGGTGGGGCGGCCGTCGGTCAGAATGATGTTGTAGTTGCGCTGGCAGCTTTCGGTGATCGGGGTCTTGAAGGTGCCATCCGGATCTTCGGCGGCTGGATCGTCGGAGGCATCACCCCAGGCCATCTTGTCGCCCGCCCAGTAGCGTCCCGCCTGGTAGAGGGTCTCCGACAACGGCGTGGCACTGTTGGCCGTGAAGCCGTTGACGGTCGAGATGATGGTGTTGCGAGCCGTGGTCACATCCGCGATGGCGTTGGTGACGACGCCGCCCTGGTACTGGGGGTCGCCATTCGAGCCGCTGTCGCCCTTGAAGTGCATGACGCCGATGTTCACGTCGTCGATCGAGGACACCAGGTCATTGACCGCGTTCTTCACCGCCTGCAGGCGCGACATGTTCACGTCGGTGACGGTGGTGCTGTAATACCAGCGCAACCAGCGGCCGCTGTAGAAAGTGTAGCTCTTGCGCTGCGCCCAGTTGATCTGGGTCGTCGGGGAGTTGATCCACGGCGTCGCGTTGCCGTTGCGCGCATAGAAGACGCCGCTCGAACTACCGTGCACGCCCGCGTCGGCGAGGCACTCGGTGAACTTGTTGGGCCCGTTGGGCAACAGGTCGCCCCAGGTCAGCGACGTCGCATCGAACATGCCCGCCTTGCCGGTCCAGCGGCCTGCCGGCGCGGACGCGACGTTGCCGGTCGCCGTGGTGAGCTTGTCGCACTTCTGCCAGGTCGTACTGCTCTGGATGTAGTCCGTGGAGGTGCAAGTCGGGATGGGTCCACCAGCGGCCGCAAAGAATATTCTGCTGTCGGTGCAGTTGCCGTTCGAGGAGTAGTTGGTCGTGGGATTGAATGTCTGCCGGTCGAAAACGTCGGTGCCGTTCATGCTGTACGAGGTGTCGATGATCAGCAGGATGTTCGGCTTCACGGTGGAGACACCGCCGACATAGATCTCGCTGTCGTCGGCAAATGCCGGTGCGATCGCGCTCACCGCCAGGGTGAGGCCGCAAATGAATCCACGGATGCGATGCTTGGAACTGCGCATGGTCTGACTCCTGAAACCTTTATTGGCGAGCGGGCGCGATGTAGATGCGCGCCACGTGCTTGCGATCGGGGGTCAACTGCAGAAGCAGCACCTCGCGGGAACGTTGCGCGAGCACCCGCCGCATTTCGTCGAGACGGATGAATGTCCCGCCGACCTCGTACGTCGTGGCTGGGGTGATTTCAAACTCGACCGCCGTGCAGGACGAGCAGCCCTTCATCACCAGGTTGCCGAGCGGGTTGGCAGGCAGCGTGAGCGAGCCTGCCGTCACCTCCAGCGCGGTTTCAACAGACTCGGCGGCGTGCACCGCACCCACGGCGAGCACGGCGAGCAACACTGAAGCTGGGAATTTCCTGATCATCTGCTCACTCCTAATGTCCCATCTGGCCCTGAGTTTCATCCACGTCGAAAATGCCACTGCCGGCACCGGCGCCCACGAGATACGCGCCCTGCCAATGTTGCGAGGAGGCGTTGCGCTGAGAAGTCCCAGTGCTCTGGATGCGGTAATGCAGGCCCACGAATTTGTCGGCGCTGAAACCGGGAATGCCATCGTCTTCGCCGACGTACCTCGTGATGAGGACGTATTGGTCCTGGGGCAGTGAAGTCACCGCGACCACCGGGTCGATGTGGTCCACGTTGTCCTGCGGAATGGTGGCCAGCTTGCGAATGCCGTTCTCGATGCCGATCTCGGCTGCCTGGAAGGCACGTTCGCGATACTGCTCGTTGCCCGCCATGATCATTTCCGTGCTCGCGGTGCCGACGGCGCTGACGGCCAGCACCGTGACGATGACCAGCAGCATCAGGCCAACCACCAGTGCGGCGCCTTTCTGTCGTTTGTGGTGAGTCATTTTCATGGCGTGCTCAATACGTCCGCGCGTTGCGCAGATAGATCGTTCGGGAGATCAGCGCGCGGCGCACGTTGGTATCGGTGCCGGCAGGCGTGTAGCTGACGCCCGCGTAGCTGTAGGTCTTTCCGTCGACGTAATCCACTTCGCTGGCGTCGGCGCGAATGCGCAACCACACTCGAACCGCGACGACCTGGGCGCTGATTCCCGCCGGTGGTGGGCTCATGAGGGCGCTGTTCGGATCGACCCAGCGCGAAACCACACCGTTGGTCTTGTCCGGGACGAGGTTGTTGTCCTCATCCTGGTCGACGCCGAGCGTGGCATCGTGGTCGCCGGTGTCCAGGCCGAACTGCACCTGGAAGTCCTCCACGCCCGGAAGGATTTCCTCGTCGATGACCGCGGGCGCTGCGCCATCGGTGTCCAGGGACTTGCGCCACAGGGTCGGGAAAGCGGTCCGGGTTCGCGAATTCGTCGCCACGTAGTAGGTGCGCACGATCAGGTTGCGGATTTTGCGGGTCGCGTCGACCGGGCCCGGCGCGGCGGCCGGCGCCGCGGAAAACACGTACTGGTTGGTGCGCTTGAGCTCGTTCAGATAGAGCTGGATATAGCCGGCGCTGGAAGCCGGCTGGTCCGCGGTGGATGCGCGACGGATAGTCAGCGTATCGGTTCCCATGTTCGCGATTGTCGAACCCAGGTACCAGGCCCCGGCATTCATGCCGGCGGCGGTGGGCGGCGCGCAAGTCGCGATTGGACCGGAAGATGAATTGGATCCCTGCACACTCATCAGCAGGTCGACCGCAAAGTTGTTACCGCAGGCGCTGCCGGCCGCGGGCAGGCCGGCAACAGCCGGGTCGCCCTGCTCGGTGGACGAAACCGAGGTTACGGCGCCGCCATTCTTGAAGCGGAAATCCGACGAATTGTTGGAGTAGCCGTAATAGCCGGCCAGCTGCAGATCCGGCTCGAGAAGCGCCATCGCGTAGCGGGCGTTTTCCTGCAGGCGTGCCTGAGTCTCGTTGATCGCGTACGTGTTGCGCGTCTGCGCATACACCATGACGGCGCCGACGATGATGAACGAACCGATGGCGAGCCCGACGAGCAGCTCGATCATGGAAAGACCGCGGCTGTGCTTCATAACTGGACACCCAACTGGACGATCTCGAGGTTCGTGGAGAGCCAGTCGGCACTGCCGGGCTCCTTCCATTGCAGCGTGATCACGAGGCGCGCGGGATCGGCCGCCGCCGCACCCGCCGTGTAGGTGACGCCCATCTGGGGTGCGCTACCGTCGGGCGAGGTCGGCAGGACGTGGGTGGCGCTTCCGATCGCGTTGTCGTAAAGCGTGCGCAGGTCGAAGGCCGCGAGTTGCGCGGGCTGGCAATTGGCCGTGCTGCAGTTGCTGGCGGTGGGTGGGACCGCTCCGAGCGCAGACGCGTAGCTCGGCATGGCCATGTGATTCGAGCGAATGCGATCGCCCATGTCGTTGATGAGGTTGACGGCCGCGGTGCGGGTCTGGGCGGTGCGATTCGACTGCACGCTCGTCAGATACAGGCTGGCGATGCCGAGCATGCCGACCGACAGAACGACCAGCGCGACCAGCGCTTCGACGATGCTGACGCCGGACTGACGTGTGTGCTTCGAGCGACTGTGCTTGCAGATTAGGGACATGTGAGCGCCACTCCCGCCATTCCACTCCAGCTGATCACGTTGTCGGCCAGCGCGCCGGTCACGGTGCGCGTGACGCGCGAACGGCCGGTGCGATCGATGACGATGCCGCGGCCCGCAGACAGGCCACCCGCCTCGGGGAGTGCAACGACGCCGCGGTTGTCGCAGATCAGGAAGTGATCGAGCGTCGCGACACCCGCCACGGTGCGCGTGAAGCCGTTCGGACCGAAGGATGCGCAGGTGCCGTTGACGCGTACGGTCAGCGGCTGCGAATTGAAGCTGTGGTCGAACGCGCCGCTGCCGACGAGATCTTCGCCGGCGGCGGCGCGTGTGCAATTGCCGTCGATGTCGCGAAAGGCGATCCAGCCGACATTCGAGCCGTTGCTGCAGGTGGCGGCGGGGTCGCCCGGGTTGGCGCTCGCGCACACGGAGACGTTGACCTGGGTCTTGATGGCCTCGGTGCGCGCGCGGCTCAACGTCGCCAGCACGTCATTGGCGGAATTCGTGAGGCGGGAATTCAAGCGGAATCGGTTGAAGCTCGGCGCCCCGAATCCAATGATGATCCCCGCGATGGTCAGCACGACCATCAGCTCCATGAGGGTGAATCCGCCGTTTCGTCGTTTCATGGTGCGCATGCTGCGCGACCGGCCGGGGGTCGTGGGGACCCCCTGACGAGTGGTTTGGCGCGGCCGATGAATGGCGTATGAACGTGATTTCCGTCACATCCGGCACGTACATAAGCGGCGTTTTCGAATCATCGGCGGCCCGCACGGCGCAGACCGCGTTCTTGCATTCGCCGGCCGCTATACCCATATTTCACGCGCGCCCGGTGGCGCCAGGGAGTTCCCTCATGGGTTGGATTCTTTTAGTACTGGTCGTCCTGGCCGTGTTCTTCGTCATCTCGCTGTTCAACCGGCTGGTCGGTGCGCGCAACGGGTACAAGAACGCCTTCGCCCAGATCGACGTCCAGCTCACGCGCCGCTACGACCTGATTCCCAACCTGGTTGAAACCGTCAAGGGTTACATCAAGCACGAGCGCGAAACGCTCGAAGCCGTGATCAAGGCGCGCAACACGGCATTGAGCGGACTGAAGGCCGCCGCGGCGAATCCGGGCGATGCCTCAGCCATGACCGCGCTGGCCGGCGCCGAAACCCAGGTGGGCGCGACCCTCGGCAGGTTGTTTGCGCTCGCCGAGGCGTATCCGGATCTCAAGGCCAACCAGAACATGATGCAGCTGACCGAAGAGCTCACCTCGACGGAGAACCGCGTGGCCTTCGCGCGCCAGGCGTACAACGACGCCGTCATGAGCTACAACAACCAGCGCGAGATGTTCCCGGGCAGCATCGTTGCCGGGATGTTCAATTTCACGCCGGCGCAGCTGCTGGAGATCGCCAAGCCCGAGGCGCGCGAAGCGCCGAAGGTCAGTTTCACCTGAACTAGACGGTGGACTTCTTCGCTCGCCAGGAGGCCGCGCGTCGCACGACGCAGGTCCTCCGGGTGATCTTCCCGATCTGCGTGCTCGTCGTCACGGCGGCGATCACCTGCCTGACGTACGTCGTCTGCGGTGGCGCGAACCCGCATACCAGCGACGTCGCCGCCGTTCCGGCGACGCTCGCCGCGTTGATCACGCTCACCATTGTCTTCGGCGCGAGCCTCTACAAAACGCTGGAGCTGCGCGCCGGCGGTTCGGCCGTCGCCCGCTCGATGGGCGGCGTGCGCGTCGAACGCACCACGGACGATCCGCGCCTGCAGCGACTGCTCAACGTGGTCCATGAAATGGCGATTGCCGCGGCGGTGCCCACGCCGGAGCTGTACGTACTCGAGAGCGAGGACGGCATCAATACGCTGGTAGCGGGCAACACGGCCGCGGACGCGGCCATCATCGTGACGCGCGGCGTGGTCACGTTTCTGTCGCGTGACGAGCTGCAGGCCGTGATCGGCCACGAGTTCAGCCACATCGTCAACGGCGACATGCGGCTCAACAGCCGCCTGCTCGGCTGGGTGTACGGGCTGCTGATCGTGGCGGTGGCGATGCGGATGTTCCTCGGGCAATTCGCCCGGATCGTGCAGCGCGCCGAGAATTTCGGACTCGTCCTGATGATGATCCTCATCGTGTTCATCGTCTTCGCGTTCCTGGTCATGGGCATCGGCTACATCGGCGTGTTCTTCGCGCGCATCCTGCAGGCGGCGGTGTCGCGCCAGAGAGAGCGTCTCGCGGACGCCTCGGCATTGCAGTTCACGCGCAACCCGGAGGGCCTGCGGAGCGCCTTGCTCAAGATCGCCGGCACGGACCGGGGCTCACGC
>Ga0068859_100008858_pt1 | contig 10159 bp, 7 predicted proteins | sample KBSSwiS22_FD_66585 | JGI IMG/M metagenome (GOLD analysis project Ga0068859, IMG submission 66585) | Switchgrass rhizosphere microbial communities from Kellogg Biological Station, Michigan, USA - KBS Switchgrass S2-2 | ecosystem: Host-associated > Plants > Roots > Rhizosphere > Soil ...
GCGGCGGCCCAGATGTGGGCGGCCCCGAACCCCAGGGCAAACACGCCGAACAGGGCAAAGCCCACCGCCGCCAGACCGGCGGCAAAGCTCACCGACGCCTCGACCGGTGCCAGCAGCTCGGCCAGCGCGCCGGCGGAGAGCAGCAGCATGGACACGCCGATGATGGCGGCAAGAGCGCCCCACAGGCTGGCCAGGATTCCGAGAAGCGAGACGTGACGTTCCATGGGCTGAGTGGGCTGAGTGGGCTGAGTGGGCTGAGTGGGCTGAGTGGGCTGAGCGAGTCAGGCTCTTACTCCGCCTACTCTGCCTACTCCGCCTCTAGGTTCATCTTGCGCCGACGAGGACGTGCAGTTCGATGCGCGTGGCCGGATGATGGCGCGGCGTCACCGTGAACCGGAATCGCGCGCCGTCGCTGACGCCGGCGGGCACGGTCACGTGCACCTGGTGCGAGAGCATCTCGGCGCCCGTTCCAGCGCACCGGAGGCACGGCGCGGTCCACGACTCGCCGCGGCCGCCGCACTCGCGGCAGACACAGCGCACCGGCACGTCGAGCGGCCGGGTGGCGCCGCGCCTCGCCTCGTATGGAGACAGGTGCAGCGCCGTGACGAGCGGCGTCGAGCGCTCGCCGGCCACGAACGCGCTGCGGATTCGATCGATGGCCGGCGCCATCGACGGAAAGTCGATCGCGACCTCGTCGCCGAACCAGCGCGAATCCTCGCGCGTGTCGTCGGCGGCGCGCACGACGACGGCATCGCCGTCCGACGGACGCAGCGTCATCCCTGCCATGGCTCTGCGGGTACCATAGGAGCCGCTCCAGGAGAAGTCAATGCCCGGACGAGACTGCCCGATGTGCGGCGAAACGATGCGATTGAACGAGAAAGAGCACACCGACCACGTGCCGGGCGCACCGAAGCCCGTGGTGACGAAAACCCGTGAATGGATTTGCCCGGAGTGTGATTACTTCGAGGACGCCGACGAGGAAGAGAACACGTAGGAAGGCGTGCGGCGCACGCGTTAGCGGGCGCCGAGTTGCAGCAGCAGCTCCTTGCGCACCGTTTCGTCGATCTCGTCGAGATTGAGCGCCGTTTCGCACTCGTCGCACAGCACTTCGAGGACGGCCGGGCGGCCCTCTTCGGACACGTCCATGCGCGAATCGTCGAGGCGGACGACGTGCATCTGCAACGTCTTCACGAGGAAGTTCTGGTCGTTGCCGCAGCTGGGGCACGTGAGCGCCACGCGCGTCTCCTCTTTCGTAGTCAACAGGGACTCCTCTCAACCTTGCCGCCGTCCCGGCGGCATCCCGCTCAGACGGGGCGATTACCTACCGCCCTAAGATCTCGATTGTAAGAGAAGCATTCCGCCGGAGCCAGCGGAATTTCGTCTTATTTTCACGCTTTGGGCGCTTTTCTCGACGATTTTTGGGGCCAGCTGCGGGGCTGGGCACCACCTCGGGCGCCGGCCGCTCCTATGGGAGAGCCCCTAAGTCCGTATAGACCAGCTTTGGAGTGACGGTCGCGTCCGGGAAGAGACGGGCCGCCACCGAGGCGTAGAGCGCCACCTGGCCGGCATGTTCCGGCCGCGGCCGGCCGGTCTTGAACTCGAGGACGGTCACTTCCATGGGCGACAACCGCACCAGGCAGTCGATGCTGCCACGCACAGTGACCCCATCCTGCCGCAAAGCGAACGGGACCTCGTGCACGATGTCGGGCGCCGCATAGAGGCTGCGCACGTCGGGATGGTTGCAGAGCGCGTGATACGCCAGGGCGGCGCGACGGGCAAAGGTGTCGCGATCGGCAAGGCCGGCTGCCTCGTCCGCGCGTAGCAGCCGGAGCGCCAGAGAGGCCGCGTCCTCGACGGACACGGGCGTCGCCGTGCCGAGCGCCTGCAGCAGGCGATGCACCACCGTGCCCAGCACTCGTTCGGACTCCCCACCCGCGCCCTCCGCCGGGGATGCGCCAGTCTCGGCCGAGGCTCCTACGTCCGTCGCGCGACGCACCGACGGTTCTGCGTCCACGGCACCGAGGTCGTCCACCTCCGTCTTTCTGGCAACGGTGGACGAGTCGCTTTCCCCGCTGGGGACAACGACCACGCCCGATGCCGACACCGCCACGCACGCCCGGAAGACGTGCAGCTGTCCCGATGCCGAGTGCCATTCGCACGGCAGTCCGGCCGCGGCCGCGGCGAAGCAGTCGAGGAGCGTGGGGGGCAGCACCTCGGCCAGGCTGCCGCGTCCGGCGACGAGCCGCCCGTCCTTGAGCACCGAGCTCAGATAGAGACGGTCGCGGGCGCGGGTGAGCGCCACGTAGAGCAACCGCTTGGTCTCTTCGCGCTCGCGTGGCTGCGCGTCGTCGTCGTACTCGGACACGAAATCACCCACCGACACCGACGCCGCCCCCGACGACTGCTCGCTGCCGATACGGATGTGATCGCGCCGGTTGCCAGTGCCGCGCGCCAGGTTCACCAGGAAGACCACCGGAAACTCGAGCCCCTTCGCGGCGTGGACGGTCATGAGGTTGACGGCGTTGGTGGCGTCGAGCGAGGCGTTCGACTCGTCACCGACCGCCAGCCGGTCGAGGTGCGAGGCGATGCGACCCAGCGTGGCATAGCCGCGGTTCTGAATCCGGCGAAGCAGGGCGCGGAACTTCTTGAGGTTCTCGCGCGCCTGCTGGAACCGTGCCCCTCGGAGCTCGATGCCATAGGCCGATTCGTGCAGGACCAGATCGATCAGCTCCGCCGGCGGCATGCGGTCGGCCCGCGCACGCCACCGGGCGGTCGATGCACGCGCAGCGTCGAGACGAGCGCGGTCGGCCGGGTCGAGCTCGGGGTCGGCGCGCTGGTCAGGGGGACCTTCCACGGAAGGTCCCCCTCCACGTAGAGCGTCGGCGAGGCCAGGCGCCAGCCGTCGCAGCGCGTCGTCGGACAGCCGGACGAAGCGCGAGCGAAGGAACGCGGCCGCGCGCAGGTCGGACGCCGGCTCGGCGAGGTACCACAGGAGCGCCAGCACGTCCTTGATCTCGTCGGCGTCGAAGAACCCCAGCCCCTTGTAGACGTACGACGGCAGGCCGGCCAGCGCCAGCGCGTCCTCGAACTCGCGATGGCTCTCGCGGGTGCGGAACAGGATGGCCACGTCGCCCGGGCGGATGGGGCGCGCGATACCGGTGTCGCGGTCGCGGACGGTGGCGCCGTCGCGGACCAGCGCGGCGATTTCGGCGGCGGTCGTCGCCGCGCAGGTTTCGACGTCGGGCCCCGCCACCAGTCCCAGCGCCTGCTCATGCCGTAGAGGCGAACCTCCAGGTTCGCCTGAAGGCGTCACCGGAAACACATCGTCCTCGCCGTAGGCGAAGGCGTCGGTGCGCGCCGGCAGCTTATCGATATCCGCGCAGACGTCGTTGACGAAGGACAGGAGCTCCGGCACCGACCGGAAGCTTCGCGAGATCGACCGGCGCACGTCTCCCCCGGGCCGGAGCTGCGCGATGGCGCGTCCCGCCTCGCCCAGCACGGCCACGTCGGCATCCCGGAAGCCGTAGATCGACTGCTTGCGGTCGCCGACGATGAACACCGTCGGCTCGAGCGGCCCCTGATAGGCCAGCCCCGCGCCCTCGCCCCACGCCCGCACCAGCAGCGACACGAGCTCCCACTGCGCGCGGCTCGTGTCCTGGAACTCGTCCACGAGGACGTGGTGGTAGCGCGACTCGAGGCGGTAGCGGCTCTGGGAGAATTCCTCCATCTGCCCGAGCAGCTTGAGCGTGTAGAGCAGGACGTCGGGGAAATCGAGCACCGCGTGCGCGTCCAGCGTCGCCCGGTACTGCCGTTCGGCAATCGCGTACATCCGCCACACGCCGCGAGCCACGAGTGCATTGAGGTCGCGGCGATAGCTCGCGTAGGCGCTGACGATCGACGGCGCGTGTCCGACCACCAGATCGCGATGCCGTTCGTAGTCCGCCGCCGTCCGGAAGTCGCTCTTCTTCCCCACCATGCGGCTGCGCGGCTTGCCGTCCTGGGTCAGGAAGTAGCCGCGGGCGCGCGCGAACGCCGCGTGCACGCCGGCTGCGGCGGCATCGCCGCCCGCCGCGTCGATCAGGCGCAGCTGGCGCGCCAGCAGCCGGAACTGCGGGATGGCCGGCCCCGAGTTGAGGAAGGCGGCCAGGCCGCCGCGCATCCCGCTGAATACGTCGCGTAGCGCCGACACGCCCCGGCTTGCCACCGTGGCCACCGTCCATTCGGGCGCTCCCTGCGCCAGATAGCGCCGCAGCACTTCGGGTGCCACGAGACGGCGGCTGAGGAGCGCCGCCAGACCGGCTTTCGCCCGGCGATCGCCCAGCTGCGCGAACACCAGCGCCACGTTCTCGTCTTCCCGCGCCACGGCGCGGCAGGCGCGCAGCGCGCGATCCAGCGACTCGTCGATCAGGCGCGGCACCTCGGTCTCCTCGGCCATCGAAAAGCCGGGGTCGAGGTCGGCCTCGAGGGGAAACTCGCGGAGGAGCGACAGGCAGAAGGCGTCGATGGTACTGACGGCGATGTCGCCGGTGCGGTCGCGCAGCTCTCGCCAGCGCGACGCGGGTATCTCGCCGTGTTCGGCGGCCACCCGCAGCGACGACAGGATGCGGTCGCGCATCTCGGTGGCGGCCTTGCGCGTGAAGGTGACGGCGAGGATGTGGACCGGATCGACTCCGGCCTTCAACAGGTTCAGATAGCGGTCGACCAGGACGCGCGTCTTGCCGGTGCCGGCCGACGCCTCGAGCGCGACGTTGAAGCGCGGATCGACGGCGCGCTCGCGCGCCGCGCGGTCGCGGGCGTCGATACGCGACTCGAGCGAGTCGTCACCGTCCTCGAACGGCAGACGGGGCGCGCTACTCATCCTCGATGTAATCCTTGCGACAGATCGAGGCGTAGGCGCAATAGCGGCACCAGCGTTCCTCGTACGGCCTGGCCGGGAACTCGCCGCGGGCGATCCCGTCGAGCACCTCGTGCAGGCGCGAGCGGGCGTCGTTCAACGCCTCCTCGGCCTTGCCCGCGTCGTCGTCCGCATCCACCACCGGCACGAGCGTCCGTTTCCGTCCGCCGAGCGCCACGTATGCGGCCTCTTGCACCGTCCACGGCTGACGGTCGCGCGCGAGCAGCGATTCCTGGGCGCACATGGCGTAGACCGGCACCTGCAGCGCGCGCCTGGCGTCCGGTTCGCTTCCGGACTTGTAGTCGATGACGCGCAGGCGCCGTCCGGGCAGCAGGTCGACGCGGTCGGCCACGCCGTTCAGCCCCACCCGGGCCCCTTCGGGGCCGAGCGCGAAGCCACCGTCGAACCGGTGCTCCAGCCAGCGCTCGACCACCGGCTCCGCAGGGCGCTCGACTTCCTGGGCCAGCACGATGTCGATGAGGCCGGTCGAGATCGCGGTGCCGAAGAGGCGCGCCCGCTCCAGCGCGGCGTCGGCATCGCCGAGCGCCTCGAGCAGCGGCTCGGCCACGGCGGCCGCCACCTCCCGCGCCCGGTCGAGCGTCTCGGCGGTGATCGGACCGGTGCCGGTGCGATCCCACGCCTCGAAGAACTTCTGCATGACGTCGTGGATGAATCGCCCGCGCGCGCGCGGCGAGGGGGCCGATTGATCGTCGGGGGGCTCCTCGGCGCGCAACACGTCGGCGGCGAAGAACTTGAACGGGCAATCCTGGTAGCGCTCGAGCGACGTCAGCGAGTAGACCCGCGCGTGATGACCGTCGGTGGCACCGCGGAACCGCGGCTCGGGCTGGCCGCGCGAGGCCAGACGGAGATCGGCCCACGCCCGTGCGCCGCCGTCGAGGGCGCGAGGGTCCACCGGATCGAGCCCAAGCGCTTCGTGCTCGAAGACGCGCCCCGCGGCCACCGGTTCCTCCACGGCGTCGAGCGCCGCGCGCGACAGCTCGTCGAGGAGCGAGGAGGCGCTCACGAGCGCGTCCGATTCGAGCGAGAAGGTCGACACGGTCAGCCGCTGGCGCGGCAGCCGCAGCAGATCGGCGAACTCGGCGCGCACGCCGTCGAGGCGCAGCGTGTCGGACGGCCAGCCGAGGTCGCGCAGGACCGACGGCGAATAGAAGATGCTGCGCCGCGCCAGGTCGGGCCATTCCCCTTCGACCAGACCGGCCAGCTGCACCTCGTCGAACTCGCCAAAGCGCGCGCTGGCGCTGTCGAGCAGGTGCACCCCCGCCTCGCCGCTGCGTGGCGCGAAGGTCTGCGCTTCGATCCAGCGCCGGCACACCGCCGCCGTGTCGTCGAACTCCACCGGGGTGGCGTCGAAGCGGGCGTAGGCGTCGCGTAGCGCGGTCAGCGTCCCGAGGAGCGCAGCGCGGGCGCGCAGCTGTCGCGCCCGCAGCGGATCGTCGGGGCCGGGCGCCGCCTCGTGTCCGGTGAGGAACGCGATGAGCAGCCGGAGGTGCTCCGCCACCGGCGCCGCCGTGCGGAGTGGATCGAGCATCGACGCCAGCCGCTCCAGCACGCGCCCGGCTCTGGCAGCAGGCGCGGTCTTCGCACTGGAGGCGGCCCGCTTGGTCCACGCGTCCACCAGCGGCCGCAGCGACGAGAGCTGCCCGAGGTAGCCCTGCTCGGCCAACGCCCGATCGAGCGCTCTGATATCGCTGGAGCCGAGCCGTTCGCCGTCGTCTTCGAAACGAAAGTGCGGCGATCCCAGAAGCGCAATCGCAGGGCCGCGGGCAAAGCCGGTGCCCACCGCCGAACACACGAGGTCGAAGGCCGCCGCCCACGATTCGGCCGCGAGCGGCAGCGCGTCGAACATCTGGCACGGCACGCCGGCGGCGCGCAGCACCTCGCGCGTGACGTAGACGTAGGGCAGCGGCGTGCGGACGACCAGCGCCGCGCGGTCGAGGCGATCGAGCGCCCCCCGCCGTACCGCTGCCTTGACCCGGCGCGCAAACCCGGCCACTTCCTCCTCGCGGTCGCGAGCGAGGTGGACCTGCGCTCCATCGGGCGGGACAAGCAGCACGGGCGCGGAGGTTTCGGCAGCATCTCCTTCGCGCACCTCGTCGAGCCCGGGCAGCAGGTGATGCAGCCGCTCGTGCAGATCGCCCGCCAGCGTCGTGTCCGTCACCACGACGTCGAGCTGCGTCAGCTCCGGCAGGCGCGCCAGCAGATCCCAGTCGGCCGGCCACAGGCCGTAGCGATCGCTCGACCGGTCGCCGACCGCCACGACCACATGGCGATACGGGCGGGGGGCTGGCGACGCCACGAGACGCGCACGCAGCACGTGTTCGTCGGCGCCCGCCTCGGCCTGCCGTGTTTCCAGCTCGCGGAAGGCGGCGGCGAGGAACCGGGTCTGCCGCACCAGACGCTCCGCCCCGCGATCGTCGGCGGCGCCGGGCTCGAGCATTCCGAGCGCCAGCCGCTCGAACGTCGCGACATCCTTCTGATGGCGCCCGAGCGCATCGTAGAAGCGCAGCGCCTCGGCCACCAGCCCCGGCCGCAGCCGGAACGGCGGTTCGTAGCCGGCGGCGCGCGCGGCGCGGCACGCCACCATGGCGAGCGCCTCGCGCTCGGTGTCGCGCAGCACGGCTTGACTGATGTCGAGACGCTCGCCAAGTCGGAAGACCAGCTCGTCGGCGGTGACGAAATCGGGGAGGATGACGGCTTCGCGCCCCTCGGTGAGAGCGGTGCCCTCGATGGTCCGGACCAGCTGGGCGGCGGCGGCGCGCGTGGGGACGACGACGAGGCGGTCGCGCGCGTCGAGCGGCGAGCCGCCCGTCGCCAGCCCGACCATCGCACGGCGGAACGCCTGGAGGTCCGGCACGCGAACCAGGCGTGTCGTGCGCGGGGTGATCACTTCAGATGGGGCAGCTCCAGCAGATCCTCGATGCCCTTCTGCACCTGCGACAGTAACATCAACGCGCCGGCCGCCGCCGAGGACGCTTCCCAGGCACGGGCCACGTTGCCGGTCGAGACCGCCTCGGCGCGCCCCTTCGTGGCGTTCTCGGCAAAGCGCCACGCTTCCACGAACGTGGCGTGAGTGCCTTTGAGGTCAGCGGGCACGTCGATGCGCTCGAGCCGCTCGGCGCCACCGGTCAGACGGGACCGGAGCGACTGCAACGTGTCGAGTGGTGGGCCGTCGAGCCGGCGGATCGCTTCGAGCTGGGGCTGCGCCTTGACCAGGCTGAGCAGCTCGCCCCCCACCAGACGCTGATAGTCGCGATAGAGCCCCTGACGGAGCGCCCACTGGTCGCGCAGGAGGCGCAGGCGCCGGGCATCGCCCAGGCTGGCCTCGATCGACGCGCGCAGCGAGGCCACCACCTCGGGCCGGCGCTTGCCGAGCTTGGCATCCTCGCGCTCGAGCCGGTTCATCGCCTTCTCTACGCCGGAAATGCGTGCGCGTGCCGCCTCTCGCGAGGCGCGTTGCGTGAGCTGCTGCGCCAGGCGGGCATACTTCCGGTCGATCTCGAAATCCGCACGGATCCGCGTTTCGATGGACGCGCGCGTCGCCACCAGCTCGGTGCCCACGAGGCCGGCGCCGTTCTCGTTCACCATCGCCAACGCGCTCTGCAGCAGCGTCACGCGATCGGTCGGATTGGAGGCCATCGACGCAAGCCGCAGGAGCTGGTCCAGCTGCTCGCGCTGCGACGGCATGCCGATCACCGGCTCGAGCACGACCGACGGCGCGGTTGCCACGAGCGCCAGGTCGAAGTTCACGGGACCCGTCGCGCTGTCGCGCAGGTTGGCGATCGACTCGTCGATGAGCGACACGATCTCACGGACGTCGTCCTGGCGGTAGCCGTGATGCTGCTTCGGCCACTCCGAGAGCGAGGCGCGCGCGAGCAGGGCGAGCTCCAGCGCGCGCGTACGGTTGGTGCTGAGCGCGATGTCGTTCAGCACCCTGGCCACCTCGTTGTTCAGGATGGCGAAGTCTTCTTCACCCTGGGTCTCGGCGTAGTGCTGGACGCGGGCAGACTCGGAGTAGCGATCGGTGCGCGGCCAGTCCACCGAGGCGGCTGGAATCCACACGACCTGCAGGCGGGGTTCGTCGAGAGACCCTCCGACCGGCATCGAGAAGACGACGCGGTCCTCGACCTTGGTGAATTCGCCGTAGCTGACCATGGTGCTGCCGTCTTTCAAGAACAGACGGAACAGCGTGGCGTCCGAGGCTGCCTGCGCCGGCACGGCACATGCCCAAATCACCAGGGCGGCAAGGAAATACAGCCTAACGCGCATTGGCCTGAAGGCCCATCATTGTACTCTCGGCCCCTCGCCCGGCCCCGGATAGGGGCCTCGAAACGGCCTTCCCCCAGCCCTGTCCACCGCCGTGTGTGGAAAAGCTGTGGACGGCGCGTGCAAATCCTGTGGAGAAGCTGACGACGAAGAAATATTTGTGGCCGGATCGTGGCGGAGATCTGACGTCCGGCGGCATGTGGACGGCGCCTTCGTGGCCCGCTTCGCTTGATCCCACCCACAGGGAGCGTAGGATCCAGCGCTCGGTCTGTTTCACCCAGCACACAGACGTGACAGTTCACTGCTTCGAAGAATTCATCGGCGAGCGTGCCTTCGTGATCGAAGTCACCGACGCCGGCAACCGGTGGCGCGCCCAGTTGCGGCGGCGCCCCGGCGTTCCCACGGCGATGATGCCGTTCTACGGGGAGTCGCCAGCGGAGGCGGCTCACCGGCTGATCGACTGGATGCGGCGCGCCCACGAGCGCAAGGTCACGCCGCGCGAGGCATGAATCGGCGATACTGAGAGCTCGTCCGCAAGGAGCCCCGGATGGCGAGCTTCACCGAGTGGGAAATCGAAGGCGTCGAGTTCGTGAACTGCAGCTGCGACTGCGGCTGTCCCTGCCAGTTCAACTCGTTGCCGACGCACGGCCACTGTCACGCCCATACCTTCGTCCACATCGATCGCGGCCGCTACGGCGGCGTGTCGCTGGACGGCCTGTCGATGGGCTTTCTGGCCGCCTGGCCGGGGCCGATCCATCTGGGCAACGGCACCTTCCGGGCAGTTATCGACGAGCGCGCCGATGCCCGGCAGCGGGCCGCGCTCGAGGCGATTGCCCACGGGCGCGACACCGAGCCGGGCACGCTGGTCCTGCAGGTCTTCTCGACCACGGTCACAAAGTTTCTGCCGACGGTCTTCGCCCGCATCGATCTGTCGATCGACATCGACGAGCGCACCGCCTCGCTGCGCGTGCCGGGCGTGTG
>Ga0068859_100008860_pt1 | contig 10157 bp, 4 predicted proteins | sample KBSSwiS22_FD_66585 | JGI IMG/M metagenome (GOLD analysis project Ga0068859, IMG submission 66585) | Switchgrass rhizosphere microbial communities from Kellogg Biological Station, Michigan, USA - KBS Switchgrass S2-2 | ecosystem: Host-associated > Plants > Roots > Rhizosphere > Soil ...
CGCGCGGGCAGGTCCCACCAGAGCTGGTTTTTCTGGCCGAGGACGAGCGCGAACTGGCGGCGATACCCGTCGTCGCGTTCCCACGGCGTATAACCGAGCACTTTGGCATGGCCGCTGGTGGGATAGAGCAGGCCGGCGAGCATCTTGAGGGTGGTGGTTTTGCCGGCGCCGTTGGGGCCGAGGAACCCGACGAGTTCGCCGGGCTCGATCTTGAAACTGACCTCGTTGACGGCGACGGTCTGTTCGTATTGGCGGCGGAACAGGCCCTGGATCGCCCCGGAAAAGCCGGGACGCTTCTTGTAGGTGCGAAACGTCTTGGTGAGCTGGGAAACCTCGATGACCGGCATGCCGAAATTGTCGAGGGTCGAGGGTCGAGAGTCGAGCGCGGAATGTTATCGGACACGGTTTATCGGCAATTGAAAATCGCTTGAAAGCCTCGCCGCAAATTCCTCTGCCTGCCGGGAGATGCCATCAGGCGGATTTTCAAAGTAGGTGATCCATAGTTTTCCACCAGACGCCCGCCTCAGGCCAACGAAACAGTTGTCTCTGTCTCCGCCAGCGTGGCCACCCAGCTCGATAGCGCTGAATTCTTTGAAAGGAAAGCGTCGCTGATAAAGCCGGAAACGATCCAGTAAAGCGGTGTCCCGAGTGACCGTTCGATTCGACAAATCAATCACGGTTTTGCACCGGCAAAGAAGGGCCATTCCACTAACGAAGAAACCTGCACTTAACCCGATCGAAAGTATTTTGGGCATATCCGTCGCCGCCCAGAAAACAAGGCTGACCGCGCCGCCGGCGAAACCGGCCAAAGCCATCAGACGAATTGATAAACTCTTATACGGATGCCAATCGTAGATTTTGATTGTTTCAGATGAATCCATAGTCATCTGAGACCCGTGGCGTTATCGCATCAACTGCTTTTCCAGATAATGGACGACCTGGCGGACGTTGGCGTCGACTTCCATACGGTCTTTGACGAGGCGGCAGGCGTGCAGGACGGTGCCATGGTCGCGTCCGCCGAAGGCTTCACCGATATTGCTCAGGGAGCTTTCGGTCATCTGGCGGGACAGGTACATGGCGATCTGCCGGGGGAAGGCGATGTTTTCCGGGCGCCGTTTGCTGGTCATGTCGGCGAGGCGGATGTCGAAATGTTCGGCGACCTTTTTCTGGATGACCTCGATGCTGATGGTCAGGCGGCCTTCCTCGTGAAGGATCTCGCGCAGGAGGCTTTCAACGACTTCGATGGTCAATTTCTTGCCGGTGAGCGACGCGTAGGAGGCGACGCGGATGAGCGCGCCTTCGAGGCGGCGGACATTGGTCCGGATACGGTTGGCCAGGAAATTGATGACGTCCTCGGGCAGGCTGACGTTCATGAGCTGGGCTTTTTTCTGGAGGATGGCCAGGCGCATCTCGATGCCCGGGGGCTGGAGGTCGGTGACCAGGCCCCACTCGAAGCGGGACACGAGGCGATGCTCGAGGTTTTGGATCTCGCTCGCCGGGCGGTCGCAGGTCAGGACGATCTGCTTGTGCGATTCGTGCAGGGCGTTGAACGTATGGAAAAATTCTTCCTGGATGCGTTCCTTGCCGGCCAGGAACTGGATATCGTCGATCAACAACACATCGGTCTGGCGATATTTTTTGCGGAAGGTGACCAGTTTATTGTTCTGGATGGCGTCGATGTACTCGTTGGTGAATTTTTCGGACGAGACATAGGCGACGCGGGCGCCCTTTTTGTTGGCCGAGACATGCTGGCCGATGGCATGGAGCAGGTGGGTCTTGCCGAGCCCCACTCCGCCGTAGAGGAACAGGGGGTTATAGGACTTCCCGGGGGCCTGGGCCACGGCGAGGGCGGCGGCGTAGGCGAAATTGTTGTTGTTGCCGACCACGAACGTATCGAAGGTGTTCTTGGGGTTGAAATGGATCTCGCCGGTGGAGCGATCGTGGGATTCCAACACCTTGGCTTTGCCGGCGGACGGCGCCGCGACGGGGGCGGCGGGAGAAACGGTGGCGCCGCCGGAAGCGATCTTGAACCTCACCTGCAATTGTTTGCCGGCCGCGATGGCAAAAGCGTCCTGCAACAGGCTGATGTAATTGTCCTTAAGCCAGACCTCGCTGAATTCGTTGGGGGCTTCGAGCGTGACGTGGTGGGCGTCCATGGCGCACGCGCGTAACGGGGCGAACCACATGCTGAAAGTGTCCTTGCCCAGTTTGGAGCGGAGTTGCTCCTGCGCCAAAGTCCAAATTTTTTCCGCCGAAAGCTGCATGTAATTAGTCAAAAAGCCTGAATTTCAAGCGTTTTATTCACTGTCCCAAAAAGACCGGTTTAAACACCGTTTTTTCTTTTCCCATCACGGCAAAGAGCAGCTTTCCAAATAAAAATCGTTTAAATTTCACTCTGAAAGCCGACGCTGCTTTCTCTCCTGCCAACCTAACTACCTTGTTTTGAATACCTTAAACCGAAAATCTTTTTTGCAATGACTCTAAATTTCTTCTCCAACAAGAAAAAATCCGAACGCCTTCTGTTAACGCCAACGTTTTTATCCCAACCGCCGCCGTGTTTCTAGGACAACATATTAACTTTTGTTCACGAGTTATTCACATCGCCTCCTCCCCGATGAACCGTTCCCATTTCCGGCGACGCAAGAACCGCGGTCGTGGTTCGCGGCGGCGTCGGAAATAGTAACACCGAACCGGAAGGTGTAAACAGGAATCTTCTCCCCGGGCCGTTTCCCATTTTTACCGATCCATCCTTGAACGAAAATCACACCCTCCCGCTCTAATTGTTAACAGGACATTAAGTAGAACAATTAATACTTTGTTTGGAGCGTTGACAACAATAAGGAAGCATGATTTACTTTGGGTGTTGCAACGCTGTTCTGGAGGTGGGTTGCAGCAAGAATTTTTGATCTTTGGTAATTTAAAAGTTTTCGGTTCGCGCCGGTAACAGACGCGAACTGGAGTTCTCCGTGATCCCACGTTGTTACTCTCAAATTCCCCGGGCCTTTCGGTCATCTCCTGACTGACTGGTCCGGTTTTTTCTTTTTAGAGGGAAGGGGGGAATGGCTAATGACTAATGACTAAACCCTAATGACGAAATAATTTCCCAATGCCCGAATGGCGAAAAGGCGGCCGACGATCACATTCGTCATTTGGATTTCGTGATTCCTTAGTCATTAGGGTTTAGTCATTAGTCATTCCCCAGCGCTCGTTGACACTGCATTTTTCCACTGTTACCGTCTGCGTTCCTGAAATGTCGATGGATTATAAAAACACCCTGAATCTGCCGCGGACCGACTTCCCGATGAAGGCCGACCTGGTCATCCGGGAGCCGGAACGCCTGAAAAAGTGGGAAACCGCCAAACTCTATCAAAAGATCCAGGCCCAGCGCGCCGGCGAACCCCGCTTCGTCCTCCACGACGGTCCCCCGTTCGCCAACGGCGACGTCCACGTGGGCACCGCCCTCAACAAGATCCTCAAGGACATCATCGTCAAATATAAGACCTTGCGCGGATTCAGCGCGCCCTATGTCCCCGGCTGGGATTGCCACGGCCTGCCGATCGAATTCAAGGTTTCCCAGGAAATGCGCAAAGCGGGGGATACCAACGCCGACGCCGTCACCATCCGCAAGGCCTGCGACGCCTATGCCCGCAAATACATCGATATCCAGCGGGAACAATTCAAACGCCTCGGCGTGCTCGGCGATTGGCAAAATCCTTACCTCACCCTGAACAAGGAATATGAGGCCGATGAACTGCGCCTGTTCGCCGACATCGTCGCCAAAGGCTTTGTTTATCGCGGCAAAAAGCCGGTCTATTGGAGCATTCCCTGCCGCACCGCGCTGGCGGAGGCCGAAGTCGAGTACAACGACCACGTCAGCCAAAGCGTTTTCGTCAAATTTCCCGTCGTCGGCCGCGAAAAGACCTTCGTCGTCATCTGGACCACCACGCCCTGGACGCTCCCGGCCAACCTGGCCGTCGCCTTTAACAAGGAATTCCAATACGTCAGCGTCAAGGTGGGCGACGAAAACTACCTCCTGTTCCGGGGATTGCTGCCGATGGTGGCGCAGAAATGCGGATGGACCGGCTACGCCGAATCGCCGTTCGCCGCCGCTGACCTGGCCAAAATCCAGTATCAACATCCGTTCTGCGCCCGGACCGGCAAACTATTTCCGGCGGAATTCGTGACGAGCGATACCGGCACGGGTTTCGTTCATATCGCGCCGGGCCACGGCCAGGATGACTACAACCTCGGCCTGCAAAACCATCTGCCGATCTATTCGCCGGTCGATGACGACGGCAAATTCGCCTACACCAACGATCTGCCGCAGGACCAACAGATGCCGGCCGAGCTGATCGGCAAATCCATCCTCGAAAAACACGGCAAAAGCGACGCCAACGAAGCCGTTTTGCACGAACTCCGCGTTCGCCAGGCCCTGTTGCACCAGGAAAATTATCACCATAGCTATCCGCACTGCTGGCGGAGCAAGACGCCGATCATCTTTCGGGCGATGGACCAGTGGTTCATCCGGATCGACCACCAAAAATTCCGCGACCAGGCACTCGCCGAGATCGACCACGTCGCCTGGATCCCCGACTGGGGCGTCAACCGCATCAAAGGCGCCGTCCAATCGCGTCCCGACTGGTGCATCTCGCGCCAACGCACCTGGGGCGTACCCATCCCGGCGTTTTACGACGCGAAAGGGGAGGCGATCCTCGACAAAGAGATCATCGACAACGTCGCCAAACTGATCGAACAATACGGGTCCAACGTCTGGTTCGAGAGATCCGCGGCGGAATTGTGGTCGACCGTAAAGCCAGCCGGTTGGAAGGGGGCCGATGCCGTCGCCAAATCCAACGACACGCTCGACGTCTGGATCGATTCCGGCAGTTCGTCGCGCGCGGTCATCGCCCGGCGCAAAGAGCTCCGCCCCGGATCCCAGACCCGAGATCCCAGACCCGATTTCCAGGCCGACATGTACCTGGAAGGCTCCGACCAGCATCGCGGCTGGTTCCAGTCATCGCTCCTGCTTTCCCTGGCCGGCAACGGCGCCGCGCCGTTCAGAACCGTCCTGACGCATGGGTTCATGGTCGACGCCGACCGCGAAAAGATCTCCAAGAGCAAGCAAGGCGGGTATGAAAAACCGCAGACGTCCGACGCCTACGTGAAAAAGTGGGGCGCGGACATCCTCCGGCTCTGGGTCGCATCCCAGGATTTCCGCAACGACATCGTCGTCAGCGAAGAGCGCATCAACAAGGTCGCCGAAACCTACCGCGGCATCCGCAACGCCCTGCGTTACCAGCTCTCGAACCTGTATGATTTCGATCCGTCGGTCCACGCCTTGCCCGACAACAGCCTGACCGGCCTGGACCGGTGGATCCTGGGCGAATTCTCGAAGCTCGAGCAAGAGGTCCTGGAGGCCTACGAACGGTACGAATTCCACGTCGTTTACCAAAAAGTCAGCCAGTTCATCGCCGTCGAGCTGTCGGCGACCTACCATGATGTCATCAAGGACCGGCTTTACACCGACGCGGCGAATTCTGCGCGACGGCGTTCGACCCAGACGGCGTTGCATCGGCTGGTGAGCGGCCTCTGCAAGATGCTGGCGCCGATCCTCGTGTTCACGACCGACGAAGCCTGGGAATTTGTCCCGGGCAAGACCGTCGATTCGATCCATCAGACGGGGTGGTTGCCGAAAGCATTCGTTGTTTCAGGAGCGGAAAAGGAAAATTGGAGGAACCTTTTCGAGCTGCGTGATTCCGTTTTGCCGGAACTGGAAAAAAGCCGGCAGGCCAAGACCATCGGCAAGGCGCTTGAAGCCAAAGTCATCGTCTCGAACAAGGAAAAGACCCCCGGCGAGATCGCCACGAAGTTGGCCGATGATTTCCGGGAATTGATCAATGTCTCGCAGGTGGAATTCAAAAGCGATGTGTCGGCCTGCATCGTTGAAAAAGCCGGCGGCCAGAAATGCGAACGTTGCTGGCATTTAGAGACGGACATCGGGTCGAACCCGGAACACCCGACGATCTGCGGCCGTTGTGTCGAGGCGGTGAAACAGTTCAAAACGTGATCGTTGACCGGACTCCCTCATGGCCTCCATCCCTGACACCACCGAGCGCGGCAATTCGCGGATCTTCCGGGCGCTGTTGGTCATCGCCCTGGCGTTGCTCGCCGTGGAAGCGCTCCATCAGTTTTCCCATCCCTGGATCGACCCGGACCAGCAGGCCCTGACGGCCCTGGAAGGCAAGCCGGCGCCGGATTTTTCGGTGACGACGATCGATGGCCAGACGTTTCACCTCGCCGACCACAAAGGTAAAAAAGTTTTCCTGAATTTCTGGGCCACGTGGTGCGTGCCCTGCCAGATCGAACTGCCCGATTACATCAAATTCACCGCCGCGGCGTCCAACCGCGTCGCCATCGTCGCCATGAGCACGGAGGACGAGGAACTCCTGAAGACGTTCGTGAAACGCAGCGGGATCAATTATCCGGTCGCCCAATTGAAGAATGTCCCATCACCCTACCAGGACGTCGGCAAGATCCCCGTGACGATGGTGATCGACCGCAACGGAGTGATCCAGCACGCGCTCCTCGGCGTCCTGGACCTGGGCACGCTCCAGAAATTCGAGACGGAACCGGATTTTGCGGGCAAGTGACCTCATTCCCGCGCCGCCTGTCCAGCCGTGTGGCGCGAGACCGTCTCAAGGCGCGCACGCTCGATAATAACGGACCGGGTAATTCGAGGCGCTATCGGTGAAATGGACCCAGCCATTGGTGCCCATGATGTTGGTGGCGATCACGGTCCAGGAGGGCGACGCTAGGTTCGTCGTCACTTCGACCAAATAGCTGGCCCCCGGCGTGCCGCTGAAATCCAATTGCCGGACGTTGCCCGGCTGGAGGGTCAGCTTGAAATTACCCGGCTGGGCGCCCTGGGCGATGACCGTCATCGTCACCGAGCCCGACGCCGTCGCCCCGTAACTGTCAGACAGGGTATAACTAAAACTGTCGGGACCGGAGTATCCCGCCGCCGGCGTGTAGGTGATCGTGCCCGCGCTCAACGACACCGTGCCGCCCTGGGCGCTGGCCGGCGCGACCGCCGTCACGGAAACCGCGTCGCCGTCAGGGTCCGCGCCCGCCGAGGCCACGGCCGATGCCGAAATATTCTTCGCGACGTTTTTGGTCGTGCTCGAGGCGAACGCCCCTGCGGTCGGCGCCGTGTTCACCAACAAATTCTGCCCGAGGTCATTGGTGCTGCCGAAGAAATTACCGTCGCCGGCGTAACGGGCCGTCACCGTGTGATTTCCATGGAGAAGGGACGACGTCGCCAGGCTCGCGCTGCCGCCGCCTAAAACCGCCGGCGAACCGAAGTTGGAACCATCGACCAGGAATTGGACCGAGCCCGTCGGCGTCCCGGATCCGGGGGCGAGGGCCGACAGCGTCGCGGTCAGCGTCACGTTGGAACCGGTCGGCACCGGGTTGGCCGAGGCGGAAACCACATTCGCGGCCGAAGCGCGCGTGATGGTCAACGTGCCGTTGACGAACGCGAACGTATAATTGGCCGCCGCCAGCGTCCCATTCGTGACGACGATGCTGTAGGTGCCGGTGCTGCTGGAGATCGTCGCGGTCGAACTGAACGCCGGATCGCCGCTGACGACGCCGATGCTGTCGCCACCGACGAACCCGCTATAACCCGCGGTGAACGCGGGATCCGCCGCGCCATAGACCCGGTTGGTGTCGTTGGCGGTCACGGTCAGGGACGCGGCCGTGATGTCGGCCGTGGCGGTGGTCGTGGTATTGAAGTTGTAATTCCCCGCATCGGCGCCGCTGGCCGAGATACCGCTCACCTGGACCGTTTTGGCGAGACCGACATTTTTGTCGGCGAATTGGGCAGAACTGTAATTGTCGGCCAGCGAATCGCCGGCCACCCGGTCATCCGAAAGATTGACCGTCGCCGTCGTGTTTCCGTCGTAGACCTTGTTCACGCCGGTCGCGCTCACCGTCAGCGAGCGCGATGAGATATTGGCGGTGGTCGACGTCGTCGTCGACGTGAGCGAATAATTCCCCGCGTCAGCCCCGCTGATCGAAAGGCCGGACACGTTGACAACCTTGTTGGTGCCGACCGCTTTGCCGGTAAAATTCGCGGCGGCGTAATTGTCAGACAGGGAATCGCCTGAAACGCGGTTGTCGGACAACGCAACGGTCGCGTTCGTGGTCCCGTTGTAAGACCGGTCCACGCCCGTCGCACTGATCGTCAACGTCCGGGACGAAATATTGCCGGTGGCGGAAGCCGTCGTCGCCGACAGGGAATAGTTCCCGGCATCGGCGCCGCCGAGCGCGAGGCCGGTCACGTTGATGACCTTGTTCGTACCGGTCGTCCTGCTGGTGAAATCAGCGGCGGCATAACTGTTCGAAAACGAATCGCCGGCGATGCGGTCATCCGAAAGATTGACCGTCGCCGTCGTGGTCCCGTCATAGACCTTGTTCGCGCCGGTCGCGCTCACCGTCAGCGAGCGCGACGAGATATTGGCGGTGGTCGACGTCGTCGTCGACGTGAGCGAATAATTCCCCGCGTCAGTCCCGCTGATCGATAGGCCGGACACGTTGACGACCTTGTTGGTGCCGACCGCTTTGCCGGTAAAATTTGCGGCGGCGTAATTATCGGACAATGAATCGCCGGCGACGCGATCATCTGACAACGTGACCGTCGCATTGGTCGTTCCGTTATAAGCCCGGCTCACGCCCGAAGCGTTGATCGTGAGGGAACGCGAGGTGATGTTCGCGGTCGTCGATGCGGTCGTGCCGGACAGATTATAGTTCCCCGCGTCGGTGCCGCTGATGGCGATCCCGGTCACCGTCACCGTCTTGTTCGTTCCGACCGCCTTGCTCCCGAACGAAGCGTTGCCCGTGGCCGACAGCACGTCACCCCCGAGCCGGTTGTCCGAGAAATTCACGGTCGCGTTGGTCGTCGCGTTGTATGTCTTGTTCACGCCGGCCGCTGTCACGGTCAGGGACCGTGACGCGATGTTCGCGGTGGTCGTGATGCTGGAGGAGGCCAGCGTATAATTGGCCGCGCTGGTCCCGCTGAGGGAGAGGCCGTTGACGGTCACGGTCTTGTTGGTGCCGGCGTTCTTGTTGGCAAAACCGGCCCCGGCATAACTCACGGTGAGAACGTCCCCGGCGAACCGGTTGTCGGAAAGCGTCACCGCAGCGTTCGTGGCACCGTCGTAGGTCTTGCCGGTCGCCGTCGCGCTGACGGTGAGGGTCGCGGCGGACACGTTGAAGACGGCGCTGGTGGCGCTGGTGAAACCGCTCGCCGACGCGGTCAGGACATCGCCGTTCTCGACTTTGTTGACCTGCAGATTGGTGAAGCTGACGGCGCCTTTGCCGCCGGCCATGCCGATATTGAAGCTGGTGGTCCCGGCGAGCGGGCCGGCCCCGGTGGTCAAAGCAATGGTGACGGTGACATTGGCGCCGAGGCCGTTGGTCGTGACGTTGCCGAAGGAGTCGAGCGTCTTGACCACCGGCTGGGTGGTGAATTTGGTCTTGTAGGCGGCGCCGGCCGGCGCGGTGGTAAAACCAAGTCTGTTGACGCTTCCCGCATTGATGATGATGTTCGCCTGCGCGCCCGTCAGCGATGGGTTGTTCGTGTCGGTGGCCGTGAGGGTCTGCAGGCCGGACGTGCCGAAGGTTGAACCGGAAAAAGAGTGCGTCCCGGCATCCGCCACGGTGAATTTGTATGGCGCCGGCAGGCTGGCCAGGGGATCCGTGCTGGTGAGCGACACGGTTCCCGTGTAGTTCGTCGCCCGGTTGCCGAATTGATCGTTGGCCGTCACGGAAAAGGTTCCGGTCTGCCCGGCATTGCGCGGGCTCGGATAACCCGACACGGTCAACGACACGGTCGCGCCCGGTATCTCCTTCAAACTTCCAAAGCTGGTCGTTCCCGCCGTCACCCCGGTCATGGACGCGGTGCCGCGTTTGGTGATCGTGCTCGAAGCCAGCGGCGTCCCGGCCACGGGACGCACCTGGACATTCTGCCATGTCAGGGTATTGGCGACCGTGCTCTTCGACGTGATGGTGATCGAGATCGTATTGGTCTTCACCGTCGCCGCGATCGTCGCGCCGTTGGCGAGTCCGTTGATGTTCTGGGATGCGGTCGCGCTGCC